>Ga0079224_100001074_pt1 | contig 30099 bp, 43 predicted proteins | sample Stecom2015_FD_80414 | JGI IMG/M metagenome (GOLD analysis project Ga0079224, IMG submission 80414) | Agricultural soil microbial communities from Utah to study Nitrogen management - Steer compost 2015 | ecosystem: Environmental > Terrestrial > Soil > Agricultural land | place: USA: Utah... | reverse complement strand
TGGAGAAAAGTGCATAAGTAGACGAGAGGCGGGACTTTGAATGATTCTTCCTAGTCTTCTCTGATCAAGAGCACTGTGCCCCATTTCATGTGATAGCGCATAAGGGTTCATAAACCTATAACCAAGAACAATCTTTGGTTTGTCCCCGGTATAACGGCTATCAAGGTACTTCTCTTTGCGCGCATAAGCGGCTTGGGGAAAGAAGATATCTTCTATAACCTCTATCTTACTAGTATCCTTTAATTTTTCATAAAGGGCTCTATCTGCACCTCTATTTGCAATTGCCTTCTCTAAACTTTCTAAATTGTTCCTGGGCAGGGTCCCAAATCGTGGTTGATGGACAGTCGCCAGGCTGCCACGTATACTTCCAGCGTTAAGAAGTCCACTTCCAATAGCGCCGCCGAGTCCGTACAGCATCTTTTTTTTGGGGGACGTTGTCGGGGGCGACTCCTCTTCGGCTCCTTTCTTTTCCATCTTCGGGGAGCTGAGCCTGCCTGGATTGGCAGCCTTTTTGTAATTCTTTTTTGGCGCGTCGTACTTGGCTTTGGCTGCTCGACGGCCTTCAGACGTCCCGTAGCCCTTGGACGACTTGCCAAGCGCATGAGCTTGTTGAGTAGCTATAGCAAACGCAGTGCCCTTTTCCATGCTCGGGTTCTTGGCAAGAATGTGCTCAGCTCGGTCATGAATCCACTTCGGCATCGCTAACGCTCCTAAAAGTTTTGCTGTGTACCACTCAACGGACGAGGCAGGGCCTGAGGAACAACCGATTCCTGCTGACGCTGTGCAAGGAAATTTCTCAACTTGGACTTCTCTGCCTCGCGTTCTAATCTGTTCGTAACAGCGGGCATTAACCCACCGAAGATTGCTCCGTGCCCCGCCTGAGCGGCGAGCTGTCTAAAATGAGGAAAAAATTGCTGATCGGTAGGTGCCCGCACACGCTTGCCGGCTATAGACCTGAAGGCCAATGAAGCAAGAGGACCAACAGCAGCGCCGACCCCCATCCCGCGCATCAACTGATCTCTGGTCGGCTTCCCCTCCTCCAGGCGCTTTAAGCGCTGTAAGGCAAAACGCGCCTCGTCTTCGGAAATGTTATTCTTAAGCGGCGCCGGCTGGAAAGGAATAGGCGAGTTGGCTGCTAGCGCATCCGCTTGCTTTTCAGTAACGGCCCCCAAACTCTTGAGCTCTTCGGTCAGGGCTTTACGTCTAACGGAGGCTTGCTTATTAAAGCCGGTAAGGAGCAACGAGTAACCGCTAGGTACGATGCTCGCAGTGACGTGTGTGAGCAGAGCCGCATCAAGCTGCTTCTTCGCTTCGGCTAGTTCCTTCTTCGATGCCCCTGCGTCACGGAGCTTGTCCAAGGCTATATTAGAAGCGCGCACCTCCTCGGCTATTTGTGGAATAGACAACACCGCAGGAAGGGCGGCGGCTCCCGCCACAGCAGAGGGCTTGCCGGTTTTGCCTGCGATGGCTCCCAACACCGACGTTAGTGGCGCTAAAGCGTTTAGGGGAGGGGCAACCTTCGCTAGCAAATCGGACGAGCTAGCATGCCCAAATTCATGAGCGAGCACAGCCGGGCTGTTCAATTTGCCTAGGAACACCACCCCCGGCGCCGTCTCTGACTCCGGACCCTGTTTATGTACCGTTACCGGTAAGAAGAAAGAATTGGAATCGGGTGTGTGATGGATAGGGACTCCGGCCTTAGCAGCTAAATCTTCGATTAATTCCTTGTCCCGATCTTTATTACTTCTCCTTTCTATCCTCTCAGTTAAATTAGCCTGCGCGAGACTGTTACCAATAGCCGCCGCAGTTGTCAGCCCTAACCCTAACAGAAACTCCGGGGGCGGCTTTACCCACGACGCTTCCTTGGCAGGAGCATATACTTCATCATTAGAGCACTCCTTGCAGCTCTTCTTAGCTTCCGCCTCTACTTTAGCGAGAGGCTTGAAGAAAAGCTGAGCCAGCTTATCTTGAGCTGCAAATAAACCTAGTGCTAGTTCTCGACTCTTTGATCTGTCAGCCATGTGCCACTCTACGAAGTAGCCACAATTCTACCTCGTGGAGGCTAGTTATGTCGCAGCGCTAGCTTTAAGGCCTAACCAAAGAGCTAGAATCCAGAGAAAGCACGTCGGCGTTGCCGAACACAAGTGCTGGCAAGTCCCTGCCCTCCTCCCGAACCTGCCCTCCCCCATTAGGGTCTGAACCGTCTCTAGAAGGCAGCTCTGCTTTCCTACGAGCACCGCTCAACTTCTTGAAAAGCTTGCCCTCCTTATCTCTTTGCAACAACTTGTCCACAGAGATGGGGCGCCTCCCAATGCGCAGCTGCAAGCGGTTGAGACTACCCTTACTAGCCGCTATCTTTTGTAACTCATCCAAAAACGCAGCTTGGATCGTATCAATGTAGGTGCTCATGCCGCTGCTTTTTTCAATTTATTAGAGCTCAAATAGGAACGCACGTTACGCGCGATGGCCGCAGCCCGTGGTCTATCGCCACGGGCGGCAGTAAAACCTACCTGTCGGATACTAGGTAGTTCATCTGGGTTTAAGCCAGCGCGCGTCGCTTTGGACGTTAAGAGCTCGGCGATGTGTCTACACACCATCTTCTCCAGCTCGCTAGCAAACGATGAGAACGTAATCTCGTCCATGCCTACTATGTAACACCCAAAACTCGATAAACGGTAGCTAGTTAGCCAAGTAACGCACGCATGAATGCCAATGCCGAAAGGTAATCTAGAACGGCATCCCGCTTCACCTTTCTTGCATCACCGCGCGCCGCAGCTTTTGTGTTTCTCTTCACCCCAACGACCTCTTCTATGTCTGGCGTCACCAAACCGAACAGGTCTTGGAATGGTCCGAACGCGCGACTGTGAAAGCCTTCTACGCCGCTCAGTACCTCTGAGCCATCGGCTGAAAGTGTCAAATCGCTCGTGCCGAACATGTCCACCATCGAAGCAATGGGCCGCCACGTGTAGGCGCGTATGAATTCGTCTACGTCGTGACCCTGCTGCTTTATATAGCTGTAAGTCGCCACCAAAAAGGCAACGGCTTGTTCTATGCTGGCGCCTTCGTTCAAAGAAAACATGGCCGGCGCATCAGCTTTCTGGCCGTCCAGGTTGGTCAACCCAGCGCCTTCCGCTATGGCATCGGAGAGGTTATTTCCCGTTACCGGCAGCGAGGCACCTCCCGGGCCGCTAACATGGTACGGGTCCGTAATAGCTCCGGTTTTAAAGAAGTATTGGTATGCCTCCCCTACTTTTGCTGGGTGCCAAGAGTCTCCGTACCAGCCAGGTCTTATGTACTCCTCGGCTGGTAGGTCTACGACCTCTTGTTTGTATCGTGGGACTTCTTCCTCGACTCTAAAGGCACGAATTGTAACTGGCCGCGGGCCAGTATCGTTCGTCCCGCTAGCTCCAAAATTACCTGGCTCGTCCAAACCAAGTTCTATGCGAACCTGTTCGTTCAGGTCTTTGGCGTCCACGGTAAAGCCCACCGGGACTCGCATTACTTTGCGGCTACTGGGATCTCTAGGTTTACGCGTAACCGAGCCACCGAAAAGCAACAGGGGCTTGGTAGATTGAATATCTTCGGGGTTTGGTTGCAAGCCTTCTATCCCACCGCTGCCACGGTACAAGTCTGTAACCTCTGTCACCCGAACAACCCGTCCTAGATTGGGCCCCGAAGACAAGACCTGAGGCGGATAGAGTGCAGCAATGTCGGTGGTTCTTAGCGCGTCCTTATCGAACCTTCGGCTGACGGCAGCTTCTTCTAGATCGGTAGCCCCCAAAAATTCGACCCCCTCATCAGGCTGACGAGGGTAGGTAGCAACTATTTCCGTGCTGCCCTGCTGCTGGTTAACCGAATGGGTTACCTGTGTAAAGTTGCCCAAGAAGTTGGTCCCGAGCAATTTATTTATGTCCCGTGTTGGTCTACCAGCCTTTTGTAGCAGTTCGTTGTACAGCTCCAACGTGGGAACGTCTACGTATTTATCAATGATAAGCCCAGGGAAGCCCAGGGCGATGTAGGGGTTGAACTTGCCCCTAATCTGCATCTGCCGAGCAGCAAAACGATATTTGAAGTAGATGAAGTTCGCGGAGCGTTGGGCCAGACCTACCTGCGGCACCTTGTCTTTGGCTACACCACCACGAATAGCGAAGATGTTTATTTCGCCCATCTTCTCGAACACTGGCAAAATGCCAGTAAGAATCTCGTGCTCCAACAAGTCGTTCTGGAGCAACGACCTAAGCTTCGCCCTGTCTTTTTGCAGTGTGCGCGCCTTGGGGGCAAAATAGTACCGGTCAAAGAGAACATCTTCTCCGAAGAACTCGTCGTTGGTTTTTAGCAGTAAACGAGTCGGCTCTTCGAGGAACTGCCGTCGGTAGTGGAGTGTGTCGTAGTTCTCTGGGAACAGTACGTTACAGCGGGGCGGAGCGGTGAACCAAACGTCGGGACGGAATATCTGCTGATGCAGCCTGGCCGGCCTTCGTAGTTTTTTAGGGGTAGCGGCCGTAGTCAGCTGGCTGACTCGTTGCAGCCGTTCGATGGCCCCAGCAAGGTCCGCTTCTATACTTTTGATAGCGGTTTCGTTGTTGTGTTTCCACTTCCTCTGAAAGGTGTTGACGGCTTTTCCTATATGTCTAATTGCAGAGGCCAGGTAAGAGTTGGCACTCGGTACTTTTACTTTTCTTAATTGAATGATGGTTTTATTCAACTGAGCACTGGCTGTGCGCAGCCGGGCTACTGTCATAGTTTTGTCCAGGTCTTCTTGCCGCAACTGCTGCTTAATGTTCTCCAGAGTTTCTCTGGTCCCGTCAGCGGCGAAGGCAACGAAAGCCGTTTTCGGATCGTCTCTCAATTTTTTGTAGACAGTACCGCTGATCGTACCCTCTGTACCGGGCTCGTAAAGGGGGCAGGGCTGGGGGAACATTTCATGGAAGATGACTCCGGACAGTGCGTTGATGCTTTGTCTGATCGAAGCCTGGCTACCCAACCCACCGATGATGCGGCCGAATAGGCCTCCGTAGCCATGGGCAGACAGCAAGCGGCTGGCGGTGGGGTCTGTCTCTAGCGCAGAGATCATCTGCGTTATGTGCAACCGCAGCTCGGCCAAGGTAAAGAAGATGTTCTGCCCTGCAATCTTCTTTTCGTAATAGTAGGAACCGCCTATGGTCTCTAATAGGTGGACGATACCACCGGCCAAACCTTTCAGGTTAGGAAAGGAAATGCTAGGGGTTTTTAAAACCTTGACGATTACCTCACTGGAGGAGGACAAAAAGTCAGTGAACAGGTTAGTAGAACCACCACTGAACAGCGCCTTGATGCCAGGTCCGAAAATACCAGTGTTGTTCCACTGGTAAGCGTAGTCCCAGTAGTTGGAAGGGTCAGCGCACTGGAGGACTATACTTCTGTTTGCTTGGTTCTTCGTCCAGTCGAAGCCGATGATCTCACCTAAAAAAAGGAGTTTGTATTTATCGTTTAGATAGTCCTTTTCTAGATCTTCGTCGGTGTCTGGCGCGTCGGTTTCCTCTAGTCTATTGCGCAGTGACTTTTCGTAAACCGATGGGTTGCTCTCCTTATCCGATGTAGACAAGGACGTCTGGTCCGAAACGAACGGGCTTTCGTCCTCATAAAAATCCAAAAAGTATATGTGCACTAAAGTGCGTGGTAAGAACCGCGTAGCTTCTGGGGCTGGTGGGATTTGGACGGAGGCGACTAGTGGGGAATTGGGCAGCCCTACTATCTGCACACCTATGATAGGGACCTCGACGCCTTCCAGAAAGCAGCGAAGTCTCAGTCTTTTTGCTCTACCAGCCATATCAAATAAGATCCAGAATATTAACTAGATTGTGGTTGGTCTCGCAGGACACACCAAATGGATTCAGCGAGGGGTCTACTGCTTGGCCGGTAATGTCTAACGTTCCGGGCAGTGCCACTATAGAAAAGGCAGTAGGGCTGCCGCCTATAGAGATAACGGCGCCAACACCAGGGGCGGCGTAGCTTGCTCCTACCTCGTACCCACCGAATCCAGAGCCGTAGCCCAAGTTGGGAGCTACGAAGCGCTCGAAGGCGTCTCGCTCATCCTCAACGCCGGCAAACGTGAACTGATCTGGGGGGAGGTACCCTGGGTCCCCGCCCGCTCCAAATGCTGAACCATAGCTGAGGCCCCCGTAATCCCCATACCCAACCTGGCCGAAACCAGGTCCGCCATAGGGCGACGGGTAACCGTACGCCGGATCTCCGTACCCTAAGTCAATAGAGTCTCCGTACGTGAAATCCGAGAAGTAGGTGCCAGAAGATCCGAAAATTGGATCCTGAATATCCGCCACCGCAAACCCGGACACCGTTGGCGCAAACCCTACCCCACCTTGGGTTACCGGAGAAAAAGTCGCCCCCGTAGAAGTAGACCTCCCAAACCCAATATTAACGCCACCACCATTGAAAAACGAGACCCCCAGTCCCAGCTCGTACAAAACAGTGTGGCTGTTGGCGTTGGCTCCAAAACAGCTCATCCAACGAATGGCGTCTATGAACAAGTCATGCGATTCTTGCGCAGTCCTTATTCTAGGATCTATCATTTCTGGCAGTAAGCCAGAAGTAATATCCGGCGAAATAGAACTCTTACCCGTGTACTCATCAGTATTATCCGCTATCTTGCTGCGAATGGGCTTGCGGGTAAGGCGGTCGTAAACATCGAGCTCTGGTAAATCCTGCGCGTTGGTCTCGACTAGGGTATCGATCATCTGCTGAATATCAGGCGGGAATGCAATGGAACGCGTGCCCGTCAAGAGAGCCCTAGTCAGCTTCCCCCTGGACCCAAAATCGTTTGGGTCTATGCGCGAGATGTCGTCTCCAAACGAAAGGACCGCATCCTGCCCCCGAACCCCGCCTGCATAAAGTTGAGTCAATTGCTCGAAAGCGTCAGCGCTACCTAGGTTTATGTTGGGCGGTATGTTCAGATTAGCGTGGATCGGGTAGTTAGGATCGCCGATGAAAGAAATGTTCCGGTAGTTGGTTACAAACATGCGCCAGGTTAAATTAACGATAAATGGCGAATCGCTAACCTTAACCGCTTGGGCCATCAACATGTAACCCTCTATGATCGTATCATCGTAAAATAGATACGTCCTGGCTCCCAACTCCACGGTCTTGGTGCCACGTATTTTATTTTCCCAGTTATCCCACCATTCGGCTTCCCAATTGAAATCTAAGCTATTGATGAGCATCGCCTGGCAGTCGATGAACCGAGGCGCTTCGCCGAAGAAATAAATGTAAGGCTCGCCGAAAGTCTCGATGATCTGATGCTTTTCCATCCGTGCTTCTTGTACGCTCTGCAGCAAAAAGCTGGCGGTTCTGGTGGATATCCCAAGAGAATCGCTGGAGTCCACCAACGGAACCTCAATACCGTCCGCACGGATGATCTTGATCATCGCATAGGTATCCTCTTTTACCTCTATGCCCCGCAACGGCCTGCGCACATTGGAAAGACCGGCTCTTTCCGACGGGGCGTACTTCCCCGCCAGGTGAGTCATGTTTTTCTCAAATGCGTCGGTAACAAGCTCGACGAAAACTGCCATTGGGCCATTCTACCGGAAGCAGGTGGCCAGATAGCAATTTTTGGTTAAACCACGACGTCGAGCTTGATCAAAAAGTCTCGTACATTGCGCGGCGGCGGAAAACCCGCATAGGGTTCGCCTTGCTGAATAGCAAAAGCCACGGCTTTTATCCACACCACATACAGGTCATCGACTACGACCTTGTCCCGTAAAGTAAAACGGTATAGGCGCCCATTCTTTCGAATGGTGATGGGTACCTCGTTACGATCGCAAAGCCCGCACCCCGGTGGAATTTGGTGCGCAGTCTGCCCATCTTGGTACAAAAGAGACTTTGCCATTACGTCGCAACCTCTTTCTCACCATCTGGAGATCGGGTGTTGCTCGATATGTCTCGCAGGTACTGCTGAGCGTCCTTATTGCTCTTAACCAGAACTTCCAGGTGGCGGTTGCCCTCGGAGATTTTATCAATGATTTTCGTAAGCGGGTCTGGCCCTCTACCCTGAGCTTCTTCCAACTTCTCTCTAGTAGACTTGTCTGCTTGGAGAATGGCACGGCTGAGCACGCTCGCTGCCTTCTGCGCCCCACCTTGGGTACCGGCTGCCTCCACGGCTTTAGTGAGCTGCTCTAAGAAATTAGAGTCGCCACTTACCCCAAGGCGCCCCCCCAACCTGGCAGCTACTTCCGACGCCGATAGACCTTTGAGCCCTGCCAACTCGTCTTCGGATAGTGAAATACCAAGCTCGCTCGCGATTGCTCCAGCTGCGGTAGCCCCACGCTTTTTAAGCTTGGAGCGCAGGCGCTGCCCGAACATCAACTGCTCACTGGCTAGGCCGCCCAGGCTTGTGCCAGCATGCACTCTGGCAAAAGCTCTGAGCTCTTTGACGCTCATCTCGCTCAGAGAATCGAACACCTCGCCATGCAAACTCTGTATGCGATTTAGCACATCGCGATCTGCATCGGCAGTTTCTTCGGTACCCCTTAGCTGCCCAGAAAGATTTTCTGCGGCCAGAGCCAGCTCCGAAGCCTGCACAGCAGCCGCCCCGCCTTCTTTCATAAGCCGCTCACGCGCTGTATCCGAAAGGACTAAGTTTCCTTCACTCGTTAGCTGAGCGATGCCGCCAGCGCGCAACTCCCGGCGAGTTTCAATACTCGACTTCCTGGCCTGGGAAGCAAGCTTTGCGATTACCTCCTGTTGTTGCTTGGTAGCCGCTCCAGATATTTCTCCATAAATTGATTTTACTGTTTCTCTGGTAACCGCGCTGGCGTCCCCACCTTCTCTCTCTACAATTTGCTTGGTCTGTGCCACTAAGGCGTCCCAATCTCTATCCGTCATATTTTGCACGCCACCGCGAGCCCTGACGGCTCTCTTCAAATCGAGAGCGATCATCCCTCGTTGAATAATGCCCAAACGGCCCAGCTCCTCTTCGCTAAGTTTCTCCCCTCGGGCTTGCTGCGCCATGATCCGACTGGCCTCGTCCTGAGCGGCCTCCAAAGCACCAGCATCTCCACTCAACAAACCGAACATCATCTCTCGGCCCTGCGCCGAATCCAAGAACATGCTCGCAGCCCGCGCCCGCTTGGCAGTACCAGTAACCTCATCAAAAAGGTTGCCAACGAAAGAGCGCTTCGGAACGTACGTATCAACCTCCTCTTGAACGCTTTGAATGCCACTTATTAACCCAGACCACGCACCCTTTAGGCTGCCCAGTACGTCGCCGCCTTCCCGGAAACCCTTAATGAGGCCGGCAGCTTCCCGGAAACCCTTAATGAGGCCGGCAGCGGCCCGCTTTTCCAGCCTCCTATGAAGCGGATCTTGTAGTATATCTATTGCCTTAGCTAGGCCGCTACGTTGGATGCCAAGTATGGAGGTGCCGCGTAGCGCATGAAATTCTGCTGCTGTCCTAGGCCCGCTGCCTCCAACGAGCTGAGCAACCGGACTATCGTCAAAAACACCGAGCAAGCCGTCGCTACCAAATTTAGGGTCTCTGAAGGTCTCGGCGAGCCGTGCCTCTTCTGCTATCCCAATTTCTCTTTCTAATTGTTGTACGAAAGCCGCTCGCTGGCTAGCGTTCATGCTCTTGAATTCAAGGGAGACTTCTGCGCCGCCACTGTCACTATGCTGGCGCAATAGCCGCTGGATAGCCAAAATTCTATCTTCACCGCCCAACCCGGCGATGCCACCTTGCGCGTAGGCCCGCCTTAGAGCAGATCGGTTTCTAGAAGCAAAGGCTCTGCCGGCTGGGCTCAATTGACTAAGCTCGCCCATGCCAGCGCTAAAACGCAATTCCTGAATGCGCTCCAAGAACTCTCTTTGGCTGAAGTTCTCACGTGGCCCCATTCCAGAGATAGCGCTGGAGCTGTCGGTTAGCGCCCTTAAACCAGGGTCGGTCTCCCTAGCCCCGATCAGACCACGCATTATCCTTGCCCCGCCGGTACCGCCAAGGCGCGCTGCGCGGTGAGCTTCTCTGATGCCCTCTATGACCCTTTCCTCGTAGACACCGGCCAGTTCAGCGGCAAAGCGTTCTACGGTGTCGGTAGTGACGTTCATGATGTCCTGACCAACCCGTTGCATTTCGTTGTTGATAGCATTACGGGCGATGTCAAAACGCCGCTGCAGTCTGGTTGCGGGTGAGCCCGAGCGCTTGAATCGCTCTGCCCGGTCACGTAGAAGCATGTCATCTTCTCTGGCCGCTCTTCTAGCTTGAAGGAGCTCTGGCAGGCGGCGTGCCATTGCGATGGCAGCATCCGCTTCATCGCGCCCCATACCAAGTTGGCGTTGGGCGAAGAGCATGGCGCGGTCGTCCATATCGTTGATATCGATGCCGCGACCGCCTGCCCATTGAAGCATTGCCAGCGCCGGAGCAAGCCCTCCAAATTGTTCCATTACCGCGCCACGTAGCCGTCCTTCATTTCTAATGAAGTTAGCGCGGCCAACACGCGCTAGGTTCCTGTCCCCCTGAGATCTCGTTTGCTCAACGGTCATTCCGCCAGCCATCCAATTGGCGACTGACTCCATATCTAGTTGGCCATCTCGACCAGCAACGGACGCCAAAAATCTGCGGCCCTTTACCGAGCGCAAAAATTGCCCGGTGGCCTGCAAACCTTGCATGGCCAGGGCACGCCGCCCTTCAGCGCCGGTAAGGCCGGTAGCGTTGAAGATATCCTCTTCGCTGAGGATACCTAGTTGATTGGCCACTCCCACTTGGGTGATGGCCTCCATTCCACCCATGGCACCTTGTCGGCCCGTACCCCCAAACATCCGAGATATTTGCGAGCCGATTTGCAGCATTCCGGTTACCTCAGTAGTGGCTAAACCTCCAGCTATAGAAGCTTGGCGAATGCCGCGGACCACGTTGGCCTGGTTCGAGAAAATACCGGAGCCGCGCATCGATGCCATCATCGTCTGCGCTTCTTCTAGAGTAGTTGATAGCTCTTGAGCGATTGTCTTTACGCTCTTGAGCATATCCCTGAATTTTTCGTTGAATTCTTTTGCGTTTCTGATCCCCTGAGCGAGCCCCATCCGCCCCATACTGACAGCGAGCCGGCCCAATTCATCGAAGCCCATCTCGCCAGTAGAGGCGATAGAACGAACAACATTGCCAATTTCGCGAATGTCGCCGGAGGCAAAGCCTCGGCCCCCAAAAGCCGAGGTATTAAAGAACGGGAAGGAGCTACGCATGTCCTGATTGAAAGATTGGACTTGGCTAGCTCCCGTCATCATCTGGTTGCCCATGTAAGCGAGCGCCCCTAAGCTTAGGCCCATAGGCACGCCTACAGTGGCACCAGTGAGCATGGCTCCTCCTAGGCCAGCCCCAGCCCCATAGCTCGCCAGGCCGCTTCTGAGGGCCATGGAAAAGGGGTCTAGGCCCGCCAAGGTCAACCCCGCCATTCCGATGGGGGCGCCGATGGCAGCCGCCCGGCTTAGGCTAGCGCCAGCCGCCCCTTCGGAAGCCGCTCTAAAATCGTTACCTGCGTAGATACTAAATGGCTGGGCGGCCATTCCAGCCATTCCAGCCATTTGCATTTGGGCAAGGTACTGTTGAGTGTACGCCCCATTCAAATGGGCGATCTCTGAACTGCTGAACGGAATAGTACTACCTCCAACCCAACGATATCATGCTGCAAAATATACTAGAATTATGGGATAATAAAGTTGAAGGGCATTAGTGGCATCTCCCGGCCACCAACCAACCAACACCTCCTTCAAAGGCCCGGTGCTCTTCATGATCTCGGTGCCCGTCCTGTACAACCTTCGGCAAGTTGTATGATCCGAGATCCCTGCGCGCATGCGGGTACGCCAGTTGCCCCCCTAGTCCCCCCCGGCTGGCTGCGCTGCGTGCTTGAGCCGAAGAAATGTGTGTACCCCACATTTCTTAGCTATATAACTGAAATAATATAGAAAATTGCGGAATAATAGATAGGAAGGAGGAGGCTATGGCATACGTTGTTCGCACAACCGCAACCATCACGGTAGTTCTCCGTGTGCTAAAGGTCCACAATCAATGGATGAAATTCTGCACGAGCTGGACGCGGCTGCACAGCCGCTAGGAGATCGCCCGGATCAAACAACAAAAATGATGATTCCGGACGACGTTGCAGAGCGCCGGGCTCTGCAACAAAAGTATGGACTGTACGCAGCAAACGAAAACGAAGAATACGAAGAAGGAGAAATGAACATGGCTGAGAATATGCAAGTTGAAACTCAGGAAAAGCTGGAGAAGAAGGCGGCGAAGCAGAGCCTCGCGCAGAGCCTCGAGGATGAGGTGCAGACGCTCATCTCGGTTCTGCGGCCATCCCTCGCGGACACCGCAAAGCACACCGCGGTCAAGGCCGCGGTGTGGGCCCCCGTTGTGTTCGGGGTAGGGTTCGCCCTACTCCGGTTGACCAAAACCGTGACCGTAGGGGAGGTGGCCGACGTGGCCATCGATTAAAGGGGGTAAGTACACAGTGGAGCCATCCCTGTGTACTTTTTAGCTATACGTCCGCCCTTCTTAACTTTTTTGCTTGCAGTCTTCCCAAACTGTGTGAAGACTAGCTGCAACTTCCTACAAATGGAGGTCCAAATGGAGACCCAGTTCGAAGATCAGGATGTCATCGGCAATGCGGCCATAATGGTCGAAGCTTGCCGCGACGCCTATGTGCGGGCGGGCCTCAAGAAGGAAGCTAGCGGACTTTTAGGCCTAGAAGTTACCAATTTTGAGTCCGCCCGCCTTGCGTTCCTCACGATTCATTCCCTGCCGGCTAACGCTGAGACAGCTGGGGCACGCCGCTATGCGTTGGAAGCGCTAGCGAGCGCGATTGGCTTCTGCCGTCTGAGCCAAGCTAGCTGAGCTGAAAATACGGCTCAAATTGGGGAATAAGACCTCTAGAGCAGGCACAAGTCTGCAAGGAGGTTACCATGTGGTTCTACGAGCTGCGGGGAGCGATCCGTCCTGGGGTGCCGGTATTCCGTTTGCCAGCGCCCAGAATCGTGATAGCAAGGTACGATTCTGGGCGTCTGGTACATTTAGTGATACCTATAGGCGACCAGCTCCAAACGTTGCTGAGCCATTCTGATGATGTGCGGGTGGAGTTCGAGCTTAGGTTTGGGGAATTTGACCTAAGCAAGGACCCCGTGACCTTGTCCGCGCAAACCGAGCAGGAAGCGAGCAGGGACCGCAGGGCAGCGTTGTTTGTTCCGCGATTAGCGGACACAACGCTTGGGGAGAGTCTTACATTTTCGAGGATGGACGGAGGAGGGTTCCCGTTCATCATCAAAAATTGTGTACTGATCTTCGAGCCGGGGGACAAGGTTCAGATCACGCACAAGAATAGCTGGCGGACTACCATTGACCGCATCTGCTGGGATGCGGACAGCAGACAGTTGCACTGCGAAACGACTAGGCTGCCGCGGGGGCAACCGCACACGGTTGTCTAGGGTAACAAGAGGGCAGGTATCAATCCTTGCCCTCTTTTTTAGCCCTAATCGGGGCGCGTTGTTTGATCTTTTTCATAATGATCTCCAACGCGTCGAACACCGTTTTCCTACAGCCCGTGCAAAGGATGTTGTAGGAAAGCCGTTCCTCGCCATCGACCAATATTTTTAGCTCCGACTCCCGCTTTATTTCTTGCTCCTCCTCGCTATACCACACTCGTTGACAACGTTCGCAATTGAACTGCAAAACTAGTTTTGCGGGCATCTTCAAAATCTCTATGGGTTTGCCTCGTAACAGAGGCCTGACGAGCCCGGTCACGGCTGCTCTTTGCCAGCTTCGTGTAATTTGTACCAAAGATAGCTCTTTATTATTGCTACCTCCGAGTTGACTAGGGGTGCCTGGCTACCGACCTTTTGAAAGAACTTGTCGAATCGTAAAATGTCCTCAGTAACTGCTTTTAGCAACTCTTCCCCTACCAAACCGCTAGCGGTTACCTTGATCATTTAAGGAACTCCATGTCTCGCCTACAGCCTGCCACCATTGAAGATGTACACGCTCTCCGCTCTCTAGAGACTGATCTATTTCCCGATAACTGCTTCAACGAGACTACGCTATCCAATGAATTGGTGCAGGGCCGAGGCTGGGTGTACCAAAAAAGCGGAAAGATTGTCGGTTACATAATCGTGCAATCGGACGGTCTTTTAGAAGACATTATCAGGCTAGGTGTTGATCGGAACCACTGGGGGACCGGGATCGGCACGAAGCTGCTGCGCAAGGCCCTCGATGAAAAGAGTCTGCCCGCCATCCTCACGGTCACTGAGGACAATAAGCGAGCCTTGCGCCTGTACCTACGGAACGGGTTCAGAGTTGTGGGCAAGCTCCCAGAAGGCGCCTGGGTGCTTCAACACGACTAGAGCTTCCGCGTGATGTACTCAACCCCATTCGGGGTACGGAACACCCTGCTGCCGTCGCTACGGGTAGTAGGCACCGCCAGCTGCTGAGAGACGGGACAGCGGAACTTTTTCATCCCGCCAGGCGCGCCTTCCTTAAGAACCGTGATAGCCCCGACCCTGCGCCCAGAGCGCTTGTTGGATAGCTTACTCATGGCTAACCTCCGAAGACCACATCTGCGGTGTCCTCCTTCTTAGAAGGCGTTATCAGCTCCAACGATTTTTCTTTAGCTTCTACTTCCGCTAGCTTAGCCAGCATCTCGTCACGGTAGACCGCCCAGTCTACCGTGCCGTCCTTCACCTTCAGCACGGCGTTGCCCTGAGCAAAGGCGTTAACGACCATGCACAGAACTTCTGTTTTTATGTTCAGCTGGTCAAGGATCTCGTTGTAGACCGCGACGTTCCTGTTGTAGACCTCTACTAGTTCGTTATGAGCCTTGTGTAGAAGGTCCATTCGCTGCTTGAGCAGCTGAGCCGCCGCCTCGGCGTCTTCGTTTGCGGCTTGCCTTCCTAGGGACCGCTGCCGTTGCCTCTTTGATAACTGACTCTGCAAACGTCTCCGCTTCCGGTTCATAAAGCTCATCTTCCTCTTCGTCCACAGCCCTAATATATCGATAGCGGGCCATCTCTGCCTGACGCCGTTGCGCCATCCGTAAAAGCAGCTGTGCCACCCCGTAAACCGCATCCTCCGGCACAGTACTTTCCTCCAACGGTAGCCTTTCTGAAATCAGCTTTCTCTTTGGTACCTCGCTGATATCATTAGGCATAAACTCATCTTTACACACACGAACCAGGGCCATGAGGACGGCCTCTTCGTATGCTAACTTTGCGTATTCAGGGTGCATGCTACAAACTCATGCTACCAAAAAAGCGTAGAAACGACCGAGAACGTCTGCTCCTGCGGAGACGTCTTTCAGTATGTTCCTCAGTGGGTAGATATGTCGAGCCCTTTTGGCACGAGTTTTGTCTAAAAGCTCGCTACCTCTGAACGTCGGCTTGTCCCGCTGGGCTAGGGAGATGGAACGGATATCGTCTGGGGCATGCTTTAAATAAATGTCACAATGACAATCAAACTTCCGGAAATAGTCGTAGAGCACCTCCGCCCATTTCCGCATCGGCAAGTTAAAGAACAGCTCGCCTATGACCTTTTCACACGGCCAGGCTATCCCACACTTAGGGCAAATCAGCGTGTTGGACGTGTTAGCGAAATCTGGGATGGGGCTGGAGCATTCGTTCCTACCGGTTAGCTTACCGGGGCACAAATAGATCTTGGCATCGCCACCGCCATGAAACTTCGAACCGTTCTCCCAAAACGTGAGCGCACCGCTGGTGGGTTTCCAGGTAGAGCGCGCCTTACCAAACAAGACTTCCAGCTTGTACTTGGCTTTTATCTGATCGTCTGCCAGTAATTTTTGTAGAGCGTTGAGCTTGCTCTGAATAATCTTCTGCTCTTCTTCAGGTAGTTCTATCAACTCCCGATCTGGAGCGTACTTTACCTCCCGTACCGTCGCAGTCACAGTTGACCCCCTCTGCTGAGCTTAACCGCTCCCATGGGCCCAATCACCGCCGAACCCAGAGCGGTCGCCCCCTTACCCCTGGCATTCTGCCCGCCCCTGATCTGGTCCTTTTGATAGCCAGGGAGCACAAACGAAGATACCTCGACCCTGGAAGGATTAGGCGCATTAGCCACCGTCGCAATGACGGCAGGTAGCTGCCGCTCCAAGTCATTTGCCTGAAAAATAAGGCGCCAGGCATACCTGACGCTATCATTGTGCAGCAAATACTGCTTGGAGATGTCACACGTCCAGTCAGCATCGGGTGCAGAACTAACTTTCAGAAGTTGGTACATGGTCGGTAACCAAAAGTTGAACTGGTTATTTACCACGCGCCCAATCACCCTGAGCTGAGTAGGCTTATAGGTCTCCTTCACTACCTCAAAACACGCTTTTTTTCTTAAAAGCGAGTAAAGCTCATCCTTCTTTGTTTGCATGGTCTTCTCTAACTGAAGGCGTGCAGATAATGAAGGATTTTACATCCCCAAAGTAGAGCTCTTTGACCGAAGAAAAGTAAACTTTCTTCTTGTCATCGACCAAATAGGTCAACCCATTGGTTAGGATGTCGTCTAGGCTCTCTGCGCGCCAAGGGATGATGTATTCGCCGCCGGGCGAGGTACGACCGAACACCACGTTAATCGTACCCTTGGTGTCCTCTGTGATTATATACAGCTTGCCCTTTTTCTGAGTGTGCAGATACTGCTTCAGAACGTTTAAGTCTGTCTGTCTTACCCGGACAGCGTCCCTGCCTTCCAGGGCTTCGTTGATGGCGGCTAGGGCCGCTTCAACGCTATTAATGAAGCCCTCTCCGGAAACCTCTAACGGTACGCCCCAACGAGTAAATTCTGCGACGATGTTTTCGTCAACGATCCCGGTTTTGATTACGGCTTCTGAGACTTTCATTTGCCGCTCCTAGTCGCGTTTGGGATGCTGAGCTTATAAGCGGATTTCGTGTCTATGAGACGGGCCTCTCTAGAATACGAGGCGCACAGGAAAAACACTTCGTCTGGAAGCTCTTCGTCTGTATAAACAGGCAGCCCATAAGCCTCTTCCTTGCCGAAAACCACGCCAGAGGTCCTCCCGTGCCATTCCCAGAATCGCGTATCTGGAGAGGACACGAAAGCGACAGGAGCCATACCCTCCCGAGAAGCCTCGGCGAACAGCATGCTTATAGCCACTGGCGCCAAAATATCTTCCGGGAGGTGTAGCTCTCTGATGCGGCAATTCCTAAGGACGAAATATGGCTTCAAAGTTTCCAGGTCCACGTTCAATACATGTTCATTATCCTGGCTGTCCTTGTGCACAAATTGCCGATACTTAACCTTTCCATTTGCTTGGATGCTGATTTCTTGAACTTTGGGCAGTTTCAGAATGTCACCAATCACGCGGAGAAACCCGTCTCGGCCTGTGCCCCTAGGAATGCTCAAAGACCGTTCGATTTCTCGATACTCCATCAGATTTGCTCCGCGTCTACGACCTGCTTAGCTAATTCTTTTTTATCTTCTTCCAGTACCTTCATTATGTACTCGGTAAGCAGATCTGTGATGGTAGTGCCTTTTCTACGCACATAGTTAATTAGATCCTCCTTCAGATCAGGATCTACTCGTGCATAAATGCGTTCCCTTTTTGATAGATCCATCAGGTAACCCGTACGAATTTGAGGCCGTCTAGGTATTCGGCTAGGCCCTCGATGTCGCTGTGTTTCTTAGCCAAAAAATCGATCACGCGTTGGCTGGCTTCATCCAGTAACTCCTCGGTGAGCGGGCGGCCCTTAAGGCTATCCGCCACCGCATTCTCGATTTCCTTTATTAGCCTAGAATTGAGCCCGATCCAGGTCGGCAACCATGACCAATTCAGCTCTAGGGCACCAGTGCCAGCACGATGTACAAGTCGCATGTCAAACGGTTACTTCTATATCTGCGCCGTTCTCGATAACGAATAAAACGTCACTTTCTCTGAGAATTGACACACTGTCGGGCAGCGCCTTAGCCAAGGAGCGTCCCATCTTCGTCTCCGTAACAGCCATGAAAAAAGGGAACCTATCCCCTGCCTTGAGCTGCATCTTTACGCGACGACCTTTTTTATCGAAACGACCTGGTCCAGTAGCCAGCACCCGAGCGATGCGAACCGGGTCTGGCCCTGGTCGAAACAGCCCGTTTCGTAAAGTCTCCCTGGCTGGCTCCAGCTCAACCAAGACGTAATCTGATTGCAAGCGTAGTTTCATCATTCGCCCAGTACGTTGACCGAATCCTCGTTCGGAATGTCCTCCCGGGCCACCTTTTCATCTAGGAGCTTTTTATTGACCTGTTCGCTCAGCCATTTAGAAACCGGGCGCATCGAAGCGCACCATTCAATGGCATTAGGTGGAGCATAAAGCTTTCCGCCCACATCCATGGCGACCATGGTGCGTTCCACCCCTCTTTCATCATAGAAACCTATGACTACGAACTTGGCGTCCGTTATCCCAATCAAAGTCTGAGGAGTGCCGCTCGCATTTCCAGCAGGGGAAGTAGGGATCACACCGTGCGGTCTAACACTCTTCGCATTTCCTAACATTTTATTCTCCTAGTTCACGAGGCTGTTTAGGCTAGCCTTCTTTTCCAAATAGTCCTTGAGCATTGCGGACAACTGGTCCTTGGAAATCCAAGGCCCTTCCGTATTCCACGGCTGCGGGATGTAAAACCTAGTGCTGGGCTTGCTCAGCAGTTCTTCGACTTTTACCGAGAGGTACACAAAGTAAGTGTCGCAATTATCGAAGCAATGCTGCACTGGTAGGTGGTTACCGCAGATGCACAAGATTGTCAGGGCACCCCCTACGTAGGAAGCACTAGCAGTAAATCTGCCGCACAGGGGGCACTCCACCCGGGCGTATTCTGAATCCGTGCGCCGTCCGCGGAGGAAGATCTCCTCACCGAAAGCCTGCGTCCTAGTCTCGGTGCCCACCCTTAAGAAATTGGGCGGGCTGGGGATAGTGCTCTCTAACGGATCCGGATCCGTATCTTCACTATCTCTAAAATTTACCGTTATCGACTCTGGGCACAATTCTTTTACTACCGATTCCGTATCGGTGTGCAAACGCTGGGCAGTAACTTCGTCAAAAACGAACTCATGTGCCACGCCGCTGGTAGTCCTAGAAAACATGAGCTGCGCAGTAGGGTGCTTGTTCATGAGCTCTGCAGCTTCTCTAAGAATCTCCTCGAAGGAGTAACCGCACAAGGCCTTGTGCACCTCACCATCGATGAGAATGCGCCCGTAGTACACAAACCCCTGACGGTAGTACTCCACTTTAATCTGTGTCATGTAAAACCGCCTCTGTGTAAGAATGAGGACGAGCAATTCTATAGATCGTAGCGCCCTGAGGGCTGGCTGCCAAATAGAGCTTGGTACCGTCTCTGAACTCTAGACTGTCCAAACAAAACCTGGTGGTTCCCTTCAGCTGGCGGCCCTTTGCTTTGATACCGTGCTGCTCGAAAAGTGGCCTGATCACTTCCTCACAACAGGTTCTTTCAGAGGGTAGGCCCAGCCCCTGTACGGCCGCATAGGCCTCCTCGGCGGTGACGTTGAACACTCGCAAGCTTGCCAGCACTTTCTGATCGACCTCTGGCTCCATATAACCACTACAGTTTTTCTGACAGTTAAAACACTTATAGGAATCCGGCCAGAACTCGCTTTCGGTACCGATCAGATAAGACGTGCCCCCAGTCTCTTCGATTATGCGAAGACCATGGTTGCAGCTGGTACAAAATATGACGATCATAATTGCCCGACACCGTCTTCGTCAGCGCTATCGGAAGAGCCTCCAATCAAAGACTGTGGGTCCACTGCGCCCGCTCCAGAAATCACTGGATAGCCATAGGCGTCTTTCACCACCCGCTCAGCCAGAACCGGTTTTTCTTGCGGCGGGGATTGGAACGGCAGCGCACCCGCCAAATCCCCGCCGAAAACTACCTCGTCGTTCTGCTCCTCCTGCTTAACCTGCTTAAACTGATGATTGTCCGTAACTAGCTCGTCTGGCGATGACGGCATCAGATCTTCGTGAGCTGCCGGCGGCTTCTGCTCAGACAAAACACCTACCTCAGCAAAGGCCTGCGTCACCGTACCCAAAACGTCTTCAGCAACCTCCACACTTACCGAGGCACCGTTGGGCAACTTCAAATTTAAGAAGTTGCGCATGGTTTTGGATTCAAAAGAAAACGTTTGGGTCACCCCAATTATAGCTACGTTTAGCATCAGACAATCTTCTACTGTCAGGTAATCTTTACCGTATTGGGTTGGGAACGTTTTCTGTCCGCAGCCTCGTCCTTGAAGTGCTTCACTAATTCAGACGCAGTGGACGCCAGAACGACCAGGTGACGGCCTACCCTGTCTACGTTCACTAGGACATGGCAGTGTGCCCACTGCTCTCCTAGATAAGCCTGGCCTTGAGGGGGTGTGGGCAGATAGGCCATGCAATCCGAGCCACAAATGCGGTCCTGCGAAAAGAAGCAAGCTGGGCCGCTATCCCCAGGTCGATAGTCGTACAGCTCAGGATCAGTTTGACTCATTCGACACCCTTTCCTCGGCCTTTTCCATTTCGATTTTCACTCGTTCGTTTAGCAGCGCCGTCAGGATGCCACTAGCGATGGCAGCTAGGTATCTACTGAAAATCTTTCGATCTACGGTGCCCTTCACATCATTGAAATCCAATTCAATAAACCCCCAGTGGCCCAATAGCTTCAAGTACAACAACCCCTGGTGCCCGGACACCAACTTCCTGATGTCCAACATCAGGGCTTCTACGAAGTTGGTGTCTCCGAGTAAGGATGAGCCCTCCCCTGGGCTAACGGGCACAACCAACAAATCCTCGGCTTTGCCAGACCAGCTACACCCTGACACACGGCAGTTGGCTGCCCCGCCAGCTAACTTGGAGTACTCGACGAGGCCACTACCGCACTGGGGGCAGAACCGTACGTCCATTTTTTCTTTTACTTCGTTCATAGATAGCCACTTATTTTTCTAGAGAGACGTCTAGAATCTTCAAGGGTTTCTTCCCGTTCCACTACCCTGGTCTTGAGCTTGCTCCTAACACGCTTTTGGACCAACGGTGTGACTGCCAACGGACCCCGCTGAACCTCAGCCGCCAGGCGCTTGATGTGCTCGCTACGCTGATCGCGCTGTATCTTCTGGAAGTACGGAAATTGAGAATCTCGATAAGCGTCCAGAGCTTCTTGTGCCTTCTCCTTGTCCACCAAGGCCTGAATGATGGCCCTGTTTTTTAAATATTCGATCTGGTCCTTACGGATTAAGAGAGCCTGAAGAACCACTTCCTGCAGCGACCCCCGAGGTGGGGGCTCTCTTAGGGTAGCGAGCAATAGGTTTGCCCGCGCCCAACCCTCGGGGGTCTCTAGCCATTTCCCAGTTCTTCTGCCACGAAAAGCTTGCGCACGCGCATATCGAACCAATAAAAGTTGACGATCAGGCTCGCCAGCATGTGGTAGTTGAACTTAGAAACTATCTCGAATTTCTTCCAGAATAGCTCCTCGTTAAACCGTCCGGTTTCGTCCTCGTGATGAGGCAGCTGAACCTTGTTCACCGATTTCAAGGCAACGGTCAGCCCCATCAACGAGTACTTATCCAAGTGGTAGCGATCGCTGACCCGCAAGCTCTTCGATTCCATGGCCAGTAGGCGCTTTAGAATCAGATCTTCGTTACCCGTGTACGATTGGAACTCTGGCTCGAACACGCCGGGGACGATTACAACCCGCTGCGACACCCGGCCCTCGATAATAAGCTCGGCTAAGTCGAGCGGCTTGCAGCGCTTCTCGATGATTTCTTTTTGCTCATCGTTGTTGAGCATGTCTCGCAACGTCGTCTGGCGATACTGCTCAAGGGCAAAATCATCTAGATTTTCCAGAAGCTCTTTCTTTTCCTCAGCCGTCAGCATGGGCTGAGTACCCCCCGCAGTCTCTGCGCTACTACCCGCCGGGCCAGAGCTAGCTGCGCGCTCCGCAGCCAGCTCGCCGCTCTCAGCCTTTGCTCTATTCCTGTTGAACTCTTCGAAGGCAGCGAGGCCTTCCAAAGTTTCAGGGCTCAGCTTTCTGTCCGCACCAGCTGCCCCGCTTTGTAGATTTTGCCCGGCTGCCACGCTTTGTAACTTTTGCGGAGGGATATGCTGGCCGCGGCGAACGACCCCGTACTTGTAGGCCAGCATGGGCTGGTTCGCCGCAAACAAGGAGCCGGTGCCGCCCCTGAATTTGGGATCGTTCTGAGCCGCCTCCGGCAACAGGTCACCCGCCAGAATGCCCGGCGGTAGGCCCGGCGAGGCCCCTACCTGCCCCGAGAACGACGGCGCAGGCGGTCCGCCTTCAATGATGCCCCCAGCGGCTGCGGCCGCCGCTGGACCCTGCGCGCGCCGCTGCATAGCCGCTTGGTCAGCCATAGTCATCCCAGCTGTGTGCTCACTGTCCAAATTGGGGATTGGCGGCGGCTGCCCACCCGCCACAGGGACGTTGTACTTCGGGAGCACCCCTCGCCTCTGGGCAATGCTCTCCGCATACGCACGAGCCTGCGGCGACTGCACAGACGGATGCACGAAAGGCTGAACCGGCTCCTGCCTGGGGTCCCTCCCCATAGGCGTGACGTCCTTGCTCTGAGATAGATCTTTCCTCATGGTCGTCCTGCTGTACGCCTTGTACGCCTTGTGCGTACAAGGGTAGTGCTGAAAAAGCGCCCCGGTCAAGAAGAGGCGCCGATTAAAATCAGGGCTTGAAGCGATCTGAAATCAAAAAGTCCAGAGCCGCGTAGTCAGACAAGCCCTCCGGTTTTTCCGTAATGAAGGTAAAAATTATGTCATCAAGCACTAGTGGCAGCTTATAAGGCCTCCAGGGTGACGAATTTACGAGTATTCCCGAGGAGCAGTAATACTCATGCTGCCCAGTAGGAAACAAAAAGTAATGCCGTTCTAGCAGCAGCCGACTTAAATCCATCCCCTGAATGAGGCTGATGGCGGCACGATGATTTAGGTAGAGAGTCGGGATCGCGACCCGAGACCATTTCAGGTCGCCATGCGAGGTCTTGGCTGTTCTGTTTAAGAGGGTCCTTTTTAAGAAGTAGCCTATTGGTTCAGCCCAATCGGCACGCATCCAATGGGCTATTTCTCCGGGACCTTGTCCCAGCCAGGTGGGGGTGAGGGTGGTGGTGGGCTCGGCGCGGTTTGCACCACCATCTTGTGTCTTTTGCATAGCGGGCACCTTCCAAATGCAGGTTGGGAGGGGTCGAACGGGACAGCAGAGCCGACTTTCAATCCTGCGGATTCGGCTTGCTCGAAGGCGACTTTCCCAGGGCAGCCAGGGTGCGCACATGCGGCGGTGTACTTTGACCAGATCTCGTCACCTGGTCGCTTTGGCTGTTCGAACATTCTCTATTCTTATCACGAGCCTCTTTATACTGAGTCATTTTAAGAATCTCTTCGAGCAACTCCTTCTTTGAAACCTCCTTTAAGCCGTTTTCTGCTAGATGGAACCGCCCTTCTACTAGAGCGACCCGAATTGCTTCGTGTGCCACTAACAATAGGTTCTTCAGGTCTTTGGTCAGACGCTCGTAGAAGTGGGTCGCCGTTGTATGGCAAACGGCACAGACGAATGCTTTTCCGAAAAACTTGATGTCTTCTTCGGCTACCGGAGCCTTACAGTTCAAACAGGTCAGCATCGGTCACAAGGTAAAAAAGTCATCCAACGTCCGCCAGCCTACGATACCGCCTGGGTCTTTGGTTACTAAGACGTTGACCGGTTCGATCGCTCTTTCCCTAAGCAGGGTCTCCACATCGGACCTGGCTATGGGGCGCGTTACGAGATCTATGCGCGCGCGTAGTTGAGGAGGCCAAGTTTCTGGGAATTGGGTAGACGGCGGGAGCGGTTGCCTAGCCTCTTGCCACTGCACCCAAACGGTGTACCGGTTTATGCCGTTTTCTTTTTCAATCCTTCTCAGAAATTGCTCCAGAATACGGGCTCGCTCTGGCACTACCTGCCCATTTTTATCTTTTGTGCCCTCGCGCGCCAGGGCCACCAGAGCTTCGTAGCATTCCTGATCCAGGCTGATAGGAAACGGCATGGTCACTTCCTTTTATGTGGAGGCACAGCTCATTGCGCCTCGTCGTATTCAATAATTTTACCATGGAGCCGGGCCATAGCCTGGTCAGCCCTCAGGCTTAGCAGGGCCAAGTCAGCGTCATTGTAAATGACCTGGTCGAAAAAGGAGTCGGGGACTTCTAAGAGGTCTTGCTCGCTGCAGTGAGGTGAGCGCGGCGTATAGTTGTCAGCGATTACCCTTACTATCCTTACGCACCGTCCGTTCTCTGCGTTTTTTATTGCCTGTAACTCATTTTTGTATCTAATATCCGGGACCACGACCAGCTTCGTTGGTTTTGCCTGACTACGCAGCAACAACCCTTTCTTGTACGAATATTCGTACGGTTCCTTTAACAAAAGAGTGGCGACCCTGAGCGCGTAGTCTACCCAGGTGTTTAGGTAACACCCTCGCCCCCATTCCGTGCCTAGCTTTTGTATGGCGTAACGGGGGGTAAGGTAGCAAAGGTCTGGGTCGTCAGGTTTAGGAGAAATGCCCGGGGCGTATTGGCAGCATTCGCAGATCTCTACTTGGTTACCCTCATAATTGGTAAGCACGTACGAATGCCGTCTAAGATACCTGCGGTCCAGAGCATTTCTGTACTTACTTTTACCCCACAGCTGCTCGTCAGAAAAATCGTACACCGCTTGGCAGACTCTTTTTATGGGGTCTGCTAGCGCCACTTTTACCCCGCAGTATTTTTCCGATAGATAGTCGGCTAGCGTATCCTTACCAACCCCCATAGTACCGACGCGCTCACCGGATTTGGTTTCGAGTACTCCGCTCAAACCAATAATCATTTTATCTGTGACAACTCCCCCACCTGCGCTAGCGCGCGAGGCGGGGGCTTGCGGACGTTCAGTCATAAGTCTCGTCTCCTTCATCATCTTCATCCCTCTCTTCCCAATCAACACTAACGTCTTCTAGAAGCTCCATTACCCGCCCAACGGTTTCATAGGAAGCGCGAGGGAATGTTTTTTCAATAATGTCCTGAACTTCTTCTATTGTTACGCCGCCATCTTCGGACGGATCGTACCTTTTCAAAAAATTCTCAACGATCCTCTTCACTTCGCTGGTATCATCAGAGAGGTCTAAACCAAGCTCCTCGGCCCTGCCCATTTTCAAACACCTCTACGTTCAAACACTTCTCGAATAAGGCGGCGGGCATGCTCTCTCAAGCAGCCCACACGCTGCTTGACAATAGCAGGGCCATACTCTTTTTTATAAACCTGGTTTTCCCCCTCACCCCATCTAACCACTACGAAAAACGAGCCGTTGGGCATTTGCTCGGTGATAGTGACCGTAGCGTGCAGGTTACGCTGCAGCCACGGAACCCACTTCATGTACTGAGCGCGGAACGCTGCCAATTGGCGCTTTTCAACGAGACTCAATGACCGACCTCGACGATTACATTAACTCCGAACGCTTCATCCATGACGAGCTCTGCCACCGGGCAGCGTCGGCTGTTGCCGCTATTCCTGGCATCATGGAGCGATACCAGTATATCGAACCTAACCTCCTTCTCTGGCCTTCGGAGCCTCTAAAGACAAAAGAGGGAGCCTCTCACGACCGCATCATCTACCACACCCTCCCCAAAGACCCCGCTGAGATGACCAAGGCTATAAAAAATGCGGTCAGGGCCACAAAGCCATACGCCCTGTTACTCGTAGAGCAACAGGGCGTATTTGTTAGGGCTATTTTTGAGTCTAGGCACGGGTCCTGCGCTTGGACCCTTCCTATAAAAAATCACGGGGACGTGCTGGTGTTAGAGCCTCCAGAGGTTACCCGCAACAAGCAGTGCATCGGAGTGCTCTGGAGGCCCAACAAGGCACACGGTTAGGCAGGTAACGGCGCGTCCGTGATCATGTCCGGCGTGTAGCCGATGCTGTTCTCACTGGTCGCTTCGGGGGCAGCCTCGGCAGTGTGCTCCACCTGCTCCTGCCCCTGCTTGTCTTCAGGCGCTTCGTCCTCGACAGCCAGCGGTCCAACAACCGACCGGTTCATAACGTCCATCGCCCTACCGATCACCGACACGGCCGTGCGCAAAACCGTGTCAACTTCTTTTGGGTCCTGGATCAGTTCTCGCGCCTCCTTAATCGAACGAACCGCCTCACTCATCGTACCGATGACCTTAGTCATATCGCGCAACGCATCGTTTGCGCTCACAGGCTCAGGAGCTGCCGCAGGCCGCTGAGCAGCCACCGCTGCCTGCTGCTTCTTTCCGGAACCCGGCGGACGACCACGGCGCTTTGCCGGCTTCGGCTCGGCAGCAGCCACTGCCTGCTGCTTCTTCCCAGAACCCGGCGGGCGGCCACGACGCTTCGGCGGACCATCCGTCTTCTTAGCCACCGCTTTCTTAACAGGCGCCTCGGCTCCGAAATGAGAATCGACGAGCTTACGTGCCCGCTCGCGGTCCTCTTCAGCCCAATCCTTGAATTTGCTTACGGCGCGCCGCGCGCCCGTGATGCTATCGTAATGTCCACTCTTCAGCTTATCGCGAAAGTCCGCAAATTTGTGGTCCACAATTCACCTCGTACCCTTATTGTTTTGGGATTGGCCTACTGATACTACCCGCAGAAAATAGTTCAAGTACTATTCGTCAGGAACTTCGAAAAAAGTTTGCGCGAGCCTAATGTGCCCAGGGAAAGCCACCAAACCAGCCAAGTTCTTTTCGAGCAACGACCTCCTCTCCTCTGAGCGGTACCAAAGCTCCAGAGTGCCCGTAGTCGGTGACTCATCGACCCTAAATACTGGAACCCAACCGTAAATTTGAACGGTGTCCGGGTCTGGCTTCAACAAGAAGACCAGGCGGTCTCCTGGCCTCACCAGTGCCCCCACCCCCGTATCCTCCGGCAAAACAGGAACGAACAACTCTCCCTGCGCATCCCACTTGTAGTACCGGAACCAAGAACCTGCCGTACCCCCCGTAGCAGGTGCCGGCAGTGTTGCATCTATGCCATACAAAAAGTGTTCCATTAGTTACCTAACAGTGTCGCCTATGTTCTTCCCGACTTTATAGTCAATTTTCCACACCCTAACTGAAAGCTACTGGTAAGGAACACCATGTGCCCTAGTCCTAAAAGCAAGAATAATGCCGAGGATGGCGGCAACCAAGAACAGGAAACGCCTACTTGGGCGGTTCGCCGGTTGCTAGAAGAGCTGTACCTCCCTCCTGGCATTTGGTTGGAGCCATGTGCTGGTACTGGCCGGGCCATCGAGGCCTTTGACGAGGACAGGCCCGGTCAAATCGAATTCCATGCCATAGAGCTCCGGTCGGCAGGTAGACCTTATCTGGAGGCCCAAAGAAACTGCAAGGTCTACTGCCCATATGATTTTATAGAATGGAACGTCCGCGACTTCTTCTCCGGAACGAACCCGTACTTCGACGTCGCCTTTGCCCACCCACCTTTCGACATCGGTTTCGAAGTGGTTAGCAAGTGTTTGGTGCTAGCCAAAAACGTCGTGGTTCTTCAGCACTTGGGCTGGCTAGACAGCGGCCGCAGGAATGGCAAGAATGAGTTTTTGAAGAATTGCGTGCCGGACATTTACGTACTGCCTAATCCCATCGCCGCTGAACAGCACGCGTTTTTCCACTGGCCGCCTGTGGAGAACCGTTTCAAAGACTGTGGGCAGACAATAAACCTAAGGGAAACCTCGGAAGAGGAAAGAATACGTGGGTAATGAAAAAGCAGAAAAAGAAAGTATTACCTTTAGAACCAGCCATTAACGAGCTGTTGGTGATGTACACTTACCTGCTGCGTTTGAAGGCCAAGAAGCAGGGAGAGAAGATGCGCATCTCACCTTCCCGTGTTCTATCGGGAATAGTCTCCAGTTTCTTGATGTCTCAGCAGCAAAGGATTTTAGATGAGTACAAAAGAGTCAGACTCGAAGACTTCGTTAAACGTTCTGGACTACGCACCAAAGATGGAAAAGTTCCCAGCGTTTCCGAGCTTGAACGAGCTGGCGCTGGGGGAGGTGACAGCACCCCCTTCGCGGCAGACGGACAGCTTGTTCTCCATCCTCATAAAAGACCCGGCGATTTTGCACAACGACATGGAGCAGTACCCGGAGAAGTACCAGGAGGAGGCGATTCAGTTGGTGCGCGCCCTCTTGTCTGGCGAAACGCGTATGGAGGCGCTCTCGCCCGAGCAGCTCAGGCTACTGGACCTGGCTACCCTTGATTTCTCAAAGCAAGCCCAGAAACCTAGCGCTCCTGCGCAAGCGCCTCCGCTAAAGAAGATAGCAGCAGAGCCCTCAGAAGAAGAAAACCTAGGGGCGGGCGCTGAGGAGCTTTTCGAATCCGTACCGATTACAGAGCTTCCGGATTACTGGTGGAAATAAAAATCGGCCCCTCTTTTTAGGGAGGGGCCGATCCACCTTCGTCGAGTTCCTATGAACCACTACCAAGGTCTAGCCTAAGCTAGAAACCCGATCTTTTCAAGCATCCGCTTGGTACTCGTAGTAAATGCAGTAATCGTTAGCATCGTTGGCAGCCGTATTCGGGGCATAGCTCCCGTAAGGCTTGTGCGTTGCCGGCAGCGTGAAGGTGCCGTTAGTCACCACAGTACCTGCTGCCACCTCCTGTAAAACCGCAGCCCTACCTGCTCGCGAGCGCAGCTTCCGAGACAGGCCGATAGCGGCGCTGGGGGTGATGGCAATGGTCGCGCCCGTACCGTCACCGGCGGGGTACTCGATGCTATCGATCTGCGCGAAGAAGTTCTCGGTCGTAGCAGTGGTGCCAGTCTGCGCCAGAGCCAAGGTCTCCGAGATGGCGTTGCCGTTGACGTCCTTGCCTTTGACCGTCGCCGTGGCCGGGGCATCCGCCGGCGTTGCGCCGGCGGTAGTAAAGACAAGCGCACGCGGGTGGCGGGCCAGGTCGTTCTGAATCAGGTCGTTCGGGCCAAGGACGACCGGATTTGTGACGGTAGCCGTAGCGGCCTTAAGCACAGCAGCGGCAATCCCGATGGCCACCGTAGCGTCCGTACCGTCCGCCGCCGGATATTCGATCGAAGTAATCGCGCTCCAGTACTTGGCGCTGGTAACTGTGGCTGCGGTCTGCGCCAAGTTCAGCGTCTCGGTCTGCGCGGTGCCATACTGGTCAAGTCCAGTAATAGTAGCGGTTGCCGGAGCGTCTGCCGGGGTATTGCCGGCAGTCGTGAACGTAATCTGCCGCGGCCAAGCCGCCAGCATTTCCAATCCAGCCGCCAGCAGATCGCCCGTCGTAAGCGTAACTTCATCCTCAACCGTGGCCGTTGCGGCCAACAGAGCCGCCGTACCCGGAGCCGCCGTACCGACCGGGTTGACGAACTCTTCAACGACAATGGCCGCAAGCGGGCGGAGCTCCTCGTTGATGTCTTCACGAAGGTCTTTCACCTCCCCAGCTAAACCACCGCCTCGAACAAGATGAGAAAGCCGCGCTTGCTGCCGAGAGAAAATACCTGAACCAACCGTCATTTCATCACTCCTATGCAAATTAAAGCGTGGGCTGCCCGAACTGGTTAACGTATCTCGGAAGTGCTGGTCCAGCTCCCCATGTACGTACCGTAGCCGGTTGGCCGGCAGCGTTAGCCAAAGCTCGACCTCCCTGAAGGGCACCATACCCACCGAGCAGCGCCGTGCCGCCTATCAGAGCCTTCGTCCTCAGGCTACCCCTACCTAACCCCGGGGTCCTGCTCAAAACCGGTTTAACGGCCTTCTGGCTGCCTCTGAGCAGCCGCCCGGGGACCCTGTTGATGGCCCCGAGCAAGCTACCAATACCGGCATGTTTGGCCAAGGTGGCGCCAATCTCGTGGGCGACCTCCATCCCCTCCTTCAAAAACGCTAAGGGCACGTCGTCGCTCGGCGGAATCTCGTACATCGCCGGCCTAATAGGAAGATGCATGGCGACTCCGTCACCACGTAACGCCGCTATGTCACCAGCATTACGGATAGACTCGCGCCTGATCAGGTCGTCGTTGCTCCGAACCGCCTCTTTACGATCGCCCTCAATCTGATTTTTCGTAGCTTGCAGCAGGCCATAGCCGATAATAGG
>Ga0079224_100001073_pt1 | contig 30108 bp, 23 predicted proteins | sample Stecom2015_FD_80414 | JGI IMG/M metagenome (GOLD analysis project Ga0079224, IMG submission 80414) | Agricultural soil microbial communities from Utah to study Nitrogen management - Steer compost 2015 | ecosystem: Environmental > Terrestrial > Soil > Agricultural land | place: USA: Utah... | reverse complement strand
TCGCGTCCGGGGAAGGCGCAATCACCGCGGGGAGCTATACCGGCAGCGAATGGGCGGGAGCGACGTTCTTCGACGAGTGGCTCTTCGTCAACATTCAGTCGCCTGGCGTCACTTTCGCGATCACGGGCTCCTGGTATCGCGGGGAGCTGTAGCAGGACGGCCTGCGCGGTGGATGCGGCTTATCCGCGTCCACCGCCGTCGTCGACCGCTCCGTTGCCGCATCTCGGTGCCGGACTTTACGTCGCGTCGAAAGCCGACGATCATGCGCCGCTGATCGGTGCCTTTGGTCTCTTCGCGATGCTTGCAACGTTGACGATGCTCACCAAAAAGGTCGCCTGGTTCGTCTCGAGTTTCGCTCGGAGGCGATCCTCGACCCGAGGGCCTGCCGCGTAGCGATCGAGGCGATGGTGCGGTCTCCTCGCAAGTTCTTCGTGCCCCGGTCACGCACGACGGGCAACGTCTGGCCCGCGATTCCGAACGCGGGCTGTGCACTCGATTTCGCGCTGCTCTATCAGCTCGAGCGGAGCGAATGGCTCCCGGAGGCCGCGCTCCGCGACCTTCAAAAGGCTCAGGTGCTGAGGCTGCTCGAGCACGCATGGCGCACCGTGCCGTACTACCGCGAGCGGGACCGGGGCTTCGACGTCCGGACGAGGGATTTCTGGAACGACTGCTGGCCTGAGATTCCCATACTTTCGCGAAGCGACGTGCAAGCGGCGGAGCGGCGTCTCGTCAGCGAAGCTCTGCCGAAGGACCACGGCAGCGTCTCGACGATCAGCACGTCCGGGTCGACGGGGCGGCCCGTGAGGACGCTCACCACGGATCTCACGCGCCGCATGTGGCGGGCGTTCTCCATGCGCGACCACCTGTGGCACGGTCGTGACTTTTCGCAGCGCTTTGCAGCCATACGCTCGACCGGGGGCCTTTCCGCGGAACCGCCGCATGGCTTCACGACGAAGGGATGGGATGCCGTGTACGGTGTCGGAACCCTGCACGCGTTGAGCGTTCAGGCGCCGATCGACGCGCAGATCGGCTGGCTGCAGAGCGTACGCCCGGCGTACTTGCTGAGCTACCCGTCGAATCTGCGCGAGCTCGCGCGTCGATGCGTAGAGCAAGGCATTCGGCTCGAGGGATTGCAACACGTCGTGGCCGTGGGGGAGGTCGTCACGCCCGAGTGCCGGCGCCTCGCGGCGGAGGCGTGGGGAGTGGGCGTCAAGGACGCGTACACGTCCCAGGAAGCAGGCTATCTCGCACTACAGTGCCCGGAGACCGAGGACTGCTATCACGTGCAGTCGGAGAACGTCGTCCTCGAGGTCATCGATGAAGCGGGCCGACCTTGCGGCGAGGGCGAGGTCGGCCGCGTCGTCGTGACGACGATGCACAATTTCGCGACGCCGTTGATCCGCTACGACATCGGCGACTATGCCGAAATGGGCGGGACGTGCCGCTGCGGGCGCGGCTTGCCGGTGCTCCGCAGGATATTCGGACGACGACGGAACATGCTGACTCTGCCGGACGGCAATCGCCGCTGGCCGTTCCTGGGAGAGTATCGTTACAGAGACGTTGCGCCGGTGCGCCAGTATCAGATCGTGCAGAAGTCGCTCGAGCTCATCGAGGTCGTGCTGGCGGCCGACCGTCCGTTGACGTCGACGGAAGAATCGAAGCTCTCGGAGATCATTCGTGCCGAGCTCGGGTATCCGTTCGAGCTGAGCTTCGTCTACGTGGACGAGATTCCGAGGAGCCCGAGCGGCAAGTTCGAGGACTTTCGCTCCGAGCTGTCATGCTAGTACAAGTACGGAAAGCGATACGCGTGGAGCGGCGCCGTATCGTCCGCGTAGTGAAGCGCTGCACTGCGCAGCCAGCGTTCCAGCCTGAAGTTCACGGCCACCTCGAAATCGTTTCTCACGCGCTCGAAGAAGTCGGCCGCTGCCTCGACTTCACGAAGGGCCTCGTCGCGCCGTCCGAGGCGCGCCAGAGCTTCGGCGCGCATCAACATCGAGTTCAAGCACTCGACCGGGAACAGCGTGGACCGGGATGCACCGGCACTGCCCAGATATTCGAGCGCATCTTCGAGCCGATTCTGCCCGAGACGGCCGTAGCCGAGAAACCAGAGACAGCGCACGTTGTCGGGGTCATCCTTCAATGCGCGGCGTAGCGCGCGCTCGCGCAGGAGCGCCTTTGCGGCCAGCCTCGACGGGTCCGGCCGATGCTCGATTCTGAGCGCGTTGCTCCAACGCGCGAGACGGTGATGGCGACGAAAGTGGGGCTGCACGTTGGCATGCACCGCTCCGACGAATCTCGCATCGCTTCTGATCAGAGCGAGCTTGTAGTCCTCGATCACCTCGCCGCCGGAATAGGTGTCCCAACGCAGGAAGTATCCATCGGTACCGGCCTCGGGCTCCATGTCGCGCAGTCGGGCGAGTCCCTCGCGCGACACCCGCTCATCGGCGTCGAGTATCAAGACCCACGGGTTGGTCGCCAACGCGATCCCCGCGTTCCGAAGATCGGCCTCATAAGGGTGCTCCTCCGCGTTCTCGCGCACGATCGTGATGACGTCGAAATGCGAGAGGATCTCGCGGGTTCGGTCGGTCGAACCGTTGTCGACGACGATGATCTCGTCGAAGAAATCGCGTACGTCCTCGAGCAGCGCCGGTAAGACGCGTTGCTCGTTCTTGACGATCATGCAAAGACTGATCTGCACACTGCTCCTCGCGCGTGCCGTAGCGTGTGAACGGGTAGTAATTGGTCTGCCGAACGCCGCGAACGTGCGCTTCTTCCTTGCCCTCAGCTCCGGCTCGCGCTCGTCGCTTCGTCGAAGCGTCGTTGAACGCCGGCGAGATCGGGCGTGAGACGCCCGCGGGCTCGCTCCGCGATAGGCATCGGGACACCGTGGCTCGCTTCGGCGACGAACTCTCGTAGCGTCAACGCGAAGTCGCATTTCCGCAACAGCGCTTCGGCGACGGCGAGCGCACATGCGGAGTCATCCGTGAAACGACAATCGGCATGAAAGAGCGCGAAATTCAGAGGCGGAGCGGTATCGCCTTCGAAGCGAGAGCCGATGATGTCTTGAGCGATGGCACCGATCATTGACCGACCGAACCTCGAGCGAACGGAACCGGACCGCAGTCGCAGGCCGGGAGAAGGATAGCCGGGGAGCCGCGTGCCTGGCATCCCGCTGCTTGGGGCCGGGGCTCGGCGTCGACGGATGGACGGCGAGCCCGGCCGAGACGCGCGGCCGACCTGCTCGCTGCGACGCGCGCCGTGAGCCGCTTGTCTGGGCCGGCTCACCGGCTGCGAATACACATGACGAGGGCCCGCGCGGGCGGCGCGCGGCTAGCTCTTCGGACGCGCCGGACCGCAGCGCGCGGCGCCGCTTCGCCATGTCGCGTCGAAAAGCGGGTCCGGGAGCTCTTCAGTAGCTAGAAAAGCATGTTGTTCAACGAGTTAGGGTTGAAAAAGGTTCGTGCGAACAACCCTGGCAGGCCGGTGTCGTGACGCTTCTACTTCTTCTTCTGGATACACTCGTACGACGGTATCTGCGCCAATCTAGAGATAGTAGGGCGTTAGGGTATATCCTCGCGTAAGAGAATCTGTATACATTGCGTCGCACGCTTCCTTATGACGCAGGCGTCCGGCGAGGCCGGCGCTTGCAAACGGAGGGGGAGAGGAAGGAATGCGCGAGAGGACGAAGCTCGAGGCCCTGCGTACCTCGACGGTCCGGCGGCTCCTCGCAGCGGGCGTCGCCGCGGCGCTCGCTTTCGGCGCGGTCGGCGCGGGCGCGTCGGAGGCAGCGGTCGTTGCGGCCGCACGCGACGGTGATCTCGGTAGGGTCCGCGAGCTGATCGGTGCCGGCGCGGACGTCAATCAGCCCGAGCCGGACGGGTCGACCCCGCTGCTCTGGGCCGCCTATCACTCCGATGTCGAGATGGTGAAGGCGCTGCTCGCTGCAGGCGCCGACCCCGACGCCGCGAACAGGTTCGGCATGACGCCGCTGATGCAGGCGAGCCGGTACGGAGACGCGGAAGTGATCCGCGCACTGCTCGACGGCGGCGCGTCGCTCGACGTCGAGCATCCGGAAGGCGTGACACCGTTGATGATGGCGGCCCGCTCCGGCAGCGTGCCCGCGGTCACGCTGCTCCTCGAGCGCGGCAGCGATCCGAACGCCGTCGAGTCGCAGTGGAATCAGACGGCATTGATGTGGGCCGCCGCGGAGGGGCATCTCGACGTCGTCGACGTGCTCCTCGACGCCGGTGCCGACCCGAACATCCAGGCGCGTGTTACCGAGCTTACCCGTCGCAGCACCCGCACCGATTTCCCGACCGGCGGCTTCACGGCCCTGATGTGGGCCGCGCGCAATGGCGACGAGGCGATCGTCCGGCGGCTCGTCGAAGGCGGTGCCGACATCAACATGAAGAACGGCGACGGCGCGACCGCGCTGATGCTCGCGATCATCAACGATCGCTTCGATTTCGCCGCGAAGCTGCTCGAGCTCGGCGCCGACCCGAATGACGGCTCGCTGTATCGCGCCGCCGAGATGCGTGAAGCGACGACGGACTGGCTCGCGAAGGACGGCACTCGTCTTCGCTCGAACCATCCGAACGAGCTGACGGCGCTCGATCTGATCCGTCTGCTGCTCGAAAAAGGCGCCGATCCGAACAAGCCGTACGTCGGCCAGATGCACTCGACGTCGATGTGCTGCGATACGTTCGAGAACGGCACGCCGTTCTTTAGAGCCGCGATCGCCGCGGACGTCGCTGCGCTCGAGCTCATGATCCAGCATGGGGCCGACCTCGAGTGGTCGCCGACCACGGTCGAAGGCGGCGGTCCGATGGCGAATCGCAACGTCGGCAAGACGCCGTTGATGGTCGCGATGGACGGCGGCAAGGGCGTCGGCATGGCCGGCGGTCCGGGCGACATTCGCGAGGGCCGTCCGCCTCCGTTCCGCGAGGAGGCAAACCGCTCGCCGGCGGACGCCGTGCGCCTGCTGCTCGCCGCGGGCGCGAACCCCGACGCGGTCACTCCGGACAAGGGCGAGAGCGCGCTGCATATCGCGGCACGCGACGGCAAGCTCGACATCATCGAGATCCTCGCCGAAGCGGGCGCCACGCTCGATCTCAGGAACAAGGCCGGAGAAACCGCGCTCGAGATCGTCGAGAAGATGCCGCCTCGCGAGCCGCCGCCGCTGACCGGGGCGCTGGCCGGACAGCCGCAGGGTGCTCAGCCGGCGGAGGTTGCCGAGCTGCTGCGTGCGCTGATGGCCGAGCGCGGGCTCCCCGTCGCCGAGCCGTCGTCGGTTCAAGCTGCCGTGAGCGCAGGGGAGGCGCGATGAACCGGCGGGTGTTGACCGCAGGAGCGGTCGGCGTCGCAGCGGTCGCGGGGATCGCGGGCTTCCTGCTCAAGTCCCAGGCGCCGCATGCGGGCCTCGAGTCGCACTGGGCGATGATCGACCGCTACTGCATCGATTGCCACAACAACGCGGAGTACACGGGCGATCTGTCTCTCGAAGGACGCAAGCCGGAGAACGTCGCTGCCGAGGCCGCGGTCTGGGAAAAGGCGCTCCATAAGCTCAGTCTCGGCATGATGCCGCCGCGGGATCAGCCTCAGCCCGATCCCGAGGTGCGCGCGCAGTTCGTCAGCGCGCTCGAGAATGCGCTCGATGCGGCGGCACGGGAGCGCCCGTACGCGGGCGTAACGCACGTTCATCGGCTCAACCGGGCCGAGTATCAGAACGCGGTTCGCGATCTGCTCGGCGTCGAGGCCGACCTCGAGAGCATGCTGCCGAGCGACGGCGGCGATTTCGGCTTCGACAACATCGCGCAGCTCCTTGGAACGTCGCCGATGCTGCTCGAACGCTACCTGACGGTCGCGTTCCGCGTCGCCGACCTCGCGATCGGCAATCCGGAGGCCGTCGTCACGGCGACGACCTACCCGATTCCGATGGAGATCACGCAGGACTATCACCTCGAGGGTCTGCCGCTCGGAACGCGGGGCGGAATCGCCGTCACGCACACGTTCCCCGCGGACGGGGAGTATGTCTTTGCCGGGCGGCTGATCCGCGGCGTCGAGGAGGGGCTGTTCGGTATCGAGGGTCACGACATCCCGCACGAGTTCATCGTGCTCGTCGACGGCGTGCAGGTCTATTCGGCGATGATCGGCGGGAAGGAAGACCACGAGCTCAGCGTCGAGAAAGGCATCAACGTCGCGCAGGAGGTCATCGACGCGAAGCTGACCTCGCCGCCGATCGCGGTCACCGCGGGTCCGCACGAGGTCGCGTTCACGTGGAGGGAGCGCACGGCGAGGGAGCAGAACGCTTGGGAGCCGTCGCTCCGCGCGTCTCTCGAGATCCACAACCCGTCCGGAATGCCGCGGCTCGAGATGGGCGTCATCGAAGGCCCGTTCAGCGTGACCGGCGTCAGCGAAACGCCGAGCCGCGCGCGGATCTTCGTTTGTCGCCCGGAATCGGAAACGGACGAGGCGCCGTGCGCGGAGCGGATCATCTCGACGTTGGCGAAGCGTGCGTTCCGTCGGCCCGTCACCGAAGAGGACATCGCGCCGATAGTGGCGTTCTACGAGCAGGAACGCGAAGCGGGCGGCAGCTTCGATCAAGGCATTCACGCGGCCTTGACGCGCATACTGGTCAGCCCGTTCTTCCTGTTCCGGGCGGAGAAAGAAAACCCGGACGTTCCTCCGGGCGGAACGCATCCGATCGACGACTTCGAGCTCGCATCGAGGCTGTCGTTCTTCCTGTGGTCGAGCATCCCGGACGACGAGCTCTTGTCGCTGGCCGAGCAGGGGCGGCTGCGCGACCCGGACGTGCTCGAGGCGCAGGTGCGGCGCATGGTCGCGGACGCGCGCGCCGATGCGCTCGTCGAGAACTTCACGGGGCAATGGCTGCAGCTTCGCAATCTCGAGCAGAGGGTCAAGCCGGACCTCCTGCTGTTCCCGGATTTCGACGGTAACTTGCGCAACGCGTTTCGCCGCGAGACCGAGATGCTGTTCGCGCACGTGCTCCGCGAGGATCGGCCCGTCCACGAGCTCTTGACCGCGGACTACACGTTCGTGAACGAGAGGCTTGCGCGCCATTACGGCATCCGCGGCGTATACGGCTCGCGCTTCAGGAAGGTCCCCATCGAGGACCCGAACCGGCGCGGAATTCTCGGCCACGGCAGCATCCTCGCGCTGACGTCCGCGGCGAGCCGCACGTCGCCGATCATCCGCGGCAAGTTCATCATGACCGAGATTCTGAACAGCCCGCCGCCCGCGCCGCCCGGTGACGTTCCGGCGCTCGAGGAGAGCGCTCCGGTGGGTCGGCCGTCGACGGTGCGGGAGCAGCTCGAGCTGCACCGCGCGAATCCGAACTGTGCGACGTGTCACAACGTGATCGACCCGCCCGGTTTCGCGCTCGAGAACTTCGACGCGGTGGGACAGTGGCGAGACAAGACGGCCGAGGGCCTCGAGATCGACTCGTCGGGTGTGCTTGCCGACGGCACCGTGGTCGACGGGCCGGCCGGGTTGCGCGAGGCGCTGGTCCAGAACCCCGAGATCTTCGCCCGCACCGTGACGCAGAAGCTGATGATCTATGCGCTCGGACGCGGGCTCGCGCCGGAGGACATGCCCGTCGTGCGCAGCATCGTGCGGCGGGCGGCCGAGGACGATTACCGAATGATGTCGATCATCCTCGGGATCGTGGACAGTTTTCCGTTCCAGATGCGTAGCAACAAGCCGCAGCCGGAGGCGACCGTCTCGTCGGTCGCGCAGACGAGGGAGTAGAGCCGTATGTTCATCACGAAGAAGCACTTGGATCGCCGTACGTTCCTGCGCGGGGCGATGGGCGTCTCGATCGCTTTGCCATTGCTCGACGCGATGATTCCGGCCGCGACGGCGCAGTCTCTGACGGCGGCACGGGAAAGGCACCGCTTCGGCGTGATCTACATGCCGAACGGGATCTACCCCGGCATGTGGCATCCGAAGGAAACCGGCCGCGACTTCGAGTTCAACACGATCATGAAGCCGCTCGAGCGGCATCGGGAGTTCCTGACGACGATCAGCCAGCTCAAGGCGCCCGACGGCGGCAAGGACATGGGCGGCATCCATATGGGCGCGAGCGCGGCGTTCCTGAACGCGACGGGGCCGATCGGCAGGAACGGCGAGTTCAATCGCGTCGAGTCGAAGAAGTCGATCGATCAGTACATCGCCGACGCGATCGCGGAGGACACGCCGCTCCGTTCGCTCGAGCTCGGCACCGAGGACATGGGCACGTCGGCCGGCGCGTGTGACGGCTACCCGTGCGTCTTCTTCAACACGATGGCGTGGGCGGACGACACGAGCCCGCTGCCGGTCGTGGTGAACCCGCAGGTCACGTTCGAGCGCATGTTCGGCGATCCGGGCACGCCGGAGCAGCGCATCATGCGGCTCAAGCGGAAGCAGAGCCTCCTCGATTCGGTCCGAGAGGACGTGTCACGGCTGCAGCGCGAGATCGGCGCGGCGGACAACGCGATCCTCGACGAGTACTTGACGAACGTCCGCCGAGTCGAGGCGCAGCTTCAGAAGATGGAGGCGCGCGCCGAAGTGCTCCGGAACACGGACGAAGGCCCCGTCGGCATCCCGTACGACTTCGACGAGCACGTCACGGTCACGTACGACCTGATCCATCTCGCGCTCCAAGGCGACATCACGCGCGTCTTCAGCTTCATGCTCGGGCACGAGGCGAGCGGGCGGAGCTACGCGCACGTCGGCGTGCCGGAGCCGCATCACTCGACGTCGCATCACAAGAATACGCCCGAGAGCCTCGAGCTCTACGCGCGGATCAACACGTACCACATGGTCAAGCTCGCCGAGTTCGTCGACAAGCTCAGGGCGACGCCGGACGGCGACGGCACGCTGCTCGACTCGTCGCTGCTCTATTTCGGCGCCGGCATGAGCAACGGCCTGACGCACGATCGGCACAACGTGCCCGCGCTGCTGCTCGGGCGTGCGAACGGCCGGCTGAAGGGCAACCGCCACATCGAGGCGAAGAAGGACGAGCCGACCGCGAATCTGCTGCTCGCGCTCGCCGACAAGCTCGGCGCGGAGGTGCATTCGATCGGGCAGAGCACGGGGCGGCTCGAGATCTAGCTCGAGCTGCGCCGCCTCGATAAGTTACGCGGGTCGCTGAGCCCTTGGTTAAGGCCAGCGACCCGCGCGCTTAGGGCTCCTGCCTCACCGCCGCCCGCCCGTACCGGCGATCGACCGTGTCAGTTCATCGCGGCGATCGACATGTTCATGAATTCCATGCGATCGCGCCACCAACGCAGCAGGTCCTCGATCTCGCGGGCGTAGCCGTTGTTCTGAGCTTCAGGCCACTTCAGGAAGTTCTGCGCTTGCGACCGTTCGAGATGGTTCGCGAGCGACTCGATGAACTCCGGCATCGACTCGAGCTCGTCCTGCACCGATTCCCAGCGCGCCTTGTAGCGAGCGACGAAAGCCGGATCGTCGAAGAATCGGGCGAAGAACGGGTGTAAGTTGACGAGCCCTTCGGCAGTCAAGAAGTACTGGTGCCCGATGCCCCCGTAGCTGAAGCCCCAGTCGAAATCCCAAAGCGGCCCCAGGCCGATGGGTCCCTCCGCATCCTTGTACACGTACACGCTCTTCGGCCAGCCGAGCTCGGTGTTCATCACGAGCTGGTTGATCATCAGGAAGTCGACGAACGTGTCCATGTCGATCAGATCGCGATAGCCGCTCTCGGGGAACGACGGGTCGATCAGCGCCTCCTCGAGGGCATGGATCGCGTCTTTGACGAAATCGTATCCGGACGGATCGGGCAGGTCCTCCGGAGACTTGATCATCACGGGCAGCGCGTAATGCGCGGTCGTGAACTTCGGATCCTCGTCGTAGTGGAGATCGAGCTCGACGAAGAACCCCGCATCCTCGTCGATCTCGACTCGGCCTTCATGCACCTGCACGTGCTCGGTCAACAGGTAGCTGCCTTGGTATTCCTCGTTCAGGAACACCTCCACGTGCACGTAGTGATGCGTGAAGGGCAGCCCGAAGCGCTGTCCGATCTCGAACGTGACGCTGTTCAGCATCAGCGTCGGGTCCTGATAGTTCGCGAGGAGCACCCAGTTCCTTGCGGGAGTCAGTCCGAATAGCGACTGCTTCTGTCGGAACCTCATCCGGTACGGTTTCTTCGGGTAGCCCCAGGTCGTGTTTCCCCTTCCTCGGATCTCGTCCTCGTATTCGGTCCGCGTGAAGCTGTAGTCCGGATTCTGCGGGTCGATGACCTGAATGTTCGTCCGAACGTACTCTTCCTTGCTCGTGATCGGAACGTTGTCCTTCGTGTCGATCTTGACGATCGGCAGACCGGTCGTCTGCGGCGACTCGACCCGCACCGTGTAGCGGCGGCGGGCGTACTTGCCTGTAGCGACCGTGTAGACGACGTCGCGGTAGAAGTTGTTCGCAGTCTCCCCGCTCGTTTGCGGGACGTTGCCGACGGTCACCGTGCCCGACGCCGAAAACTCGGCCACGAGGGATTCCAGTCCATCGATCCATTCACTAGTCGAGAACACGATGGTTCTTGCGTCGTGATCGATCGTCGGCGGCGGGAGACCGGGTAAATGGAACGACGTGATCTCGGGGGGCGGAGGAACGAATACCTCGACGGTGGCCACCGCTTTGGCGCCGTTCGCACCCGCCGTGACCGCAAACTCGTACTCTCCCCCGACCGGCGGCGGCGTGAAGGTGGCTTGATGGCCGTGCACGAAGAAACTGCCTTCTACCGTGTCCGGCCAAACGATGTTCGTGTTCTGAGCGACCACCGTGAGCGTGATCGACTCGCCCGCTTCGATGGTTGCGGTCGGCGGATCGATGGCGAGGAGCACCGGACCATCGGACGAGTTGCTGCAGCCGGCGGCGCCGAGGAGCGCGAGAAGCGCCGAGCCGATCATTCCGAGCTTGCTATGACGCCGTGACGGCATTGAGATGCTTGCGGGAGCTGACATGTCTGACGTCATGGAAATGTGTCCATATCGTTTCGACGCGGCGTATTCTAGTGGCAACGACAAGGCGCGGCGTGATTCAACCGTCAAAAATTGTCAATCGTTCCGGGTTCATGCACGACCGTCCTCAACGTAGCGCCGCAGTTTTGGTCAGCCGCAACGAGATCGCTGTGGGGAATCCGTGAACTGGAAGCTCCTGGGGCACAATGATCACGAAACTGCGACGGGAACGGAGGCCGAGAAGGCGCGTTCGTCGGCCTCCGCAGTCGGGTGGCCGTCACTCAGGTGATCTTCCGAGCGCTTTCTACTCGAGGGCGGACAGGTCGCCGGTGGTCACAGGGTCGCCGGCGAAGCGAGGGGCAAGAAGTTTGCGCCTCAACGTGGTGCGCGCATCAGCTCGATGATTCCGGGCGCGGCTCTCGTTTCGGCGAGATCGAGCGCGGTCTCGCCGCGGTTGTTCGGGATGCGCGGATCCGCACCGGCCTCGATCAGGAAGCGGATGATCGCTTCGGCGCCGCGGCCGGTGAGGGCGGCATGCAGCGGCGTGTTGCCATCCGCGTTCTGCCCGTCGATATCGAGGCCGAGGTCGAGCAGCAGGCGGAGCGTCTCGACCGCTTCGTCGTCGCTGCCCTGGTCGAACGACGGCGCGAGGGGGCTGCCGTTACGCCAGCCGAGGCCGGCGGCGTACGTGAGCGCGGTCGATCCGTTCGGCATCGTGTGCATCGGGTCCGCGCCGGCGTCGATGAGAAGCCGCACGATCTCGATGTCGCCGGATTTTGCGGCACGCAGCAGCGGCGTTGCGCCTTCGCCGAGCGCTGCGTCTCCTGCCGTATGCTGGCGCTGCATGATCGGCGTACGCAGCTGCGCGTTCGGATCGGCGCCGTGGTCGAGCAGCAGTCGCACGATGTCGGCGGCATCGAGGGGTCCCGCAGGCTTGGGGTTCGGACGGCCGTGGCCGACCGCGAGCCGATGCATGTCGACGGCGGCGTAGAGCGGCCCCATCCCGGTCGCTTCGACGACGTTCGGATCGGCGCCGGCTTCGACGAGCATCGCGGCGGACTCGTAGTGCCCATTGATGATCGCGATGATGAGCGCGGTCGCCCCATCGGGATCGACGAGGTCGAGGTCCGCGCCGGCCTCGATGAGCGCGCGTCCGGCGTCGAGAGCGTTCGCGCGCGCCGCGTACAGCAGCGCCGTCCACTCGCCCAGCGGCAGGATCGACTGGCCAAGCCGCCGACGCTGAAACGACTGCCGCGCCGACCGCGCATCGACGTCCGCGCCTTTTGCGACGAGAACGCGGATCACGTCGGCGTGATCCTCGACGGCTGCCCAGATCAACGCGTTCTCGCCGTGCCAGCCCTCGCGTGCGTGGATGTCGGCGCCGTGCTCGATCAACAGCTCCACGGCTTCGGGTACGCCCGCTCGTGCTGCCGTCATCAGCACGGTCTCGCCTTCGGGCAGCGTCGCGTTCGGGTCCGCGCCAGCCTCGAGCAGCGCGCGCAGCGTCGGCACGTCGCCGTTCTCCGCCGCGAGGTGCAGCGCGGTCATGCCATACCGGTTCACAGCGATCGGCGATGCGCCGGCTGCGAGGATCGCCTCGACGAGCGCGGTGTCACCGGCCCACGCGGCCCAGTGGAGCGCCGTCGTGCCGTCGGCCTCGGCCGCATCGACGTCGCCGGTTGCGATCAGCGAGAGCGCGCGCTCGGTGTCGCCGCGCTTGATCGCCGCGACGAGCGGTGTTTCTCCGCGGGACGCGGCGACGATCGCCGTGGGCACTGCCGCCGCGACCGCGGCCAGGAGGACCACGCAAGCCGTCCCGCATCGCCTCGCGGCGCGAGCCGGCGGACCCGAGCGCGAAGGCGCGACGCTCATCAGGCCAGCTCGAACCGCGCCGTGCTTTCGCCGAACCGCTCGATCGGAATGTCGTAGAGCCCCGCGACGCCGAGCCAGAGGTTCGCGATCGACGACCACTCGGGCGCGATGACATAGCGGTTGCCGCGCAGCCGCCCGCCCAAGCCGCCGAACGCCGCGAACGGAAGCGGGTAGGGGCCGTGCGCCTGACCGTCGCTCATGCCGGCGCCGAACACGATCAGCGAGTGGTCGAGCAGCGAGCCGTCGGCTTCTTCCGAAGCGGCGAGTTTCGCGAGGAACTCCGCGAAAAGCGCAGCAAAATAGGCGTTGATCTTCGCGTGCTGCGCCATCTTCTCCGGCTGGCGCCCATGGTGAGACGTATCGTGATGCGTCTCGCGGAGGCCGAGCTCGGGAAAGGTGCGTTGGCTCGCTTCCCGTCCGGTCATGAACGTGAAGACCCGCGTCAGATCCGCCTGATAGGCGACGACGAGCAGGTCGAACATGAGCCGCATATGCTCGGCGAACGATTCGGGAATGCCGATCGGTGCGGGCATCGACTCCGCGCCGCTCGCCCCCTTCGCCATCGTTCTCGCGATCCGCCGCTCGATCTCGCGGACGTTGCTCAAGTACTCGTCGATCCGGCGCCGGTCAGGTGCGCTCACGGCCTGCTGCAGCGAGCGCGCCTCGTCCGCGACCGAATCGAGGATGCTCTGGTCCTCGTGCCATCGGCGCAGGCGCTCCTCGGGCGTGCCCGCGCGCCCGAAGAGGCGCTCGAACGCCGCGCGAGGATCGATCTCCATCGGCAGCGGCTCCGTATCGGACGCCCACGAGATCGTGTTCATGTACGCGCAGCTGTAGCCCGGCACGCAGCCGCCGATATAGCCCGAGAAGTCCTCGGTCGCGTACTCGAGCGACGGGAACGGCGTGTCCTGGCCGAGACGCTTCGCGAGGACCTGATCGATCGTGATGCCGACGCGGATGTCCTCGGCCTCGGTCTGCTTCGCGACCGCGCCGCTCAACCAGCCCGCGGAGCTGACGGCGTGATCCGTGACGGTCCTGCCGCCCGGGCGCGACAGGTTGTTGACGACGATCATCCGGTCCCGGAACGGCGCGAGCGGCTCGAGGATCGGCGTCAGCTCGATCACGCCGGCCGGCCCGGGCGGCATCCAGTAGTCCATCGGGCAGCCGTTCGGCAGGTAGACGGCGCCGAACCGGAGCGGGGACGGTCCGGTCTCTGCGCGAGCGGGCATCGCCGGAAGCATCGCGTCGAGGAACGGCAATGCGACGGCCGCTCCGGCGCCGCGCAGGAACGTGCGTCTCGGAAGGCGCTTTCGCGTGATGAACATCATCATAAGCTCCTATTCATCAGCTACTTCCGGCGTGTTTTTCACGCGCATTCGAAATGGAGTGCTCGACGTGATGCCGAGCACGATCGACGAGAAGCGATAGTCGTCGGCAGCGGCATCCCGGACGATGGCGCGCACGACCGGCATGTCGTAGTGGCGCAGGCCCCGGCCGAGCGCGTACGTCAAAAGCTTCTCGGTGAAGGTCTGCACGAAGACCGAGGGGGCCTCGACGAGGGCGCTGCGGAGCGCATCGACGCCGTCGACCTCGACACCGCTCGCGAGTCGGCCGCGCGCGTCGATCGGCTCGCGGCCGTCGAGCGTTCGCCACCGGCCGACCGCGTCGAAGTTCTCGAGCGCGAAGCCGAGCGGATCGATGAGCTCATGGCACCCTGCGCACGCCGGCGCCTCGCGGTGCATTTCGAGCCGCTCGCGCAATGTCCTCGGGGCGGGGCCGACCTCGGTCTCGAGCGCCGGCACGTCGGCCGGCGGCGGAGGAGGCGGTGTGCCGAGCAGGTTCTCGAGGATCCACTTGCCGCGCAGCGACGGCGCGGTGCGGTCGGCATGCGACGTCGCCATCAGGATGCCGCCCTTGCCGAGCAACCCGCGGCGGGCGGAAAGCTCGGGCCCGAGCGTCACGCGTCGAAAACGGCTGCCGTAGACGTTCCGGATGCCGTAATGGCGTGCGAGCCGTTCGTCGACGAACGTGTAGTCGGCCGTGAGCAGCTCCACGACGCTGCGATCCTCCCGCATGATGCTCGCGAAGAAGAGCTCGGTCTCGCGGCGGAAGGCCCGTCTCAGGTCGTTGTCGAAGTCCGGGAATTCGTCCGAGTTCGGATTGATGTTGTCGAGGTTCCTGAGGTGCAGCCATTGGCCCGCGAAGTTCTCGACGAGCGCGTCCGCTTTCGGATCCGCCAGCATCCGCTGCACCTGCGCCCGCAGCACGGTCTCGTCGCCGAGCTCGCCGCGCTCGGCGAGCGCGCGCAGCTCGTCGTCCGGGAGACTGCTCCATAGAAAGAACGAGAGCCGCGTCGCGAGCTCGACGTCGCCGATTGCGTACGCCTCGCCGGGCGCGACGTGCGGAGGCTCGGGCTCGACGCGGAACACGAACGACGGGCTCGCGAGGATGCGGCGGAGCGCGAGCTGGATGCCGGTTTCGAACGTGCCGTTCGCGCGGCCCTTTTCGTAGAAGGGCATCAGCCGCTCGAGATCCGCATTGTCGATGGGGCGGCGGTATGCACGTCTCGCGAGCAGAGCGAGGATTTCGCGCGCGCAGCGAGACTCTTCCTCGGGGACCGCCGGCACGCACGTCAGGATGCGGCGCCGGCTCGGCGTGTCGCCCGCGCCGGTCGGCGAGAACGGCCCCGTGATCGTCAGCGTCTCGACGTGCGGCCGCCCCGTTGCGTCGTACGTGCCGGAGTTGCTCCGCAAGAACGGGCGCAGCCGATTCGTGCCGGCGCCGATCTTGCGGACGAACGTGGCCGTGACGCGGCGAGGGCCCGCCTCGATCGGCACGCGCACGCGCAGCCGTGCGTCGACCGCGTCCGAGCGCTCGGTGATCGTCGCGGCATCGATCGCGATGTCGCGATCGCCGCCGATCTCCTCGAGCAGCACGCGCTCGCCGTCGACGGCGATCTCGAGCGTGTGCGGATGCTCGAGGCCGCGGATGTGCTCGAGGTTCGTGCGGAAGAGCGTCACGGCGAGCTCGTACTCGCCGTCGAGCGGGAACACATGGTCGACCCCGATCCCGCCGACGGTGCCGAGCGGCAGCCCGTCGAGATGCATGGCCTGGGACTGATCGCCGCGCACCTTGTACGTCGTCGCCCCGGGTGCCGTCGCAGGATCCCCGATCGCGAGCGCGCTCACGACGTCGGCGGCCTTGAGATAGCGCTCGAGCAGCGACGGCGAGACGCCGAGGAGGTCACCGATGTTGTCGAACCCGTAAGCGGAGTCGTCCGGCGGCAGCAGCGTCGCCGCGTCGACGTCCAGATCGAGGAGGTCGCGTATCGCGTTCGCGTACTCCGCGCGGTTCAGCCGGCGCAACACGGGCGGGCCGGGGTAGGGCGCGGAGGCGGCGTCGAGCTCGGCTTCGAGCCAGCCCGCGAGCGATGCGTAGACCTCTGCCGACGGCCGGGGGGCCTCGGGCGGCGGCATCGTGCGCGTGCGGAGCTTGCGCACGACGCGCTCCCAGGCTTCCGGGTCGGTGCCGACGTCGGTCGGATCGAGCCGATGAAAGGAAAGGTCGCCGGAATAGTCTTGAGGATTGTGACAATCGGCGCAGTACCGGTCGAGCGTGCGCGCCGCGTCGGCTGCAGTGTCGATACGGTCGCCGCCGCCGATACTGCAGCCCGCGGCAAGCGCCGCGAGCGCGAGCGCCGGCGTTCGGGCCGTGCGGCGCACGCGGTTCGGCTCTGCTCGAATTGGCCCATTCGCGCTCATGGCGTGGCCCGGCTCGCGGCTACTCCGAGACGACTCGAGAACTCCTCGAGTTTATACAATATCTTGCCGCGTGCAGGTATCCGCGGCGCGGCGCCGAGCGTTGGAGCTGCGCTGCCCCGTCGGTCAATCGTCCTTCCCGCGGTCGTCGAGGGACTTGCGCAGGCTTTCGAGCAGGTCCGCTTCCTCGTCGGCGTCTCGAGCGACGTCGATTCGCTCGTACCGATATCGGTCCTTGACGAGCCGGTTGATGAACCGTCCCTTCGATTCGACGCGCGTGAGCCACTCGTAGACCGACGGCGGCACGTCGAAGTAGCGATAGACTCGCGAGGACGAGAACTCGACGTCGAGCGTGCGGGCATCCGCGTCGTACGCGACGCTGCGGATGCCCGTCGATTTCACCGGGGGGACCCTTCGCATCGGTCCTCGTCGTCGCTCCGACGGCCGATCACGGCCGCGTCAGTACACGCGCGGCACCGGATCCGAGCTCGGCCAGAATCGCGCGGTCGAGATCGGCAGGCCCTTGAAGAACGCGTTGATCGAATGAATCTGATCGCCCCAGACCTTGAACGCCTCGAACGTCACGAGCGAGTTGCCTTCGCCGTACTGGTTGCCGGTGTGGCCGAAGTTCATCCACAGCAGCACCGTGCCGTTCTCCTCGTCCACGGCGGCGACGCTCGCAATGATGCCGGGATGCACGATGATGTTCTGCTCGTACATGCGCCGCCGCGGATCCCGCTGATCGGCGGTGATCACGCCGTTCTCGACGCGGTACGCGTCGTCCGAGAACGGCGTGCCGGCGTCGGTGAAGTTGCCGACCCGCAGGCCTTCGGCATAGGTCAGCGCGATCCTCACCATTTCCTCGCGTGAGTTCCTCATGCCGGGCGGCACGGGGTCGTTCATCCCGCGAATCGGCCCGCCGAGCTCGGTCGGCTGGAAACGGCCGTTCGGACCGACGCGCTGCACGAGCGTCTCGATGCCGGCGATCTGTTTCCCGGCGACGTGGAGCAGCACGGAATAGAGCACCTGCACGTCGTCCTCGTGGAGCAGCACGTGCGAGCCGATGACCTGCTTGCGCGTGTCGACGTAGTCCTGACGGAAGTCCCCCTTCGCGGTCACGCTCTGCCAGATGCCTTCGCCGAGTCGCGCGAGGCGCGAGTCCTCCGTGTATTTCACGTTCTCGGCGAGCGGAAGCGTCGACGGGTCGTGCGCGACGAGCGCATCGATGAACCGAGTCATCAGGTCGGTGAGGCAGTCACGGTCGCATTCCTGACCGAGCGCCGGGCGCGACGACAGGCCGACGAAGACGCTCAGGACTGCTGCGAGTCCGATGGCGCGGGCAAAGGGTGCACGGCGACGTCCGAACATGCCAAGGTTCTCCTGAGCTTCTGGTTATTCGAGTTGCGCGCCGAGGGGGAGGGGGACCGCCGTTCGGCCGTTCCCCGCGGCTGCCACGGCCGCCCGTTTCTCCCGTCAGCACGAAGAGCTTAGCAGGAAAAGCCGGCATCCCTGACGTGCCCTGGACCGTTTTCCCGTGCGGCGGGGAAACGGCGGGGCTGCTTCGCCCGTGGTGCAAAGCCCAAAGCGATGCGCGAGCGCTAGCGACGCGCTCGAGCGGTCGTGCGCGTGACGGCGCTTGCTCTGCGGATTGGCGCCCGGCCGCCCGAAGATCGGTAATCGAAGATCAAGAATGCTTGACGTCGGCGGACCGTGCATAAGAAGGTGATATAAGACGCCGGTCCGCTGCACGGTGGACGGAGACCCCGTAATGACAACGAGAAGAAGACTGCACGCGCTGGCAAGCCTTTCGCTCCTCGGCATCCTCGTCGCGGGCACCGCCGCCGGGCAGGCGCGGCTTTGGGAAGAGCCAGGTCCGTGCGACCGCGATTGCCTGAAGGGCATGGTCGATACGTATATCGATGCGATGGTCGCCGGCGACCGTGATGCCGCGCCCTTTTCAGTACGTGTCAAGTACACGGAGAACACCGAGGTCCTCGAGATCGGCCAGGGGCTGTGGGAGACGGCCACCGGCGCGTCCGATACGTTCCGTATCTACGTGCCGGATCCCGTCGCGCGCCAGATCGGCTTCATGGGCCTGATCGAGGCCGGTCAGCAGAATCACTTGCTCGCGCTGAGGCTCAAGGTCGAGAACGACGAGATCACCGAGGTCGAGCATCTCGTCGCGAACGTCGGCCCGAACGTGCTGCCCAACCTGCAGACGCCCCGCAAGAGCCTCGTCACCGAGCTGCCGAAGTGGGACCGCATCCCCCGCGAGCTGATGCTTGTGATCGCGGCCTCGTACTACGACGCGCTCCTGCAGAGCAACGGCGAAGCGACGCTTTTCGCAGACGACTGCGAGCGGCGCGAGAACGGCATGATCACGGCGGGCGGCGAGGGCTTGGGCTTCGACGGCCTGCCGAGGCAGAGCTGCTTCGACCAGATGAACTCGCGGACCTTCACGTACATCACGTCGATCGATCTGCAGAGAGTCTGGATCGCCGACGAGGTGACCGGTCTCGTCTTCAGCCTTTCGCATTTCCGCCACGCGTTCGAGACGAACACGTTCCAGGTTTATGGGCGGGACGGCCAGATCACGGAGCGGCGGATGGACTACGAGCCGTTCGACTTCGCGTCGGCTCACATTCAGAAGATTGAGAAGTATCGGATATCCGATCAGGAGGCGATGGGCGTCAGGTTACCGTATCGTTCGACGAACGGCTGGAGCCCGTTCTGGCGCTGATTCTGGGAGCTTGAAATGAGAACAACGGTAGCGTCTGTGGCCGCGATCCTCGCGGCGTCGTTCGGAATCTCGTCGGCGGTCCATGCGCAAGGCGGCTTCGGTCCGCCGGAGCTTACGCTCGTCGAGGTCAAGGAGAACATCTACATGATCCGGAACGCGTCGTCCGGCAACGCGACGCTGATCGTCGGAGACGAGGGCGCGGTCCTGATCGACGACAAGTTCCCGCAGGACCACGACGGGATCATGCGCTTCGTGCGGCAGGTGACGGAGGCCCCGCTGCTCTACGTCATCAACACGCACATGCACCCGGACCATACGGGCGGCAATCCGGCGATGCAGAACGTCGGCGCTGCGATCGTCGCCTCCGAGAACGCGCGAGAGATCATGGCCGAGCGCGAGCTCCAGGGGTTGCCGAACATCGTTCTGCGCGACTACCTGCGGATCTACCTCGACGACATGCCGATCGATCTGCACTACTTCGGCCGCGGGCACACGAACGGTGACGTGATCGTGCACTTGCCGACGGAGCGCGTCGTCATCACGGGCGACCTGTTCGCGCTTTACGGGCCCTACCGCGCGGTGATCGACTACAGCGCCGGCGGGAGCCTGCGCGACTGGACGCGCACGCTCGAGCGGGTGCTCGAGCTCGACTTCGACACGGTCATCCCGGGCCACAGCGGCATGACCGACCGGGCGAACCTCGAGGGTTACATCGAGTATCTCAAGAACACGCAGAGCATGGTGCGCCAGATGAACGCGCAGCAGCGTTCGCGCGAAGACATCCAGAAGATGCTCGAGTCCGAGTTCAACTGGGGCGGGCTCGAGATGCGCGTGGGCCTCGACGGCGTGATCGCCGAGATGAGGTAGCCCGACGGCGCGCCTTTGACGGGGGGGCATCGGCGGGTCGGATCCCGCCGGGCTCCCAACGTCGGGCGCCCGGCGCTCGGCCGCCCCTGGCCGGCGCCCGTTCATCAGGATTGCGCCGCCATCGGCGCCCGCGGCACCGAGCGCCGATACTCCCGCCACAAGATAATGAGACCCGCCGCGATCACGAGCGGAGCGCCGAGCCACGTCGAGAGCCCCGGCACCTCGTCGAACACGAAATAGCCGTAGAGCACGGCGACGAGCAAGTTGCCGTAGTCGAGCGGGGCGATCGTCGAGGCCTCCGCGTACCGGTACGACATCGTCATCAGGAGCTGACCGAACACGCCGAGGAGGCCCGCGGCGACGATCGCGAGCCATTGCTCCGCCGTCGGCATCGGCCAACCCGCTACCGCGGTCAGCGCCGCGCACAGCATCGACGTCAACGAGAAATAGAACGTGATCGTGATCGCGTGCTCGCGGCCGACGCCGCTCATGCTGCGCAGGAACATCATCGCGAGCGCGGAGAACACGGCCGCCCCGAGCGCAAGCAGTACGCCGAGCGGGTTGCCCGAGCCGAGCGAGAGGTGCGGTCCGATCATGACGACGACGCCGAGAAAGCCGATCGCAAGCGCCGTCCACCGAAACCAGTGGATTCGCTCGCCGAGGAACAGCATTGCGAGGAGCGTCAGGAACATCGGCGCCGTGAACGTGATCGCCGTGACGTCCGCGAACGGGATCAGCGTCAGGGACGCGAACAGGCAGAACATGCTGATCGTGCCGGACAGCGATCGGAGCGCGTGCGACCGCCAGTTCGACGTCTTCAAGACGTGCAGCCCTTCGACCCGCCACGCGATCAGCGCGAGCACGGCAATCGAGATCACGCCGCGGACGAAGATGATCTGACCGCTCGGCACCGCATCGCCGAGCCACTTCACGCACGCCGCCATGCTCGACAGCAGCACGACGGACGTGAGCTTCAGCGCGATGCCGAGCACGGGCCGGAGATGATCGGAGCGGGTCACGGAAGGCCGAGGTGCGACGAAAGCGCGCAAGCATAGCAGGCCGCCGGAACGGCGCGGAGCCCCTTCGGGCGATTCCACGGCCGGAATCGGAGCGCGCGCTTTCATTGGCGCGGCTAACCTGCGACCCTCATGTCACGGGCGAGCTCGAAAGCCATGATCACCGAAACCGAAATGCGCGACGCGATGCGTCGCCGCGATCCCGCCTACGAGGGGCGGTTCGTTTACGCCGTGGTGACGACCGGTGTCTATTGCCGGCCGTCGTGCCCGGCACGCGCCGCACGTCCGGAGCACGTGCGGTTCTTCGCGGACGCAAAAGCCGCGGCCGAAGCGGGCTATCGGCCTTGCAAGCGGTGCCGGCCGGACGAGGCGAGCCCCGGCCTTCGTGCTCTCGTGGCGGCAGCTCGGCACATCGAGGCGCATAGCGACGAGCGCCTGACGGTCGACGATCTTGCCATGCGCACAGGCCTGTCGCCGTCGCGTTTCCGGCGCGCATTCAAGGCCGCGTTCGGCGTCTCACCGAAGGCGTTTCAGGATGCGGTGCGGATCCGCGAGTTCAAGGCGGCGCTCAAGAAGCAGCAGGACGTCACCGAAGCGATCTACGCCGCGGGCTTCGGCTCGAGCAGCAGGCTCTACGAGGTTCCGACGCGAAGCCTCGGCATGACGCCGAGCGCGTACCGGGCGGGCGGAGCCGGGGAACGCATCGTGTATGCCTGCCGCGGCACGGCCCTCGGCGCGTTGCTCCTCGCCGCGACCGAACGAGGCGTGTGCTTCGCCGAGTTCGGCGACGACGAGGAAAGCCTCGTCGAGCGGCTGCGGAAAGAGTTCCCGCGGGCGGCGCTCGAGCCCGCCCCGGGCGCACATTCGCCCGCGCTCGATGCGTGGCTCGACGCGCTCGTCGAGCACGTCGAGGCCGGCGGACCGCGTCCGGACTTGCCGCTCGATCTTCGCGGAACGGCGTTTCAAGTCAAAGTCTGGCGGTTCCTGCTCGAGATCCCGGAAGGCGCCATGATGAGCTACGGTGACGTCGCGGCCGGCATCGGTACGCCGAGCGCCATACGCGCTGTCGCGCGCGCGTGCGCGGCTAACCGCGTCGCGGTGCTCGTGCCGTGTCACCGCGTGCTTCGCGGCGACGGCGGGATCGGGGGCTACAGGTGGGGCACGGATCGCAAGCGCGCGCTGCTCGACGTCGAGCGGCGACGACGGAGCGGCAGCGCGTGAGTCCGCGGCCGAGGCGTGTACCGCTACTTCGACTATCCGAGGGCCAGGAGCCGCCGACCCCGGTGCCGCTGCGCTCCACCGCGGAAGTCGCGTCTTGCGGCAGGTGACAAATGAAGATCGGCGCACCGGCCCAAGCCGGTGCGCCGACCCTGCCCTTAGAGGTGGGACGGGAGGGCCGCGCGCTGCCCGCCCGTCCGTGAGGCGGGAGTCTTACTCCGAGCTGCCGCTGGTGGCCGCCTGGTACTCCTGCCGATCGAGCGAGCCGTCCTGATTCAGGTCGGCCGTCGAGAAGTCGAGCCCCTCGACCGCAGCAGCCTCTTCACGGCTGATCGAACCGTCCTGGTTCACATCGACGTCCTCGAACGAAGGCGCATCCTGCGCAAGGGCCGCACCGGCAAAGCCGAGGGCCAGCAGCGTGATGGAAAGCTTCTTCATCGGTCACTTCTCCATGTCTCGTTGAACACCGAGGAAGCACTCCGGCTCCCCCCTTCGCGATGCTTACTGCAATCGATGTGCCATCCAAGCGTTTTGCCTGTCACCGCGCGGTTTCCGGGCTTTTCGGCCTGCGGTGCGACCCGTTGGAACGTCCCGATGTGTCACCGCTGCCCGACGCCGGAACGTGTCGCGGCGCGCGCGGAACACGGCGAAACGCAGCAGGAGAGGGGCGCAGGCAAGTGTTGCCGGTCGGCGGCAGGTTGGCATCGCCGAACGCTGAACTTTTTCCACAATGGCTGCAGAGGGGCTCGCTTGGCCGAGGTCGCTTGCTCGTGTTCGGGACTGCTGTACGATGCGTTCTCGAGACCACCCTCGCCGGAGACGCCGATGTCGCGCTCAGTACCAGGGGCCCAGTCGCGCGGGCGACGCACGTTCGCTGCGCTCGTCGGTCTGACCATCGCCGTTGCGGCACTCGCGCCGATGCGGCTCTTCGCGGAGACGGTGCTGATCACCGGCGCGAATTCCGGCATCGGCCTCGAGTTCGCGAAGCAATACGCGGAGCGGGGCTGGACGACGATCGCGACGCATCGGCGACGTGAAATTCCGGACTCCCTGGCGGCGCTCGCCGCAAAGTTCCCGAACGTGCGCATCGAGACGCTCGACGTCACGAGCGCGGAGCAGGCGCGCGCGCTCGCCGCGAAGCTCGCGGATACGCCGATCGACGTGCTGATCAACAACGCCGGCGTCTACAACGACCGAAGCGGATGCGACCCCGCGGACGTCTACTGTCCGGGCGATTGGACCACCCAGTCCTTCGGCCGCTTCGATTACGACCTGCTCGACACGATCATGGCCGTCAACATCAAGGGGCCGCTGATCGTGTCGGAGGCGTTCTACGAGAACGTGAAGGCGAGCGAGCAGAAGAAGATCGTTGCGATCAGCTCGAGCAACGGCACGATCACCGGAGAGCTGCCGCATCCGCGCCCGGGCGCGACGTTCTATCGGATGAGCAAGGCCGCGCTGAACCGCGAGATGCAGATCGTCGCGTCTTCGGTGAGGCCGGACGGCGTCACGGTGCTGATGCTGAACCCCGGGCCGACCCTGACCGAGCACCAGGAGTACTTGCGGGGCAATCCGATCATGCTCGAGGTGTCGTTCACGGTTGGTCACATGATCGAGACGATCGACAGGGCGACGCTCGAGGACTCCGGGAAGTTCCTGCGCTACGACGGCGAGCCGGAGGCATGGTGACCTTCCGTTCGACGGCCGGCCTGCGCTTCCGGTCGCGACGAGACTTTCTCGGACGTCGACGTTTCGCTACAGTTTGAACGTCTCGATAAAAAAGAACGCCCGCGAGACGGAAGGGGGGTGGTGATACGTGCCATCACGATTCGTGATGGTGCCCATTGCCGCGTTCCGTCGCCGCCGAAAGGCGAAGGGCGGGTTTCGGCCATCTCGACGAGCGCGGCACAATGAAACGATCGATTCGCTACGAGCTCCGACGTCCACGCCGCTCGGTCGCGCTGCTTGCGGCGCTCCTGGCGAGCGTCGCGTCACTCGCGTCTCACGCGCAGGAAGTTCAGCTCTCGAGGGAGGCGCTGATCGCGCTGACGCCCGAGTGGCAGGGAGAGCGTTTCCCGGACGGCCGTCCCAAGGTGCCGGACGACATTCTCGAGCGGATGAAGCTCGTCACGCTCGAGGAAGCCTGGGCGGTCCTCCGCAACAACAACTACAGGCACCAGTACGCGGGCGACTGGCAGGTGCTGAATCCCGACGGCGTCCTCGTCGGCCGTGCGCTGACGGCGGTTTTCATGCCGGGCCGTCCGGACGTGCATCGGGCGATTCAGTCCTACGGTCTCGCACACGGCCGCAAGGGCGGACAGAACACGTGGCCGGTCGAGATGCTGCAGCCGGGTGACGTTTATGTCGCGGATCAATTCGGGCTGATAAAGGACGGCCCGACGGTCGGCGACAACGTCGGCAGCGCGATCCACGCCCGGTCCGGCAACGGCCTCGTCTACGACGGCGCGCTGCGCGATATCGCGGGGCTCAAAGAGATCGAAGGATTCACCGCGTTCTTCCGCGGCTACCATCCGTCGCATCACTTGAACAATCCGGACGGGGACCTCAACACGACGCTCGTATCGATCAACGGACCGACCCGCATCGGCGAGGTCATGGTCATGCCCGGCGACGTCGTGCTCGGCCGCGACGGCGGCGTGATCTTCATCCCGCCGCATCTCGCCGAGCGCGTCGTGAAGACGTCAGAGATCGTGCGGCTACGCGACATGTTCGGCCAGCAGCGGATTCGCGAAGGCGTCTACACGTCGGCGCAGATCGACACGCGCTGGAGCCCGGAGATCGAGCGGGACTTCTCGCAATGGCTCGAGGACCACATCGACGAGCTGCCGGTGCCGAGGGACCAGATCCAGGAGCTGCTCCGAGACCGGACGTTCTGACTGTGTCAGACACCCTTTTCCGCAGGAAAAAAAGTGTCTGACACGAGGGGGCACAGATGAGCAACAAGTATTCACGTCGAGCCTTCCTGTCGCAAAGCACCTTGAGCGCCGCAGCGCTAGCGGCGGCCCCTTCCGCGGTGTACGCCCAGGAAGCCCAGTCCCGCCTCGACGGCGTGAGACCCTACTCGCGGCCGTCGGATCTCAGGATCACCGACCTCAAGATCGGCTACATCCGCGGCGGCAGTCATCTGTTCGTGAAGATCTACACGAATCAGGACATCGTCGGCCACGGCGAGGGCGCCGACGCGGTCCGCGGCACCGCGCAGCTCGTGCTCGGCTGGGGACGCATGCTGCGCGGGCGTAATCCGCTCGACGTGCATCGGCTGTTCCACGAGATCCGCATGGCGGGCGTGTTCGGCGGCGCGCAGAGCGGGATGTATCTCGCGGCGCTCGCCGCGGTCGAGACCGCGCTTTGGGATCTCGCGGGCAAGGCGCTCGGCCTGCCCGTGTACCAGCTCCTCGGCGGCAAGTTCCGCGACCGTGTCCGGCTCTACATGGACACGGCCCTCTACCAGACGAATCGTCCGACGCCGGAGCAGTTCGCCGAGCACGCGCAGAAGGCCGTCGACTACGGCATGACGGCGGTCAAGTTCGATCTCGACCAGGCGAACGATCCGAACAAGTACGACCGCTACAACTGGACCGCGAGCAACGCCGAGATCGAGCGGATGTACGAGCAGATGGCCGCTGCACGCGAGCAGGTCGGCCCGAACATCGATATCTGCGCGGACATGCACGCCCGCTACGACCTGCCGACCGCGAAGCGCGTCGCGAAACGCCTCGAGCCGTTGAACCTGATGTGGCTCGAGGAGCCGGTTCCGGCCGAGAATCCCGAGGCGTACAAGCAGATCCAGCTCGAGACGTCGACGCCGCTCTGCGCCGGCGAGAACCTCTATCTCGCGCACGAATTCCTGCCGTTGCTCCAGATGGGCGCCGTCGACATCATCATGCCGGATCTCCAGAAGGCCGGCGGCCTCGGCGAGGGGCAACGTATCGCGAACCTCGCCGCGCTCTACTACGTGCCGTTCGCTCCGCACATGGTCTCGTCGATGCTCGGCGCGATGGCGACGGCGCACGTCTGCGCGTCCGTGCCGAACTTCATGATCATGGAGTGGCAGATCTACTTCCACGAGGATCCGATGTATCAGGAGATCGTCACGTTCGACGGCCCGATGGTCGACGACGACGGGTTCCTGACGGTCTCCGAGAAGCCCGGCATCGGCGTCGAGATCAACGAGGAGGGGATGCGGCGTTACGCGACCGAGGGGTATCCGTTCTTCGAGTAACCGCGATCCGGGAAACCTTGCACTCGACAGCCGGGCGGCAACGAGCGCCAGCGGCTCCCGGGCTCATGCACGCGTCGCGCACTGGCCAAAGCTACGATCCAACGCTTCTGCGCAGAGCTCTTGTATACGTGGCCGGTTCCTGGGCGGCGCTCGTCCTCGGTCGCTCGTCACGATAGTCGCGCGGGTCGTTGACCGGAACGCATCGTCGTAAGACGGCAGGCTTCGCCGTTAACACTCTTTTGCGAAAATATCTATCACGCGAAGCCGTATCGAGAATAGAATCGAAATGTCCGCAGGGGGAGGCTGTTAGATATGCGTGCAAAGTTGACCGCCGAGTTCCTCGGCACGTTCTGGCTCGTCTTCGGCGGCTGCGGCAGCGCGGTGCTCGCGGCGGCCTTTCCCGAGGTCGGAATCGGCCTCGTAGGCGTCTCGCTCGCGTTCGGCCTGACCGTGCTCACCGGCGCCTATGCGTTGGGGCCGATCTCGGGTGCGCACTTCAATCCGGCCGTGACCGTCGGGCTTTGGGCAGGCGGACGCTTTCCGGCGTCCGATATCCTCCCGTACATCATTGCACAGGTCATCGGAGGCGTCGTCGCCGCCGCGGTGCTATACGTGATCGCGAGCGGCGCGCCGGAGTTCAGCGTGGCCGACGGATTCGCCGCGAACGGCTACGGCGAGCATTCGCCCGGCGGCTATTCGATGGTCGCCGCGATCGTCTCCGAGCTCGTGATGACGTTCATGTTCCTGATCGTGATCCTCGGCGCGACGCACAGCCGTGCGCCCGTCGGTTTCGCCGGCATCGCGATCGGATTGGCGCTCACGCTGATCCACCTCGTCAGCATCCCGGTAACGAACACGTCCGTGAACCCTGCGCGCAGCACGGGTCCCGCGGTCTTCGTCGGCGATTGGGCGCTCGCGCAGCTGTGGCTCTTTTGGATCGTGCCGCTCGTCGGTGCGGCGCTCGCGGGCTTCGCTTACAAGTCGCTGCTCGAATCCCGGGAAAAGCCGGACGTAGTGGGCGGCGAGCCCGCTTGAGGTGAGCCTATCCAAGCGACGGTCTTCGGTCCCCGACGGCAGACGTTTCGTCTATCCGCCGTCGAGCCCGAGCAACCGCGCCGGATTGATCTTGAACATCAGCTCGAGATCGCGCTCGTCGAATCCCGCTTCGCGCAACGCACGCGCCGCCATCACGAACGCATCGGCAAGATTCGGCGTGCCGGTGAGCCCGCTGTCGCTGCTGATGACCACGTTCTCGGCGCCGAGCATCCGGATCACGGCGAACGCACGCTCGCGCGCAGGGCCCGCTCGGTAGAGCGTATTCGCCGTGATCTCGACGACGCCGCCGAGGTCGACGGCGGCTCTCAGCTCGTCGTCCGAGAGATAGGTGTATTGCTCGCCGAGCAGCGGATGGGTCACGATGATGCGGTCGATGCCGAGCCGGCGCGCCTCGGCCATGATCATCAGCGTCTCCGCGGGGGTCACGTGACCCGTCGCGAGCGTGAGGTCGTGCTCGGCGATCAGCGACAGCACTTCGAGCGTCTCCGGCAAAAGCTCGCCGTTGTCGGAGACGCGTACGAACGGCCGGTCTTGCTCGAGATATTTGACCTCGTGCTCCGAATCGTGCGTCGGCATCCACACGACTCGCCCATAACCGCCGGTGACGTCGACGAAGTAGCGGACCGCTTGTGGATTCATGCCGCCGACCGGCGTGTCGAGCGTCAGGCTCCCGAAGACCTCGATGCCCTGCGCGCCGTGCTTTCGGATCAGATACGCGAGGCCGGCGGTTTCCGTCCAATGATTCTTGATGACGATCGCGCGCATGCCGCGAGAGGCCGCGAGCTCGGCGACCTCGAACGCATCCCACTGGCGCGGATACGCGTCCGGGCCGTGATGGGCATGGAGGTCGATCGCGCCGGCGAGTATCGGGTCCTGGAGGCGCTGGTCGACCGACGGCGGCAGCGTCCACGATGCGCGATAAGGGGCCCAATGCGTCTTGGCGCTTTCGCCGTCGGCGCCGGACCCTGAAAAGCTCGACTGTGCGCTGACCGACGCGGCGGCCATCGCGAGCGCAAGCCCGGCTATGGCCGGCCACACGAACGGGAGTGCGGGAACGACGCGGCGTCTGCTCATCACGGTGTCCAAAGCGGGCAAAGGCGCCAGCAAGGATACCGCGAACATTCTTGCAGACGGCAACATTCTGCCGTCTTCGACCCCGGGCCGGACGGCGGCGCCGGGGTGCAGCGCGCGTCAGCGGTCGAAGAGCCGACGCTTGCCGCGGCGCCACACCATCGCTGCGACCGCCGCGATCAGCGCCGCGATCAGCACGATCATGAGAATCACGACGCCGATCGCGCCGAGAATCCCCTGAACCGTATCCCAGAAACCGAACGTCGCGACGAGCGCTGCGAGGATGAGCAGGATGATGATGGGCATGGGAACCTATCCGATTCGACGCTTCGGGCAGCGTAGCGCATGGGCTCGAGCCAGGCGCCTGTGCCGAATGCCGGGAGGGACGCTCTGCGCCAATGCCGATGGCCGGAGAGGCGCCGCGCCAGTATAGTCGGCGTCTTCGCTCGACTAGAGCGCCGTTGCTCGGGGTGCGCGGCATGAGCACGAGGGGAGCGGCCGCGGCCGCAGCACTGCTGCTCGGCGGCTGATCGCCGCGTGGGCGGAGCGCGGCTATCCGAAGGGCGACGCTCGCCGAGAGGCAAGCTCGGCGCCCGTCGAGCATGCGCACTTCGCCGCCGACCTGACGCTCGATGCGACGGGCGGGCACGCCTATCTCCCGAACCCGTCCCGCAAGGACGACTACCGGTGCTTCGTGATCGACTGGCCGCTCGAGCGGCCCGCGTACATCACCGGTTTCCGCGCGCTCCCCGGCAACCGGAAGATCGCCCATCACCTCGTGCTGTTCGCCGTGGAGCCGCAGGCGGCGGATCGCTTCAGGGCGCTCGAGGCGGCGGAGGAAGGCCCTGGCTATCAGTGCTTCGGCGGTGCCGTGCCCGATCGGCTCGGCAGCCCGGAGGAGCGCGCAGCGTACGACCGCGACCACCCGAACGGCGTGCGTGAGCTCAACGACGCGAACTTTTGGCTCGCGCACTGGGCACCCGGGATGGACGGCTACGAGTTCCCCGACGGCACGGGCATCCTGATGCGGCCCGGCATGGTGGTCGTTGTGCAGATGCATTACTACTCCGCCTACGCGCCGGGCGAGACGGACGCGGACTCGAAGATGCAGTTTCAGCTCCGCGACGACGTCGAGAAGCCGGCGCTGCACCTGCCGCTGTCGCAGGACCGGTGGCTCTACGGCGCCGACAACGGCTCGATGGTCGTGCCGCCGCACGGCACGGCGCGCTACGAGGTCTCCATGTCATTCGACGACATGGCGGCGTACGTGGCGCGCTACGCGGGCGTTGGACGGGAG
>Ga0079224_100001072_pt1 | contig 30108 bp, 38 predicted proteins | sample Stecom2015_FD_80414 | JGI IMG/M metagenome (GOLD analysis project Ga0079224, IMG submission 80414) | Agricultural soil microbial communities from Utah to study Nitrogen management - Steer compost 2015 | ecosystem: Environmental > Terrestrial > Soil > Agricultural land | place: USA: Utah... | reverse complement strand
CCAAATATTATTCTGAATGACTGCCGAACAGGTCAAAATAAACAAGGTTGCTCACGTACTTTGCAAGTCTGATCTGATTTTTCATACTCGGTATTTCTTCAAAGCACAATACAAGCGAAAGTGGGCACAGTGGGAGCACCTACTTGTCATAGGGCAATACTTGGAAAAGGTTCTGTCCGGTGAAATCACCAGGCTTATTATAAACATCGCTCCACGATACGGCAAAACGGAAATCGCCGTAAAGTCCTTCATATCCCACGGTCTGGCGCTGAATCCTGCGTCAAAGTTCATACATCTGTCCTATTCGGATGATCTTGCCCTGGATAACTCCGAAATGGCCAGGGATTGGGTGCAGTCTGCAGAATATCAGGAATTATTTCCGTCTGTCCAAATAAAGAAAACATCTGATAGTAAAAAGAAATGGTACACTACCGCCGGGGGAGGAGTATATGCTACTTCTACTGGCGGCCAAATTACGGGGTTTGGTGCCGGGACTGTGGATCCGGAAGAAGAAGAATTGGGCTCCGAGGTCGTTGCCCTGGATAGCGCAATACCAAACCACTGGCTGGGCAAAAAGGGCGAATTCGGCGGGGCAATCATTATTGATGACCCGAATAAACCAGACGATGCTGATTCCGAAACGATGCGCCAGCGCGTGAACGAACGATATGACAGTACAATCAGCAACCGGGTAAACTCGCGTAAAACGCCCATCATCATTATCCAGCAGCGTACACACGAGGACGATTTGAGCGGATACTTGATCAGAAAACAAGGGCGCGTGGAGGATGGTGGCATCTGGCACGTGTTATCCCTACCGTCGATCAAAGAGGACGGGACAGCACTTTGCCCACAGAAACACACAATCGAAGAACTACTGGCGCTACAGAAGCATAATGATGTTGTGTTCCAGCGTCAACATATGCAGAACCCTAAACCAAAGGCAGGGCTGCTATTCCCTATCCAGGACCTACAGTTTTACGACACGGAACAAAACGAGGATGCCTTACTTGACCCTGACTTTTGCTACGTGTGCGCAGACCCTGCGGGTGAAGGTGGAGACGATTTCGCGGCGGGTGTGTTCAAGCTGATAGGAGACAAAATCTATGTTACAGATGTAATCTACAACACCGAGGGGACCGATCATAACGAATCTGCGCTGGAAAACATGGTAATGACACATAAGGCCAAATCCGTAGGGGTGGAGGCGGTGTTTGGATGGGAGGAAACAGCCAAGCGGGTTAGGACGGCGTTATGGGAAAAAGGATTCAAAAACGAGTTCAGGAACTTACGCCCCAGGACAAAGAAGCACACCAGGATATTGAACAGGTCATCATTCATTCGCAATAATTTCGTATTCCGGAAGGACTGGGATAAATACCCTCAATACGCGAAATTCATGCGGAACCTGACTTCGTATATGAAAATCCAGGAGCCGGGGAAGTCAAACAAACATGATGATGCGCCAGATCTTTGCGAAATGGCGGCGGTGTATTACGAGCGTAATTTTCCTCACATTTTCGCTTTAAACCTCAAAGGTGGCACGGAGGGGTAAAATATTTTTCTACAACTTGTTTGCTTAATAGGTTCAAACTGTCCTATTTTACAGAAAATAGACGAATTCTATAACCCCGATATGAGGTAATGCGCTGGAGCAGCAAGTATACTCACGTAGATTACCAGCACGGAAGCACTCGACTAAAGCGGGTGTTTGCTTTTTTGCCTACCAATATTAACGGCCAAATCGTTTGGCTCGAGACCTACGAAGTCCTGCAATTCTATCAAATTACGCCCTATACTGCCATTCTTGAGGGGGAAACGGTGACTTTTACAAAAGGTCAATGGGTTGATATTTCTACTCGCTTAATGAACGACAAACCCCCTGTGAAATGATCGACCGTGGCGGATGGGTAAATATTGCCGGTAAAAACTACTTTGTGGATGAATACGCCAGGGCAGCCGGGAAACCGTTTATTTCTGCCGTTGGTGGGTCTGACTGGTTCCTGCCATTGAAGTGTGAGCGTGATTTTCGCGATGCGTTCAACCAGTGCCCGCCGCTAAAAGCTATCGTTTCAAAACGCGCAAAGACTTTCAATACCGGCAAAAGAGTTATCCGTTACATTGAATCCAAACAGCCGGTCCGGGGGAATAATGAAATCAAAAAGCTGATCAGCCGGCCCAACATACTGCAAAACGAAAAGCAGTTCTTTGCTCAGCAAAACCACTACGTTGACATCTACGGGTATTGCCCGGTACTATTTGTCGAGCCATCGGGGTTTGAGGGAACGGGCTCGTACTCCAGCATATGGAACATTCCGCCGTGGCTGTTTGATATTGAATATACCCGTAAGTGGCTCCTCCAAGCGTCAATCGAAGGTATTTACAAGGAATACTGGATGAATTGGGATGGTGATCGCATCAAACTCAATTTAAATAACGTTCGGTTTATCCTGGATGACGGCATCGGTACAGAGGATGATACGAACCTGACGATTCCGGATTCTCGCCTTGTCGGGATGGACTACGTCATATCAAACCTGATAGCGACCTATAAAAGCCGGAATACACTGATCACCAAGCGCGGGGCTATAGGTATACTATCCAACGAAAGCCAGGACGCTACAGGCACGGTTGCCATGCTACCAGGTCAGAAGGAAGATCTGCAGCGCGATTTTGCTAAGTACGGACTACTCGGACAACCATATCAGATCATTATCACCGACGCGACGCTGAAATGGCAGCAAATGGGATTCCCGACGAAAGATTTGATGCTTTTCGAGGAAGAAACAGCCGACATTGAGCGCCTTTGCGATGCGTATTATTGGCCGGTAGAGCTGATCGCCAGGGGCAAGGATGTTACATTTGACAACAAATTCCAGGCCCGTAAAGACCTTTACACGAACGTAATTATTCCGGAGGCTGATTCCCGGATGGAGCAGTTTTCACGGATTCTCTTTGGTGATGAATCAACCATTGAGATAGCGTGTGATTATTCAGAGGTTCCCGTACTGCAGGAAGACCTGAAAACCAAAGCGGAAGCCAGAAAGGCGGTTAATGATTACTGCCAGATGGAGTATGATGCGGGGCTTATGACTAAAAATCAATGGCTGGAAGAATTGGGGAGGCCCCCGGTTGATGATCCCGAATTCGACAAATACAAGGAGGTTTCAAATGGAAGACAAGAGGAAGAAAACCAAACCGGCGAAGAAGGTCAAAACGAAGGTGAGCAAGAGTTACCAGGACCAGGTGAACGACAAAATTAAGAAGAAATGAAATTCAAGGACTACAAATCAGAGGTTGTTGACGTTGTCGAAAAGGGCATTGTCACCATCGCTATTTCCCGATTTGATAACGAGGATCTCGGCGGCGACATAGTACGAAAGGGCGCATTTGTAAAGACCTTCAAAGAGGGCGGTGACCGGATTAAACACTACATCGATCACCTGATGAAACAGGCGTTTAACGTTGGGCTACCGGTCAAGATGTACGAAACTGATCAGCACGCTGTTGTCGAGTCTGCGCTAAACCTTGATAAGCAGATTGCCCGTGACCTGTTCGCCGATTACAAGTTCTTCAATGCCCACGGTAAGACTCTGACGCATTCCTTTGGTTACGAGACAATTAAAGGAAAAGCAAAAGATCGCGGGGAAGAAATACTTGAGCTGAAAATGTACGAGTATTCAACCGTTGGACTCGCAATGAATCCTGAAACTCCATTACTTGACATTAAGGGATTCGATGACATCGCGCAGATGGAGGAGTACCTTCGTAAGTATGACGTCAGCAACAAAAAAGGCAAATTGATCGAGGAGATCATTGCTAAAATCAAAGAACTCAAGAACCCGGCAACAGCCAGTTCCGAGAATAATGAGCCGGTCAAGCTACCACTCAAACAACTTAATCAAATTTTAACAACCAAAAACATTTTCTAAATGAACGAAGAAGAAGTGTTGCTGGGTAAGATTAAAACCCAGTTTGAGGAGAGCTTGAGCAAAAAAGGCTTCCTCACAAAAGAAGACCTCGACAAAGCTGTTGCCGCAAGGATGAAGGCTTTTGAGGGCCTTGACCTCGATCAGCTAAAGCAATTCACTGATCCGGACAAAGGCATCACGGCAATCCTGAAAAAACAAGGAGAGGCCATCACCGCCCTTGCGGAAGGCGTAAAAGGTAAATCTGATGAGAATCCTTTCAAAGTAGCGCTCGATGCGAAACTGAAGGACGCTGAAAAGATTTTCCATGATCGCTCGTCCAACCAGGAAATCAGGCTAAATGTTAAAGCCGCAGCGGTAATGACTACCACCAACGGCGTAACGGGTCACTCAACCCTGCCTGATGCGTTGATTGAATCATTCTCAGAGGCTGCGTTTGTTCCCAAGCGCCAGGCACGCGAGTATGTGTACGACCTTGCAAACGTGACAACTGTTGATGAAGTAGAGCAGTACAAAATCTGGCTTGAAGAAGGTTCTGAAGAAGGTGCGTTTGCAGTTGTGGCAGAAGGCGGGTTGAAACCGCTTGTTTCGACTTCACTGGTTCGCAACTACTCCACAGTTCGCAAAGTGGCTGGAAAGTATGTTGTGACTGAAGAATTCGCGAAGTTCCGCCGGAACGCGTACAACATTATTCAGCGCATCATCCAGCAAAAGATGCTTCGCGATAAGGCTGGTATCCTTACCACAAGCCTTTTAGGTGATGCTGCTTCTTACGTTTCTTCCGCTCTTGATGGACAGTACCCTGCTGAGCAGGTGACCGATTACCATGCAATTGCAGCGGTAGCAGCGCAGATCGAAGCGCTTGGTTTCGTACCTGACATGCTTATACTCAACCCTGAGGACAAATGGCGGATTGGTATGCTCCAGGGATCAAATGGACAGTTCTTCCTGAACATCCCGTCAATCGACCCTACTGGTGCACCGCGCCTGATGGGCTTCCAGGTTCGTACGTCAACAAAAATACCTGTGGGTGAATTCATCCTTGGTGAATCTGGCCTGTGGGAAATCGAGCAAGAGCCTATCACTGTGCGTATGGGTTATGGTGTAACTGTGACCGGTGGTACTTCAAATGGCGGCGGTAACGTGACAGACGTTCAACCTGACTTCGATCACAACCGCTTCCGTGTTATCGTGGAACAGTTCTTCCACAACTACATCGCATCAAACAATGACGGATCGTTTGTGCATGGTGAGTTCGACGCTATCAAGGAATTGGTAACAGCTGAAGAAGAAGAAATCGAGTAATGTTCACAACTGAAAATACCATAATCATGGCAGAGAAACTTGCAAAGAAAAAAGACGTGGTAACTGTGTATGGAACGGGAAAGGGTCGCCTTGCCTTCGGCAAAGAGTACAAACTTCACTCAATCCCGGCTGCAAAACTGGTTGCAAAGGGTGTAGCATCCGAAGACAAACCGACACAGAAACCAGCAGGAAAGGCCTCTAAAAAGGCTGAAAAGTAACCAGTAAAGGATTCCAAACATGGCCTTTGTCACTATAGACGATTTCGGCGTGCCGCCTTACCAGCTTCCAAATTTGGATCAGGTAATAAACACCTTCAACGATTACATCGAGCAGAAGGAACAGGAGGTATTGTCGAAGATTCTCGGTGACGCGCTATATCAGGCTATGACTGCCGGACTTGCCGTAGTTCCCAACCCCGAAGCGCTGCCCCCTATCGAAGTTGAGCCTAGATGGGTCGCGCTGCGTGATGGGGTTGGGTATACGGACGGCATATATCCGTATAAGTGGTATGGGTTGAAGCAAATCCTCGTTCCATACATTCATTCAATGTGGATCAGGGACACGTTTCAATACCCTACTACGCTTTCAATTATTGAACCAAAAGCAGAGAACGGGAGGGTGGTTAATCCATCACGCATTATCGTCCAGGGATACAACGCATTTTCAAGGATGGTAGGCAACAAGTACCAGTTGAAAAACACTTTGTACGGTTACCTGCACTACTCGGATGATTTGTACCTGGATGTGCTTGGTGGTTATGATCTTGTTTCGTCTTACCTGCATCGCGCTACCTGGTGGCCGGATCGCATGAACACGTTGAACATATGACCGATATCATACAAGATATTGAGACGGTTGTTGCATCGCTGCGTGATCCTATCATCGACCCGCTGGCCAAAGGAGCTGGATCGCCATATTTCGAGTATGGGCACCGGCATGAAATCGCGATGGGACTGGACATTAAGAATCTTGACAACAAGTACAAGTATCAGAAATTTCCCTTGATCGCCCTACGGCTGGACATTCCGGAGATAAAAACCGGCGGCGGGATAACTGAATACTCGCTGAACTTAGCAATAGTTGAGAGCACACAAAAGCAATACAACGCCCGACAGCGAAAGGCCAATGTTTTTGATCCAATACTGGAACCTTTATACGTCCGATTCATGGAAGCACTGAAAACAAGCGGTCTATTCTTCTGGCAGGGGCAGCAATATGAGCCGCCTCACACGAAGATAAACCGATACTTTTGGGGCACACCTGGACCGGAAAAGAATGAAAAAAACATATTCAACGAGCCGATTGACGCCATTGAAATCATCAATCTTCGCTTGAAAAAATTACCGAATTGTTAAACTGACAAAACATAAGCTAAACATGGCAGTATGTGACATTGACAAAAAAAATTTGGGGGTCGGCAGATGCATGGACCTCCCAACTACACTGCAAAGCTTCATCACGACCCCGCGCAATTGGTCGGTGCCGTTTGATGACGCGCTTGAGCAGGATACTTGGCAGGATGCGATAGTAGCAGATCCTGCAAACCGTATTTACAAATGGCCAAACGTCAACGACGTGCCTGAGTATGCGGGATCAGAAACCGTTTATCTGCGAAATGTGGCCGGTGTGGCTCCCGTTGTTGACGGTAAGTATGAATGGTTGTTCCTATTTTCGAAAACAACCTGCTTCCACAAGGCCGCATTTTCACACCGCGCAAGTGAAGGACGTATTATCCTGATTGATCAAGCCGGTAACCTGTACGGTACAAAGGTCATGGTCGGTGGCGTTCCTCACTTTGCTGGATTCACGATTGAAATGCTGCACACTGAAAACCTGCGCTTCAACGATGGTACGCGTCCATCTGAAACGCCGGTACGTGTCGGCCTTGCCAATCCGAACGAAATCAACCACTACGATTATGGTCTGATCCGCGTAGCACCATCATGGAGCATAAGTTCCCTCGATGTACTCATGGATGTGGACATTACTGTAGTGAGTGCGACAGATGCTCTTATCGTGGTTGACGTTGCACAGTCTTGCGACGGGGAGCCGCTTCTCGGGCTAGTGACTGCTGACTTCGTTGTTCTTGACGAAACTGGTGCTGCTCAAACTGTAGCAGTGACACCAAGCACAACCGTTCCAGGTCGTTACAACCTGGCGGGGACTGACCTTGAGTCTGGCACCGTGTCTCTCAGTGCACCCGCTGATTTGAGTATTCAGGCTTACGAAAGCAACGTGGTGTCTGTCACTATTGCTTAAGATACCTTTGGTCGGGTAGGTTTCATGTGAGAAAGGGGCCTCGAGTGTTAGCGAGGCTCCCTTTTTAAACCTTAGATTATGGAATTCAAGATCATTCAGTTTGTGGCCCGGCTTGTAGTCATCGCAATTTCAGTTTTGATGATGGGTGGAATACTGTCAATTTGGGTTGAACGGTGGTTTTTGATTTCATTGGTTATTCATGCAGTGATGTACGGTATCGGGTTGTTTGTCAGTTGGCTTTTTGTTCGTGGGGAGGCTCGGTGAATATATCGCTAAGCTTCAGCAGGTCACGGAGGAGGACGTAAACGAATCCCTGTTACAAATAATCCGCGACCATGAAGAAGTGATAACCAATATGAACACCGACCAGTTATGGGAGGGTGAAAGGCCAGACGGTAGCATGCTGCCGGATTACAGCCCAACGTCGGTACAAGTATTCGGAAAACCAGAAGGACCGATAAGACTATTCGACCAGGGAGATTTTTACCGCGGTATATTTTTGGACGCTGACCAATTCCCGGTAATGTTCGAGGGGAGGGACGAAAAAACAGAAATGCTAAAAAGTGATTATGGTGCAATCCTCGGGATTAATGAAGAAAACCTTCGGGAGCTTAATCAGTCCTATCTCAAAGATGAAATCCTTAGCTATTTTGCGAGGATCTTATCACCATTATGAAACCATCACCTTAAAGACGTTCATTGAAGTTGCAAATTCAGGGGACCTTCGCCCGTTACTGATCAAGGGTCGGTACGATCACGAAGAAGCAGTGGAAAAGTGGGAGAGAATCATCCAACTGAATGCAAAAGCAAACGGTAGTTTTAATTTTGATCAGTATTTTTACTTGTATAAGTCTTACTTGCTACTGGTTGCGAAACATACTAAGGTAAGGGCGTTGCTGTGGCGGTTGGCGCACAATCCGATTGATTACACGGTTGTTCAGGAGGTAAGGGAGTGCGGATACAAGGTGGATATGACAAACTCCATAACACTTGCGCAAAGTGTTGAGCGGGCCTTCAGGCAATCGGACAACCTGATCACGAAGTATAATTCAAAGAAGAATGAATTGGACCGGCTCACGGGCAGTGAGCAAAAAGAAGAAGGACCGAAGGAAACATTTGATGACATTTGGGCGGCTTTGTCGTTGGCCGTGGCTCCCATGATCATCCAGGATGACATAAGACTAAGCCAGTACAACGCACTTAAAAAACGCATTGAAAAACAGAGTAAGGCACGAAAGAACGGGGTAAAGCATGGCTGATCAAATCAGACGCGAGGACATTATAAGCGATGACGCCATCCGGGCACCGCTTGAGTTGTTGTCAAATTTAATACAGATACCCCCGGCGCTGACTTCCATCGTTGACCAGATGAAGCAGCTTGAAAAATCACTTACGTCTGCCACGTCTGTATCAAAACTCAAATCTGAAACCGAGAAGCTTTCAAAAGCTCAGAAGGAACTCAACGAGACGCAAAAGGTCATCATTACCTCACAAAACGAGGTCATTGAATATGAGAAGAAGCTGGCGTCAGAATCGAAGAAGACAGGCACCGTCATTAGTCAGCAGGAACAGGAAATGGCCAAGGCTGCCAATGCCGCCACTGCATGGGGTGCAGCTATGCAGCAGACTTCCAAAAAGGCAAATCAGGCCACGAAAGAGATTCAGAAGGGATTTATCGCGGAAAAAGGATCGCTAGAGGAATTAATTCAAAAGCGCGATCAGCTTACAAAATACATCGACGAAGAAAAACGATCACAGAAAGAGGAGGCAGAATCGCTGAAGCTTGGGCAAATCACCCGGACGGAGTATAACGAAATCATCAACGCGTCAAATACGCGGATGGCAGAATACACCCTGAAGCTCAGGGACGCTAACAAGGATATTCAGGATCATATTACCCTGGAAGGGCGAGACTCGAAAGCCATAAACGCTAAAAACGCAAGCTTGAAGGTGTTGGAAGCAGCGCTTCGCAAGAATCGTGAGGAATGGTCTAAGCTTACCAACGAAGAACAGCGCAATAGCAAGCAGGGGCAAGAACTTCTTAAAGTTATTCAGTCGCAAGACAAGGAATCAAAGGAACTTTCAAAAGCCATTGGGCAGAACCAGAAAGAGGTCGGAGGATATACGGAGGCCATTCAAAAGGCCATCGCGCCTATGTTGCTTTTCGGAGGAACAACGGGTCGCGTTGGGGCGCAAATGATGACTGCATCCAGCGCCATGGCAACCGCAGAAAAGAGGGCAAAGCTATTCAGCTTGGCACTTCGCGCTATTCCAATTCTTGCCATCGTGGGGGCTATTGCCTCACTGATCAGTTATTTCAAGGGCACAGAGGAAGGCGCTCAGCGTCTAAGGCTAATCATGGCTGGGGTTAATCAGGTATTTGCATCTGCCAAAGATGTATTCATGGACGTTGGAAAGGCTATTTTCGACGCACTGAGTAACCCAAAACAAGCCGCGATTGACCTGTGGGAGGCCATCAAGGAGAATATCGTTAACCGTATCCAAGGAACAATTGATTTGTTCATCGCCATGAAAGATGCCGGGGTGGCTACTTTCACGATCATCAAAGAAAAGATCAAAGGCCTTTGGGGGAATGAGGATAAAGCTGCTCTTGAACAGGCTAAAAAGGATTTGGTAGACGCTGGCAAACGAGGTGCAGAGTCTTTTATCCAGGCGCAAACCGGCATTGATAACTTTGTCGATAAGGCAGCGAAGGGATTCCAGAAGGTCAAGGAGTGGGTTAAAGAAACAGCGCAGGAAGTAAACAGGGCTGTGGAATTGCAGCGTCTTGAAAACGAACTCATTGTTAAAAAGCGTGAATGGCTGGTTAAAGAGGCCCAACTTAATAGGGAGATCAACAAACAGCGCGAAATAGCAGCAGATTCATTGCTTACTGAGGAAGAAAGATTGAAAGCTGCTAACCGGGAACGTGAAGCACGTGATAAGCTTGAGTCTGGACGGATTCAAAAGGCACGTCAGGAACTTTACATTTTCAACGAGCGGATGAAACTGTCAAAGTCAAATGAGGATGATCTTTTGAGGCAAAAGGAACTCGAAGCTGAGATAATTCAACTGGAGGCTGATGCTCATGCCGCAAGGGTTCGTAATACGCGCCAGATTGCAATGCTTCAAACCCAAATCATCGAGCGCGACAAAAAGGCTGCTATCGACAGGATAAAACTGTCCGAGGATTCAGCTATCAGGGAAGGCAAGGCACGTGTAGAACAGGTCGAGAAGTTCATACAGGAAGAAATCGACATTATCAACCAACAATACCTTTCCGGGCTGATCACACGCGAAAAGGCAGAGTTTGACATAGTACAGCTACGCAGGAACACAAACAGGCAGTTGATTGAGGAACAAATAGCTGTTCTCGGTGAAATGTTGGAGAATGAAACCAACACTCGGGAACAGGAAATAGCTGTCGTGCGCGAGGGTGCAGATAGGCGGTTAGCAATCCTCAAAGAACAGTATAAGGACAACCCGGAACTGTTTGCTTCTGCTCAAATACAGATTGAGAAGGAAACGCAGGACGAAATTACGCAAATCACCGAGCAATCTGCGAGTGAACAGGCCGCAATCAGGAATGAGCTTTACAAACTGGAAGTTAAGCTTAATGAATCAATCGTTGACGTAGTTCAGCACCGTTTCGATGAAGAAATACGCGTGCTTGAAAAGGTTCAGGGGTATTATGAGGAATTTTCAAACTCTATCGGGGAGCTGTTTACTTCACTGACAGATCGTAGGATTGCTGAATTGGATCGCGAACAAGATGCAGTTATTGCCCAGCGGGAAGCTCTTTTGAAGCATGAGGAAGAAATACGGGAGTTTGCGCTGGAAAGGGAAGGGCTGACAGCCGAACAGAAGCAGGCTATCCAGGAAAGCTCACGTCAACGTCAGGCTGAAATCGAAGAAGAATACGCGAAGAAGGAGGAAGCGATAGAACGCAAGAAACTTCAGCAGCAACGCAAGGCGGCTATTTACGAAAAGGCTCAAGGCATAGCGTCTGCGGCGATCAACACCGCGCTGGCGGTGATAAAGACTTTCGCAACGCTGGGATTCCCGGCAGGTGTACCCGCAGCCGCAGCAGTCGGTGCACTCGGCGCCATCCAAATCGCCGCCATCGCTGCGAAGCCTATCCCTCAGATCCCTGCCGCGGCTGAAGGTATCGAGAACCATAAAGGCGGGCCTATCCGTGTAGGGGAGGAAGGCTTTGAGTTGATCCGGTACGCTTCTGGCAAACTGGCGATGACTCCTGATCGTGACTCGGTTATTGATCTGCCTGCCGGCGCATCGATCACTCCGCACGATGAAACGCTTGCTTGGCTGGCGCTTAACGGGCTGAAATATTCGGCAAAATCTGATCGGGTGGAAAAGTTCGACTCATCCCGAATGGAAACGAAACTTGACAGGATCGACAGGTCAATACGAAACAAAAAAGAGGTTCGCGTAATGGGTCAGGTTGCAGGATACCGTAAGGGTGGAACTAGGGTAACGTACATTCAAAGCCTGCGGAATGGGTAAGTACCAGTATATATTGCTTTCCAACGACTCCGGCGAACGGTTAAGCCTGCAGGACGCCCCGGACGGCTGGGACCAAACGAAGATCAACGTCATAAAGGACATGACCTATTTCGGGGTATTCAAAACCCTGTCGGTAGAGTTCAATTTCGTTGGCGATGGGTTCAAATTCTTACAGTCTCAAAGACTTCGATACGGCGGAGATGCGGATGTTTTATTCCGGTTGTACGGGAACGGGGAGTTTATCTTTGAAGGAAAAGTAAACTATGAGAACTATAAAGAGGACCGCAGGTACAGAAAGTTTCAGGTAGATATTATTCAGTCTGCGTTCGTTGAATCCTTCCAGAACTTTGAAAGCGTGAAGTTCAATGTTCTCAATAATTTATCCACAAACCGAAAGCAGATCAACCCAGCAGATGTCAAGATAGCCACTATACGGGATCGAGTATTGCAGCGGTACAGTGAATTCGATGGCGCAATCTATGGAAATGAACCTCAGATTTATCACCACACACTGCCGTTTCTGATCAAAGTCAACGACAACCCTACGGTTCAGAACATCAATAATATCGAGGTAGGTCATGAGATCGAGACGCTGTATCACCGCGAAAACGCCATCTTTGAAAACCGTTCTCCTCTTACCCAGACGCTCAATATCGAGTGGGACATCAACTACACAATGACCTACACCGGACCGCTGACCCTTCCACATAGGCTTAGCGAATCGGTGCCGCATGGTGCGCCACCGCGGTATCACGCCGTGAAAAACGTCATCCGGTTCCTTCGGATGAACGCTGATAACACCATTGACACTATCCTTTATCAGAAGGTTATCAATGGGAACGATATTTACACAAACGAAGTGCCGACCATTGGCGGGGGAGCAAGTTCATTATTCCCCAGCGGAACGTATATGGATTCGTTTCAAGGCGCTGTGACAGTCGGCCCGGATCAGTACATTATGTTTACAAATGAGCGGTATGTAAACATTTGGTATGGCGGTGATGCCTATCGTGATTTTCCTATGGGCATAGGCCCTGCGATGGATCCGGAAGTTGACGGTGCTGCTCCTATGACGGAATTTAAGGTAGAAACTGTGTATAACGAAATGCACATGACTATCCTGCAGAACAGTACATACCCCGACACCAAAGCCCCGGTCATACTTCCGCACGAATTGTTTACAAATCTAATTGCCCAAATGACCGGTCTGGATAACGCGGTATATTCCCCCTTGTTTGGCCGTGAAGACTTGGGATATGAGGAGGATGGAGAGTTTGCGTACTTGGCCATCACAAAGGGTGACCTTCTGCGCGGTGTCCCGCTGGAAGAAACGCAAGTTTCGACGTCCATGCGTGACGCGTATAAGTCCTACAATATCCTGAACCTCGCCTGTGTAATCGAGAACAACAACAGGATACGGATAGACCGAAAGGACGCCATGTTTAATAGGAATCTGATTGCGGATTTGGGCGAAGTGTCGGACTTGGTTATTTCTCCCGCCAAAGATTTCATTTTCAATTCGGTGATCGTTGGATATCCAAAAACAGAATACGAGGAAGATAACGGCCGCGACGAGTTCAATACGGAAGTGCAGTACACCAACTCCTTCCGGGCGGTAAAAAAAGAACTTGATATCAGGAGCGTTTACCGGGCAGATGGTCGCGGAATAGAGGAAGCTCGACGCTTACAGATTTCTGAGACGGGAACAAAGGACTCTAGATATGACGATAAGATTTTCTTTATCGACCTGGTGAAGACCAGCGGCGGCGAGCTTATGTCGCGGCGCCTTGAGGGTATAAACTATGTCGGTGGGATCATTAACCCGACAACGGTAATGAATGCGCGGATATCGCCAGGTCAGATAATGTTGATGTGGCAGCGGTACCTTGCGATTCCACTGCACCGGAAGATTCCCGTTTATTTCTTCCAAAGCAAAGACAAAAATTCCGGTTTCCAGGTAACTACCCCACTGGGGCAATCCAATGACGGCGAAGATCTTAATTTGAATGATCCCGCGTACTTCCTGCCCGAAATGCACGATTTCCAAGCGCCGATAAGGCTATCTGTTTTAGCGGACATCTTGAATAATCCATTTGGAATCGTGAAGTTTACATACGAGAAAGAAACGTTCTACGACTTCCTGTTTGAGGTGGACGCTGAGGTTGAAAACAAGGGCGGAAGATGGAAGATGCTGGGAACCAAACCTACGCCGGTTGATGTAGCTGAAGATCCGGAAGTCTTCGACGCGCTGAAATACGGAGACGGCATCGAGGACTTTGTAAAGTATGGGGATGGCCCGAACGACATAATACTGTACCAATAGGATGGAATTTATTATTGAATTTCCGGTTGCAAACGCTGTCAAGTTTACCAGAGACGACAGAAACACTGATCGCCGGGCTAGTTTTGACCAACAGCGATTTGCAGACGCGGTACATATGGGCATGATGGAGCGCGATTTTTACCAGCCTTTTGAACAGCAAGACCCGCTCCGACCTCAGTTTTACACGAATTTCCCTATTTCAAAGCTTTCGGTTATAGATTGTTTCACATGGAACACTGTCGCGAGTTACAACCCCACGATAGCCAAACAGTTCACCCGTAAATATTACCGGGCAGATGCTAAGTTCGTCAGCGTTGGCGGGAAGCTATTCATTTACTTCGACACCGGGAACGAGTACAGCGACGAGGATTTTGAAGTACCTACCATTGCCGCCAATCACGAAGGACGATTGCCCGGGCAGTTGGTGGACAGGGTAGGGAATGGAAGTGTCGTTCGTTTCAATGTTGGTGGCACGGGGGAGCAGTTCTCTTTCGTTGATAGTGTTATTTGGGTGCCGGAACTGCAGGCTGAGGGCTTTTTAACCGACAAGGATTACGCGATAAATTCCCCTGTCGATGGCGTTGTGGAGGTCCGATACAACGAACGCGATGCCGATTTGTATTCCGTGCCGGTCGATCTTTCCACACTTGAGGGGATTTTTGTACTTCGTATGGAGTTCGGAATTACGACAACGGGAGGAAATTTAAATACCGTCGTTTCCTATTCATCCGAGCCGATTGACGTTCAGGAATTCCATCAAAAGAGCCTGGCTATTGGATATCGCCATGAAGGTGAATTTGAGGACTTCGATACCTGGGAGTATTTGTATCTGTCCGATTGGACGAACGTGATACGGGTAAAATCAAACTTCAATGTGCTGACAACCTCCGGGGAAATGGAGGTTTACAATGATGATTTTGGAATCAGGGAGCAGCTCAAGGCGGTAGCATATCGCGAACTCACTTTTAAGGCCTACAACCAGCCTTCTTGGGTGGTCGATAAATTGAATGTCGTATTTGGTCACGATTCAATTCTGATCAATGACTACTGGTGGAGGCCTGCCGACTTCGGGAACACCGAAAACATTGACGATTCAGATCTGAATAATTTTGAAATAAACCTGCGGCAGAAAAACGACCGTCGTAAGTTCCTTTCAGTTATTGACGTTGAGATTACCGCAAGCTTTAATCCATCCTCGTTTACAGGAATACCAGCGGAAGGAGATGTATTGGTTGCTCAATTCATCAGCAATAGTTCAAGCAAATTCAAGTTCACGTCCCTTCCCGACTGGATTACTGCGGACGTAAATGAGTTTGAGAACGATGACTATATAGAGTTTACTGTAGCTGAAAACCTATACACGGACGGTAAGACGGCTATTTTAACGGCGTTTAGCGAGGACATTGCAGGGGTTACGGCTCAAATATCGTTTGAGCAGGAGGCCGGTGAGGAGGAACCTGTTCCAGAGTATGGTGACCTTATCAGTGTTGACCCTACAGTATTCTTGCTCCCGAATGGTAATTTGTCGGTGCAATCTATATCCGTAACCGCGGATGCGACCGCGCAATGGCAGGCATTATCAAATGTACCATGGATATCAGTGCCAGCCGCAATACAAACAGGCAGTAAGTCAATAAATGTAACATTCAGCGTCAACAACTCCGGAGCCACTCGACCGGGTACTATCACGCTTGTAAACATTAACGATCCGTCAAATACACTATCTGTCTCGGTGGTTCAGCCATCTCAGGTTAACGTTCAATTTTCAATAAATAACAATACTGGTACGTACCTGATCACTCAAGTATTTGTAGGCGCTCCTGGCGGGGAAGTGAGCAATGCTACGTCCATCATGGTTCTTACAGGTGAATTTCCTGTCATGCCTGGCCAGTTCTTGATGGGCCGTAACATGCAGTTAGGCGCTATTGGACTATGGGTGTACTTAATACCGAATGGCGGGGGTAATGCTTCTTTGAACGTGACGCGGATTGGTGCTGGGGGAACCACAACGCTAGTGCCAGTGACTGCCGCAGATGGGGCGAAGTGGTACTATACTACTGTGTACGGGGTTCAAAACGGTAATACGATAACAATTAATTTGAATTAATGCGATGCCAGGGCCAAGCAAATTAAATCAGAACGAAAACATACCCTTTGTAAATCTGGATTTGTCGCAGTTGCTCTTTGTGGCCAATTCCGCCACGGGGCAAGGCGGAAAGAATACACTACAAGCGCTGGCAACGTTGATTTTAGCCGCTGGAAGTGCTCCAGTCAAAAGCTATACTGATATAGCTGGAATGTTGACGAATACTGATCTGGCCGGGAACTTCTTCGCATATGTGGGCGACGCTACGGGGGACCCATCGCTATCGGGTGGGTGGGCAATATACTTTTTCCCTGGGGGAAACAAAGCAAGTCTCGCATCATATAAATTGCTTGCAGGCGAAAACATGACCGCCGAACTATCAACGGATTTGGTCGTGAGGAATGTTGCACAGGAGGATCATGGATTTTCGGTGAAAGACGTTATCCGGTTGACAGAGGATGGTGAGTACGCAAAGGTAAGCGATCCATCAACGCAGTTTCGCGTTGGGATAGTTCAACAGGTTTTGAATGTTGACAGCTTCCGGTTGGCTATACACGGGTACGTACAAGGGCTTTCCGGGCTTACTGCCGGGGCGGTGTACTACGCGCAGTCGAACGGTACGATAGGAACGACGGAAACGGATATGCCCGTTTTGCACGCAGATACAACCACCAGTGGCTATCTGCTGTCAGGAAATTTTAGTGCCTCAGTCGATCCCCCGCCGGAAGGGTTTGATTATGAATTGGATTTCGAGTTCACAGAATAAACAGCCATGCGAATATATAAAGGGGAAAATTTGATAGTACGGATAGCGCTCAGGCAGCAGGACGGAACACCGATGAACCTGTCTGACCTCATTTCCTTGAAGGCTGAAATCAATCAGTTGAAGAAAACGCATGCTGTTTACCTACTTGGTGAAAGTCCTGAGATACGGGAAGGCAACGCAGCCAACGAACTCGAAATCGAAATTACGTCTTCGCTGACATCGAAAATGGCATCTGGGTTCGACGTATGGGTGCGGTTGACCTTGCAAGCCGATAATGAGGAGTTTGATATAGACCCTCATCATGTCGATATTACAGGGATAAAAATGTTTACAGTGATATGATTGAAGTAAACCTTGATCATTTTTTACAGTCGGTTGTGTGTCTTGAACTTGGAACGAGTATCAAGATTACAACGCCTGAGCCAGAACCAGAACCGAATGATGGATTTGATTACCAGTTTGATTTTGAATTTGATCAGTAACCTAACCAAAAATAAAGAATGGCAAAGATAGCATACTCGGATAAAAGTGCATCGGCAGACCCTTCCGATCCGGAAAAGAAATGGCGTGCCGAAGACGCCAACGAAGTCAAAGAATCTGTCAACGATCTTTATGATACGAAGGCTGATCACACAAACACAGCGGTAGCCCTTACGGATGGGTCGGCTATAGCATTAACAGCAACACGTCATACACTTACAAGTGATGAAGCTGAAATAACATTCACATCATCTTACACGGGGGATGACATTACAATTGAACTTACTTTGAACACTACGGAAACTGAATGGACATTCCCGAGTGGTTCATTATGTGTAAGCGATGGTGTTTCATCGGGCAGCAATGTACTTACTCTAGTTGGCGTTTCAGGGGATGAATATGTCGTTTCACTAAAGAAAAGAAGCGCAGGGGGTTATTATGTAGTCGCTAAAAACATGGATCGCTAATGAGTTTCTTTCATGCTTTGTTGAGTCAAAAAATTGCACAGGCCTACGATCTAGTGTTTACGAATGTCACCGAAAACACTGCCACCATCTCTTTTACAAAAGGCGTTGGTACAAGGAGGTTAGTAGTAATGCGTGAAGGCGCGCCGGTTGAAGATTTACCAACGGACGGCACAAGTTATTTAGCTAATCCAATTTTCGGATTTGGTAGCGATATTGGTGATGGGTACGTAGTTTATAACGACTCGGGTAGTACTTTTAACGTAACTGGTCTTAGTCTTGGGGAAACTTATTACGTTAGGGTTTTTGAGTATGCAGGAGACCCTGGCAGTGAAAAATACATCATTACAACAGCACGTAACAATCCTAGATCGTTTTTGGCTGCTGACGAACTTTCAAGTCCTCTTGATGTATTCAATTCTAATCTTAGGCTTTGGATAAACGGCAGGACATCGGATGGCAAAAATCCAACTGGGTTATTTGGTAGTGAACTCGGAAACATCACCACGAACGATTCATATGCGATGACGTTAACAAAGCAGAATTCTGGAGTTCCTTGCTTCAATGGGTTAATGATGTATTTCCCCGCGTCCGCTGGATATGCGAAGGCTGCTGATAAAACAACGTTTAAATTCCTGCATGACGGATCGTCATTTTGCATCGCCATGCGGATAGGCATATATAACAGCATTGATTTAACCTATCAATTATGTTCAACCTCAACAAGTACAGGCAACGTTGGAATAGTGTGTAACTATGACAATCGAGCAGCTCAGAGTCGAAGCATGGCATTGGTTGTTTCCATCAATAGAGGGGTTGGTGGGCAGCCGCCTCAAAATGTTGTGCTGGATAACTTTTTTACATTGAGTACGATGCACTCCCTTGTAATTACTTATGACGGGACAACGCTAAAGGTGTATCGTGATGGGACAGAAATAAGCAGCACGAACAATGCCTATCCCAACAGCACATCTAATCACTTCCAAGACCTGCAAATGTTCTACGGAGCAAATTATATGGTTGATGGTCTTGTTAAGCACGTATTGTTGTTGGATATAATACCCGACTCATCCCAACTTTCATATATCAACGCTTACCTTCTCGCTGGTTCTGAGGACCTGGATATAAGAGGGGATGCATTGATTTATTCTGCGCATGGTCAATCTAACATGGCTGGCCATCAGGTGGGGACAATTCCTTCGAAGTATGGCAGTGAGCATGGATATTATGGCAACATGCGAACTGGTGCTGTTAATAGTACGTATAAATTTGAGGCCCGTCTACTGAATACTGCCGGGACAACTGCGTTAGGACCAGATGATGAGTTTTCGTACTTGATGAGTGAATATATTGGTAGAAACATATTCCTCGCAAAATATGCTACCGGAGGAACGCCTTTGTTTGAAGACCCAAGCGGTCAAGACTGGAACTCAGCATCTACGAATGAAATGCTGTTCAATGCAAAAAACGCCGTTTACTATGCGGTGAAGTACACCAAATTTAAGTACGGATTCCGCCCTATCTATAAAGGCTTTTTGTGGCGTGGCGCAGAGGCTGACGCGCAGGTGGGTAACGCAAATTGCAAGCATGATTTCCAGCAGGTTATAAAACAGATTTTAGACCAGATTGACCTACTAGTTGCCGATGGTGTAATTGAACCAGAACAGATTGATGCTCACGTTTTTGTATCATTAATTGATAATCCGTTCAGTCCTTCTCGTGATTACAGGGATGACATTATTCAAGACCTACAAGCTGCTGTTGATGACTTCTTGACTGATTATCCAGCATATTCTGATTATTATAAAGGAGGTCACTACTTCTCTACAGCAGACATTCCACTCACGGATGGCACTCATTTTACGTCTCCAGATGGAATGGTTGAACAAGGACGTAGGTTCTTCGAAGCGGCCAAAGATTATGCGCTAAATAATACTTTAATATGAACATAACACAGCACATACAAAAGGACATCGGCGACGGCATAAAGATGAACTACATGAGATACACTGGCGGCAGCAAAAACGTTGTTGTTTGGTATCACGGTGTAGGTGAGGAGGGGCCTATTGATGGTTCAAAGATTGACCTCGTAGAGAAGCTGGAAGGCTTTCCCAGGTTCGCGCGCGGCAAACGCCCGTGGGGTTCGACCATTACAGGAAGTATCGAATACCCTTTTGATATTATCGCCGTGCAGGTGAAGAAGCATAGTGACTTCGCACAGAGTTACGACTTCCTCAAACCGCGAATTCTGCCGTTCCTGCGGGATGAGTACGGCTATCAAAACATAATCGTTGGCGGTATCAGTATGGGCAATTATGGCGCGTACCGGCTTATCATTGATCCCCCCGGCAAGGAATTGTTAAAGGGCTTTGTGGCAATCTGCGGTTCGGCATCCACGAGCAGTATTTCCAGCATGGTCAAGCTTCCGGGCATCGCATGGCATGGAACGGCCGATCCTACCGTTGCGTTTTCTGGGCATAAATCATTTGTGGATGCGTACAATGAAGCCGGGGGAAGCATAGAGTTCAACACCCTGATCGACCGGGCACACAACGCGTGGACGTATGCCTTCAACACAAACATTGCGAAGGACAGAACAGCGCAAAAGGTTATTGAAATGTTCACACACTCCGAGCGGGACAAGAAGCTGAAAGACTTCCAGACAGCTAAATCAAACCTTCAAACCCTGATCGCATGATTATCAACGACGTCAAAAACTACACCGGCGGCACTGCGTCGAGCTTCACAGGCAGGGAATATCTTGCTCCAGGAGGATCGGATACACTTGTCATTGCGCTGCACCCGGAGGAACTGAAAGGCTCGGCAGACGGGTCACAGTTAAATGTTCTTGAATCCATTGACTGGTGGCCGAAGTTCGCGCGGAATCAGAACTACCCATTTAACATTTTCGCACTTCAGACAAACACTACCACGCTGCACGGCATTCTGAATACAATCATCCCGGCGATGCGCAAAAGGTACAATCCAAAAAACATCGTGTTGGTCGGACTGGGACGGGGCGCCGTCGATATGTACAACATCCTCAGCGAAAACAAAGACGCGGACGACATTAAACTTGTGATCGCGGTGTCCGGATACAGTGAACGGACCGGTTCTATCCCATCCAAGTGGACATCTGTGAAGGGGCTTGCTTTCCACGGCGTGAACGATACTCGTTACCCAATCTCGCTGCATCAGGATACGGTGAACAAGTATAATAACTCGTTTCCGGGAAGCATGGCGCTTGTGTCATTCGCGAACACTGGTTACGAAGCATGGACCAAGGCCTTCAACGCAAACACGTCCAACGATCAGGCGCTACAGTTCGTTATAAATGAGCTCAGTCTAGCCCAGCCCACACCAGCGCCACCAGCGACAAACTGTGACGAAATTCAGCAGCAGTTGACAGCAGCACAGGCGCAAATCACGTCTTTACAGGCGCAAATTTCAACCCTAACAAGCCAGCGAAATGCCGCGCAGGCAGAAGTTACCAGGTTGAAAACCGGTATCCAGGCCTCGCTCAATCAAATGCCATCTTAACCTAACGAATATGGATTTTATTGTTTTCTTTGAAAGATTCACATTCCCAACCTACATCATTGCAGTAACCGTGGCCGTGGAACTGATCAAAGCACTAGCCAAACCGAAGACCAATCCAAAGTGGATCACGCTGGCAGTCGCGCTACTCGCAGCTATCGTTCAGATCGTGTTCGATGACGCCGCGACGGTCGATAGCTGGTGGAAGCTTCTTATTTCGTTCGGCATCGCTGTTTTAGGATATGATTATTTCTTAAAGCCTATTAAAGATTTGATTGGAAAGGGGAAGGTAGAATGAGACTAAAACTGAAACGCTGGTATCGCGCAAAAGCGACGTACGGTGACTTGGAAGTGATCGACGACACTGGCTTGGTTGTGTTCCGATGTAAAACGCTTGAACTGCCGTGGAAAGGGAACGAACGTAACATAAGCTGCATCCCGGAGGGACGGTACGAAGTTCACAAGGAAGGACCTTCTTCTACGCGCGCGTACGTGTACTTTCGTGTTCAGGATGTGCCTGGACGTTCCGGTATTTTGTTCCACCCAGGCACGTACACAAGTCATATTTTAGGCTGTATACTCCCTGGTGAAATCCTTCAGGACATAAACACAGATGGTGTATTGGATATTTTGAACACGGCAAAGACGCTAAAGAAGCTGACAGACTTTATGCCGGACAAGTTCACGCTCGAGATTACGAACGCGGAAAAGCGACCTTAGAAATAAGGGGTAAAATGTTGGTCGATTAATTGTACCTTAAACGCTGGAATATAACCCGGCTTTTTGACTACTTTTACCCTGATATGTTACATCTGTTACGCATGACATGAATCAGGCTAATGTGAACAAAAAGAAACCAATCCCCGGGCTAATTTTGTAAATGCTTGTCGGAGTGGAATTTTTGATAGCCTTTTTTTGTGTCTGTGTCGTTTGGCTTTCTGTCCTAACTTATCGTGTGAGAGTTCACACTTTACGGAATAGGGAAATGGAAGCGGCGAACCGTGAGCAGTTAAAACAAATTGAGGCGATTAAAAACAAACTTTATGGCAAAGAACGACAAAACCAAAAAGCCTAAGCCAAAAACAGATCCGGCCCCGGCATCAGCACCAGACAACACACCCCCGCCACCGCCAAAGCCCCCGGGAGGAAATGGCTGAAAGGAATTGCATAATTCTAATTTTGGCGGCTTTAGCCATACGAGAGGCGTGGACGTTAATACCATTCTCAGCGCACACGTTCGACCCCTTCCCTTTCTATGACATTGAGCTGAATATTCAGACTTATGTGTATTTTCTTTGCCATTACGTGTCAATGATGGTGTTTGCATACGCATTCACCACCCTTCTAATTTCATTCCGCCCAATATTAACCACGTGGTTTTGGCTGCAAGCAGTTGAATTTATCGACTACCTGCTGACCTATAACAGCCCGTGGTTTTATATTTTTACCTTGGGGATAGGAATCACAGTGACCAAATTCCTTGTCTTATCAATAATCTCCGTCCGGCAACTGCAATGGAACAAAGTGTAGCTATACCAATCATCACCATCGGGACAGTCATTTTTGGATGGCTTGTTTTCCTCACCAAACGAATTTACGCAAACGAGCAGTCGATAAAGGAAAACAACATAAACGACCAGCGTGTCAATAGTGAGCTTCAGCGGATTTACAACATCCTGGAAAAGTTTGAGCACAAGATGGAAACATCTATCGACAAGCTTGACAAGAAAATGGAGCTACGACTTGATAAGATGGAGTTGATGTTCGAACGCCGCCGACGGAAGGAAAATGAATAAGTACCTGTCATATATCATTGGCGCCGCAATGTTCCTGCTGGGATGGCTCATTGCTCCAGGCGACAAAGTAGACGTTTCACAGTATGAACGGGAGCGGGAAACATATCAGAAACGAATCGAGGAATTAAAAGCGCTAAGGGCTGCGCAGGATTCCGTCAGCGCTGCGATCAGGAAAAAGATGAAGCAAGATAGCGCTGCCCACGCGGATGCCTTAAAACGCAAGGAAATCACCATAGCGCGATTGCGCGGAGAAATAGATGAAGTCAGTTTTAAAAATAATACTTCTACTGACCTTGACAGTGTTCGCAGGGAGATCCTACGCGCAGGAATCTGATGTGCACTGCCTGCCGATTCAAGAGAGTAGGGTTATCCACGCGATGGCCTATCAGAAGCTATTGCAAGACACGCTGATTAATGAACTGTCAGGAAAGGTAGAATTGCTCGAGAGCGAAAGAATAACAATCTACAGGGATTACGAAGACTTGCTGCAATCCGAGAGAAACAAAACATCAATAGCCCAACAAATTTCCCAACAGCACGAAAAAGTTTCCGAATCGCTTGAAAGAGAGAACCACGAATTGAAAAAACAAAACCGCTCCTTGAGGTTCCAAAGAACCGGGGCCGTGATCCTCGGGGTTATCCTTGCCGGGATTGCTGTAGTGAATTAAACGGAAGATGTCACGCTGTAGGTGAGTGGGTTATTTTGCCTTACCCTTTTTTTGAACGTGCAGAACGAGCAGATTTTGAATATAATTCTTCAAATCTAAATCCGCGTCCACGGCCATTTTTTTAAGGTCTTTTACAATGTTGTCGGGTATGTCGATAATCTTTCTCATCAGTCAATTTCAAAAATGTGAATATCTTTATTTGAGTAAACCAGTTTCGCGTCTGATGCATCAAAGCGAACTCCTTCACCCCAATACTGGGCGTCTGCTGATTCCTGAATTGCCTCGCTAAGTGTGGATGCTTTCAATTCTGTCCCAAAAATTCCTTTTCCGTGACCATTAACATTGTCAACCAGCACCCAATAACCTGCGTACAATTCGCGGATATCAGCGTTTTTAATGTCGCTACCCCACAATTCAAACCCAGAGATTGAAAAAGAACTATCGGATTCTATAGCCTCATTAATTGCAGTGTGTAATTCATCATACGTGCCATTAAAACCCTCTTGACCAAAATTCCAGCTCGACCAGTTTCTTTTGATGTCTTCCTGAATGTGGCTTGATTGACGTGCGATGAACATTGCTTTAGCGTTTAATTATGATGTAAATATATCCTGTATATACGATATACGCAAGCCTTTACTAAAATATTGTTTAAGTTTCCCTTACATCAATCTTACATTGGGAGCAAACTCTTAAATTGATGACGTGGAAGCCAGTACGATGGCCGGATTCCGTACAAAACGCCATTCATGGCCGGGACACTCCGCATTAGCCTGTTACCCGGGCCCCTAACGCTCCAATCCTCTATCCATTCAATTACTTGCCATTTTAATACAACGCCCCAGCCTTGTGATGTTTTTTTACCTAAATGAGTACAGAATTTTAGTACCCGTTCCAGTTCTTTCTTGTCGCCGTCAGCATACCATTCAATGTAAGGGGCATGTCTGTAATAGACTTTCACATGATAGCTTTTATAAAAACCACGCTGGTTATCAACAGTTGCTTTTTTCTTACCGAAATCAGCAAGATCACTTCGGATTAAATCAAATCGTTTACTGTATGTTTGCTGATCCTCTATTGTCTTTTCATGCCATTGCGCGAACGAGCATTTATAAAACCAAGCATCGTTTTTAACATTCGCTTTCCTGAACGGTAAATTGATCTGCTGTCCTTCTTTAATTGTGTTTTCAAGAGGTAAAGAGTAGTCACGCTCTCCCATTTTTTCACGAACATACTGCGCATAGATGACGCTATCGAGAGGCAAAAACTGATCGCTGATAACACCAGTTTGTAAGTATGCGCGTATGCGGAGTGGCTGAAAATTAAAGTTGTGCATAAGCGTAAATTACTTGTGAGTTATTAGCCTGATGAAACCAAAAGCCTTTTACTTTTTTGTGTGATGATACCGCCTTAACAGTCTCGCCAATCCAATCGTTTTTGTACCTGACTGGGTTGAACTCTGTAAAAAACACGATGCTGTTTTCTTTTGCCGCCTCTATACATTTCAGGACAACAGGAAGTACCATCCCGTAAGCATCGCAGTCTATAACATTGAAGTCTTTAGCTTTATCGATGTGATTAGCATTATGGTCTGTGATCGCAGTAACATTTTTAAATGTGCTATTGAATTTATGAGGATCCTTTTCGATTGATAACACCCTTTCCGCGACCTTTGCCCAAAGGTGATTGGTTAGCATTCCGGTTCCAGCATATAATTCCAGCACGTTATAAGGGGGGCGAACCAAGGACAATCCTTTTTGACGCACATCAACCTTTAATCGAAAGTCAGAATTGTCTATGCTCATACAATCGCATTTAACATTGCTCGAATATCTTGCTTTTTATCTTCAAGGTGATTGAAATAAGATTGCAGTAACGGCAACCCAACCTCTTTGCCTTCCAGGTTGCTCCTACTGTCGATCTCAATCCACTTGTCCATTTTAATTGAAATTTCACCATGACCAACGGCTGATCGTCCGCCTAGGTACGGAGCTTTACTGAAAACAATTAACGTATTTACAAAGGCTTCAAATTCGATGTCGCTTGCGTCCTCTAGTGTAACCTTCCAGTAAAATTGCGTCCCCGCTGCAAGACTTTCATTCCTATACATCATCTGTTGTGCTGTGGACGATTTTGTTATATCCACTTTTGCGGTTCCGCCTGTTAGCAAAGCTCTGACATTTTCATCAATCATGCCGCGCACCTTATCGTTTTTTTCATCGTCTCTTCGGGTGTACATTTCGGTTTGGCAATAATCCCAAATGCTTTCCGCTTCTTCATTCTGATACTTTTCAGGCAAAAGGTGTAATGTCTCTTTGCATATAGGCATCAGCTTCCCGATTTTTAATTTGCCTGGCATAATCGCATTGCCTATAGCGCCGCCAAATAGACCAATCAAAGGAATTAGATTTTTCATTTTACGAAATCGATCTACATTAATTCCGGCTTCACCTGTGCTGCTTAATGCTCCACCTGAAAACAGGAAGTAAAAAGCGGATAATGGCAAGCCCTTTACGGTGCCGTCATCCTGCACTCCATACCCAACTTTTTGCAGCATGTCATACATCCCAACGTCCCGCAAAATACCACGTATAGCATTGCCGCTTATTACGGGAACTTCTTTTACCTTGCCGTTAGGTTGTACGAACTTTTCCCGACGAAGCATGGAGGCGATCCCGTTTTTCTCTCCGCCATTGTGAATAATAGATGTAATTGCTGTTGCTACACCTTCAAAAGAAATGGTTCTCATAATGTTTCGTTATTATTTGATAATGGTTCTGGTTCTGAAAATAAATCCTGTTGCCTACTTTTAAGTGATTCTTTACGTTCTTCATTTCTCATTCGTGCTAATAGTACAAGATAGGTTGTTTCATTTCTTAGCCACGTTAGAACCTCTTCATCAAGCCCGCTTTGAATAATTTGCAAAACAGGCTCAGCGTATTGCCGTTCTAGTGTTATCGGCATTGATCGTGTGATGTTTTCGAAGAATTTTGTGAGGCGTGACGTGTATGCTGATGCACGAATATTGTTTTCAAACTGCTCCCATATATCCTTCACGTACTTTTTTTTGTAGCCTTCATCGAGGCATCGGAATAAAGGAAATAGTAATTCTTCCCCGATTCGCTGTTGGGTTATTTCATTTTCCATAATTATTAATTCTATGTTTTTTGATTCTGCAAGCATTCTCTGTGCGTTTAAGGATACGTGAGGCATCTGTAATGTTATTGCTATTCATTAGAGTGTTTAGGTCTGATTCACTCCATCGTGGAATCCTTTGTAGTTTAAGGCGGCGGACTTTTTCATAAAGGCTCTTATCTGATCGATCTGGATTAACCCGACATGCTTTAATTCCTTTACGTCTGTAGGTTGTTATTAAGGTTATAATTTCCTTATCTGTGAAATCTTTCATATCGGATGTACTTTCGCGAAAAATAATGATAAAGAAAACATTGGAGTGCCTCTGTGTTGTTTTAGTTTGCTCTCCGCCTCTCTCCACAATGAAGCGCCGTGTTTTATAATTCGATGTTGTGAATATTGACCGGATAACACTTCATCTATGCTGAATGTGCAACACAATGAATATACTAGTGAGTGTAGATACATTAAGAAATCAACATCGGGATATATCGTTTGATCTTCAAACTGCCAAGTGCCCGGCTTGTGCTTAAATAATAAATGACGCTGACCGCTTTCCGCAATCACACATATTTCAGGTTTTGAAACTAGAAGTGTTAACATGTCGGATTTCTGACCTTTGTCTTTCATGTGCCATTCATTATTCAAAACAAAATGAGAGTAATTACGAAATCGCTGCGGCTTATCCTTGCCAGCCTTTTGCTGTAAATATTCGCTACCTTCTTCAAAACAAAACATTGCTTCGTTGCTGATAATCGTACCTGGATGTAGGCTCCCAATATCTGTAAACGTGTCACGAACCCATTTGTGAAAGGGCGTACCCGTTGATTCCTTTCCTGTAATCCTGCAGATACCTTGCGTGTCACCATAGATAGGTTGGGAGGATAGATAGTATATTACTTCGCATGGATGTTTCATGTTCATCAATTCTTTCCTTGGTTATATTGTTCAATCTCTGCCAGTTTCAGCCTATCACTAGCGTTTTTAAGCATTCCCCTCGCGTACTTTGAACGGTCCCTTTCGTACTTTCTTTGCCAGAAAGCTACATCGGAGCGGCGTTTTTCAAGGTCGGTCATTTTCCGAAGTTTTCACGTGCCTCGACTAAAATGCTTAAATCAGGAGACATTAACACCGGCTGCAATGGCCCGTTAAATGTCATCTGTGAAAGGTAAATCTTCCCCGTTCTCATCACTTCGTGCAGTTCGTCAGGGTCTAATTTCCAACAAGTAATGACCGTGCCGCATGGGTCTTGTGGATAGCGTAGCGCGGGTAGGGGTTGATATTCCGGTTGGTCTTCAGCAAAGACAATGTTTTGTCCTTCAAATTTTATAGGTGTCATAGTGGTTTAGTTTAGGGTTGATCCTTCGGTTATTCGGGCGCGTTCTTTCTGGTATTCAAGGAAATCGTCATATACGCCAATGCTTTCTATTCGAAGTTTAACGCCTGCCGGGTCTTTCCACCACGTAGCAACATCGTAATGAATGTATAAAGGATTTTCGCCGGGCAGTTCTACAAAGTGTCGCGCCTCTTCACAGAAGTCTTTGACATGCCGGTTTTTGAATAGTACCTTTTCAGTATGCTTTGCTACCTTGTGATTCTGCATGATAAGCTGCCATAGCTTTTTCATCACAGGATCTGTTTTGAAAAACTCGCGTTTAAATTCTGTCATACCTTCATTTTAGGGTTGTTGACCTTATCCCACAGGTCGTTGTTTTCATTTAACAGTTTCAGGTTCTTAGCCGTTAGTTCCTCTATGCGCTTGTTCGCGGCGGCGTTCTCGGTTTGAAGTCGGGCTATTTCCGCGTTCATTTTAGCAGCCATGGCTGCTAATTCAGCCGTTTGCATTGTATCAATCATTTCTTTTCCTGGTTATCTTGTGGATTGAGGGCTTTGTTTATCCTTCTCACGGCCCATCCTGGTAATTCGCAATCGTCCTCAAGATTGGTTCTTATCTGGTGTTGATCCATCATTTCTTTCAGCGCTTCTTCCAGTTGGGCAATGCGTTCTACTTTAATTTTAAGATCGTTAGAGTAGTGATCTATTTGTATAGCACATTCTTCCACCTGCTTTTGAATGGAGGCGGTTTGTTGTGAGGCGTATTGTGCCGCAAACCCGGTCATATCGTAATAGTCAAATACCTTTGCAACCTTATCATGCTTGTCGAAATCCGCCACCTGCGGCTTCATGGCTTTCAGAAAGGCTTCTGCTGTCTCCTGTTCTTGTCCTGCTGCTTCTGTTTCCTTGCATTTCCTGTTGTAATAATCATTTTCCTCTGGACGCGGGTTTCCGCATTCGCAGTTCACAAAATGGGCAGCGTTCAAGTCCGAGTAGATATAACTACCGCACTCACAAGGCTTTCCAGCATCGGAAGCATACACTTTCTTCTCTGGTTGTTCATCGAAGGTGACGCGCTTCTGTTCCGGCTTATCTTTGGGGAAGGTGACGTGGGCGACTTGCCTACGTGGTAAATCAACATCCTTATTCCATTCATTCTCTTGTACCCATTTTTGCTCTTGATCCCTGAATGTATAAAATAACTCTGTCGCAATATCCACCCTACAATTCAGGGTGTAAGGACCGCTCTTATAAGGAAGATCATAAGCATCAATGAGAGCCTGCGAAACTTCATCTTCGTTACTTACTTGTATTCCATCGTCCGTGTAAATTCCGTCCTCCTTGAGAACGAAGGTGTTTTGCTTAAATGTATTGTCGCTCATAGCTTTCCGTTTAGGCGTAGTTGTACATTTTAAGTCTATTGGTAACGTTCTTCCAGATTGCCTGACGTGTAACCCCATAATCTTTGGCAATTGCTGAGGCTTTTTCACCGGACATGAAT
>Ga0079224_100001071_pt1 | contig 30109 bp, 29 predicted proteins | sample Stecom2015_FD_80414 | JGI IMG/M metagenome (GOLD analysis project Ga0079224, IMG submission 80414) | Agricultural soil microbial communities from Utah to study Nitrogen management - Steer compost 2015 | ecosystem: Environmental > Terrestrial > Soil > Agricultural land | place: USA: Utah... | reverse complement strand
TCGCGGCCGAGCGTGCGGCGCTGCGGCCGCACAGCCCGCCCACGCGGCGCCTGGTGCAGCGGGCGGGCGCCATCCGCCCGGCGCTCGGGGAGACCGAGCGGCTCGAGTCGGCGGCGGCGTAGCGGCGACGGCGGCGCAGGCGCCGATCGGGCATCGCGCGTGCATCCCGAACGGCGGCGCGCCGACGGGCGTCGCCGAACGCGGAGGATTCGAGCGCCGTGCGAACGATTCGAAGAACCGGACGACCGACCTGCGTCGCGGGCCGGGCGAGGCGGTGGCCGGCGCGCGCCGTCGTCGCGGCAGTGGTGGCCGTCGCGCTTCTTCCGCGCACCCTCGAGGCGACGTCCGGCCCACCGCTCGCCGTGCCGGAGCCGCCGGCACGGCAGGCCTCGTTCCCGGCCGCTTCGGCACGCCCGTTGCCGCGGGCGGACTTCGGTGCGGCCGAACCGTCGGCGGCCGCACGGACGATCGCCGACTGGGCGCTCGCCATTGACGATCCCGACGGTCTGCCGTTCCTGATCGTCGACAAGCGTGCGGCCACGCTGTACGTGTTCGATGCGCAAGGGCGTTTGAGCGGCTCGTCACCCGTCCTTCTGGGCCAGGCGCGCGGCGACGACAGCGTGCCGGGAATCGGCGAGCGGGCGATGTCGCAGATTCGGCCGCACGAGCGCACGACGCCGGCCGGACGCTTCGTCGCCGAGCGCGGCGTCAACCTGCATGGCGAGGACATCCTCTGGGTCGACTACGACCACGCGGTGTCGATGCACCGGGTGCGGGCGACGAACCCGAAGGAGCGCCGGCTCGAGCGGCTGCGTACGCCGACGATCGACGACAACCGGATCTCCTACGGCTGCATCAACGTTCCGGTGCGGTTCTACGACCGGCGCGTGATGCCGGCATTCGACGCGGGCATCGCCGTCGTCTACGTGCTGCCGGAGACGCGGCCGCTGAGCGATTATTTCGACGTGGCGCCGATGCTCGCGCGACCGGCCGAGTGAAGGCGCCGAGCGGATCGGCGCAGCGATGCGGAAAGGTCGCCGGCGCGTTCGCCGGCGACCCGCCGATCCGGGAACGATCGTCGAGGACGATCAGTTGCGATCGGCGCGCGGCGCGCGCGCCATCGTCGTGCGGTCGTTGCGCAGGTCGGAGCCGGGCGCGTTCAGGCGCGAGCTCACGTCGTCGCGGTCCGCACTCGGTGCCATTCCCTGCGACGCCTGGCGGTTGGAGTCCTGCGCGTCCGGATTCACCTGGGTGGGGCTGCCGGTGGCCGAGCCCATCGTGCCGCTCTGCGCGGTCGTCGACGGAGTGCGATCCTGCATCGTGTCCATGCTCGAGCTGCCGCTCTGCGTGCCCATCGTCGAGCCGCTCGTCGTATCGTCGCTGCGCATCGTGCCGGGGCGCGTGTCGCGGGTGCCTGGTGCCATCCCCTGGGACGCATCCCGGTTGGTGTCGGTCGCGCTCGGCGTCGTCTGCGTCGGACTGGTGGTGGTGCTCTGCGCCTGTGCGACACCGGCGGCACCGAAAAACGCGACGGCGGCGAACGTCGCGAGCATCGTATGCCGGCGCGGGAAAGAAGTGGCTTCGCGGGTCATGGTGTGCTCCAGATGGTGTGGGATGCCTTCGGTCCGCAGGGCGGTCGCCGATGACGTACACCGAGGGGTGCAAGGCGGATGCCCGTGCACCGTGCGAAGCTCGCAGCGCTCAGGCTCGAAGCGCGCCGCGGGCGTCGGTCGCGGGGCGCAGCGCGCGCTCGAGCACCACCGCGACGTGTACCGCGTCCCGCCGCGCGCCGTCGGCGATCTGGTGCCGACAGCTCGTTCCGTCGGCGACCACGAGGGTGTCGGCCTTCGCCGCGCGCACCGCCGGCAGCAGCGCGAGCTCGCCCATCTTCATCGACACGTCGTAGTGCTTCGCGTCGTACCCGAAGCTGCCCGCCATCCCGCAGCAGCTCGACTCCACGGTGCGCACCGACAGTCCGGGAATCCAGCCGAGCACGACCTGCGCGGGGCGCAAGGCATCGAAGGACTTCTGATGGCAATGCCCGTGCAGCAGCGCTTCGTCGTGGCCGATCGGATGCAGCGCGAGCGCGAGCCTTTGCGCCTCGTGCTCGCGCACGAGGAATTCCTCGAACAGCAGCGCCTGGCGCGCCAGTCGCGCCGCCGCTTCGCCCAGGCCGAGCACGAGGAACTCGTCGCGCATCGTCAGCAGGCACGAGGGCTCCAGGCCGACCACCGGGACGTCGCGTTCGACGAAGGGCGCGAGCGCCGCGAGCGTGCGCCGCGCCTCCACCCGCGCCTGGTCGACCAGTCCCACCGCGAGGAACGTGCGCCCGCAGCACAGCGGCCGCTTCGCGTCGTCCGCGGGCAGCGCGCGCGCGACGTGCACCCGGTATCCGGCTGCGCGCAGCACCGCGCGTGCGGCTCGCAGGTTGTCGGGCTCGAACCAATTGTCGAAGGTATCGGCCCACAACACGACCTCGCGCCCGTCGGGGCACGGCCCGGCGTCGTCGCGGTCGTCGGTGAACGGATCGCCGCGCCAGCGCGGAAGCGGGCGGCGCGCGGAGAAACCGAGCAGCCGCTCGCTCAAACGTGCGGCACCGGGCACGCGGTCGCGCAGCGCGAGCAGCGCACGCCATCGGGAGGCGTGGCGCGCGTAGCGGGGCAGCCACGCGATCAGCCGCTCCTTCCAGCGAAGCGGATGGCTGCGGTTCCAGCGGTCGAGAAACTCGATCTTCATCCGCGCCATGTCGACGCCGGTGGGGCATTCGCGCCGGCAGCCCTTGCAGCTCACGCACAGCTCGAGCGCTTCGTGCACCGCGCGCGAGGATTGCTCCTCGTCGCCGAGCCGGCCCGCCAGGGCCAGCCGCAGCGTGTTCGCGCGCCCGCGCGTCAGATGCCGTTCGTCGCGCGTGACGCGCCAGCTCGGGCACATCGTGCCGGCGTCGAACTTGCGGCAGTGGCCGTTGTTGTTGCACATCTCGACGGCCTTCGCGAAGCCGCGGGCCGGATCGCCGCCGGAGCCGGGCGGGCCGACGTGCTCGGTGCGGGGGTCGTTGCGCACGTCCCACGCCGACCAGTCGAGTGCCGTTTCGCGCGGAAGCGCCGCATATCCCGGCGGGTAGCGGAACAGGCCCTCGTCGTCCATCCGGGTGGCGCGAACGATCTTGCCGGGATTCATCGTGCCGGTCGGATCGAAGGCGTCCTTCACCTCCTCGAAGGCGCGCACGAGCCGCTCGCCGAACTGCCAGCCGACCCATTCGCTGCGCACCAGTCCATCGCCGTGCTCGCCCGAGAACGCCCCCTTGTATTGCCGCACCAGGGCCGCCGCTTCCTCGGCGATGTGCCGCATTTTCGTCGCGTCCCCGGCGCGCAGGTCGAGGATGGGGCGTACGTGCAGCGTGCCCACCGATGCGTGCGCATACCAGGTGCCGCGCGTTCCGTGCCGCGCGAAAACCTCCTCGAGCCGCTCGGTGTAGTCGGCCAGGTGCTCGAGCGGCACCGCACAGTCCTCGATGAACGAGACCGGCTTGCCGTCGCCCCGGAGCGACATCATGATGTTCAGTCCCGCCTTGCGCACGTCCCACAGCGCTTTCTGCGCCGGCTCGTCCGAGAGGACGACGACGCTGCCGGGAAGCCCGAGCTCGGCCATCGTCCCTTTCAGCTGCTCGAGCCGCTCGAGCAGCGGATCGCGCTCGTCGCCGGCGAATTCCACCAGCAGCAGCGCATCGGGCGGCATGCCGCTGCGCAGGATCGCCGCGCGCTCGATCGTGGGCCGGAACACGGGGTTCTCGCGCGCGAGATCGATCATCGTCCGGTCGACCAGCTCGACCGCCGTCGGACCCAGCGCGACGATGTGCTGCGCGCTCTCCATCGCGGCGCGGAAGGTCGGGAAATTCACGACGCCGAGCACGCGCGCCTTCGGCAGCGGCGCGAGCGCGAGCACGATGCGCCGGAACCACGCGAGCGTGCCTTCGGAGCCCACGAGCAGGTGCGCGAGGTTGACCGAGCCGTCGGCGGTGTAGGGACGGGGCGACTGCGGATGGAACACGTCGAGGTTGTAGCCGCCGACCCGGCGCAGCACCTTCGGCCAGACGCGCTCGATCTCCTCGCGTTCGCGGCGTCCGATCGCGAACAGCCGGGAGACGAGCTCGGCGCTGCGCGCGCTCGACATCGGGCGCTGCGCGTCGACGCCGAAGGGGCCGAAGCGCTCAGCCGTGCCGTCGGAGAGCAGCGCGTCGATCGCGACGACGTTGTGCACCATGTTCCCGTAGGCGATCGAGCGCGAACCGCAGGAGTTGTTGCCCGTCATCCCGCCGATCGTTGCCTGCGCGGACGTCGAGACGTCGACCGGAAACCACAGCCCGTGCGGTTTCAGGAACGCGTTCAGCGCGTCGAGCACGACGCCCGGCTGCACTTCGACGGTGCGCGCCTGCGGGTCGAAGGCCAGGATGCGGTTCAGGTTCCGGCTGTGGTCGATCACCAGCGCCTCGCCGACCGTCTGCCCGCACTGGCTGCTGCCGGCGCCGCGCGGCAGGACCGGCGCGCCTTCCTCGCGGGCGAGCTCGATCGCGGCGACGACGTCGGCTTCGTCGGCGGGGACGACGACGCCGAGCGGCTCGACCTGGTAGATCGACGCGTCGGTCGCATAGCGGGCGCGCGTGGCCGGGTCGAAGCGCACGTCGCCGCGCAACACGCGGCGCAGCCGCTGCGCCAGGCGGCTGCGCTCGGCGCGGCGCACCGACGCGCGGGCTGTGCGCGGCGCGGCGTCGATTCCCGGTGCGCTCATCGGGCCGGCGCTCCGTCGTCCCAATGCGCGAGCACCGCGTCGCGTTTCGTGCGCAAATGCTGCTCGAGGACTGTGCGCAGTCGGGCGCCGTCGCGTGCCTCGAGCGCATCGAGCATCGCCTGGTGCTCGCGCACCGCGATCGCCCATTTCTTCGCATCGAAGTTCGAGCGGAAGCGCAGGTGCTGGATGCGCGTGTTGACGCTGTCGTACATCTCGGTGAGGGCGCCGTTGCCTGCGCAGCGGTTCAGCGCGCGGTGGATGCGGTGATTCAGGTCATAGTAGGTGCGCAGGTCGCGCCGCGCGTGCGCGGCGAGCATCTCGTAGTGCAGGGCGCGGATCTCGGCGAGCTCGGGCTCGGTGCGCCGCTGCGCGGCGAGTTCGCCCGACAACCCCTCGAGCGCACTCATCAGCTCGAACAGCTCCTCGACGTCGGCGCGCGCGAGCGCGACGACGCGTGCACCCCGGTTCGGCGTGAGCTCGATCAGCCGCTCGGCGGCCAGACGCTTGAATGCCTCGCGCAGCGGCGTGCGCGAGACGCCCAGCCGCTCGCACAGCACCCGCTCGTTCAGGCGCGCACCGGGCGCCAGGCGTCCGTCGGTGATCATCGTGCGCAGGCGATCGGCCGCTTCTTCGTGTAGCGGGCGGCGGTCGATCGGCTCGAGAGCGGAGACGATTTGCATACAAAATGCGGAGTGGTACGCTGGGGGTCTAAGATACGCCGATTGGCGCCGGAAACATGCATACAACATGCGTTGGCGCCTCTTTTTCCATTCTACGAGGCTCCATGAAACTGTCGAACGGCCTGGCGTTGAACGCCCACCCGGCAGGCCGGCATTTCCTGCAGATCCCCGGGCCGACGAACGTCCCGGACCGCATCCTGCGGGCGATGGATCACCCGACGATCGATCATCGCGGACCGGAGTTCCGGGCGCTCGCCGACGCGGTCCTGCGTGGCATCCGCAAGATCTTCCGCACCGACGGGCCCGTCGTCGTCTACCCCGCGTCGGGCACGGGCGCCTGGGAAGCCGCGCTCGTCAACACGCTGTCGCCCGGCGACCGGGTACTGATGTGCGAGACGGGCCACTTCGCGACGCTGTGGAAACGGATGGCCGAGCGCCTCGGGCTCGCCGTCGATTTCGTCCCCGGCGACTGGCGCCACGCCGCCGATCCCGGAACGATCGAGCGCATGCTCGGCGACGACGCCGCGCATCGTTATCGGGCGGTCTGCGTGGTGCACAACGAGACGGCCACCGGCGTCACCAGCGACGTCGCCGCCATCCGCCGCGCGATCGACTCGGCGCGTCACCCGGCGCTGCTGCTCGTCGACACGATCTCGTCGCTCGGCTCGATCGACTATCGTCACGACGAGTGGGGGGTTGACGTCACCGTCGCGGGGTCGCAGAAGGGGTTGATGCTGCCGCCGGGGCTCGCGTTCAACGCCGTGAGCGAGAAGGCGCTCGAGGCGTCGAAGCGGGCGGGGCTGCCGCGCTCGTACTGGGACTGGCACGAGCACATCGCGGCGAACGAGCGCGGCTTCTTTCCGTACACACCGGCCACCAACCTGCTGTACGGGCTGCACGAGGCCATCGCGATGCTGCTCGAGCAGGGCCTGGAGAACGTCTTCGCGCGGCACGCGCGCCACGCCGCCGCCACGCGCGCCGCCGTGCGCGCCTGGGGGCTGGAGATCCTCTGCGCCGACCCGCGACGCTACAGCCCGGCGCTCACGGCCGTGCTGATGCCCGCCGGCCATAGCGCCGACGCTTTTCGCAAGGTGGCGCTCGAGCGCTTCAACCTGTCGCTCGGGCAGGGCCTGGGCAAGGTCGCCGACAAGGTGTTTCGCATCGGACACCTCGGCGACTTCAACGATCTCACGCTGATGGGTGCGCTGGCCGGCATCGAGATGGCGCTCGGCCTGGCCGGCGTACCGCACCACCAGGCAGGCGTGCAGGCGGCGATGAAGTCGCTCGCTGCGGCGGCAGGAGACTGAGCGCAGCGCCGCGGCGCGGACGTCATCCGCCAGGCGACGCGGTCGCCCGGGCACTGCAACCTGCGAGCATTCGCGCGAGGGGTCGCGCGACGCGGCCTACCCCGGCGAGGAGATCGATGCGCCGGAATCCGAAGGCGTCGCCGGCACGACCGGTTGCGCGTCGACGGCGCTCGCGTCCGCGGTCGGGAAGAACAGGTGCACGGCGGTGCCTACCCCCGGGGCGGACTCGATGCGCACCTCGCCGCCGAGCTGGTTGATGAAGCCGTAGACCTGCGCGAGCCCGAGTCCGGTGCCCTCGTTGCCCTTCGTCGTGAAGAACGGTTCGAAGACGCGCGAGAGCACTTCGTCGTCCATGCCCTCGCCGGAATCGACGACGCTCACGCGTACGCGCCGCTGCGGGTCGTCGAGCTCCCACTCCCGGCCCTGCGCCGCGCTCACCCGGGCCGTCTGCACGGTGATCGTGCCGCGCCCGCGCGAGTCGTCGATTGCGTCGCGCGCGTTCGCGACGAGGTTGACCATCGCGGCGACGAACTGCGATTCGTCGGCCAGGCACGGCGGCACGGTTTCGCCGAGCAGCAGCTCCACCCGGGCCTGGCGGCCCGCGGCCTGCCGAAGGATGTCGACATGGCGCTGCAGCGTACGGTTCAGGTCGAGGACACGCACGTCGAGTGCGCCGCGACGCGCGAACAGCAGCAGCTGGTCGATCAGCCGGCGAGCGTTGGCCACGGCGCGCTCGGAGGTCTCGAGCGCCTTGCGAACTCGGACGTCGGGCGGATGCAGCCGTTCGATGATCGCGAGATTGGTGCGCACGATGCCGAGCAGGTTCGCGAAATCGTGTGCTATCCCGCCGGTGAGCTGGCCGACCGCTTCGAGCCGCTCCGACTGCGCGATGCGCGTCTGCGCACGCAGCGCGATCTGCCGCTTGCGCCGGAGCTGGACGACGAGCGCGACGAGCAGCGCGGTGAGCGCGCCCATCGCGAGCGTCGCGCCGAGCGCCTCGGTGCGCCACGCCGCCAGCAGCGAGGGCGGCGCCTGCGTGAGCGTGACGACGAAGGGCGCGTTGTCCAACCGCCGGTAGCTCGTCATTCGCACGTGCAGCAGCCCGCTGCGCGCGACGAGCGTACCCGCCGGAGCGTCCTCGCCGGCGGCCCCGAATACCTCCTCGCGCGAGGCCTGGCGTCCGAGCAGCGAGTCGTCGGGCGGATAGCGCGCGACGCGCGTCCGGTCGTTGTAGAAGAGCTCGATCGTCTGGCCGGGACCCAGTTGCATGCTGCGGTACAACCGCTGGAAGTAGGTCGGGAGCACCGCGGCGACGGCCACGCCGGCGAAGCGCCCGTCGATGTCGATGCGCCGCGTCACCGCGTTGAACCAGCCGAGACCGGAGCGGCTGTAGACCGGCGGCGAAATCGCCTTCTCCAGCGTCGGGTCGAGGACGTAGCGGCGGAAATATTCGCGGTCGGCGAGCGACACGCGCGGCGCGTCGTCATGGTCGGTGTGATGCAGGATGCGGCCGTCGGCGCCGACGATGAAGATCGCGCGTACCGACGGAAGCCCCTGCAGCCGGCTGCGCATCAGCGCGCCGAAGCTCTCGTCGCCGGGGGGCGGGTCGAGCACCTGGTACGCATCGACGACGCCTGCGAGCACGAGATCCACTGTGTGGAAGGTGCTCTCGGTGTGTGCCTGCATCACCATCGTGAGCGCGCGCGCGGTCGCTTCGGCCCGGGTGAGTTCGACACGCCGTTCGTGCAGCAGAAGGGCCACGACGAGCGCGGTGACGAGCAGCCAGAGCAGCGCCGCAGCGCCGGTGGCGCCGCGGGCGTCGCCGCGAAGATCGCCGATCGTCATCCGGGCGATTTTGCCGCAACGGCCGTGCACCTGCGGTTTCCTCGCATTACGTCATCATCGCGGCATGCTCAGCTATCGACACGCCTTCCATGCGGGAAACCATGGCGACGTTCTCAAGCACGTCGCGCTGGTCGCGCTGCTCGCGCATTTCCGCCGCAAGGACACGCCGTTCCTCGTCGTCGACACGCATGCCGGCGCGAGTCTGTACAAACTGCGCGAAGGCCCGGGCAAGCGGCCATCCGAAGCGGCGGAGGGCGTCGAGCGGCTCTGGGGCCGCCGGGACGCGCCCGCGCCGGTGGCTGCCTGGCTCGCCGCCGTCGCGCGCTTCAACACCGATGGCGCGCTGCACACCTATCCGGGTTCACCGGCGCTCGCCTCCGACGCGCTGCGCGCACAGGACCGTCTGCGCCTGTTCGAGCTGCACCCGGCGGAGCAGCGCGCGCTCGAGACCTGGCGGGCCGGACTGGATCGCTCGGCCACGCGGCGTGTGTGCGTCGGACGCGGCGACGGATTCGCCGGACTGAAGGCCGTGCTGCCGCCGCCGTCCCGACGCGGGCTCGTGCTGATCGATCCGGCCTACGAGGACAAGCGCGACTACGCGCGGGTCGACGTCGCGCTCGGCGAGGCCTTGCGCCGCTTCGCGACGGGCTGCTATGCGATCTGGTATCCGCAGGTGCAGCGCCGCGAGGCGAGCTCGCTCGTTGTGGCGCTGCAGCGGCGCACGGCGACGCACTGGCTGGACATGACGCTTTCGGTTCGCAGGCCGTCGCCGGGCGGCTACGGCCTGCACGGCAGCGGGGTCTTCGTGGTCAACCCGCCGTTCGGCTTCGAGGCGGCGATGCGCGAAAGCCTTCCGTTCCTGTGCGATGCGCTCGCGCAGGACGATGCGGCGCAGTGGCAGTTGCGCACCGGCGTGCAGGCACCCGGCTGAACCCCGCGCCTGTACAGTTGGGCCTTTCCACTCTGCCGTCGGGTTCACCGGCAACATCGCCGCCGAGCCGTTCGTCCATGGTTGCCGATCGCGAGGTCTTCACGCCGAACCCGCCGCTCATCGTCGTCCGCGGACCGGCACGCCGCCGATGGCTGCGCGGACTGTGTCCCGCGCTGCCGCTCACGACGGTGCGTCCGGCGCGGCCGCAGCGTCCCGAGCCGAGCCTCTTCACGCACCTGCTGTTCGTCGGCCACGAGCTGTCGTCGCGTCTTCCGACCTGGGTTGCCGCCTGCGGGCAGCGCCCGGTCGTCGTCGTCGCCGAGGCCGCCGGTGGGCTCGAGAAGGGCGCCGCACTGAACTTCGTCGCGGTCGGCGACCGGCTGCGCTTCGAAGCCTCGCCGGGCGCAGCGGAACGGGTCGGCATTCGCCTCAGCGCGCGCCTGCTCGGCGTAACCGAGCGTGTCCTGAAGGAGCGGCGGTCGTGAGCGCGCCCACGCTGCGGGGTCGGCTGACCCTCGCGTCGATGGCGACCACTTTCGTCGCGTTGCTGCTCACCGCCGCCGCGCTGCTGGCGTACGAGCTGAACTCGTGGCGCCGCGCGTGGGTCGAGGACCTGCGCGCGCAGGCCGACCTGATCGCCCGTACGACGGCACCGGCGCTCGTCTTCGACGATCCGAAGGTGGCGAACGAGAACCTGGCGCCGCTCGAGAGCCGGCACCGCATCCGGGCGGCGGCGATCTATCGCGTCGGGATGCCGGTCTTCGCCGCTTATCGGGCCGAGCCCGGACAGGTCGTGCCCGAGCGCGATCCGGGCGCGACCGGGTTGCCCGAAGTCTTCTCCGCGTCGACCCTCGAAGTGGTCTACCCGGTCGTGCAGGACGGCGAGCGCGTCGGCTCGGTCTTCCTTCGCGCCCAGCACGACCTCGGCGACCGCGCGCTGGGCTACTCGGCGATCCTCGCCGCGGTCAGCGCGGGCAGCCTGCTGCTGGCGGGACTCGTCTTCGGCCGGCTGCAGCGCGTCGTCACCGATCCGCTCGCGCGCATCTCGGAAGTGGCGCAGCGCGTGATGTCGGGCCGCGACTGGAACCTGCGCGCGGCGCAGGTGCGCAACCGCGACATCGCCGCACTCGTCGACGCCTTCAACGGGATGCTCGACGAGGTGAAGAAGGCCACCGGCGAGCTCGAGCACGAGACGCTCGAGCGTAGGCAAGCGGAGGCGCGGCTGCAACTGGCCGATCGACGCAAGGACGAGTTCATCGCCACGCTCGCGCACGAGCTGCGCAATCCGCTCGCGCCGATGACCAACGCGGTGCTGATGCTTCGGCTGGGCTCGAGCGATGCGTCGATGCACGCGAAGGCCGTCGACATCCTCGAGCGCCAGCTGCAGCACATCGTGCGCCTGATCGACGATCTGCTCGACATCTCGCGCATCACCACCGGCAAGCTCTCGCTGCAGGTCGCCGAGATCGATCTCGTGCGGGTGCTGCACTCGGCGGTCGAGCTCGCCGAGCCGCTGTTCGCCGAACGTCGCGTCGCCTTCGATACGCGGATCCCCGAAGCGCCCGTCGTCGTGCTGGGCGATTCGGCGCGCCTGCTCCAGATCCTCTCGAACCTGCTCGGCAATGCCGCGCGCTACACCCCGGCGGGCGGGCAGGTACGGCTCGCCGTGCGGGCGCTCGACCATGCCGTCGAGGTCGACGTCGCGGACACCGGCATCGGCATCGCGCCGGAGATGCAGCAGCGCGTGTTCGAGCTGTTCGAGCAGGCCGACAAGTCGCTCGAGCGCGGCAATGCGGGACTCGGCATCGGTCTCACGCTGGCGCGGCAGCTAGTGGAGTTGCACGGCGGGGAGATCCGCCTGCACAGCGAGGGCATCGGGCACGGAACGACTTTCACCGTCCGGCTGCCGCGGCGGGAGAGCCGTCCGGAGAGCGCCGAGACCGGGCAGCGCGTGCCGCAGCCGGTGCCCGCGCGTGCATTGCGGATCGTCGTCGCCGACGACAACGTCGATTTCGCCTGGAGCCTGCGTGTGCTGCTCGAGTCGATCGGCCACGAGGCGAACGTCGTGCACGACGGGCTGGATGCGTGGCAGGCGATCCGCGCGCAGCAGCCGGACATCGCGATCCTCGACATCGGCATGCCGCGGATGAACGGCTACGAGATCGCGCGGCGCGTGCGGAAGGAGTCCGAAGGCCAGCCCGTGCTGGTGGCACTCACCGGATGGGGCCAGGCCTCCGACCGCGAGGCGGCCGTCCGCGCGGGCTTCGACCACCACCTGGTCAAGCCGGTCGCGCCCGAGGCGCTGCTCGCGCTCGTCGGCGCGCATTGCGCCTCCGGTTCCGGCTAGCGGCGCATCCGGGCGAGCGTTTCGCGCAGCACGACGGCCTGGTTGTGGCGTTCGTCGCGGGCCGAATAGACCAGCGTGATCGGCCGATCGCCGGCCGCGTCGAGGAGCGCGCGCAGCCGGGTGCGCGCCTCCGGGCTTTGCAGCTCCGCCTCGTAGCGCGCGCGAAACGCCTCCCAGCGCTCGACGTCGTGGCCGAACCAGGTGCGAAGCGCCGCGCTCGGGGCGAGCTCCTTCGCCCACTCGTCGAGCGCGAGCGCGTCCTTGCGCATCCCGCGCGGCCACACGCGATCGACGAGCACGCGGTAGCCGTCGCCCGCCGAGGGTTCTTCGTAGGCGCGCTTGATCGACACCTTCGGGTGCATGGGGTTCCGATCGTAGCGCTTTGCGGCCGGCTTCGTGTCTTCGCACCGGGGCGGGGTGCGTTTGGCTCGAGCACCGGCGGTACGCGCTACGATCGGATACGCGGCTGCCGCGCGATCCGCCGGCAGCGTCGCATACAGGGAGAGCGCCATGAGAGAGATCCTCGCACTCGTCGCCGGATGGGCGGCGGGTGCGGCGACGATGTACTACCTCGATCCGCACGGAGGCCGGCGTCGTCGCGCCGTCGCGAGCGACAAGCTCGCCGCATGGTCGCGCAGCGCCGGCGAGCGGGCGCAGCGCGGCGGGCGACACGTGTTGCGCCGGGTGCGCGCGGCGGCCGCCGCGCAGCGGGCACGCTGGCACGCCGTGCCGCCGCGCGATGACGAGCAGCTGCGCGAACGGGTACGCGCCCGAATCGGGCGGGCGATCCGCTATCCGGGCGCGATCGACGTCGAGGCCGCCGACGGGCGCATCACGCTGCGCGGGCCGGTGCTCGCCGAAGACGTCCCTTCGCTGCTGGACGCGGTGCGCGAGGTTTCCGGTGTCGTCGACGTCGAGAACCGGCTCGAGGTGCACGACGAACCCGGCAACGTCCCCGAGCTGCAGGGTGCGCGCGTCGGCGTCGATTCGCATGCTTCGCTGCTCGCCTCGGCGCTTGCCGTGCTCGCCGTCGCCGCGCCGACCGCGATCGTCCTCGGCACCGCGGGTGCGGGCGCCTGGCGAAACGGAAGGCGCGATCGCGCGGCGAAGCGCGGTTCGCCGTCGGCCTAGTTTCCGGAGGCCGTCTCGCGGTCTTCCGCGCGGGTATGTCTCCGCGCCGCTAGGAGCGCGGCCTGCCGCGGGCGGCCCAGGCGCGCGCTTCGAGTTCGATCGAGCCGTCGGCGGCCGTGGGCAGGGCGTCGCGAAGGCGTTCGCGCAGTTCGTCGCGCCGCGGCCCGTCGAGCGACGCCGCGTACGTCGGCGCGGGCCCCTGGCCGCCGAGGAACGGCGACCAGTAGTCGTCGAAGTCGCGAAAGCGCGTCGTCGTGTCGATCGCGCGAACCTGCACGTCGACGATCCCGGCATCGACCAGCAGCGCGGACAGGCCCTGCGGCGAGCACATCGGAAAGCGCCGTGCCTCGTCCAGCGTCGCGGCGTCCGGATCGAGCGCGACCGCCGCGTCCCAGAACGCGCGCATCATCTGCATTCCCTGCGCGTAGTCCCAGACATAGGCGCCGACGACGGCCTGCGGCCGCGCGACGCGGATCATCTCGTTTAGCGCCTGCCGGGGCTCGGCAACGAAATTCAGCATCAGCCCGCTGACGACCGCGTCGAACGACGATGCGTCGAAGGGAAGGGCACGCGCGTCGGCGACCGTGAAACGCACGCGCGGATCGGTGCAATGCGCGCGCGCGTACGTGGCGAAGGCCTCGGAGGCATCGATGCCGACGACGCGACGAGGCGCGCACTGCTCGAGGATCGCCTGCGACAGCGCGCCGGTACCGCAGCCCAGGTCGAGCCAGTCGAGGCCGGCGGGACGCCCGAGCCAGGCGAGGAATGGCGCGGCGACGCGCCGGCTCCACCGGCCGACGTAGGGCTCGTAGCGATCTCCGGCACTCCAGTCCTCGAGCCCTTTCATCGCAGCCTCCCGTCGCCGGCGGTCATGCGCACCGGTGTGCGAGCACGACGACCCGTCAGTATTGCGCACCCGCGGTCGAGCTTGCCGGTTCCTCGTCGGCGGCCGGCCCCGCGCGGGTGGGCGCCGGGCGCTCGGGTTGCTGCGGCGCTGCTGCCGCCGCAGCGAGCGCATTTCGAAATCCGAAGCGCCGACGGCGAGGAGCCATCGGCATGCGCATCGTTCCGCTCGCGCTCTCGTGCCTCGCCTGCGCGTCCTTCGTCCCGCCGGCGGCCGCGGAGCCGGCGCCGGGCGCGTGGTGTCCGGGCTGACCTATCGCGTCGAGGGCGAGCAGCCCGGCCGGGCGCAAGCGGTTCGCGTGCGGGCGGAGACCGGAAAGGTGCTCGTTCGCTACGAGAACGCGCGCACCGCGTGGGTCGACGCGCACCGGCTCGTCGCGCAACCCCAACCGGTGGCCGCCCAGGGCGGCTCGTATCTGTTCGTCGTCGCCGCATTGGCGTGCCTGCTCGACGAGCAGGGTTGCGCGCGCCGGACGACGCCCGTCGCCGACGCGGCGACGCGCGCCGTGCCGGCTTCGGAAGCCGGCTTCAAGCGTGCGCGCGGCGGCGACGAATCGCAGCGCGGGCAACGCTAGTCTGCGGCCGGTTCGGTGATATCCCGCGCGGGCGTCGACCCGCGCGTCGAGTTCGCGGGGCGAGCGCGAATTCGATGCGATTCGATCGCGGCGAGGAACGCCGCGAGCGTGTCGTCGAAGGAACGGGGTCGGGGCAGGCGGCGCAGGGCGTCGCGAAAGCGCATGCGCAGCGCGGCGTCGGCGATCATCCTGCGCAGCGCGCTCTGGAGTGCGGCAGGGTCGTCGGGCGGCACCAGGAGCGCGTCGACACCGTCGCGAAAGAGCCGCGGTGCGATGCCCACGCGCGTCGCGAGCACCGGCAGTCCCCGTGCCGCTGCCTCGGCGAGCACCATGCCGTAGGATTCGAAGCGGCTCGGAAAGACGAATGCATCGGCCCGGTCCATCCGCTCGACGACCGCGTCGGCCTCGAGCGGGCCGTGCAGCGTCACGCGATCGGCGAGGCCGAGTCCGCGCACGGTGCGCGCAAAGCGTCGCGCGTAGTCGGGATCGGCGTCGCGGTCGCCGACGATGTGCCAGCGCCAGGGCAGTGCGGCCAGGGATGCGAGCACCGCAAGCGTCTCGACGAGCGATTTCGCCGGGACGAGGTTGCTCACCGTGAGCAGCTCGACGGCTTCGTGCGCGCGCATCGGCCGGTGCGCGCGCCGCACGGCAAGGAACGCCTCGCGCACGCCCGGCTCGCAGATCGAGATCGGCAGTCCCGGATGGCGCGCGCGCAGTGCGCAGGCCGATGGCGCGCCATTCGTCACGACGAATCCGGCGCCGCGCACGATCCGGTCCTCGATCGCCTCGCGTCGGCGGCGTTCGTCGGCATCCAGAGACGGGTCGTGCGAGGGCAGCCAGTGCAGCAGCACGGCGTAGTTTCCGCGTTCGAGGGCGCCGTGCGCGGCGAGGCGCTCGAGCAGCAGCCCGTCCCAGACGCGCAAGGCCGGGCTGCGCTCGCGAAAGCGCCGCTCGACGTCGCCGAGGTCGACGGCGATGCCGGACAGGGGCGCGCCCGCGCGCCGGGCGGCGTCGACGAGCGCACGGTCGTAGACGTTTCCGCCCGACGGCCGATCGAGCGGCGGGTGCATCAGCTCGATGCGCGACGCGCTGCGTTCGGGCTCGGTCACTTCCGGTACGACGCCCAGTCGCGGTCGTTCTCCCATAGCCGCACGGTCAGGGCGAGGCTATCGTGCAGGCGCGGCGCGAGCATCGCGTGGAAGATGCGCGCGAAGTGCTCCAGGCTCGGGTTCAATCCGGCGAACGCAGGCAGCTCGTTGAGCATCTGCTCGCCGAACTGCGCGACGACCTCGTCGACCGCATCGCGCAGCGCGACGAGATCGACCAGGAATCCGTGCTCGTCGAGCTCGCGTCCTTCGACGAGGATCTCGGCGCGGTACCGGTGGCTGTGCGCTTCGTTCTCCGGTCCCCAGTCGGCGCCGACGAGCCGGTGCCGGGCGATGAAGTCGCGCGTGATCGACAGCTGGTACATCGCGTCGCGTCGCTCCCCTTTCAGCGGTACTCAAAAACTGCCTGCAGCACGCCGTCGCCGCGCGCGCTCACGAGCTCGAAGGCGTGCTGGCAGTCGTCGAAGCGGAACTGGTGCGTGACGAACCGCTGCGGCTCGATGCGGGCGATCGCCCGCCACGCGAGCTCGAGCCGGCGGCCCGCGCTCCAGCGGCCCGAAAGTCGCGGCGCGATGCGGCTGACCTGGCTCGAGACGAGCGCGATGCGCCGGCGATGGAAATGGCCGCCCAGCTCGAGTGCGGCCGGGCCCGCGCCGTACCACGAGGCGACGACGATGCGCGCATCGAAGCCGGCGAGCTCGATCGCCTGGTTCAGCGCCGCCGCATCGCCCGACAGCTCGATCGCGAAGTCGGCGCCGTCGTCGTCGCGGCCGGTGAACAGGCGCTCGCGCAACACGGCGAACTGCGCGCGATCCGCGGGGTCGATCGCACATTGCGCGCCGAGCGCGAGCGAACGTTCGCGCCGTCGTGCGATGGGGTCGACGCTCGCGAGCAGGGCGAGCGGGAATTCGCCGAGCAGTGCGACGGTCAGCAGCCCGACGATGCCTTGCCCGAACACGAGGGCGCGTTCGCCGATTCGCGGTTCGGCGTCGAGGGCGAAGCTCACGGCCGATTCCATGTTCGGCAGGAACAGCGCCGCGAGCGGCTCGATTTCGGCCGGGATCGCGACGACGTCGCGCATCGGAACCACCGCGTAGTCCTGGTGCGGATGGAAGGCGAAGACGCGCCGCTGCAGCCATCCGCGATCGACGCGCTCGCCGGCATCGACCACCTCGCCGACCAGCGCGTAGCCATAGGCGAACGGATAGGCGGCTCCGTGCTGCAGGCTCGAGATGCGCGCATCGAGCGGCATCCCGGCGGGGATGCGTCCTTCGAAGACGAGCGACTCGGTGCCGGGGCTGATCGCCGAGTAGAGCGTGCGGATCAGCACGGCGTCGGCGCCGAGCGAGGGCAGGCTCGCGTGGCCGACCGCGACCTTGCGCTGCGCGACGTGATGGATCGCGCGCGCCTTCATGGAAGCGCCAGCGGCCCGTATGCGACGAGATCGGTGCCCAGCGCCTGGAAGCGGCAATCGGCGATCGCGAGCGGCGCTTCGCCCTGCGCGGCGCACGGGCGCTCGAGTGCCTTGACGCCGCCCAGGAGCTTGGGGGCGATCGTCACCACGCAGTAGTCGACGCGCTGCGCGGCGAGAACCGACTGGATGACCTGGGCGCCGCCCTCGATCATCACCGAATGCAGGCCGAGTGCGGCCAGGCGGTCGAGCGCGTCGCCGAGGTCGACGCGTCCATCGCGCGAGCACGCCGCCCGCAGCACGCGCGCGCCGAGCGTGGCGAGCCGTGCCGCCTTCGCCTGCGATGCGCGCTCGGTGGTGACGAGGATCGGCCGGTGCGACGGGTGCTGCAGCAGCCGCGCGCTCTCCGGAAAGCGCAGCGTGCTGTCGAGGATCACCGGCTGCGGATCGTCGCCGAGGCAGTACCGCACCGTGAGCTGAGGGTCGTCGCTGAGCACGGTGTTCACGCCGACCAGCAGTGCGTCGTGCAGGGCACGCAGCTGGTGCGCCATCTCGAGCGTCTTGCCGCAGCTGAGCGCGTACGGACGCGAGCGCGAGTACGCGAGGCTGCCGTCGAGGCTCTGCGCCCAGCTCAGCGTGACGAAGGGGCGCTCGCGCATCCAGCGCCGATGCGCGACGAGCCGGCTCGCGAGCGGGCGCAGGAACGCCATCTCCTCGGGAATCGCGAAGCGTTCGTCGAAGCGGGGCAGCGCGTGCACCGGACGGCCTCGTTCTCGGCAGGGACGACGGCTCATCGTACCGCCGATGCGGGAACGGCGCGCAAAGTCCGCGCGCCGGGCCGGGCGCGCGATGTCCGCGCGATATCCGAGCGGGCGAGCGCCGGCTCAGCCGCCGTCCGCCGGCACCTGCTTCACGATCTCGAGCACCTGCCGGAAATGCTCGTGCTCGCTCGATCCCAGCCACTCGAAGAGCACCATCTCCGGCGAGACGATGGTGGCGCCGGCCTGCCGCAGCCGCTGCATGGCGAGGCGATGATCCGACGGACGACGCGAGCCGCAGGCGGACTCCACCACCCAGACGCGGCGTTCGCGACGCAGCAGGCCGAGCGCGGTCTGCAGCAGGCAGACGTGCGCCTCGCAGCCTGCCACCACGATCTGGCGCGTCCGCGGCGCGCGCTCGTCGACGGTCGCGCACAGCGCGTCCTCGCAGGCGTCGAAATGCCGTTTCGCGACGGTGACTTCGCACAGCGCACGCACCGCGTCGACGTTCGGCCCCAGCCCCTGCGGATTCTGCTCCGTGCCGATCACCGGTATCCCGAGCACCCGGGCGGCCGACGCCAGCTGCACCGCCGCGCGGACGACGTTCGCGCCATCGTGGATCGCGGGCATCAGCCGTGCCTGGTAGTCGACCAGGACGAGCGCGCAGCGCGCGACATCGATCGCATCCATTGCTTCTCCCTTCACCGACTCCGGTTCCGGAACCCGGAACGCGCATCGAGTGTAAACATTGACCGGCCGGCTCGATACCGGTGATCTTCGCCGATCGGACCATTCACGTGAACGAAGAGGAGACTCCATGGATATCGCCGACGCCGCCCCCACGAGCGCGACGCTGATGAGCGGGGACGAATACCGCGAATCGCTGCGCCGCCTGCACCCGGTGGTGTACGTCGACGGCCGCCGCATCGAGAACGTGGCCGACGAGCCGCTGCTGCGCCCCGGCGTGAATGCACTCGCCTTCACCTACGACTTCGCACGCGACCCGCAGTACGCACCGGTGGCGCTCGCCAACCAGTCGAAGCGCAACCGCATCGTCAACCGGATGCTGCACGTCGACGAGTCCGCGGGCGACCTGCTGAACAAGCTCGAGGCGGTGCGGCTGCTGTGCCAGGAAACCGGCTGCGCGCAGCGCTATCTCGTGCACGACGCCTTCGGCGGACTGGCCCAGGCGGTGGCGGCGATCGACGATGCACGCGGCTCGACCGAGCACCGCGAGCGCTTCGAGGCGTACCGCGACCGCATCCAGGACGAGGATCTGACGCTCGGCATCGCGATGACCGACGCCAAGGGCGACCGCAGCCGTCGGCCGCACGAGCAGGCCAATCCCGACACCTACGTGCACGTCGTCGAGCGCAACGCGAAGGGCATCGTGATCAGCGGCACCAAGGCGATCGTCACCGGCGCGCCCTACGTGCACGAGCTGATGGTGATGCCGAGCCGGAACATGGGACGCGAGGACGCCGACTTCGCCGTCTGCTGCGCGGTCCCGGTCGACGCACCGGGCGTGACCATCGTCGCGCGGCCCGCCGGGCGCCCCGGCGAGAAGCTCGAGCACGGCGCCGCGCTCTTCTCGCGCCGCTACGGGCAGTCGACGGCGGTCGTCGTCTTCGATCGCGTCTTCGTTCCGTGGGACCGCGTGTTCTTCGACGGCGCATGGGAACACAGTCACGTGCTCACCTACAGCTATGCCACGCATCATCGGCACACGTGCATCGCCGCGCGTGCCGGATTCGGTGATCTGCTGATCGGCGCCGGCGCGCTGATGTGCGAGGCGAACGGCTTCGACGATCCCGGTGCGAAGAGCAGCCTGCGCGAACCGATGGTCGAGCTGATCAAGATCGTCGAGGGCTTCTACGCCTGCGGCGTCGCCGCCAGCGTCTACGCGACGCGCGACGAGGCGAGCGGCGTGTTCATGCCCGATCCGGTGTTCGCCAACATCGGCAAGCTGCTGCTCGCCACCCAGATCTACGACATGCATCGACTCGCGCACGAGGTCTCGGGCGGGCTCGTCGTGGCGCTGCCCGGTCCGGACGAGGACCACAACCCCGCCACCGCGGCGACGCTGGCCGAGGTGCTGCGCGCCAATCCCGACGTGCCCTACGACCGGCGCATCGAGACGGCACGCTTCCTGGAGGACCTGACCGCGTCCTATCAGGGAGGCTGGTATTCGCTGATCAGCCTGCACGGCGGCGGCTCGCCCGCGGCGATGAAGCAGGAGATCTGGCGCAACTATCCGGTGGGCAGCAAGGTCGAGCTGGTCGAGCGGCTGCTCGAGCGTGGCGTGCTCGCCGATGCGCAGCGCCCGATCACGCGCAACCGGCAGCCGGGGCGTTGCTGCGACGCCGGCTGCAGCGCGCCGGGGCAGCCGGTGATGGTGGCGATGCCGACACCGGGCGCCCGAGGAACCGGCGCCGGCCAGTAGCGGCGGCATGCATCGTCGCGCGGCATGGTCACCGCTGCGCCGGCACTGCACGAAGCGGCCGACCCGCTCGTCGACTGGTGCCGGCGGCATGCGCTCGTCGTGCTCGCCGGCGCCGCGCTGGCCGTTTCGCTGGAGGCCGCGTGTTGGTTGCTCGGGCCTGCAGCCGTTTCGTTCGCGGCGCTGATCCACCGCCGGTACGCGCTTTCCCGGACGCATCGGCATTTCGGATCCGCCAACTGGGTCACCACGATCCGGTTGCTGGGCACGCTCGCGCTGCCGCCGCTGGCGGGATACGGACCATCGGCCGTCGTCGCCTGCGCCATCACAGTCTTCGCGCTCGACGGCGTCGACGGCTGGCTCGCGAGGCGCCAGGGGCTGGCCTCCGAATTCGGGGAGTACTTCGACAAGGAGGCCGACGCGCTGCTGATGCTCGTGCTGTGCCTGCTGCTGCACGAGGCCGGACGCTTCGGCGCCTGGATCCTGCTGCCCGGGCTGCTGCGCTACGCGTTCGTCGTGTTCCTGATGCTCGCCCGGCCGCCCGCGCCGAAGGAAAGGCGCAGCCGGCTCGGGCGCTGGGTCTTCGTCGCGATGACGAGCGCGCTGATCGCCGCGTTCACGCCTTTTCCGCGCCTCTACGAGCCCCTCGTCGTCGCGATGACGATCCTGCTCGCCGCATCGTTCGCACGGGCGGTGAGCGATCTGTATCGTCCGCGGGCGCTGTCCGCCGCTGCGCCGGTGCGCGCCCCACGCCTGAAGACACGCGACGTGCAGGGCCCCGACGACGTCGTGCGATTCTTCGACGAGCTCGCGCCGGCGTATCGCGACCTGCACGGGGACGCCGGCGCGGGCCTGCAGTGCAGGCTCGCGCTGATCCGGCGGCTGCTGCCGCCGCGCCGCTCGCTGCTGGTCGAGATCGGTTGCGGCAACGGGATGCATTTGTTCGCGCTCGCCGACGCCTTCGACGCCGCCATCGGGATCGACGCGTCGCCGGCGATGATCGAAGCCGCCGAGGCGAAGAAGAGAGCGCGGGGCAGCCGGGGCGCACGGGTGTCGCAGGGTGGGTCGGGACCTCGGGCGCGGTGCGAGCCGCACGAACGAGACGATCGCATCCGGCTCGCCGTCGAGCGCGCCGAACGCATGTCGAGCGTCGACGACGAGATCGCCGACCTCGTGCTGTGCGTCGGCGCGTTCGAGCACATGACGGATCAGCGCGCGGTCCTTAGAGAAGTCGCGCGGGTGCTGCGCCCGGGCGGCGCCTTCGTCTGCCTGTCGCCGAACGGCGGCGCGCTCTGGTACACCCGTCTCGCTCCGCTGCTGGGGCTCGATACGCGCCACCTGAGCACCGATCGTTTCGTCGCGCCCCGCGAGTGGCCGCTGCTGCTGCGCGAGGCGCAGTTGCACCCGGTCGAGAGCGGCTATTGGCGCTTCGTTCCGGCCGGCGACATGCCGCCGGCGCTCGCGCACACGATGCTCGCGCTCGATCGCGTCGGCGCGATCCTGCACGTCGCCGCGCTGCGCGGGGGCTGCTACGTGAAGGCGCTCAAGCCGGCCCGTTGAATCGCGCGCAACGCTACGCGCCCGCCTTCTGCGCAGCGGCGGCTTCGGCGATCACCGGCGAAGCGCGAGGATGTCGATCTGGTGGACGATCGCGCCGAGCGTGCCCATCTCGAGCCGCGTGCGGCGGTCGTGCCACCAGGCGGCGACGCGGTCGGCTTCGCCGTGTGCCTGGTTCTCGCGTCGGATCGCGTCCAGCAGCACCGCGACGACGAAGCGGTCGCCGGGCCGGAGCCGGCCGCGATGCGGAAGTGCGTTCCAGTCCGAGCTCGCGCAGGCGACGATCTCGAAGCCCGCTTCCGGCAGCATCGCGTACAGCCGCCGTCCGGAGTGCGCCCCGCCGGTGGGCTCGCCTGCGACACGCCGCGCCTCCATCGACGCGTCGTAGCGGCGAAGCAGCTCGGCCTCGAAGCCGGCGTCGGCGTAGGACGGCAGCAGCGTCGTCTGGCCGTCGTAGTTCAGCGTCGCGTAGAAGAGACCGCCCGGCGCGAGCCACGCGGCGAAGCGGTCGAGCAGCGGGCGCATCGGAACCAGGTCCATGAACGCATGTGCGGTCACGAGGTCGTAGCGCTCGCCCGCGGCGGGTTCGAAACGGGCAGCGTCGGTGCGCAGCAGTCGCACCGTGATACGGCGGCGCGCCTGCGGCGCGGCGAGGCGGTCTTCCTGCAGCGCTTCGATGCGCCGCGTCGTGGGCGCGGGGCAGCATTCGATGTCCGCCGTCGCGGGCTCCGTGCCGCGATCCTCGCTCCACGCGCCGCTCCCGCTCCCGCTGCCGACGCTTTCGACCTGCGTCGTCGTGCAGCCGTGCCGCGCCAGGTGCGCGCGCAGTTGCTCGAGCGCGCGCGCGAGCAGGCCGTCGTCCCGGTCGATCGCGTCGATCTCGATCGCGGCTGCGCCGCGGGCGGCGTCGAGCACGCGGCGCACCATCGCGCCGGTTCCGGTGCCGACGTCGCAGCAGCGAAGTCGTCGTCGGCCCGCGATCGCGGCGAAGCATTCGTCGCGCACCTCGCGTGCGAGGCTGCGCTCGTCGAGGTCGAACTTCGCATCGAGGAAGTCGGCGAAATCGGACAATCCCTGCCTCCGGCGGGCACCAGTCTCCGGCGGGCACCAGTCGAGACGATACGTTCAAGCGCACGCCGCGGCGAGTGCATTCGACGCCACCCAAGGGATGAGCCCGGAGTACGATGGTCGATGCGAGATGCGGACAGGAGGTGCCTATGACCACCGGTCTCGACCACACGATCGTCCACGCCCGCGATCACGATGCGAGCGCCGTCTTCCTGACGGCGATCCTCGGGCTGCCGCCGCCCCGGGCGGTGGGCCGTTTCGCGGCGGTCGCGCTCGACAACGGCGTGACGCTCGATTACGCGCAGGCCCGCGAGCCCTTCGACCGCGCACACTACGCGTTCGTCGTCGCGCCCGGCGAGCTCGATGCGATTCTCGGGCGCGTCCGCGAACGGGGTCTTCCCTGGTGGGCGGACCCGGGACACGGGCGCCCGAAGGAGTGCTACGTGCGCGACGACCGCCGTGGCTTCTACTTCGACGATCCCGACGGGCACTCGCTCGAGGTGCTCGAGCGGCGGGCCTGAACCGTCGGTCACGACTCTTGGGCGCCCGCGCGCCGGGACGGGTGACGCAGCGGAGCGATGGCGATGAGCGCGCCGTGCTGCGGCCACGACGATCCGGCGGGCGACCTTGCCGCCTACCGGAAGGTCCTGCGGATCGCGCTCGTCGTCAACGCCCTGATGTTCGTGGTCGAGGTAGCGGGTTCGCGAATCGCCGGTTCCGCTTCACTGCTCGCCGATTCGATCGACTTCTTCGGCGACGCCGGCAACTACGCCATCTCGCTCGCCGTCCTGGCACGGACGCTGCCGACGCGATCGTGGGCGGCGCTGCTGAAAGCGGCGACGATGGGCGTCTTCGGCGTTTTCGTGCTCGTCGAGACCGGCTGGAGCGCAGCGCGCGGCCTGCGGCCCGAGCCGTACACGATGGGCGCGATCGCCGTCGTCGCGTTCGCCGCCAACCTCGCCGTCGCCGGTCTGCTGTTCCGGTTCCGCGGCGGGGACGCGAACCGGCGTTCGGTGTGGGTCTGCACGCGCAACGACGTGGCGGGCAACGTCGCCGTCGGGCTCGCCGCGCTCGGTGTCTTCGGCACGGGTCGCGTCTGGCCCGACCTGATGGTCGCGCTCGTGCTTGCGGGCTTCGCGCTCGCCGGTGCGACGGCCGTGTTCCGGCAGGCGAGGAACGAGCTGCGCGTTTCGCACAGCTGAGCCGCCGTTCGCTCGCGCCGTCGGCCGGGACGCCGGCCGACGGGATCGGGTCTCGCGGAGCGGTGGCTCAGAGATTGGTCTGCTCGGGCGGGGTCCGGGCCGGGTCAGGGACGTCGCCGCCGCTTGCGTCGGCGGTCGTATCGGGAAGGGCGACGTCGCCGAGCAGATAGCTCGTCATCGTGATCGAGCCCATCGAGCCGCCGTCGACGAAGGCGCGGGCCGGCTCCCTCGCCTCTTCGCACAACCCGGCGAGATAGAGCAGCGGCAGCAGATGCTCGGACGTCGGCACCGCCAGCGCGTAGTCGGGGTGCGAAGCGACCGAGAGCAGACGCGCCGGCTCGCCGCTCATGATCGAGCGCACCTCGGCGTCGAAACGCTCGCCCCAGTCGTAGACGGTGTCGCCGAGCGCCGGGTTCATCCGGCGCAGGTTGTGCACGACGTTGCCGCTGCCGAGCACCAGGATGCCGCGGTCGCGCAGCGGCGCGAGCCGTCGCCCGAGCTCGAGGTGGTAGTCGAACGGCGCACCCGCATGCAGCGACAGCTGCAGAACCGGGACGTCGGCGTCGGGGAACACGTGCGCGAGCACCGACCACGTTCCGTGGTCCAGCCCCCAGCTGTCGTGATCGAGCCCGACGTACGCGGGCTTGACGACGTCGACGATCTCCCGGGCGATGTCGGGGGCTCCGGGGGCCGGGTAGTCGTACTCGAAGAGCTCGCGCGGAAAGCCGTAGAAATCGTGGATGACCCGCGGCTTCGGCATCGCGGTGACGGCACTGCTGTTGATCCGCCAGTGTGCGGAGATGGCGAGCACGGCGCGCGGGCGCGGCACCCGGCGGCCGAGCTCGCGCCATGCGGCCGTGAAGCGGTTGACCTCGAGCGTGTTCATCGGGCTGCCGTGGCCGATGAAGACGGCGGGCATGCGGGCGGTGGTGTTCATCGTCGTTTCCTGCGGCAGCGCATCGCGTGGGCACCGCCGGGAACGATCTCCCTATCCGTTCGGGCCGAATGCGACGCGGTCGTCGTGCAGAGCGTAGATCGAAACGCGCGATTCCGCCCGCAGTGGCCCCTGCGCCGGCGTCGATCCGTCGCCGACGAGGCCTGCGCGACGCGAGGCGGCGCTCGGCTGCGCCGGTCGCCGCGGGCGGCGCATTGCGTCCCGCGCTAGAGTCGGTCTTTTCCCCGGGAGCTTCGATGACGATCGGCACATTCACCGCGTACCGAATCGACAAGGAAGGCGACCGCGTCGCCGGACGGCTGACGACGATGTCGCCCGAGCAGCTGGACCCCGGCGAGCTCCTCGTCCGCGTCCGGTACTCGAGCATCAACTACAAGGACGCGCTGGCGGCCACCGGTGCCGGCAAGATCGTCCGGCGCTTTCCCTGCGTCGGCGGCATCGACCTCATGGGCGAGGTCGTCGAAAGCGACGACGCGCGATTCCGGCCGGGCGATCCGGTGATCGCGACCAGCTTCGATCTCGGCGTCTCGCATCACGGGGGCTACGCGCAATACGCGCGCGTGCCCGCGCAATGGGCACTCGCGCTGCCCGCCGGCCTGACGCCGTTCGAGTCGATGGCGCTCGGCACCGCCGGTTTCACCGCGGGCCTGGCGATCGTGCGCATGGAAGCGAACGGCCTGACGCCGAGCAACGGTCCGGTCGTCGTCACCGGAGCGACCGGCGGCGTCGGCGGCCTCGCGATCGACATGCTGGCGCAACTCGGCTACGAGGTCGTCGCGCTGACGCGAAAGGCGTCGGAGGAAGGGTATCTGCGCGGGCTCGGCGCAGCCTCGGTCGAGCTCGTGTCGAACATCGATCCGGCCGGCGCGCGGCCGCTGGAGCGCGCACGCTGGGCGGGTGCCGTGGACAACGTCGGAGGACCGATCCTGCACTGGATCCTCGCGAGCATGAAGCAGGCCGGAACCGTCGCGAGCATCGGCAATGCCGCGAGCATCGAGCTGCACACCACCGTGTTCCCGTTCATCCTGCGCGGCGTCAGCCTGCTCGGCGTGGACTCGGCGTACATGGGCTTCCCGACCCGGCAGCGTGTCTGGGAGCGGCTCGCCGGCGACCTGAAGCCGAGGCATCTGCACGAGATGACCCGCACGATCGACCTGGAGGCGCTGCCGACGGCCTTCGACGACTACGTGCAAGGACGCGTCAAGGGCCGCACCGTGGTGCGGATCGCCCCCTGAGCCGCTGGTTCCTGGACGACGCGCGCGGCCCGCGCGTCGACGCCTCTCCCTGTCCCAAGGAGTCCGAATGAAAGCTCGCCTCGATCCCTACGCCACCGCTCCCGCCGCAATGAACGCGATGCTCGCCTTCGAGAAGGCCATGAGGACGAGCGGTCTCGAGCACGCCCTGATCGAGCTGGTGAAGACGCGCGCCTCGCAGATCAACGGATGTGCGTACTGCATCCACATGCATACCCGCGACGCGCGGGCGCACGGCGAGACCGAGGAGCGGCTGTACCTGCTGTCCGCGTGGCGCGAGTCGCCACTCTTCACCGAACGGGAAAGGGCGGCGCTGGCGTGGACCGAGGCGCTGACGCTGATCGCGCAGACCGGCGCGCCCGACGAGGACTACGAGAGGCTGCAGTCGCAGTTCTCGCCGGAAGAGCAGGTGAAGCTGACCCTGCTGATCGGCGCCATCAACGTCTGGAACCGGATCGCCGTCGGCTTCCGCTCGGTGCACCCGGTCTGACGACACACGGGCTTGCCCCGGCCGATCCGGCGCGCCCGAAGGTGCGGGCGCTTGTCGCGAGCGGTCGTGCCTCGCGCAGCCCGTGTCGCGGCGTGCCCGGGCCTCAGGCCAGCTCGAGGCGCTCGGCGGGGGCGCGGTTCCATTTTATGACCGCGTCCTCGTAGGAGGAGCCTTCGACCTCGAAACCGCAGCCGCCGTCGTGCTCGTTGCAGCCGGCGCGCCAGGTCCCGCTCTTCGGGCCGCGCGGATAGCAGAAGTCGACCCGGTCGGCTTCGATCTCCCGCGAGCAGCTCGGGCACGCGTTCGGCGCGATCTCGATCTGCCAGGGATCGCCAGTGAGCCGCTTCAGTTCATCCGCCTTCGCCTGCGCCTGTGCCCGCGGACGCAGCGCCGGTCGGCGCCGCCACGGCGATGCGAGCGACTCGTGCGGAACGAGTTCGCCGGTGTCCGGGTGCTCGATCAGGTAGTCGTTGCGGGGGAGCTGCGTCCGGCTGGGTGCTACGCGGCAGCGAATCGCGTACAGGGTGCGCACGGAGGTTCGTTGCTTCATCGGTTTCGGGTGCTCTCCTTGGGATTGATGAATCGGCGTGATGGATCGCGGTGCCTGTGTTTCTCCTTTTCCCTTTTCGGCAGAGCGCCGAAAAAAAAATCATTATACAACAATAAGTTACGATTTTCAATGCATGTCATTCGTGAGCTGAATGACGTGCGCCGGTGCAAAGCGATGGAACCGGATGGCAGGAACCCGGCTTGCGGCCGAGCGATCGTTTGTCCGCAACAGGAAGGGAGAACCGGGATGAACGCAAGCAGCACCATTCGTGTCGCAGTAAACGGCTACGGGGTGATCGGCAAGCGCGTGGCCGATGCGGTCGCCAAGCAGGACGACATGTCGGTTGCCGGCGTGTCGGACGTCACCACCGACTGGCGCGCCCGCATCCCCGCGCAGAAGGGCTACGCGCTGTACGGTGCGACCGACGACACGGTACGGGCGATGCGCGCGGCGGGGCTCGATGTCGCCGGCACGCTCGACGAGCTTCTCGATCGGTCGGACCTCGTCGTGGATTGCACGCCGAAGCGGATCGCCGCGCAGAACGTCGAGCGGTATCGCCAGCGGCGCGTGAAGTTCATCGTGCACGGCGGCGAGAAGCACGCCGTCACCGGACACTCCTTCGTCGCCCCCGCGAGCTACGAAAGTGCGCTCGAGCGCGACAGCACGCGCGTCGTCTCCTGCAACACGACGTCGATCGTGCGCACGCTCGGTGCGCTGAAGGCCGCCGGGCTGTTGCAGCGTGCACGCGGCACGCTGTTGCGCCGCGCCACCGACCCGTGGGAGAGTCATCTCGGCGGGATCATGAACACGCTGGTGCCGGAGCCGGAGATCCCCAGCCACCAAGGGCCCGACGCGCAGAGCGTCGACCCGGCGCTCGACGTGCTCACGATGGCCGTCAAGGTGCCGCAGACGCTCGCACACCTGCATTATTGGGTGGTGCAGATGGCGCGGCCCGCCGCACAGGACGAAGTGCTGGATGCGTTCCGTTCCGACCCGCGGATCGTCCTGATCCGGATGGACGAGGGTCTCACCGCGTTGAATGCCGTCAAGGAAATGATGGCGGATCTGGGGCGCCCGCACGACGACCTGTACGAGGTCGCGCTGTGGAGCGACATGTTGAAGGTGCAGGGCGACGAGCTGTTCTACGCGTACATGGTCGACAACCAGGCAATCGTCATCCCCGACACGATCGACGCGATCCGTGCGCTCACGGGCCGCGAGCGCGACGCGCGGATGTCGATGGCGAAGACGAATCGGGCGCTCGGCGTCGGTGCCATCGCCGACGCGCTGAGCGGCCAGCGAAGGCGGCAGGCCTAGCTCGATGGTGGATACCGGCCAGGTCGTCACCGTCTCGCCGCTCGACTACGATGCGGTGCTGTTCGATCTCGACGGCGTGCTCACCAACACGGCCGGCGCGCACGCCGCCGCGTGGAAGCGGCTGTTCGACGAGTTCCTCGCCGACCGTGCGGCGGCCGGCGGCGAGCCGTTCGAGCCGTTCGACATCGAGCTCGACTACGCCCGGCACGTCGACGGCAAGCCCCGGCTGGAAGGCGTTGCCGCGTTTCTCGCGGCGCGCGACATCGAGCTGCCCTGGGGCACGCCCGACGACCCGCCCGGCGCACGGACCGTGCACGGGCTCGCAAAGCGCAAGGACGCGTATTTCCTGCACCATCTCGAGGCCCACGGCGTCCAGCGCTACCAGGCCGCGGTGACGCTCGTCGAGACGTTTCGCGCGCACGATCTGAAGACCGCCGTCGTGTCGTCGAGCCGGAACTGCGCGACGGTGCTCGCGGCCGCCGGCATCGCGGATCTCTTCGACACGCGGGTCGACGGGCTCGACCTCGACCGATCGGATCTCGCCGGCAAGCCGGCACCCGACATGTTCCTGGTCGCCGCGCAGCGGCTCGACGTCGAGCCCGCGCGTGCGATCGTCATCGAGGATGCGCTGGCGGGCGTGGCCGCGGGACGGGCAGGGGGCTTCGGGCTGGTGATCGGGCTCGACCACGGCGGGCGCGCACACGCGTTGCACGAGGCGGGTGCGGACGTCGTGGTGGCGAGCCTCGCCGAGGTCCGGGTCGCCACCGAACCGCCGTCGGCGTGGTCGCTCGTCTACGAGGGCTTCGATCCGGCGTGGGAGGGCGTGCGCGAAACGTTGTGCTCGCTGGGGAATGGCTACTTCACGACGCGCGGCGCGCTGCCCTGGTCGTCGGCGGACGGTGTCCACTATCCGGGGACCTACCTGGCGGGCGGGTACAACCGGCTTCGCACCGAAGTGGCGGGCCGCACCGTCGAGAACGAAGGCCTGGTCAACTTTCCCAACTGGCTGGTGCTCCGCTTCCGGATCGACGGCGCCGACTGGCTCGAGTCGGCCGAGGTGACGATCGTCTCGTACGAGCAGTCGCTCGACCTTCGCCGGGCCGTGCTCGAACGCACGATCCGGCTGGAGGATCGGGCAGGGCGGCGCCTGACCTTTGCCGAGCGGCGCTTCGTCTCGATGGCCGATCCGCACGTCGCCGGGATCGAGTGCACGCTCACCGCCGAGAACGCGACGCTGTCGTTGCACGTGCATTCGGGGATCGACGGCCGCGTGATCAACGACGGCGCGAAGCTCTACCGGAAATTCAACAAGAAGCACCTGCAGTCGGTCGAGCGCGGCCGCATCGGCGACGATGCGATCGGCCTGCTCGTGCGCACGTCGCAGTCGCGCCTGTACATGGCGCAGGCCGCGCGCACCCGCCTGTACGTCGACGGGCGCCCCGTCGAACCGGAGCTCCGCCTGCTGGAGGAGGACGAGTACATCGCGCAGGAGTTCGAC
>Ga0079224_100001069_pt1 | contig 30153 bp, 29 predicted proteins | sample Stecom2015_FD_80414 | JGI IMG/M metagenome (GOLD analysis project Ga0079224, IMG submission 80414) | Agricultural soil microbial communities from Utah to study Nitrogen management - Steer compost 2015 | ecosystem: Environmental > Terrestrial > Soil > Agricultural land | place: USA: Utah... | reverse complement strand
TGCTCCGCACCGTGCTCGACGTCGACGACGCTGTTGCGCGTCATGGAGATCGAGGAGACGGCCAGGCCCTCGTCGGCCAGGACCGCCTGGAACTCCTTGACGCGGGCGTCGGACAGCTTGCCCAGGGGGACCCAGGCGTCGGTGGGGTCGATGTGGTCGAAGCCGAGCTCGCGCACCTGGCGCATCTGAGCGGCCCACACGGAGGCCGGCGCTTCCGCGATGGGGGTGCCGTCCGGCGCGGTGGGGCCGAACGGCAGCATGTTGCAGGCGATCGGCCAGCTCTCTGCGGTGAACATCCACGTCCTTCGTCTCAGTCGGTTGCCTATACGATATTGGCTCGGGGCGAGCGTACGTCAACGTGGGCGCCGACCGGTCACCGCGGGCACAGCAGGGCACAAACTGCGCCGCGCATGTGTTATGCCGGTCGGGGTCACGGCGCCCGCGCCGCCGGCGGCCCGCTACCGTCGGAACCGAACCGAGCACGGCAGGCATGAACCGTCCGGGCGCGACGGGCACCGGCCGACGATGACCGAGGAACGAGCGAGCGATGACCTACCTGATCAACACCGCCACCGAGTTCGCCACCGACGCCCTGCGCGGGTTCGTCGCGGCCCACCCGCAGTACGTGAGCGCCGTGCACGGCGGCGTCGTGCGTTCCACCGAGACGCCCGCGGGCCAGCCGGCGCTGGTCATCGGTGGCGGGTCCGGCCACTACCCCGCCTTCGCCGGGTGGGTCGGCCCGGGCATCGGGCACGGCGCACCGTGCGGGAACATCTTCTCCTCGCCGTCGTCCTCCCAGGTGTACTCCGTGGCCCGCAACGCCGAGAACGGCGGCGGGGTGATCCTCGGCTTCGGCAACTACGCCGGCGACGTCCTGCACTTCGGCGCCGCCGCGGAGAAGCTGCGCGCGGAGGGCATCGACGTCCGCATCGTCAAGGTCAGCGACGACATCGCCTCGAACAGCCCGGACAACCACCGGGAGCGGCGGGGCATCGCTGGTGACCTGCCGGTCTTCAAGATCGCCGGTGCCGCCATCGAGGCCGGCGCCGACATCGACGAGGCGGAGCGCGTGGCCTGGAAGGCGAACGACGCGACCCGGTCCTTCGGCCTCGCATTCGACGGTTGCACGCTACCCGGCGCCGACGAGCCGCTGTTCCACGTCACCGGCGGCCAGATGGCGATCGGTCTGGGGATCCACGGCGAGCCCGGGGTCCGGGACGTGCCGATGGGACGTGCGGACGAGGTCGCCGACCTGCTGGTCGACGGAATCATGGAAGACGCCCCGCAAGACCGGTCCGGCCGGGTCGCCGTCCTGCTCAACGGGTTGGGGACGGTGAAGTACGAGGAGCTGTTCGTCGTCTACGGTCGGGTTGCCGAACGCCTCGAGCAGGCGGGCCTGACCCCCGTGGTGCCAGAGGTCGGTGAGTTCGTCACCAGCCTCGATATGGCCGGCCTGTCCCTCACGCTGGTCTTCCTCGACGACGAGCTCGAGAAGTACTGGCTCGCACCGGCGGACACCCCCGCATACCGGCGCAGCCCTGAGTCCCTCGTTCCCGGACAACGGAGAGAGCGTACGAGCATCTGGGAGGCCGGCGAGGACGAGGTCCCGGACGCCGGCGCAGACTCGCGCGAGCTCGCCGGGAAGCTCCAGGGCGTCCTGGAGCTGTTCGAGAAGGTCTGCAGCGATCAGGAGGACGAGCTCGGGCGCATCGACGCGGTGGCCGGAGACGGGGACCACGGCCAGGGCATGGTGTACGGCTCGCGCGGTGCCGTCCAGGCCGGACGCGCGGCGCTCGAGCGGGGCGCCGGAGCCCGCACGCTGCTGGTCCACGCCGGGACCGCGTGGTCCGAATCGGCCGGTGGCACGTCCGGCGCCCTGTGGGGCGCCGCGCTCACGGCGGCCGGCGGAGCCCTGGACGACGACGGCGGAGCCGACGACGCGCGTCAGGTCGCCGCGATCGTGGCTGCGGTCGAGGCGGTGCGCCGCCTCGGCGGGGCCGAGGTCGGCGACAAGACGATGATCGACGCGGCCACGCCGTTCGCGCAGACCCTGCAGACGGAGTTCGACCGGTCCGGTGACCTGCCCGCCTCCCTCGCCGCCGCAGCGGCGGCCGCGCGCGAGGGAGCCGAGAAGACGAAGGAGCTGACCGCTCGCCTCGGCCGCTCCCGCGTACTGGGCGAGAAGAGCCTCGGCACGCCCGACCCGGGCGCGCTGTCCTTCTCGCTGCTCATGACCGCGCTCGCCGAGCATCTCGGCGACCACTGACCACGAGGAACGAGGAGAGATCCACCATGGGACTACGCATCGTCGTCGGCGGTGACAACGCCGGCTTCAACTACAAGGAGGCCCTCAAGCAGGACCTCGAGAAGGACGAGCGGGTCGAGGAGGTGACCGACGTCGGGGTCGTCGGCACCGACGACGGCACCTACTACCCGAACGTCGCCATCGCCGCGGCGGAGAAGGTCGCAGCCGGCGAGGCGGACCGCGCCCTGCTCATCTGCGGCACCGGACTCGGCGTCGCCATCTCCGCCAACAAGGTCAAGGGCGTGCGCGCGGTGACCGCTCACGACATCTACTCCGTGCAGCGCTCGGTGCTGTCCAACAACGCCCAGGTGCTGTGCATGGGTGAGCGCGTGGTCGGCCTCGAGCTCGCGCGTACACTCGTCAAGGAATGGCTCGGCCTGGAGTTCGACCCGACCTCGTCCTCCGGCCCCAAGGTCGACGCCATCTGCGCCTACGAGGGCGTCTGAGGCGTGCCGGAGGGAACGGCGACCTCCCGGCCGGTCTGGATCGGCACGAGCTGGAAGATGAACAAGACCCTGGCCGAGGCCAGGGAATGGACGGCCGGCGTCCTGGCGACGTTGGCCGAACGGCCGGAGTTGACGAGCGGCATCCAGCCGTTCGTCATCCCGCCGCTGACCGCCCTGACCACCGTCCGGGAGTTGCTCGGCGAGAACTCACCGGTCCTGCTCGGGGCGCAGAACGCGCACTGGGAGGATGCCGGTGCGTGGACCGGCGAGGTCTCGGTCCCGCAGGCCGCCGACGCCGGAGCGCAGCTGATCGAGATCGGTCACTCGGAGCGCCGTGAACACTTCGGCGAGACGGTGGAAACCACCCGGTTGAAGGTCGCCGCGACGCTCCGGCACGACCTGACTCCGCTGCTGTGCATCGGTGAACCGCTCGAGGTTCACGACGCCGGCGGTTCGGCCGGATTCATCCTCGATCAGGTCCGCGGCGCTGTCGACGGCCTGCCGGAGGAGCAGCTGGGGCGGATCCTGCTCGCGTACGAGCCGATCTGGGCCATCGGCGAGCAAGGGCGCCCGGCGACCCCCGCCGACCTCGCGGACCCGGTCGCCGCCCTGCAGGCCGAGTTCGGCGCCTCCGTCCGTGCCGTGCTGTACGGCGGCTCGGTCAACACCGACAACGCCGCCGACCTGCTGGCCATCCCCGGCATCGACGGACTGTTCGTCGGCCGCACCGCGTGGGAGCTCGACGGCTTCCGCCGTCTCCTCGAGATCGCCGCGGCCTGACCCGGCCCGCCCGGGCGCGAGTCGTCACTTGTGTGCCGAGTGGTCAATCACGTGCCGGTATCTCGACGTCAAGATATGACAAGTCGGCACAGGAATGACAACTCGGCACATAGATGACCACTCGGCGCATGGGTGGGCGGGTGGTCGGACGGCCGCGCTCATGCGCCTCAGAACATGTGCTTGCCGCCGTCGATCCGGAACGTCTCACCCGTGAGGTAGCCGGCGTTCGCGGACAACAGGAAGGCGATGAGCGCCGCAACCTCCTGCGGCTTGCCCACTCGGCCGGCCGGGATGCCGGCAGACATCTCGGCCTTGCGCTCCTCGGTCAGCGTGCCACCCATGATGTCGGTGTCGATGGGTCCGGGCGCGACGGCGTTGACCGTGATGCCGTCCGGACCCAACTCCCGCGCCGCCCCGCGGGTCAGGCCCAGCACGGCCGCCTTCGCCGCGGCGTACCCGCCCTTCGAGAACGTGCCGCCGCCGTCGAAGGCGGTGATCGACGAAGTGTTGACGATCCGGCCGACCCCGGCGGCACGCATCCGTGGCGCCGCCCCGCGGAGCATGAGAAACGATCCGGTCGCGCTGACCGCCATGACCCGGTTCCACTCCTCGAGGCTCTGGTCCGCCAGGGGTGTCGGAGAGGGGACGCCGGCCAGGTTGACCAGGCCGACCACGGGTGGCAGATCGGCCTCGTCGACGGCCTGATAGATGCGGCGCACCGACTCCTCATCGGTCACGTCCGCCGGGATGTCGACGGCGGTGTGCCCCGCGGCCACCAGTTCCTCTCGCACCTGTCGTAGTCCGCCCGCGTCACGGTCCACCAGAGCGAGGGCCCACCCCTCGGCCGCGAGCGTGCGGGCAACCTCGCGCCCGATACCCCGGAGACCGCCGGCTCCGGTGACGACGGCGGTGCGTGCGTGCGGGAATTCGGTGGCAGCCAACCTCTACTCCTGGGTTCGTGCGGCGTCGGACGTCGTCGTACATCCTATAGGGGACGCGTGGCGTCACCCTGCTGGGCCCGGGCCTGGCCCGGTCACCCGGAAGTGCGCGAGCTCCGCGGTCACCGCCGGACCTCCCCGGTGGGACCGATTGACCAGTCGGCACACAATTGACGAATCGGCACGTCAATGACCAGTCGGCACATGAGTGACGAGTCGCGGACTGGGGTGGGTTCAGGGGATGGGCTCACCCTCGGGTGCGTCACTGAGGGTCCGCTCACGCACGGCAAGGATGTGGCTCTCGACGGCCTGCGCCACACCATCGGGCTCGCCCCGGTCGATCGCGGTCAGGATGCGCTCGTGCTCGGCGACGGCCAGCTCGGCGTCGTCGTGCTGCTGCTCGATGAACTGGCGCAGTCGCTGCCCGTGGATGGAGATGTGCCGGGCCATCTCGATGAAGAACGGGTTGCCGGTCGCGGCGAAGACCGCGTCGTGGAAGTCGCGGTCGGCGGTGAGGTAGTCGCTCACGGCACGCACCGACTGGTCGCCCTCGCCCGCCCGCCGCAAGGTCGCCGCGTGGCGCCGCTGACGGTCGAGGATCTCGCGCAGCTGCGGGACGAGCTCCTCGCGTCCGGCGACGGCGTGCCTGCCCGCACCGACCTCGACCACCAGGCGCGCGTCGAACAACTGCCGGATCTGCTCGCGGGACATCGGCGGCGCGACCTTGTATCCGCGCAGCGCGGTACGCGTCACCAGCCCGGTGGACTCGAGCTGGACCAGCGCCTCACGCACCGGCGTCGGCGAGACGCCGAGGCGTGCGGCGAGGGGCTCGATGCCCAGCGATTCGCCCGCCCGGAAGTGGCCGTCCACCAACATTCCCAGGACGGCGTCGTAGACCTCGTCGCGCAGCACCCGGCGCTCGGGACGGAGCACCGGCGAGAGGGCGGGACTGTGTGACATAGGGCAAGCCTACGTGTCCGGGTTTCACACGTACGCAACAGTTGCGTGATGCTATCGGCCTGACGATCCGCCCGTTCGCCCTCCCGGAGGCTCCCATGACCCGCCCCATCCGCACCACGGTCGCCCTCGCCGGCGCCGTCGCTCTGCTGTCCGCCTGTAACAGTGGCGGCGACGGCGGCGGCAACGACGCCGGAGGTGAGGGAGCCGAGTTCGACCTCGTCTCTCCCGGCACGCTGACCGCCTGCTCGGACGTGCCCTACCCGCCCTTCGAGGTCGAGGACCCGGAGGCCCCCAGCGGCTACAGCGGCTTCGACATCGACCTGCTCCAGGCGATCGCCGACAACCTCGGCCTCGATCTCGCCGTCCAGGACACCGGCTTCGACGGCCTCCAGTCCGGCACGGCGCTCGCCGCCGGTCAGTGCGACATCGGCGCCTCCGCCATCACCATCACGCCGGAGCGCGAGCAGAACCTCGACTTCACCGACCCGTACTACGACTCCCTGCAGTCGCTCCTCGTCCCCGCGGACTCCGACATCAAGAGCATCGACGACCTGGCCGGTCGCACGGTCGGCGTCCAGCAGGGCACCACGGGTCAGACGTACGCCGAGGAGAACGCCCCCGAGGATGCCGAACTCCTCGAGCTGCCCTCCGACGGCGAATTGTGGCCCGCCCTGCAGGCCGGCCAGATCGACGCCATCCTGCAGGACCTGCCGGTCAATCAGCAGCACGTGCGCGACGACGAGGCCTACGAGGTCGTCGAGGAGTACCAGACCGACGAGCAGTACGGTTTCGCGGTCGCCAAGGATCTCAACCCCGAGCTTGTCGACGCGGTCAACGCCGAACTCGCGGCCCTGCGCGAGGACGGCACGTACGACGAGATCTACGACACGTACTTCACCACCGACTGATCGAGAGCTGAGCGATGCGCAGGTCTACCAGGCAGCGGCTCGTCCGCTGGGTGATGTACGCGATCTTCGTGATCGCCGTCGTCCTCGTCATCGTCTCCGCGGACTGGGCCCGCCTCCAGCAGCAGTTCTTCGACCCGGCCCTCGCGGCCGAGCAGTTCCCGGAGATCATCACGATCGCGCTGAAGAACACCCTGCTGTTCACGGTGATCGCCTTCGCCGGCGGCCTCGTGCTCGGGGTGCTCATGGCGCTGATGAAGCTGTCCTCCATCGGCCCGTACCGCTGGTTCGCGACGGCGTACATCGAGCTGTTCCGTGGCCTGCCGGCACTGCTCACGATCTTCGCGTTCGCGTTCATCCTGCCGATCGCCTTCGGTGTCCGCCTGCCTGGCGGCGCTGTCGGCGCGGGCCTGCTCGGGCTTGTCGCGGTCGCCTCGGCGTACATGGCCGAGGTGATCCGGGCCGGCATCCAGGCCGTCCCCAAGGGGCAGACCGAGGCGGCGCGGACCCTCGGCATGTCTCCCGCGAAGACGATGCTCTGGGTGGTCCTCCCGCAGGGTTTCCGGATCACGATCCCGCCCATGACCAACGAGTTCGTCCTGCTGCTCAAGGACACCTCCCTGGTCTACATCGCCGGGTCGACGGTGATGACCAAGGAGCTGACGACGTTCGCCCGGGACAGTGCGACGACGAACGCCAACGGCACCACGCTGGTCATGGCGGCGATGCTGTACCTGCTGGTCACGGTTCCCCTGACCCGGCTGGTGGCCGTACTCGAGCGGAAGATGGCGAGGGCCCGATGAGTTCCGACCTGACCACCCGCGCCGCGGACACGCCCGCGCCGGGAACCCCCGCGATCGAGATCCGAGACCTGCACAAGAGCTTCGGCGACGTCGAGGTGCTCAAGGGCATCGACCTGGTGATCCGGCAGGGCGAGGTGGTGTGCGTCGTCGGACCGTCCGGGTCCGGCAAATCCACCCTGCTGCGCTCGGTCAACCTGCTCGAGGAGCCGACCGGAGGCCAGATCCTCATCGAGGGCGTCGACATCCTCGACCCGGACGTCGACATCGACCGCGTCCGCACCCGCATCGGCATGGTGTTCCAGCAGTTCAACCTGTTCCCGCACATGACCGTGCTGCGCAATCTCACCATCGCGCAGGAGAAGGTGCTGGGCCGCCGCACCACCGAGGCGCGGAAGGTCGCCCAGGAGATGCTCGATCGCGTCGGGCTGGGCGAGCGCGGGTCCGCCTACCCTTCGCACCTCTCCGGCGGTCAGCAGCAGCGTGTCGCCATCGCGCGATCGCTCTGCATGAACCCGGACATGATGCTCTTCGACGAGCCCACCTCGGCGCTCGACCCCGAGCTCGTCGGCGAGGTCCTGCAGGTGATGCAGGACCTCGCCAAAGAGGGCATGACGATGATGGTGGTCACCCACGAGATGGGCTTCGCCCGCGAGGTGGGCGACCGACTGCTGTTCATGGACGGCGGCGTGATCGTCGAGGAGGGGGTCCCGGCCGACGTACTGGCCCGTCCGCGCCACGAGCGGACGCAGGCGTTCCTGTCGAAGGTCCTGTGAGCCGGTCCGCCGTCAGCGGGCGGCTGCCGTCGCCCGCCCGGTCAGCGCCGCAGCCGTCTCGGTGACGACCTCCTCCCACGGCGTCGCCTCGACACCGAAGACGTCGGTGGTCTCGGCGGCGTCGAGGACGTACGGCCGGTCCCACTGGTACAGCAGCTCGCCGATCTCCCGCATCAGCGGCACGAACGGGTAGGTCATCCGCAGCAGCGGGCGCGGGACCCGGAGCATCCGCACCCGGCGAGCACCGGCTGCCGATGCGACGTCGGCGACCACCTCGCGCACGGTGCGGGTCGGCGGCGAGGGCACGTGCCACGCCTCGCCCCAGGCACGCTCGTCGACCGCGACGGCGGCGAGGGTCCGCGCCACGTCGGGGACGTAAGTGAAGGTGTGCCGCACATCCGGCGGCCCGAAGGTGAGCACCGGCCGGCCGCGGACCGCCTGACTGGCATAGAGCATCGCCATACTGTTCATCGGTTCGATCGCGCCGACGTAGTCCGACGCACGGACCTTTGTCACCCGCACGGAACCGGCACGCTGACGAGCCATCGCGTCGGCCCACATCCGGGCACGGAGCCGCCCCTTGTGATCGGTGGCGGCGAGCGGCAGGTCACGGGTGATCGGTCCGGGTACGGGCCCGTAGCCGTAGAGGTTCCCGGTGATCGCCAGCACCGCGCCGGTCGTCTCCGCAGCCTGGAGGATCGAGGCCGCCAGCGGCGGCCAGTGCTCCTCCCAGCTGGTGTAGGAGCGCGGGTTGGCGCAGTTGTACAGGGCGACGGCGCCGCGCGCCTGAGCGGTCAGGCTGGCCGGATCGGCGGCGTCCGCCTGCACCCGGGTGACCCCCGGGCGGTCCGGTCCCCGCCCGGAGCGGGTGACGACGCGAACGTCGTGCCCCTCGTCGGCGAGCAGATGGGCCAGGGCGGTCCCTACGGGACCGGCGCCGACGATGACGTGCAAAGACATGGGGACCTCCGAAGGAGTGGCGGATACACCGAGTGGCGAGAACACTGTTCGTGTTCGTGATCAGCGTTTCCCCCGGCGTCGCCCACGTCAAGAACACTGATCACGTTGCGTATCGGTGATCTGCTCATGTGGCACACTCGGCCGCATGCCTGGGATCCGCGAACGCGTCCGTGCCGAACTCGTCGCCGAGATCGTCGAGGTCGCCCGGCGGCATCTGGGCGAGCGGGGCGCCGCCGGGTTGTCGGTGCGCGCGGTGACCCGCGAGCTCGGCATGGCGCCGTCGGCGGTCTACCGGTACTTCCCGAACCGCGATGCGCTCCTGACGGCGCTCATCGTCTCCGCGTACGAGGGGCTCGGCGCGGCCGCGCGCGAGGCGGAGTCCGGTGTCGACCGTGAGGATCATCTGGGCCGCTGGCACGCCGTCTTCCGCGCGGTCCGCGCGTGGGCGCTGACCCATCGGCACGAGTACGCCCTCATCTACGGCACACCGGTACCCGGGTACGTGGCTCCGGAGGACACCGTCGGGCCGGCGGCCCAGGTGACGCTCCTCCTGGCCGGCATCGTGACCGACGCCGCCGTCGGGCCGGGACTGGCTGAGCACGAGTCCGTGCCGGTGCCGCAAACCCTGCAGTCCGACGTCGATGCTCGGATCGCCGACGTGGTCCGGACGATGGCGCCGGAGCAGACCGCATCGCTGCGCGCCCTTCGTCCCGACACGGTGCTCGGCGTCATCGACGCGTGGTCCGCCCTGTTCGGCGCCGTCAGCTTCGAGCTCTTCGGGCACTACCACCGGGTCATCGAGGCGCGCGAGGCCCACATCGAGCACCTCGCACGCACCACCGCCCGGACCGTCGGCCTCCCGGGCGCCTGACCCCCGCGCCCGCTCGACGTGCGGGACGGCCGTAGCGAGGTCACACTGACTGGTACCCGCGGGCGGGCATGAGCACAGCCGCCCGTTCCGACGGGAGGAGCCGGACACATGGGTATCGGCGCTGGAATCTTCCTCCTTGTGGTCGGCGCGATCCTCAGCTTCGCCGTCGCCGACCGTATCGAAGGGGTCGACCTCATCATGGTCGGCTACATCTGCATGGGCGCGGGCGTGCTCGCCCTGATCATCGCGCTGATCGTCAACGCGCAGCGTTCCCGCACCCGCCACACCGAACGCGTGGAGCGGCGAGCGGACCCCCGCGAGGACGTCTGAGGCCACGCTCCGCCACGACCTGCGGCGGTGGCGGCGGTGGGCCACCCCATGCCGATAGCGTGGTCCTCATGGGACTGTCCCGAGCCGTCAGCGCCGCCGAGGACGCGATCAACCGCCGCAGCGTCGTCTACCTGCGCCGGCGCGGCTGGCGCCCACGCATCATCGGCCTGACCGGCTACGGCTCGGTACGCAGCCTGCACGTCCTCGGCCGGGTCATCATGGCGCACCCGCACGCCGAGGACGACGACGGCGAGAACGGCGACCAGGCGCCCGAGCGGCCCATCGGGCCGCTGGACGTCGCGGCGGAGGCCCAGCGTGGCTGGCGCTCGTTCTTCACGGCGCAGGTCGGCTTCCTGCCGGTCACGGTGCGGGCCGGTGGCCAGACGCTGCGCACGACGACGGACCGCGGCGGCTACATCGACGTCATGGTCCGGGACCACGGCCTCGAGCCCGGGTGGCATGAGGTCGAGATCGAGGCGGTCGCAGCGCAGCCGGTGACGGCCACGGTGCTCGTCGTCGACCCGAACGTGCGCACCGGCATCGTCTCCGACATCGACGACACGATCATGGTCACGATGCTGCCGCGCATGTTCATCGCGGCGTGGAACACCTTCGTGCGCCACACCAGCACCCGCAAGCCCGTCCCCGGCATGGCCCGGCTGTACCGGTCACTGCTCGAAGGCCACCGGGACGCACCGATCTTCTACCTCTCCACCGGCGCCTGGAACACCGCGCCGACGCTGCGCCGCTTCATGCGCACCCACGGCTACCCCGAGGGGCCGATGCTGCTGACGGACTGGGGGCCGACCCCGACCGGACTGTTCCGCTCCGGCATCGAGCACAAGCGGATCCAGCTGCGCAACCTCATCATCACCTTCCCGGAGATCCGGTGGATCCTCGTCGGTGACGACGGGCAGCATGACCCGGTGATCTACGACGAGTTGGCCCGGGAGCATCCGCGGCACATCGCGGCGATCGCGATCCGCCAGCTCTCCCCCACCGAGCAGGTCCTCGCGCACGGCACCCCGGAGGCCATCGAGCACCCGCCGGCGATGCGCAACGCCACGGCCGAGCACGGAGTGCCGACCGTCCAGGGGCGCGACGGCAACGCTCTGGCCACGCTCCTGCCCGAGGTGGTGGCCGAACGCCGGGAGGCGCTCCGCACACCCCGCTGACCCGGCGAGAACCGCAGAATTCTGCGGGAAAGGCTTGCCTTTCCTTCGTTGTGAGGGCGCCGCCACGAGCCTACATTTAACGGTATGGGCAGCCTCGCCATCGGCCGGTCCGGTCCTGCGGCGGCAGGGCCGACCTCCTCCGGCCCGGAGCGGCCCGCGCGGCACGCCGGAGGGATCGAGCAGCGTCTCAACGCGCTCCGGGCCGGCGTGCTCGGGGCGAACGACGGCATCGTCTCGGTGGCCGCCGTCGTGGTCGGTGTCGCCGGGGCGACGACGCAGACCGGTCCGATCGCCACGGCGGGCCTGGCCGCGGCACTCGGCGGCGCCGTGTCCATGGCGCTGGGCGAGTACGTCTCGGTCAGCAGCCAGCGCGACAGCGAGCGGCACCTCATCGCCGTCCGGAAGCAGGCGCTGCGCGAGGACCCCGAGGGTCAGGTGCGCGAGCTCGCGGCGATGTACGAAGCCCGCGGCCTCTCCCCCGCGACCGCGCGTCAGGTGGCGGACGAGGAGACCCGGGCGGGTGCGTTGGCGGCCCATGTCCGGGCCCGGCACCACATCGATCTCGACGACGTCGCGAGCCCGTGGCACGCGGCCTTCGCCTCGTTCGGGTCGTTCGTCCTCGGGGCGCTGCTCCCGCTCGTCGCGATCCTCCTGCCGCCGGCACACGTCCGCGCGCCGGTGACGTTCGTGGCGACGCTGGTGGCGCTGGCACTGACCGGTGCGATCGCCGCCGGGATCGGAGGCGGCAGCCGGCGGCACGCCGCACTGCGCGTGGTGCTCGGCGGCGCGCTGGCGCTGGCGGTGACGTACGCCGCCGGTGTGCTGCTCGGCGTCAGCGGCGTCGTCTGATCCGCCGCGACGTCAGCGGATGGTCACGGCGCGGTCGAACCACGTCAGCACGACCTCGGACCCGAACGGCCACAGTCCCGACAGCGCCTTGACCGGATCGGTGGCCAGCGCCGTCGGGTCGACCGCGAAGGCCGGCGTGCCCGGGAGCTGGAAGCCGTGCGAGATCGGTTTGGCCGGTGCGTCCTCGGGCAGGTCGCCGAGTCGGCGGGCGAGGTCGAGACCGGCCTCCAATCCGCCGAGCTCGTCCACCAGGCCGACCTCGGCGGCGTCGCTCCCGCTCCAGATCCGGCCGCGCCCGAGGCGGTCGACGCGGTCCGGCTCCAGGCCACGGCCGGTGGCCACGCGGTCGACGAAGCGGCCGTAGACGTCGTTCATCATCTGCTCGGCCCAGGTGCGGTCGGCGTCGGAGAAGGGACGGTGAGGACTGGCGAAGAGTGCGCTCTCGCGCCCCACGGCCTCCGGCCGTAGGCCGTGGGCGTCGTCGAAGCCGCTCAGCACCGGTTTGCCGACGACGACGCCGATGCTGCCGGTGATCGTGTAGGGGTCGGCGACCACGCGGTCGGCCTGGGCGGCGACGTAGTAGCCGCCGGAGGCAGCGACCGGGCCCATCACGGCGACGACCGGCGTCGTCGCCCGGGCGACCGCCCGGCAGATCAGGTCGGAGGCGACGGCGGATCCGCCGGGCGAGTCGACGTACAGGACGATGGCCTTGACGTCCTCGTCCCGGTCCGCCTTCCGCAGGGCCGCCACGACGGTGTCCGAGCCGGCCTGCTGTCCGGGCGTGAACGGCAGCGTCGGCATCCCGCGCGATCGGCCGGTGACGATCGGCCCGACGACCGGGACGACGGCGACCTCGCCCTTGGCGTCCTTGCCACCACGGCCGCGCAGGCCGAGCCCGCGCTTGAGGCCGAACGTGCCCGGCAGAGCGAGCTCGAGTGCCCGCTGCCAGTCGCCGTCGACGACGGTGCAGATCTCGTCGTCGTAGGCGACGCGGGTGAGCAGTCCGGCGTCGAGCAGCTGGTGGGCGCTGACATGGTTCGCGTCCGGCACGCCGGCGGCGCCGCGAGGTTCGGCGACGTCGGCCGACCAGCGCGCTTCGGCGGATTCGAGGTAGGCGGTCAGCTGCTCGCGGTTCTTCTCGTCCATGCCGGACTCGGAGAACGGTGTCAGCGCCGCCTTGTACTCACCGATCCGCAGGTTCTCGAAGGTGATCCCGTGCCGGTCGAGGAAGGCGCCGAAGAAGAGCTGCTCGGCGGCGAAACCGGGCAACTGGACCTCGGCCGACTCCGGGGCGAGGACTTCGTCCAGGCCGGCGGTCACGAGCAGAGACCGCATGCTGACCTGCGGCAGGTAACCGACCACGCGCTTGCGCCCCGACAGCCGGGCGAGGGAGTGTCCGATCGTGTGCGCGGTGGCGAGGTCGCCCTCGAAGCGGCCGACGCGCACCAGGACGCCGCGCACCCACTCGGCCTCCCCCAGGCGGCGCAACCGGTCTGTCAGGCCCTCGAGGGAGTCGGCCTGGCGCAGCAGCGTCTGGATCGGATCGGCGGAGCGGTAGGCGTGGTAGGGCCCGTGCAGATCGAGCACCACCCAGTCCGGGCGCGTGGAGTCCTTGTCGACGGCGAGGCGGAACCTGTCGAGGAGTTTCATCCTTCGAGCGTAGAGGCGGTCCGGGGGTGGCACGCAGTGATGTGCCGGAGAGGATCCGGGTTCCCCTCCGGCACATCAACGTCGGCCGGGCGCAGCTGGCGCCCGGCCCGGTCATCGGGTCAGCCGAGCATGTCCCGGCACTGCGCGTAGGCCGGGTGGTGGGCGTAGCGGTTACCCGGCTGAGCCTGGCCCAGGGTCTGCTGCAGCGTGCAGTAGGCGGGCTTGCGCTCGAGGTCCTCGGTCCACGGCGTCGCCGATCCCTGGCCCTCGAAGGTGTGCGGGACCCAGGAGTACAGGTCGCTCGCGCCCCACAACGTGAACGACTCGCAGCTCGGCGCCTCCAGGCACGAGGTGAGCACGAACTCGTAGAACTCGTTCTGCTCGGCCACCTGCTCCGGGGTCGGGGCGCCGTCGGCGGGCAGCTCCATCCGCACGTCGAGCTCGGTGATGGCCGTGGTGAGCCCGAGGTCGCCGAACCGCTCGATGTTCTGCGGAAGGCTCGTGTCATAGCCGTACATCGTGCCGAGGTGGGCCTGCATCCCCATGCCGTGGATCGGGACGCCGTCGGCGAGCAGGTCCTGGACGAGCGCGTAGTACGCGTCGGCCTTCGCGTTGAGCCCCTCGACGTTGTAGTCGTTGAGGAACAGCTCGGCCTCCGGGTCGGCCTCGTGGGCCCAGCGGAACGCGTCGGCGATGATGCCGGGGCCGAGCTCGCGGATCCAGATGTTCTCCTCCGTCCGAAGGTTGCCCGAGTCGTCGAAGATCTCGTTGGCGACCTCCCACTGGTCGATCTGGCCGGCGTAACGCCCCACGACCGTCGTGATGTGCTCCCGGAGGATCTCGCGCAGCTCGGCGGCGGTGTAGTCCCCCTCCTCGAGCCACGCCGGGTTCTGGCTGTGCCAGACCAGCGTGTGACCACGGACGTCCTGGCCGTTCTCCTCGGCGAAGGCGACGATGTCGTCGGCGGCCTCGAAGTCGTAGACATCCGGCTCGGGGTGGATGTAGTCCCACTTCATCTGGTTCTCGGGCGTCAGCGAGGTGAACTCACTGGCGAGCAGGTCGCGGTAGGCCTCGTCCTCGGAGAACGGCGGCGGATAGTCCTGGTCGAGATGGTGCCCGCCGCCTGCGACGGCGCCTCCGATCTCGAGGCCCTCGGACGCCAGCCAGGCGAGGCTGTCCTGCTTCGCCAGCCCAGGCGGGAGATCCTGTCCCGGTGGCGCGGCGGCCGCCGGTGCGCCGACGGCCAGGGCGCCGACCGCCAGACCGACCGCGCAGAGCAGTCGCGTTCCCGTTGTCGTCCTCATGTCGCGTTCCTTCCGTGCCCGAGGTCCTTCTCGGGCGGTCCGGGGACGCCGGTCCGCCTGTCGGCGGGCTCCGTCGCCCGATTGTCCGATGCCGCAACAAATACGACCGTATGGAGCCGATCTGGGCCGGGCAAGACCGGTGCGTCCGGAACAATTTCGCAGCGGCTCGGCGCGGACAGCGGTGCCGGCGCGCGGGTGAGCGGGAGACTGCCGTCATGCCGACCGGTCGTGAACGCGTCCGAGAGATCCGCGTCCCGGTTCCCGTGCTGGTGGCCGTGCTGGTCACCGCAGCCGCCGCCGTGTGGGCGTCGTGGACCGAGGCCGAGTACTACAGCGCACGGTCCGTGCCCGGCTCGTGGCAGTACCCCATCCAGGCCGCACTCGGACTGCCGTATGCGGTGGCGGGCGGCCTCGTCCTGCGCCGCCGGCCGCGGGACGCGGTCGGGTGGACGCTGCTGGCGGTGGGGCTGACGATGCAGCTCGCTCGGGCGGAGACGGCGCAGGCCCTCGGACGTGGGGCGGCCGGCGGTGACTCGTGGGCCGACCGGCCGCTCGGACTGCCGCTGACGGCGCTCGCCGTCGCCACGGTGCTGTGCGCGATCGGCCTGATCCCAGTCCTCACCGCCGGCGCCGCGCGTCCGGGGCGGGTGCGGCTCGGCCGCGGCGCCATGCTGGTCCTGGTCACGGGCGCACTACTGCTGACCGCCAGCGTGGTGGATACGGCGATCCGGGGCGCCGGCGCACTCGAGCTGGCTGGGACGCCCGCGGCACGGCCGGCGTGGATGGTGTGGGTACCGCTGGTGCTTTACCTCGCCGGGGCGGTGACCTGCTGGGCGGTGCTGGTCGCCGCGATGCGCGGTTCCGCACGCCGTCCCGTGGCGCTCGTCCTGCTGGCAGGCGCGATGGTTCTGGTGACCTCCGCGCTCTCGGGCGGTCTCATCCGGATGCTCGGACTCACACTCGCGCCGTTCCTGGTGATGCTCGCCCGGACCAGGACGCCGCCGCGAGCCTCATCCCCGACGTGAGGTTGAGCGAGGCGCAGCAGTCAGCGCAGCGCGGACAGAGGTCCACGAGGCCAGCCGGTCCCGGACGTCGTCGCGTACCTCCTCGGCGAGGGCCTGCTCGTAGGCCCGCTCGAGCACATCGTCCACGCGTACGCGCTTGCCGGTGGTGGCCGACTCGACCGCCGCCTCGACCATGACGAGGGAGAACACGTTCTCGTGCACCTCCCCCATCGGGACCGGACCGCCGTCGAGTGCCGCGAGGAAGGTCGTCAGCGAGCCGTCGATCCCCTCCCCGGGCTCCGCGTGCGGCTCCGGCACGACGGGCGGCTGACGATCGACAACCGGGTCGTGGTCGCCGTCCCACAGGGCCGTGCCGCTCGCGCCGGAGAGCCTCCATGACCCGTTCCAGGAGGTCTCCCGACCAGGGCTGCACCAGCTGCCGGTGTAGACGTAGCGTACTCCGCCCGTCATCTCGAAGACCGCGGCGGCCGCAGCGTCGCCGGAGTACCAGCTCCACGAAGGGTTGTACTCCTCGCAGTAGACGGACACCGGCTCTGCGTCGAGCAGGAAGCGTGCCGAATCGAAGGGATGGATCGCCATGTCGATCAACAACGGATGGGGCATCTCCTCGCGGAACCCGCCGAACCGGGGCGCCTTGAAGAACTCGGTGGTGAGCACCCCGAGGTCGCCGAGCGTGCGCGCCTGCTCCCTGAAGGCGAAGAGCCGGCGGTTGTACCGGCGGGACTGGCTGACCACGAAGAGCCGTCCGGTCACCTCAGCTGCGGCGACGAGGGACAGTGCCCGGGAAACCGTCTCGGCCACGGGCTTCTCCCCCAGCACCGGCAACCCGGCAGTCAGCGCCGCCGTCGTCACCGGGTGGTGCGCGCGCGGCACGGTGACATTGACGATCGCGCGCGCCCCGGTCTCCCGTGCCAGTGCGACGGCGTCGCTGCCGACCGGTACGTCCGGTGCCTCTGCCTCGTCGAGCGCCCGTCTGGCCACGTCGACGTCGAGGTCGACGACGCCGGCGAGATCGGCGGCGGGGTTGTCGAGGATCGTGCGCAGCCATGCCCGGCCCATGCCGCCGGCCCCGACGAGGACAACGGGGGTGCTCACCGGTTCACCTCACGATGCCCGGCCGCCTCGGCGGCCTCGTCGCTCAGCGGGCCCTGGTACCCATGGCCGTGGTAGAAGTCCTCGGTCTCGTAGCGCAGCAGCGTGGGTGTGCTGCGCTGCGGACGAAGGGTGACGGCCCACTCGACGGCGTTGGAGATGACCTTCCGGACTCCCCCGTGGAAGTACGTCGGGTACTCCTGGTCCCCGGGTCGGAAGTAGAAGATCTTGCCGTATCCGCGCCGATAGGTGATGCCGGACCGGAAGACCTCGCCGCCGGAGAAGGAGCTCAGGAAGACGATCTCGTCCGGGACGGGAACGTCGAAGAACTCTCCGTACATCTCGTCCTCGTCGATGATCATGGGGTGCGGGATCCCCTGCGCGATGGGATGCGTGGGGTCGACCGTCCAGACGAGCTCGCGGTCGTGCTCGGCGCGCCAGCGCAGCGTGCAGGTGGTGCCCATGAGCCGGGTGAAGATCTTGGACCAGTGCCCGGAGTGCAGAACGATAAGGCCCATCCCGTCGAGGACGTGCTTGTGGACGCGGTCGACGACCTCGTCGGAGACGTCGCCGTGCGCGGCGTGGCCCCACCAGGTAAGAACGTCGGTCTCGCGCAGGACCTCCTCGGTCAGCCCGTGGTCGGGTTCGTCGAGCGTGGCGGTGCGCACCCGGACTCGCTCGCCCAGGTTCGCCTCGATGCCTTGCGCGACGGCGCCGTGCATGCCGTCGGGATAGCGCCCGGCGACCTCGGGTTCGAGTTGCTCGTGGCGGTTCTCGCCCCAGACGGTCACGCGGATCGGTTCGCTCATGAGGACTTCCCTTCTTCGTAGTGCCGGTGGCCGGCGGGTCACTTGACCGCCCCGCCGGTGATGCCGGCGGCGACGTACTTCTGGGCGACGACGAGCAGGACGACGGCGGGTACGGACGCGAGCACCGCCGTCGCCATCACCGAGCTCCAGTCGGCGACGTAGGCGCCGAGGTAGTTGTAGATGCCGAGCGTGACGGGCCGGACCTCCTCTGTGGTGGTCAGGGTCAGCGCGAAGAGGAAGTCGCTCCAGGTGAAGAGGAACGTGAACAGTCCAGCGGTAATGAGGGCGTTGCGGCTGACCGGCAGCACCACGGAGACGAGCGCACGGACCGGTCCGGCGCCGTCGACGAGAGCTGCCTCGACGATAGCCGGGGGCAGCGACTGCATGAGCGCCCGGCAGATGAGGATCGCGAAGGGGATGCCTGTGGTGGAGTCAGCGAGGATCAGTCCGGGGATCGAGTTGAGCAACCCGAGGTCGGCGTAGGCGCTGTAGAGCGCGTTCGCGATGACAATCCCCGGGATCATCTGGCTGATGAGGACCGCGAAGAGCACGTAGCCGGCCCAACGAATGCGGAACTGGGCGAGGGCATACGCGGCAGGCACAGCGATCACCAGCGAGAGCGTCACGCTACCGAGCGAGACGAGCAGGCTCGTGACGAGGTTCGGGCCCTGCTCGGCCAGGGCGGTGCGATACCCGGACAGGTCGGGATCGAGCGGCAGCCACGTGGTGTCGACCGTGGCCCCGTTCGGCTGCAGCGAGGCGTTGATCATCCAGTAGATCGGAAACAGCAGGACCGCGATGACGACGATGCCGACCGCCGTGTTGACCCTGGGATGGCGAACAGTGTTCATGGGAGCCTCATTCATCCACGGCGCGCCGGTTCAGGCGCAGGTAGGCGACGGCGAAGATCAGCGAGATGACGATGAGGATGTTGCTCACCGCGGCTCCCTGACCGAAGTCGAAGGTCGTGAACGACAGCTGGTAGGCCTGCGTGGCCAACGTCTGGGTGGCGTTGGCCGGTCCCCCGTTCGTCAGGCCGAGGATGATGTCGAGAACCTTCAGCGTGTAGACGACGCCGAGGACAAGCACCACCGACACAACCGGCCGGAGCATCGGCCAGGTGATGTGCCGGAAGGCGCGCCACCGTGTCGCACCGTCGAGCGCCCCGGCTTCGTAGAGCTCGTCGGGGATTCCCTGCAGTCCGCCGTGCAGGATGACCGCGTTGAACGGGATGCCGATCCAGATGTTGACGATGATCACGGTGACGAGGGCAAGGTCGGTGCTGGTGAGCCACGGTATGCCGCTGTCGACCAGCCCGCTGCTCAGGAGCAGGCGGTTGAGCGCGCCGGCGTCGGTGTCCAGCAGCCACTTCCACACGGCGCTTGCCACGATCAGCGGGATCAGCCACGGCAGCAGAATCAGCGATCGCAGCAGACCCGAGAGCGGGAATCGGCGGCGGAAGAACAGTGCGAGGGAGAGGCCCAACGCGAACTGCCCGGCGATCGAGCCGACGGTGAACAGGATCGTGTTGAGCAGCGCGGTGCGGAACAGCGGGCTGGTGACGACCTCGGTGTAGTTTGCCAGGCCGGCCCAGGGCGCCTCGCCGGTGAAGAAGGTCGAGATCGTGTACTGCTGGAACCCCATGGCGATGTTCTTGACGGTCGGGTAACCGAAGAACAGCACGAGATAGACGATCGCCGGGCCCAGGAACAATGCGGTGACCAGGCGCTGACGGCGGCGCCGGCTCCTTGAGGTGCTCGTCGCCGGGCGGTCGCGCGCGCGGGAATCCGAAGGGGCAGGTGCGGTTGTCGTCGTCATACGTACTCCTGGGCCCGCGCGAGGGCCGCCGCGGGCGGGCTCTGACCGGACAGCGCGAGCTGAACGGCCGTGTACAGGGCGGTCGCCGTCGCCGGCCACTCGGAGCCGAGCTCAGCGGTTCGGGCCCGGGCGTCCTCGACGAGATCGGCAAAGGTCGCCATGCCGGGCCGCAGGCGCGAGTACTCGTCAGCAAGCGCCGGCTTTCCGGGTACGGTGTAGCGCTGCTCTCCCATCGACAACTGGCTCTCCTCGGAGAGGAACTCGGTCAGGACGGCGGCGGCCAGCTCCTCGTTCGCGCTCCTCCCGGTGGCGGGTACGGTCCACACCTCGCCGCCGAGCGGCGCCACGGGCGTCTGCGTAAGTCTGCGGACGGGGAGCGGCACCACGTCGTACTCCAGCCCCTCGACCGCGGCCATCTCGGGGATCTGCCACGGGCCGTTGACCATCATCGCGGCGCGGCCCGAGATGAACTGATCCTTGACCTCAACCTGTCCCCAGTTGAGCACCGATGTGGAGGCGGAACGGTCGGTGACGAGGTCGGTGAGCAAGCCGAGCGCCTGGGCGGCTTCTGGGCTGGTGATGTCGCGCTCGTCGGCACCGTTCGTCCAGAAGAACGGTAGGTACTGCCAGGCGCCCTCGTACGTGGCGTTGCCGCAGAAGGCGATGCCGTACCGCCGCCCGGCGGTCAACGCCGCAGCGGCCTCGCGCAACTCCGCCCAGGTTCTGGGCGGGGCGATCCCGGCCTCGTCGAGCGCCCGGACGTCGTAGAACAGAGCGATCGTGTTGACGGTGGGGGCGAGACCGTAGACGCGTCCGTCGTAGGTGCACGCGGCGGTGACGCCGTCGGCGTACCCGTCGGTGGGGATGCCGAGCTCGTCGAAGGGCCGTAGAGCCGTTGTGGCGGCAATCTGCTGGAGGTTGGGGTTGTCCAGCATCAGGATGTCCGGCAGCGTTCCGGACGAACCCTGCTGCAGCACGCGCTGGACGAGTGCGCTGCCGTCGACGGAGACCCGCTGGAGCTGCACGCCGACCTTATCGGCGGCGGCGTGCAGCGCGTCGCCGATGATCGTCTTGTCCGGCTCGTTCGCGTAGGAGTCGAGCACCCGCAGGGTGCCTGGCGGGGTCTGCGCGGTGTCGCCGCACGCGGAGAGCAGCGCGGCGAGCGGCGTCATAAGACCGGCGGTGGTGATGGCGCGCCGGGAGACCGGGCGTCGGAGCAGGGGGCCACGACCCCATCGGTGACGGCTGACGTCGCGGGACGGGTTCATGGCACATTCCGCGCTGTCGATACGCATCGATAACACATCGTTGTCGCCCTTCTCTGATTACGGGTGCTCGCCGCTCAGCGTCGTTCGGTCGAGGCGCGGCGAACGAGCGTGGCGGGAACCAGCTCGATCGCCCGGGCCGTGGGGGCATCGCGGTCCAGCAGAGTGAAGAGTCGCTCCATCACGCGACGTGAGACGTCCCGAGGTTGAGTGGACACCGCGGTGAGTGCCTGCTCCCGGGCCTCGTGGTCGGTACTCAGGGCGACGACGTCGGCATCACGACCGGGCGAGAGACCCAGCTCTGACAGTGCGCGCATCGTTTCGGGCACGGCCGTCACGAGAAGCAGGCCAGGCCGTCCCTCCTGGTCGGCGAGAGCACGCTCGAGCACCGGGCGGACGTCGCCGCCGTCCGGCACATGGTGCCAACTCACCCCGGTGCCATGCTCGTGACCGGCCCGCTCGACACCCCGAGCGAATCGGGGAACGTAGTTGAAGCGCTGCGCCACCACGTCCGGTCCCCAGCCGAGCACATCGATCGTTCGGTGTCCGAGCGCGGCGAGCTCGCCGACGAGGAGCTCACCGGCCGACTCGAAATCGAAGTCGATGCAGTCCAGGCCGTCACTGTCATCCGGCACGCCGATGAAGATGACCGGAAGGTCCAGCTCCCTGGCTATGTCGGTCCGTTCGTCGGCCGCGCCGACTTCCATCACGAGCACGGCGTCACACAGTGAGCGTCCCACCACCCGGCGCATGCCGTCGGGACCCTCGTCGGCCGTGACGAGGAGGACATCGTGATCGCGGTGACGCGCGGCAAGCGTGATCTCCTCGACGAAGGCCATGAGGCGCTGTGCCGTCGACGCAGACCGGAACGGCATGATGACGGCGATCGCGTTGGTGCGGTGACCGGCGAGCGCCCTCGCCCCGGCGTGCGGTTGGTACGTCAGGCGGGCGATCGCATCCTCGACACGCCTGCGGGTCTTCTCCGAGATGGGGCGCTTGCCACTCATCACGTAGGAGACAGTGCTCTGCGAGACGCCGGCGGCACGCGCGACATCCTTGCTGGTGGGGGCCTTCGGCACCGTTGCCGCCTTCCATCGTCGCCGTGCTTGCACCGGTGCGCGCCGACGTCGCACCCGCGAGGTCTCGCCGGCCCGCAACCCACATCGCGCGGCGTCGATACGCATCGATGCCCAACCTTACGACCCGGCGGACGCCGAGACAACCCCGACGAGCGGACGGTCGGCGCGTCGCCGTGGCGATGTCGGAGCTGCGCGCAACCATGGTGCGGACAGGGCAGGACGGACCAGGCGAGCCACCGACGGAAAGGGGTTGGCATGGCGATCACCGCGGCGGAGATCGAGTCCGACGTCGACCCGTACGCGGACCTCACGGTGTGGTGCACGGAGGTCGGCGGTCCGGCCGAGGTACTCGACGGGTTCTGCGCGACGTGCGGCGCGCACGATCACGAGGTCTTCTGAGGGTCTCACCGCGGCGCCGCAGATCCGGGCGCCGGAGGTCTCAGGCGCTGTAGCTGCCGACGAAGTAGGCCGGCCAGTACCAGTACTCCGGCCAGACCTCGAGCGTGAGGTCGCCCGGTTCGGTGACCTCGTAGCCGACGGAGAAGGTCGTCTCCTCGCCCGGCGGGAGGGTCGTGTCAGGCGGCCCGGTCAGGCCCGCCTCGGGGTCGAGGTACTCGTCCGAGGCGTTGCTGCTTCCGCTGTACATGGAGACCAGCACGGCGGCATTGACGTCCTGCGAGGTGCCGTTGATGATCGTCACGTCGAAGACGACGACCTCGCTGTCCGGGGCGTCGCTCGACGGCGGCGGGGTCGTCGACTCACCGGAGTCCGGGACCCGGTCCGGCGCGTCACTCTGTCCCTCGCCGGACCCGTCCTCGGTCCCGTCGGGATCACCGGTGCCGTCGGTGTCCTCAGTGCCGTCCTCGTCCGTCGGCGACGGCGACGTGTTCGTGGTGGTGAAGCCGGACGGTTCCGCGCTCCCGAGGCCGCGCGGTGCGGAGACGGTGACGGCGAGCCCGTTGTCCCACTGGTACGTGCTCCCGAATCCGACGGGATTGTCAGGTCCGGTGATCTCCTCGTCCTCGATCGACCCGGTGCCGCCGCCGTCGTCCTCCTCCGTGGGCCCGTCGATGCTCGGCTCCTCGGGGGTCGGCTCCTCGCTCGAGGGCGGTTCGCTGCTCGGCGGGTCCTGCGGCGCGTCGTCGTCGGTCGGTTCGTCGGTCGGCAGCGGGTCGCGCGTTCCCGACGGCTCATCCGGGTCGCCGCTCTCGTCCGAGGGTTCTTCCGTCGACGGGTCTTCGGTGGTGGGGTCCTCGGTGCCGCCGCTGGGGCCGTCGTCGTCGGGCTGCGAGGTCGGCGACTCCGAGGACGGCGGCGCGTCCGTGGACGGGCCGGCCCCGTCCTCCGGGTCGGTCCTGCAGGCGGCGAGGAGCATGGTGGCCGAGACCGCGAGGGCGACGGCGCCGGCCAGGCTCCGGGCTGAGCGCATGCCACGAGAGTACGGGGCGTTCCCGCCCGATTTCACTAGGTCATGTGTCACAGAACGGTCGCAGCGGCCGTCACATCGTCATGCCGCCGTCGATGACCAGGACCGATCCGGTCATGAACGCCGCCTCGGACGAGGCCGCATAGGCGACGGCGCCGGCGATCTCCTCCGGCGTGCCCAGCCGGCCCATCGGCTGACGACCGGCGAACTGAGCCTCCATGGCAGCCGCATCGGGCGCCTCGTCGATCTTCGCCCGCAACGCCGGGGTCAGCGTCGTACCGGGGCAGACGCAGTTCACCCGAACCCCCTCACCGACATGGTCCGTGGCCATCGACTTCGTCAGGGCCACCACCGCTCCCTTCGAGGCGGCATAGACCGCGCGGTCCACGTGCCCCTTCAACGCCGCCACCGACCCGACGTTGACGATCACCCCACCCGTCTCGCGCAGCGCCGGGAGCGCGGCACGGGCCATGAGCACGGCGCCCTTGACGTTGACGGTGAGCATCGCGTCGATGTCCGCCTCGCTCGTCGTCTCCACGGTGCCCGGTGCGGCCGGCAGCTCACCGCCGGCCACCCGGCGCCCCAGGGTGTCGGCGACGCGATGGTGCAGCGGGCTCGCCGGCATCGTTGCTCCTCCTGGCCGGATCATCGGGACTCGCCGGGACTCTACGCCGTCGTCATGCGCTGCCATCATCGAACCCATAGACCCAGACCTGACCGAGGGGGGCACCGCGAGCGCCCCTGGTGCCGAGGCGCCGAGCCGGGTGGACCAGTGGCAGTCCCGGACCGAGTGGCCGCTCGCCGGCGCCGCCCTCCTCTTCCTCGCCGCCTACGCGCTGCCGATCATGGAGCCGGGTATCCCAGCGTGGTTGGGCAACGTCTGCACCGTGGTGGCGGGCCTGGTGTGGGTGCTCTTCGCGGTCGACTACGCAGTGCGGGTCCATCTGGCCGAGCGCCGGCGCGAGTACGTGCGCAAGCACCTCTTCGACCTGGCGATCATCGTGCTGCCGCTGCTGCGGCCGCTGCAGCTCCTGCGCCTGGTGACTCTGCTGACGATCCTCAACCGCGCGGGCTCGCACCAACTGCGCGGCCGGGTGGTCACCTACCTCGCCGGCGGGACGATCCTGCTCGTGTTGTGCGGCGGACTGGCGATCACCGACGCGGAACGCGGGCATCCGGAGGCGACCATCCAGTCCGTCGGGGACGGGCTGTGGTGGGCCGTGGTGACGATGACGACGGTCGGTTACGGAGACGCCTATCCGGTGACGGGCACCGGCCGGGCGATCGCCGTCGCCCTCATGTTCGGCGGGATCGCCCTGCTCGGTGTGGTGACGGCGACCTTCGCCTCCTGGCTGGTGGAGAAGGGCTCCGAGCTGACCGACGAGGACCAGGCGGCGACCCGCAAGCAGGTGGACGCACTCGCCGCCGAGGTGCGCGCGCTGCGCGAGGAGCTGCGGTCGGCGCGCAGCGACTGACGCCGGCCGGCCGTCAGATCCGCCCACGCACGGGTGTGCGCTCGGCCGTGTCGCCGTCATCGGGCATGGTCATCTCCGCGCGCACGCCCAGCAGACGCACCTCTCGGTCCGGGGCGAGCCGGCGGGTCAGGGCGAGCACGGCGTCGAGGACATCGGCGCGTTCGGCCGTCGGTGCCGGAAGCTTCTTCCCGATCGTCCGCGTCTCGAACGGGGCGTACCGGACCTTGAGATGGACGCGGAAGACCGGGCGGCCCTCCGCGGCCGTGTCGTCGAGCACCTGGTCGGTCAGGGCGCGGACCGCGCGGTCGACCTCCTCCGGCGTGGTGAGGTTCTGCTGGTACGTGGTCTCCCGGCTGTGGCTGCGGGCGACCCAGGGCGTGTCGTCGACGACGGCGGGGCCGCGACCGTGCGCGAGGTCCCGGTACCACTGGCCCATCCGCGGCCCGAACTCGGCCACGAGGTCCTCGACCGGGGCCGCGGCAAGCTCGGTGACAGTAGTGATCCCGCGCGCCGCAAGCCGCTTGGACACCTTGGATCCGACGCCCCACAACGCCCGCGTGGGGCGCGCCGCCATGACCTCGAACCAGTTGTCCTCGGTGAGCACGAAGACGCCACGCGGCTTGCCGAAGTCGGTGGCCATCTTCGCCCGCACCTTGTTGTCGCCGACGCCGATCGAGCAGTGCAGCCGCGTCCGGTCGAGCACGTGGGCCTGGACGTCCCGAGCGAGCTCCTCCGGTTCGGCGGTGGACACACCCAGGAACGCCTCATCCCAGCCGAGGATCTCGACGACAGCGCCCTCGATCTCCCGCAACGCCGTCATCACCTCGTCACTGGCGCGCTCGTAGACGGCGAAGTCGACCGGCAGGAAGACGGCGTCCTCCGGCGCCTTGCGAGCCGCGATGCGCAGCGGCATACCGGAGCGGATTCCGTACTCCCTCGCCTCGTAGGACGCGGTGGAGACGACGGCCCGCTCGCTGGGGTCACCGCGGCCACCGACGATGACCGGCCGTCCCGCCAGCTCGGGACGGCGCAGCACCTCGACGGCGGCGAGGAACTGGTCGAGGTCCACGTGCAGCACCCAGGCACGAGCGGCCGCGCTCATAGCCGAAGTCTCGCGGGTTCGGGCCGACCTGTCATGCGTCTGATCCGGAACTTGACGATAACGATTATCACTACGTACGGTTCAGGCTCACCGCGCGGTGCGTCCGATCCGTCCCCTGCCCGAGGAGTTCATCGCTCATGTCCCTGCTCAGCCGGCGTCCCGCCCTTGCGGTCGGGTCTCTCGCCGTCGCTCTCACCCTTGCCGCGTGCGGCAGCCCAGAATCCGGTTCCGACGACGCCGAGGAGGCGGGCGCGGGCACCGAGAACGCGGCCGACGAATCCGCGGGTGAAGAGTCCGGCGGCGAGGAGGTCGAAGTCGCCACGCTCGACCCGCGCATCGTCCTGACGTACGACGGCGGCGTCATGACCCTGGACACCGGGAACGGTGAGGTGGTCGACGACGTCGAGCTCGAGGGGTACCTGCGTGTCAACCAGGCCGGAGACGGTCGGCACGTGCTGGTGACCACCCCGGACGGGTTCCAGGCGTACGACTCGGGACTGTCCGCCGTCGCGCACGGGGACCACTACCACTACTACGAGTCCGATCCGTCGCTAACGAACCTCGTCTTCCCGGCCGACCACGCCGGCCACGTCGTCACGCACGACGGCGTCACCGCGCTGTTCGCCGACGGCACCGGCGAGGTCACCTTCTTCGATCCGGCCGACCTCGCGGAAGGGGAGGCCACCGACGCCGGCGATCTCATCGCCGACACGTGGACGGCACCAGAGGCGCACCACGGCGTGGCGGTGCCGCTGCACGATCGGCTCGTCGTCACCGACGGCAACGAGGACTCCCGCTCGGGCGTCCGCCTGCTCGACGCCGACCGTGAGGAGGTCACCGCCACCGACGACTGCCCCGGCGTGCACGGCGAGGCCGCGGCGGCCGACGACCGGGTGGTCTTCGGCTGTGAGAACGGTCCGGTGGTCCTCGACGGCGAGGAGTTCGTCAAGGTGCCGGTGCAGGACGAGTACGCCCGCAGCGGCAATCTCTTCGGCACCCCGGACTCCCCCATCGTGCTCGGGGACTACAAGGTCGACGCGGACGCCGAGCTGGAGCGTCCGGAGCGGATCGCCCTGATCGACAGCGGTGACGCGTCGCTCGAACTGGTCGATCTCGGCGCGAGCTACTCGTTCCGCTCCCTGGCCCGCGGCCCGGAGGGCGAGGCACTTGTCCTGACCACCGACGGCGCGCTGCGCGTGATCGACGAGGAGACCGGCGAGGAGACCGCCTCCATCCCGGTCGTCGAGGAGTGGGAGGAGCCGGTGGAGTGGCAGGAGGCTCGCCCGGCCGTCCGGGTCGCCGACTCCATCGCCTACGTCACCGAGCCGGCGACCGACCAGGTCCACGCCGTCGACCTCAGCGCCGGCGAGGTGGTGCAGAGCTACGACCTCCCACACACGCCTGACGAGCTCGCCGTGAGCACCGGGTTCCCGCCCGAGGGGCACGGTGAGGACGGCGGCCACGAGGGGCACGACCACGGCGAGGAAGACCACGCCGAGGAGGACCACGACCACTGATCCGGACGGTCGAGACCTGAGGACCTGACGCTCCATCGAGCCCCCGGTTGCGCTGCACAGAGCACGCCGGGGGCTCGATCGCGTCGTGCGGGACTCTTCCGGGCGGCGCGGCCCGCGGGCATCACCCGAACAGCACCGCCGGCCCGTCGAGCTGGCCGAGCCACGCACTGGCCCCGATCACCGCCGCCACGACGGCGGCGGCCGTGGCCACCATCAGCCAGTCGGCCAGCGTCACCCGCACCGGCCGCCAGGTGGATCGCGGGCTGAGGCCGAGGCCGCGGGCCTCCAGCGCCTGCGCCATCCGTTCGCCCTTGCGCACCGAGACCACGAGCAGCGCGAAGACCGCCCCGGCCAGGTGCCGCGGGCCACGTGGGACAGGGGCACCGCGGTTGCCGGGGTCTTCGCGGTGGCCGGGGACCCGTGCGCCACGACCTTCGCCCGTTCGGACGGCGTGCGCCGCCCGGATGGTCGCCCACTCACGGGGCATCTCCTGCAGCATGCGATAACCGGCCAGGACGGCGTACGTCAGGCGCGGGCCGAGGCGGACGTTCTGGTGCAGGCTCGTCATGAGGGCGACGCCGTCGGTGGAGAGCAGGAACCCGACGGCGAGCACGCCGATGAGCAACGTGCGGATCGCGAGCGCGGCGCCGATCTCGAGACCCTCGGCCGTCACGCGCAGCGGTCCGGCCTGCCACAGCACCGTCCCGGGGCGGGTCAGCACGTTCACCACGAGGATGCCGACGGCGAAAAGCGCGAACGGGATGTGCGCCAGCGCCAGGGTCCGCGCGGGCGCCCGGACCGATGCGGCCACGGCCGCCAGCGCGAGGACATAGAGCACGGCGGGCGTGACCGGGTCCAGCAGGAAGACCGCCACCAGGGAGACCGCGGTCAGCAGGCCGAGCTTGACGGCCGGGTTTCGCCGTGCCAGTGGTGAGTCGGCGTGGATCGAGGTGGCACCTGTCTCGGCGCTCATCGCCGCACCGAAGGGGTCATCGGCTGCTCTCGGCGGGGCACCGCATCGTCGAGTCGGGTCAAGACGGCCTTGAGTCGATGCGGGTGGTGGCTGACCAGCCAGGACACCAGTGCCGGGAGCCGCAGGCCGGCGCGGGCAAGGGCCGCCTGATCGCTGAGCACCTGGGCCGTGGTGCCGTCGGCGAGCAGGCCGTCGCGCCCGAGGAGGACGACGCGGGTCGCAAGCCCGGCGACTGTTCGCAGGTCGTGACTGACCAGGACGACGGCGCCGCCGCTGCCGGCGACCTCGCGGAGCGTGGCCGCGGTGGCGATCGTGTCGCGGCGGTCGAGGCCGAGCGTGGGCTCGTCGGCGAGCAGGACCGGGCGGTCGTGCGCGAGCATGGCGGCCAGGCTCAGGCGCCGTTTCTCCCCGCCGGAGAGGCGGAAGGGGTTCTGGTCCGCCAGGTGGGTGAGGCGGTGCCGGCGCAGCTGGCGCTCGACGATCCGGTCCGTGTCCTCGTCGGTGCCGGTCGTCAGCCCGTGCGCGATCTCGCCACGCACGGTGTTCGCGACGAACTGGTGCTCGGCGTTCTGGAACACCATGCCGGGCCGTGGCCCGTCGACCGTGCCCGACCGTGGCGGCAGGAGGCCGGCGAGCGTGAGCAGCAGCGTCGACTTCCCGACGCCGTTCGCGCCGAGGATCGCGACCACCTCACGGGCGTGCACCTCGAGGTCGACCCCGGTGAGCAGCGCCGGCGGCCGGGGATCCTTCCGGCGTCGTCGCGGCGACGGACGTGCGACGGCGAGGTCCCGGGCGGCCAGCAGCGGCGCGCCAGGCGCTCCCGCTGAAGCCTCGCCATGCGCTCCCGCTGGAACGCGGTTCGCCCCGTGCGGTGACACGTCAGGTCCTGCACAGGATTGACGAGTCGGCACATCATTGACGACTCGCGGACCGGGGGAGGTCGCCAGCGAGTCCAGGTAGGCGACGTTCTCGGGGTGGGCGAGCCCGCCGTCGGCACCGGTCAGCGCCTGCAGCTCGGCGTCCAGCGGTAGCCAGCATCCCGCGGCGTGCAGGTCCCTCGCACAGTCGCGCAGCACAACGTCGGTCGGCCCGTCGGCGATGACCCGTCCGGTCTCGTCGAGCGCCAGCGCGCGGCCGGGCAGACCCGTGGTGCCCGCGCCCCCGGCCCATTCGTCCAGCCGGTGCTCGACCAGCATCACGGCCGGCCGGTAGGTCTCCACAGCCCGGCCGAGTGCCTCGCGGACTGCCGCGACGCCGTCGGGATCGAGCATCGAGGTCGGTTCGTCCAGCAGTAGGACGTCCGGTTCGGTGACCAGTGCGGCCGCGAGCGCGACACGCTGGGACTCCCCGCCGGAGAGGGCTGCGGTGGCGCGCGTGCGCAGGTGCGCGGCGCCGGCCGCCTGGAGCGCCGCGCCGATCCGCCCGTCGATCGCCGCCGGCTCGACCGCGTGGTTCTCCAACGGCAGGGCGAGCTCCTGCTCGACCACGGGCAGGCACACGGACGAGGAGGGGTCCTGGGCGAC
>Ga0079224_100001067_pt1 | contig 30177 bp, 28 predicted proteins | sample Stecom2015_FD_80414 | JGI IMG/M metagenome (GOLD analysis project Ga0079224, IMG submission 80414) | Agricultural soil microbial communities from Utah to study Nitrogen management - Steer compost 2015 | ecosystem: Environmental > Terrestrial > Soil > Agricultural land | place: USA: Utah... | reverse complement strand
CGCACCGAGCACAATCGGGTGGTCAACTTCCGCTGCGACAATCCCGGCCTGATCGGTCAGTTTGTCGATGTGCATATCGACGAAGCCCTGCCCCACTCCCTGCGCGGCACCCTGGTGAGCGAAACCGGGTACTGACAGAAGCTTTTCGTGTCCGACCGGGTGCCTGCACCCGGCTTTGCACGGGAAGCTTTGCGCGCTATGCTGTGATTCTTCCAATTGCCATATGGCCACCTACAGATTACCTTGAACGTTCCCTTGACTATCCATCGTTTCAGTATCGAGCCCGTGGACTCCCGGCGCTTTGCCAGTCTGTGCGGCCAGTTTGATGAAAACCTGCGCCTGATCGAACAGCGCCTCGGTATCGAGGTACGCAATCGGGGCAACCATTTCGAGCTCATAGGCGACCCGGCGATCACCCGCTCGGCTGAAGCCGTGCTGCGCCAGCTCTACCGGGAAACCCGCGACAACCGGGACCTGGCGCCGGAAACCGTGCATCTCTACCTGCAGGAATCGGGGCTGGAGAATCTCAGCGAAGCCCTGCAGCAGAGCGGCGGCCAGCAGCCGGTGGTACTGCGGACCAAGCGCATGACCATCCAGCCTCGGGGGCCGAACCAGCAGAACTATGTGCGCTCGATCCAGGAACATGACATCAACTTCGGCATCGGCCCGGCGGGCACCGGCAAGACCTACCTTGCGGTGGCCTGCGCGGTGGACGCCCTGGAGCGCGAACAGATCCGCCGCATTCTGCTGGTGCGCCCGGCGGTGGAAGCCGGAGAAAAGCTCGGCTTCCTGCCCGGCGACCTGTCACAGAAGATCGATCCCTACCTGCGGCCGCTGTATGACGCGCTGTACGAGATGCTCGGCTTCGAGCAGGTGGCCAAGCTGATCGAACGCCAGGTCATCGAGGTTGCTCCACTGGCCTACATGCGCGGACGCACGCTCAACAACAGCTTCATCATCCTCGACGAGAGCCAGAACACCACCCTGGAACAGATGAAGATGTTCCTGACCCGGATCGGCTTCGGCTCCACTGCGGTGATCACCGGTGACATCACCCAGGTCGACCTGCCCCGGGGCACCCGCTCGGGCCTGACCCATGTGATGGACGTGCTCAAGGACGTGAAAGGCATCGGCTTCACCCACTTCAAATCCAAGGACGTGGTGCGCCACCCCCTGGTCCAGCGCATCGTGGAAGCCTACGACCGCTTCGACCAGCGTCAGGAGCAGGAGCGCCAGGAGCGCCGCAATGACAGTTGAGGTAGACATACAGAGGGCAACGGACGCCCCAGACCAGCCTGACGACGACAGTTTAATACGCTGGGCCGCCCTGGCCCTGCGTGACGATCCCGGCAAGGAACTGACCATACGCCTGGTCGATGCCGAAGAAAGCCGGACCCTGAACCGTGAGTACCGGAACAGGGACTACCCGACCAACGTCCTGTCCTTTCCTGCCGATCTGCCTCCCGAACTGAATATTCCGCTGCTCGGCGACCTGGTCATCTGCGTGCCGGTGGTCAACCGTGAGGCAAGTGAACAGCGCAAGAGCCCTGACGCCCACTGGGCTCATATGGTCATCCACGGCTGCCTGCACCTGCTCGGACATGACCACATCGATGATGACGAAGCCGAAGTGATGGAACAACTGGAACGCCAGCTGCTGGCAGAGCTGGGCATAGCCGACCCCTACCTTGAATCCGATGAGTAAGAGAGAACCATGAGCGAAGAACGACCAACCGGTGGACCCAGGTCCTGGCTGGAGAAACTGGTTCAGCCCTTTGCCCAGGAACCGCGCAACCGTCAGGAGCTGCTTGAAGTCCTGCGTGAGGCCCAGAGCAACGAGGTGCTCGACCTCGAGGCGCTGAGCATCATCGAGGGTGCCCTGCAGGTGGCCGACATGCAGGTGCGGGATATCATGATTCCCCGCTCGCAGATGAACACCATCAAGGCCAGTCAGACGCCCAGGGAGTTCCTGCCGGAGATCATCGAGGCGGCACACTCGCGCTTTCCGGTAGTGGGTGAAAGCATCGACGACGTGCTCGGCATCCTGCTGGCCAAGGACCTGCTGCCGTTACTGCTCGAGGGCAATACCGACCGCTTCAATATCAAGGATGTGCTGCGCCCGGCTACCTGCGTGCCCGAGTCCAAGCGCCTGAACGTGCTGCTCAAGGAATTTCGCGCCACCCACAACCACATGGCTATCGTCATTGACGAATACGGCGGTGTATCGGGGCTGGTGACCATCGAAGACGTGCTGGAACAGATCGTCGGGGATATCGAGGACGAACACGATTTCGACGACGAGGAATACATCAAGGCACTGCCTTCCGGTGATTATCTGGTCAAGGGCCTCACGCCGATCGAGGAGTTCAACGAGGAGTTCGATACCGGCTTTTCTGACGAGGAGTTCGACACCGTCGGCGGCTTGGTGATGAACGCTTTCGGTCATCTGCCCAAGCGCAACGAGATCGTTGAGCTGGAAGGCTTCCGGGTACGCATTCTGAATGCCGACAGTCGCCGCATACACCTGCTGCGGGTCAGCCTGATCCAGAGCTGAACGGCCCCCGTCCCAACGATTGACGCCCGAGTGGCCGGGATGGAACCCGGCACAGGAATCAGAGGAACCCATGCCACTGCTGCATACACTGCTCGAATGGCTGCGCGGCCCCGGCTGGCGCGGCCACCTGCTGGCCCTGGCCGCCGGCGCCCTCACCACCCTGTCCTTCACCCCCTTCGACATCTGGCCACTGGGGCTGGTGTCGATCGCGCTGCTGTACCAGGGCCTGGCATGCCTGGGTGGCCGTCAGGCCATGTACCGGGGCTGGTTCTGGGGTCTCGGCCTGTTTCTCAGCGGGGTGTCGTGGATCTATATCAGCATCCACGTCCACGGCTATGCCTCTCCTCCCCTCGCCGGCCTGCTCACCGGCGGGCTGGTCGCCGGGCTGGCGCTGATTCCGGCACTGACTGCCTGGATCTGGGTGCGCTGGCTGCGCCCCGACGGGTCGCCGTTGCTGGGCAGCCTCGGCTTCGCTGCGCTCTGGGTTGGCCAGGAGTTCTTCCGCAGCTGGTTTCTTACCGGCTTTCCCTGGCTGTACCAGGGCTATGCCCACACCGACACCTGGCTGGCCGGCTGGGCTCCGCTGGGCGGCGTCTGGCTGCTGAGCTTCATCTGCGTGTTGAGCGGCTGCCTGCTGAGCGAATGGTCGCTGTGGCGTCGCCCCAGACCCGCCATGGCCGCCGGCGGCCTGCTGCTGGGGTGGTGGATCGGCGGCGCACTGCTCACCCAGGTGGAATGGACCCGCCCTGCCGGCGAGCCGCTGTCCGTCGCGCTGATCCAGGCTGACATCGAGCAGTCACGCAAATGGGATCCGGCGCATATCGACTACACCCTCGCCACCTACCGCGACATGACGTATGCCCAGCGTCCGGATACCGATATCATCGTCTGGCCGGAAACGGCAGTACCCGTGCTCAGCAGCGGTGCCATGCCCTTCGTTCAGGGGGTCGCTGCCAACCTGGCGCAGCAGGGCACGACCCTGATCACCGGCATTCCGATCGACCAGACGGACGCAGAAGGCCAGATGCGCATCTACAACGGCATCATGGTCGCCGGGGAGCAGCCGCATCACTACCTCAAGCACAAGCTGGTGCCCTTCGGTGAATATGTGCCGCTGGAAGGGTTGTTACGGGGAATGATCGCCTTCTTCGACCTGCCGATGTCGAGCTTCTCCCGCGGCCCGGTGGAACAGGCTCCGCTGGAAGCCAGCGACTACCGACTCGCGCCTTTCATCTGCTACGAAACCGTTTATCCCGATTTCGCTGCGCGCCTGGCTGCACGCAGCGAGCTGCTGATCACCATCAGCAACGACAGCTGGTTCGGCGAGTCCATCGGCCCGCTGCAGCACCTGCAGATGGCACGCATGCGAGCGCTGGAATCGGGCCGCTGGATGATTCGGGGAACGAACAATGGGGTGACCGCCCTGATCGATCATCAGGGCCGGATTACCGCTCGGATTCCGCAGTTCCAGCAACTGGCGCTGCACGGGGAAGTTCAGCCCCGATCGGGGCTTACGCCATGGTTGCGCTGGGGCAACTGGCCACTGGTTACGCTAATGCTGCTGAGTCTGTTGGCGTGTGCCGGCAAGCGACGAAATAACCGCCGGTGAAGCCCTCGGGTCGAGATTCATGCTGCGCAGAATCTGATCCAGCAGTTGCAGGTCCGCATTGCTCAGTCCTTCGATTTCAAGCTCGCCCGGCAGCGCGGTCTGCCCGGTGAGCCATTGGCGGGTGCAGGCCATGTCCATGGCCTGATCCAGTCGGCGCAACAGTCGTCCATAGGAGGAATCGCGACTGCTGCGCAGGGTGGTCGAATCCAGTGATTTCATACCGATCTCCCTGAATTTATTGTCATGTCCAGCTCGGCGGGACCTCTCGGAAGCGCCTGCGCAGAGGGTCTGTCTGCCGTCCTGCGGCTTCCTTGCCCTCAGCATAGACGCCGCTGCCAGGTTCTCCCGCCAGCCGCGACGAATGGCATACGACTACCTGAGCAGAGCGCTGTGGTGTATGCTGCCCCATCACTTTTTATCTGACATACGAGTCGACAGACAGCCCACCCATGCAAGAACAGTATTCACCCCGCGATATCGAAACCGCCGCCCAGCAGGAATGGGAACAGTCCGACGCCTTCCGGGTTGAAGAAACCCCGAACCGCGACACCTATTACTGCCTGTCCATGTTCCCCTACCCCAGCGGCAAGCTGCACATGGGGCATGTGCGCAACTACACCATCGGCGATGTGATTGCCCGCTACCAGCGCATGCAGGGCCGGAACGTGTTGCAGCCCATGGGGTGGGATGCCTTCGGCATGCCGGCGGAGAACGCGGCGATGAACAACCAGGTTGCCCCCGCCGCCTGGACCTACGCGAACATCGACTACATGCGCAACCAGCTCAAGAGCCTCGGGCTGGCCATCGACTGGTCACGGGAGTTCGCCACCTGCAGCCCGGAATATTATCGCTGGGAACAGTGGCTGTTCACCCGCCTGTATCGCAAGGGTGTGATCTACCGCAAGAACGGCACCGTGAACTGGGACCCGGTCGATCAGACCGTGCTGGCCAACGAGCAGGTAATTGACGGCCGCGGCTGGCGCAGCGGCGCGCTGATCGAGAAGCGCGAGATTCCGATGTACTACTTCCGCATCACCGACTACGCGGAAGAACTGCTCAGTTCGCTGGACGACCTCACCGGTTGGCCGGAGCAGGTCAAGACCATGCAGCGCAACTGGATCGGCAAATCCGTAGGGATGGAAGTCCACTTCCCCTATGACCAGTCCTCCATCGGCCATGCCGGCAGACTCAAGGTCTTCACTACCCGACCTGACACCCTGATGGGCGCCACCTATGTTGCCGTGGCCGCCGAGCACCCGCTGGCCACCCAGGCCGCTGCTGACGATCCGGCGCTGCAGGCCTTCATCGACGAGTGCAAGCGCGGCGGCGTCTCCGAAGCGGATCTGGCCACTCAGGAGAAGAAGGGCCGCGCCACCCGACTGTTCGTCGAGCATCCTCTGACCGGCGAGAAACTGCCGGTATGGGTCGCCAACTACGTACTGATGGGCTACGGCGAAGGCGCGGTGATGGCGGTTCCAGCCCACGACGAGCGCGACTTCGAATTCGCCACCCGCTACCACCTGCCGATCAAGCCGGTGATCCGCACCTCCGCCGGCGACAGCACCCCTGCTCCCTGGCAGGATGCCTATGCCGAAAAGGGTGAGCTGATCAACTCCGACGAATTCGACGGGCTGGATTTCGACAGTGCCTTCACCGCCATTGGCGAAGTGCTCAAGCAGAAGGAGCTGGGCGCACCCCGCACCCAGTACCGCCTGCGTGACTGGGGCATCAGCCGTCAGCGCTACTGGGGCTGTCCGATTCCGATTATCCACTGCCCGCAGTGTGGGGACGTACCCGTTCCGGATAACCAGCTGCCGGTGGTACTGCCCGAAGATGTGGTGCCGGACGGCGCCGGCAGCCCGCTGGCGAAGATGCCCGAGTTCTACGAATGCAGCTGTCCGCAATGCGGCCAGCCGGCGCGGCGCGAGACCGACACCATGGACACCTTCGTCGAGAGCTCCTGGTATTTTGCCCGCTACGCCAGTCCGCACTATGACAAGGGCATGGTCGACCCGGCGGCGGCCAACCACTGGCTGCCAGTGGACCAGTACATCGGTGGCATCGAGCATGCCATTCTGCACCTGCTGTACGCGCGCTTCTTCCACAAGCTGATGCGCGACGAAGGTCTGGTCGATTCCGACGAGCCGTTCAGAAACCTGCTGACCCAGGGCATGGTACTGGCCGATACCTACTATCGGGTCGACGACAAGGGCGCGCGCACCTGGTACAACCCGGCGGACGTGGACGTGGAAACGGACGCCAAGGGCAAGGTGCTCAGCGCCCACCTGCGCAGCGACGGCCAGCCGGTGGAAGTGGGCGGCACCGAGAAGATGTCCAAGTCGAAGAACAACGGCGTCGACCCGCAGGAAATGATCGACCAGTACGGCGCCGACACCTGCCGCCTGTTCATGATGTTCGCCTCGCCGCCGGACATGAGTCTGGAATGGTCTGATGCCGGCGTCGAGGGCGCCCAGCGCTTCCTGCGCCGGGTCTGGCGCCTGGCCCAGCAGCATGTAGGTAGCGGCCTGCCGGGCGCGCTGGACACCGGTGCATTGAACGAAGGACAGAAGAGCGTACGCCGCGCCATTCATGTGGCGATCCGCCAGGCTAGCTTGGATATCGGTCAGCATCACAAGTTCAACACGGCGATTGCTGCGGTGATGACGCTGATGAACGTGCTGGAAAAGGCGCCGCGCGACAGCGAGCAGGATCGCGCCGTTCTGCAGGAAGGGCTGGAAACTGTCACCCTGTTGCTGGCTCCGATCACCCCGCACATCGCTCACGCGCTGTGGCAGGCGCTGGGTCACCGGTCGCCGGTGATCGATGCCGGCTGGCCGCAGCTGGACGAGAGCGCACTGGTGCAGGACAGCCTGCAACTGGTCATTCAGGTCAACGGCAAGCTGCGCGGCCATATCGACGTTGCCGCCGATGCCAGCCGCGAAGCGGTGGAAGCTGCCGCCCGCAGTAACGAGAACGTCCTGCGCTTTACCGAGGGGCTGACCATCCGCAAGGTCATCGTGGTACCGGGCAAGCTCGTCAATATTGTTGCCAACTGATAACAACGGAGAATAGGCATGCGCCTGCAACAATCCCGTCACTTCCTCGGCTGCGCCCTTATCGGTGCCAGCCTCCTGCTCAGCGCCTGCGGCTTTCAGCTGCGTGGCACCGGGGGCGCCAGCATCGGGCTGGACGCGCTGCATGTCAGCGCCCAGGACAATCACAGCCCGACCCGGCAGCAGCTGGTGGAAACGCTGCGATCCAGCGGCGTGGCGGTGAATGACTCGGCCCGCTACCAGCTTCAGCTGCTGGCCGAACCGGTGCAGCGTCGTGCAGTCAGTTATGCCCGCCGCTCGACGCCGGCCGAATACGAGCTGACCCGCTCCCTGGTATTCCAGATCGCCGACCGCGACGGCCGGCCGCTGATCGGACCGGAAACCCTGACCGTCCGCCGCGCCTACGCGGCAGACCGGGACAACCTGGTCGCCAGCGGGGAAGAGGAGGCGCTGCTGCAACGGGAAATGGGCGAGGACCTGGTACGCCAGCTGATGTTCCGGTTGTCGGGCATCTCCAGCAGTGACCTGGCCAACCGCGAACAGGCCATCGAGCGCCCGGCCGACTGAGCGGCATGAAGCTCAACACCACACAACTGCAGCGCCAGCTCGCCGAGGGCCTGGCGCCTGTCTATGTGGTCAGCGGTGACGAACCGCTGCTGTGTGACGAGAGCGCAAACCTGATCCGCCGCGCCTGCCGCGAGGCCGGCAGCGAGGAACGATTGGTCTTTCATGTGGACCGCAGCTTCGACTGGAGCCAGGTACGCGAGGCCGGCAGCAGCCTGTCGCTGTTTGCCCAGAAACGGCTGATCGAGCTGCGCATACCCGGTGGCAAGCCCGGCGATGACGGCACCCGCGCCCTGCTCGCCTGGCTGGACGACCCGCCCCCGGATACCACCCTGCTGATCAGTCTCCCCCGGCTCGATGCCAGCACCCAGCGCACCAAGTGGGCCAAGACCCTGATCGAGCACCAGCACAGCCGCTTCCTGCAGATCTGGCCGGTGGAAGCCCATCAGCTTCCCGCCTGGATGCGTGACCGGCTCGCCGCGGCCGGACTGCATGCCACTCCGGATGCGCTGGCGCTGCTCAGCGCCCGGGTCGAGGGCAACCTGCTGGCAGCCGTCCAGGAAATAGAGAAGCTGAAGCTGTTCTGCGACGGCGGCCAGGTGGATGTGGAAACCATCCAGCAGGCGGTGGCCGACAGCGCCCGCTTCGATGTCTTCAAGCTCAGTGACGCCCTGCTGCAGGGCAACGCCCCCCATGCCCTGCGGATACTCCACGGACTGCGCGGCGAAGGTGTCGAGGCGCTGATGGTGCTGTGGGCGCTGACCCGCGAGCTGCGCAGCCTGCACAACATGGCCCATGAGCTGGCCCGGGGCATACCCCTCGATCGTATTCTGGCCAGCCAGCGGCCGCCTATCTGGGAAAAGCGCCGACCGCTCTTCGCCCGCGCAGTTCAGCGCCACCCGGCAGCCAGCTGGGCTCGGCTGCTGCGCCTGGCCCAGCTGGCCGACGAACAGATCAAGGGCCAGGCCGCGGGCTCGGTCTGGGACAGCCTGGCGCTGATCCTGATCCAGGCCTGCGGCACCCGCATGAGCCTGGACTGACCCAGCACTGTCGCAGCTTTCTCCTGCCGCCCGGGAACCTGTGCCCACCGGCGCTCTCCAACAGCAATAGCCGCCCCGGCGGTGCGTTTCCGATAACGCGCATGCTACAGTGGGCACGAACCTGAAATGCCGGAAGCCGATACATGTCCAGATTGCCTCTTCGCTCTGCAGCCCTGTTCCGAACGCTCGTCGCCGTGGGTACCGGTCTGCTGGTTCTTACCGCCTGCGCCGAGAACCGTCTGGAAGCGTCGGTGCAACCCGGAACGGACACACCCGCGGCAACCGAGACCACCCAGAGCTTCAGCCAGTGGCGCAACACCTTCCGCCAGCAGGCGCTCGCCCACGGTATTGATGCCAGGCTGTTCGATGCCACCTTTCAGGGCCTGGAGCCTGACCCGGCCGTGCTCAACGCCGATCAGAGCCAACCCGAATTCACCCGTCCGGTATGGGCCTATCTCGAAGGTGCCCTGTCTACCCAGCGCCAGGCTACCGGCCGGGTGATGCTCAACCGCCATGCTGCGACCCTGCAGCAGATCGAGGCGCGCTACGGCGTGGACAGGCATATCCTGGTCGCCATCTGGGGGCTGGAAAGCAATTTCGGCAGCAATATGGGCGACCGCTCGGTGATCCGCTCGCTGGCCACCCTCGCCCATCAGGGGCGCCGCTCCGGTTTTGCCCAGACCCAGCTGCTGGCGGCGCTGGAGATCCTCCAGCGTGGTGATGTGTCGGCCGCTAACATGACCGGCTCCTGGGCAGGCGCCATGGGCCAGACCCAGTTCATCCCCACCACCTATAACGACTACGCCGTGGACTTTGACGGTAACGGCAAGCGCGATATCTGGCACACCGAGGCGGATGCCCTGGCCTCGGCGGCCAATTATCTGAACGCTTCCAACTGGCAGCGTGGCGCACCCTGGGGCATGGAGGTACGGCTGCCGGAGGGATTCGACTACGCAGCGGCAGACATGTCCATCCGCAAGACGCTTGAGGAGTGGGCGCAGCTCGGCGTGACCGATGCCCGGGGGCGAGCCCTGACCAGCCATCTGCACGAGCCGGCTACCCTCATCCTGCCCGCCGGCTATCGTGGGCCCGCCTTTCTGATCATGAACAACTTCCGCAGCATCCTGCGCTATAACAACTCCACCAGCTATGCACTGGCAATCAGCCTGCTGGCGGAGCGTCTGCAGGGCGGCGGGCAGATCGTTGCCAGCTGGCCGACCGATGACGAGCCGCTGTCACGCAGCGAGCGGGTCGAGCTGCAGGAACAGCTGGAAGCCCAGGGCTACGAGCCCGGTGCCGTGGACGGCATCATCGGCGCCAATACCCGGCAGGCCATCCGGCGCCTGCAGATGGCCCTTGGCTGGCCGGCGGACGGTTACCCGGACCGGCAACTGCTCAAGGCCCTGCGTCAGACCTCTCGGTAACCGATAGCAAATCTCCAATTGTCGGCAGCCGCAAGAAAGCGTATAAGGTCTTTTCCAATGGCAACCGGTTTACCGTTTTGAACTCTGTCCCTCCCCGAACATATGCGATGACAGACCGTCTTCGCACTCTCTCCCTACAATTCGATTCATCAGTGGCTGCATACGCCGTACCCGTGGAGGCAATCCGTGTTTGAGTGGATAGCCGATCCCACCGTATGGGCGGGCCTGTTTGCGCTGATCGCCCTGGAAATTGTCCTGGGCATCGACAACCTGGTGTTCATCGCCGTTCTGGCAGAAAAGCTGCCACCCAACCAGCGGGACAAGGCCCGGGTCATCGGCCTGTCACTGGCACTGGTCATGCGATTGATACTGCTGATGAGCATCGCCTGGCTGGTCACGCTGACCAACCCGCTGTTCCACATCGGCGATCACCCGGTGTCCGGACGTGACATCATCATGCTGGCCGGTGGTCTGTTCCTGCTGTTCAAGGCCACCATGGAGTTGCACGAGCGGCTTGAAGGGCGCCAGCATGTGAGCGGTGCCCGCATCGCCTATTCCAGCTTCGGCGTAGTGGTTACCCAGATCGTCATTCTCGATGCGGTGTTCTCCATCGACTCCGTGATCACCGCCATCGGCATGGCCGACGAACTCGCCGTGATGGCGATCGCGATGATCGTGGCCATGGCCATCATGCTGCTGGCCAGCAAGCGGCTGACGCGCTTCGTCAACGCCCACCCGACACTGATCATCCTGTGTCTGGGCTTCCTGCTGATGATCGGCTTCAGCCTGATCGCCGAGGGCGTTGGCCTGCACATTCCCAAGGGTTATCTGTACGCAGCGATCGGCTTTTCGATCATGGTCGAGTTCTTCAACCAGCTGGCACGTCACAACAAGCAGAAGTGGCTGAACACCGGGGGCAACCTGCGCGAGCGCACCGCCAACAACATTCTGCGCCTGCTGGGCAAGGCCGACGAGGCCGAGCAGCTTGATGCCGACAGCTCGGCCAGCGAGGATGAACCCGAGCCGGTCTTCCACGAGAACGAGCGTGACATGATCCGCGGCGTGCTGAGCCTGGCCGACACCAATATCAAGGCGCTGATGACCCCGCGCCGGGAAGTGCATGCACTGGACCTGAGCACCAGCCTGGAAGAACAGCGCCAGCAGCTGCTGGACTCGCCCTACTCGCGCCTGGCGGTGATCCGCGATGGCAAGCAGGACGAGCCGCTGGGCATCGTGCAGAAGAAGACCCTGCTGGCGGCCATCCTGCGCGGCGGCGAGCTCGATCTGGAGCAGTACATCGAGCAGCCGGTGGTGCTGTTCGAGACCCAGAGCGCGATCAAGGCGCTGGAAGCCTTCCGCCATGAGGGCAAGCAGATGGCCTTCGTGGTCGACGAGTTCGGCACCCTGGAGGGTATTGTCAGCCTGACCGACATCATGGAAGCCATCGCCGGGGACCTGCCGGAGATCGAACAGGGCATGGGGATGACGCCCAGCGTCGTGGAGCTGGAGCCCGGACGCTACGATGTGGATGCCGGCGAGAATCTGGAGGACATCAACCGCCAGCTTCCCGTGCCGCTGCCACGCAACCCGCTCTATACCACCCTCGCCGGCCTGATCCTGAACCACCTGGAGCACATGCCCGAGAAGGACGAGATCCTGTCGGTGGACGAGTGGCAGATCCGCATTCTGGAAATCGAGCATATGCGCATCGCCCGGGTGGAGCTGACCCGCCTCGAGAACGGCAGTTCGCAGCACGGGGAGTAACCCCGTGCTGCGGCACCAACCGGGACCCGCTGTGGTAAACTGAGCGCCGGCCACAAGCCGATGTTCGTGTCACTCTACCCCAGTGAATGCATGCCAGGAGCCCTGAACCGATGTCTGACAACCCGCCCGCCCATGTTGCCAGTGGTGAGAAGTTCCGCACCGCCCAGGGCATAACCGCCATCAAGGACGGCCAGAAGAAACGCCGTACCCCTGCCGAACAAGCCACGGTCTTCGAGCCCAAGCCCAGGTGGCTGCGGGTCAAGGCGCCGGGAGGGGATCGCTTCGAGGCGGTCAAGCGCAACGTCAGCGAGCATCGTCTGAGCACCGTATGCCAGGAGTCCCACTGCCCGAACATGGGCGAGTGCTGGTCCAATGGTACCGCCACCATCATGCTGATGGGGTCGGTATGCACCCGTGCCTGCCGCTTCTGCGCCGTGGACACCGGCAATCCCAACGGCTGGCTGGATCACGAGGAGCCGGAGAACACCGCTCGCTCGGTGGAGCTGATGGCGCTGCGCTACATCGTGCTGACCTCGGTAGACCGTGACGACCTGCCCGACGGTGGCGCCGCCCACTATGCCGCCTGCGTCCGGGCGATCAAGCAGCGGACGCCGCAGGTGGTGGTCGAGGCGCTTACTCCCGACTTCGATGCTGACCTGGCGGCCGTGGAGCTGGTGGTGGATTCGGGCCTGGAAGTCTTTGCCCAGAATGTCGAGACGGTAGAACGGCTGACGCACGAGGTACGCGACCCGCGTGCCGGCTACGCCAAGACGCTGAAGGTGCTGGAACATGCCAAGCGCCACCGGCCGCAGGTGCTGACCAAGACCAGTCTGATGGTCGGCCTGGGTGAGACCGACGAGGAGATCATGCAGACCTTCCGCGAACTGCGGGAGATCAACGTGGATATCGTGACCCTCGGCCAGTACCTGCAACCCACGCGCAATCACCTGCCGGTCAAGCGCTGGGTCAGCCCTGAGGAGTTCAACCGGTTCCGTGATCTGGGCCTGGAGATGGGCTTCATGGAGGTGGCAGCGGGGCCGCTGGTCCGCTCCAGCTACCGTGCCGACCGGGTATTCGAGAAGAACAATCTGGGTCTGGCAGCACCGGGGGCCGTCCCCGGGCAGACCGTCGATGCCAGCCTGATCCCGGCGCTCAATATCAAGTGACCGGTCACCCCATGGAGGGCGGGCGCCAGCCCGCCCGCTCAGGCGTTGCCTGCCACCCCGCCATAACCCAGTCGCCTGCGCAGGACCTTCTCCAGCCGCCGGGCCACTTCACCGATATCAACCGGCGCGGAGACCTGTTCGCCCAGCTGGGTCATCCGCAGACCGCTGTAGCCGCACGGATTGATGCGACTGAAGGGTTGCATATCCATGTCCACGTTCAGCGCCAGGCCATGGAATGAACAGCCCCGGCGTACCCGCAACCCGAGCGAGGCGATCTTCGCGCCGTCCACATATACGCCCGGGGCGTCCGGCTTCGGTGCAGCTTCCACGCCGTAGCCGGCCAGCAGTTCGACCAGACTCTCCTCCATGGCGGTCACCAGTTCGCGTACGCCCAGACCGCGCCGGCGCAGGTCGAGCATCAGATAGCCCACCAGCTGACCCGGCCCGTGATAGGTGACCTGGCCGCCACGCTCGACCTGGATCACAGGGATGTCGCCGGCCGCCAGCACATGCTCGGCCTTGCCTGCCTGCCCCTGGGTGAATACCGGGGGATGCTGCAGCAGCCAGATTTCGTCCGGCGTGGCGGCATCACGCTCGGCGGTCAGCCTGCGCATGGCGTCGAGAGTGGGCTGGTAATCCACCAGCCCGAGGTGGCGAACGATCAGCTCCGCCATCACAGTACCATGTGCACCTGGCCGGTCGCCTTGAGGTCAGCATGCAATTGCTGCAGCTGCTCTTCACTGGTGGCGGTGATGACCAGTCGCAGGGACTGGAAACGGCCGTTCTTGCTGTCCTGCACCTGCAGCCGGCTGGCGTCGAGCGCAGGGTCATGTCTGCGTACCACCTCCAGCACCTGCTCGGTGACCACCAGGCCCGCATTGCAGATCACCTTGATCGGATAGTCACAGGGGAACTCGATCTTCGGCGCATCGGGGGTCTTGTCACTCATGGCTGCGCTCCGCTCAGTTGAACAGGCCGTAGAAGAACAGCCGGATGCTGTCCCACAGACGACCGAACAAGCCGGCCTCCTCGACATCAGCCAATGCCACCAGCTCGCCGGTGTGAACCACCTCCTCGCCCATCTTCACCTCCACCTGGCCCAGTACGTCGCCGGCGGCGATCGGCGCCTTGATGGTCGAGTCCAGGGTGACGGTGGCTTCCAGTTTCTCGGCCTGACCCTTGGGCAGGGTCAGCACCAGCCCGTCGGCGAGCCCTGTATCAACCTGACCGTCCTTGCCAGCCCATACCCGGGCGGTGGAAATCACTTCGCCCGGCTGGTAGAAGTGGCGGGTCTCGAAGAAGCGGAAGCCCCAGGTGAGCAGCTTCTGCGTTTCGGCGGCCCGGGCCTGCTCGCTGGCGGTGCCCATGACAACCGAGATCAGCCGCATGCCGTCGCGCTTGGCCGAGGCCACCAGGCAGTAACCGGCTTCATCGGTATGGCCGGTCTTGAGCCCGTCGACAGTGCTGTCGCGCCAGAGCATCAGGTTGCGGTTGGGTTGGCGGATGTCGTTCCAGACGTATTCCTTTTCCTTGTAGAGCTGATAGTGCTCGGGATCATCCTCGATGATCGCCTTGGCCAGGATCGCCATGTCGCGGGCACTGGAAACGTGATTCTCGCCCGGCAGGCCGGTGGAGTTCTCGAAGTGTGTATTAGTCATGCCCAGTCGGCGGGCATGGCTGTTCATCAGATCGGCGAAGGCCTCTTCGCTGCCGGCGATATGCTCTGCCACCGCCACACTGGCATCGTTACCGGACTGGATGATGATCCCGCGCAGCAGGTCGATCAGCGGCACCCGATTGCCCACTTCGATGAACATCTTCGAGCCGCCCATGCGCCAGGCCTTCTCGCTGACCAGAACCTCGTCCTCCTCCTTCAGCTGACCACGCAGGATTTCCATGCTGGCGATGTAGCTGGTCATCATCTTGGTCAGGCTGGCCGGCGGCAGCGGCGTGTCGGCATTGTGCTCGGTCAGCACCTTGCCGCTGTCGGCATCGATCAGCAGATAACTGGTCGCCGCGACAGTGGGCGCCGGCGGCATCAGCGGCGCCGCGGCCTGGGGCTGCGGCTGTGGCTGCGGCGTTTGCGCCGCGACCATCGGGACCAGCAGCACGGCAGTGGAAACCAACAGGGAATGGATAATCTTCTTGAACATGGTGCTCACTGTCTTGGATGTGTATGTTGAACGCAAGGTCGCATGCCCGTCAGTTGGTACTGACCAGCGTCGGGCTGCCCAGATTTGCCAGGCGCAATCTTTCCATCAGCTGCTGCGCTTCATCATGGCTGTCGACCGGCCCCAGACGGACGCGGTGCAATGTGCGCGCGTCGACCTCGACCGGACTGACGAATACCGGTGCCTGGACCAGTCCCTGTATTTCACGCCGCAACTGCTCTGCGGCCTGGTCCGAAGCGAAGGCGCCCACCTGCAGATACAGGCCGCCCTCCAATGCCGCCGTCTGCGCGGCCCGGCTCGCCGACCGGGGCTGAGCCGCGGCCACCGAGGCGGTACCACCGTTCTGCTGCTGCCAGACGACCGGGTCGATCCCTTCCACCCGGACGCGGGCAGTACCGCGCTCGGCAAAGCCGAGCTTGACCGCCCCTGCATAGGACAGGTCGATGATGCGGTCGGAATGGAACGGACCGCGGTCATTGACCCGCACGATTATACTGCGTTGGTTGTCCAGATTGGTCACCCGGACGTAGGTCGGCAGCGGCAGCGTCTTGTGCGCCGCCGTCATCCCGTACAGGTCGTAGTTTTCGCCATTGGCGGTCAGCTGGCCGTGAAACTTGGTGCCGTACCAGGAGGCCAGGCCGGTCTCCCGATAGTTGCGGCCATCCTGCATGGGCGTGTAGCTGCGGCCGAGCACGCTGTAGGGTGAGGCCTTGTAGGGGCCGTAATGCGGCGTCGGTACGGCATCGGGAATCTGCGATACGTCCCGGAAATAGCTCGGCGCGCCGTCCTGCGCCGGGCGGGTCGCGGCCACTCCGCCGCTGTCACTGCGCTTGCCGGGCGAGGATGAACAGGCTGCCAGCAGCGCCATCAGCAGGCAGACGGCAACGGCACGGTGGCGGCCGCGCAACGGCTTGATCATTGGTCCCTCGCTTCCCTTATCAGGTCGGCCAACTGATGCACGACCATAGCGTACATCACGCTTCTGTTGTACCTGGTTATAACATGCAGGTTGTTCAGACCCAGCCAGTATTCCTTATGTTCCCCGGCGTCGAACTCGAAGGCCATCACCTGCAGATCATCGTCCAGCTCCTGCTGCGGTTTCCAGCCAAGCGCCTTCAGCTCGCCCACGCTGATCTTGGCCTCCAGCCCGCGATCCAGGGTGAACCCTTCGGCGTATCTGTCGCCGCTCACACTGGCCTGGACCGCAACGGTCTCGCCATGGCGCCAATTATGCTCGGCAAAATAATTGGCGGCGCTGCCGATGGCATCGGCGGGGTTATCCCAGATATCGCGCAGACCGTCGCCGTCGAAGTCCACGGCATAGGCCTGGTAGCTGCTGGGGATGAACTGGGGGTAGCCCATGGCACCGGCGTAGGAGCCGGTCAGCTTCAGCGGGTCCACCTGCTGCTCTCGGGTCAGCACCAGAAACGACTTGAGCTGGCGGCGGAAGAAGTCGGCCCGTGGCGCGTAGTCGAAGCCGAGGGTGGTCAGCGCGTCGATTACCCGCCAGCTGCCCTTGTTGGCGCCATAGGCGGTCTCCACGCCGATGATCGCCAGAATCACCTCCGGCTCGACGCCGTAGACCTCCTCGGCCCTGTCAAGAATATCCGCATGCCGGTTCCAGAAGGTCACACCGTCGGCGATGCGCTTGTCGGTGATGAAGATCTTGCGGTACTCGTGCCAGGGTCTTACGCGCTCAGCCGGCCGGGAAATGGCCTGGATGATGGCGTCCTTGTGCTCGGCCTCGGCCAGCAGGTTGCGAACGTGCTGGGGGTCGAAGCCGTATTCCAGCCGCATCTCCTCGACGAAGGGTTCCACCGCCGGATGATCCGCAGTGTAGTTGCCGGTCGCCAGCACTGCGGAGCTGGCCATAAACGCCCCCGCAGCCAGGGCCCGGGCGAGCAAGCGAGTCGAAAACCGATGAATCATGTGCATTCCTGACCTTCCATTAATCCGATCTCATCCCTGGCTCATCCATTTGCGGTGCGTATGGACAGACATCAGGATGCCGAAACCCGCCAGCAGCGTGATCAGCGAGGTGCCGCCGTAGCTGATCAGTGGCAAGGGTACGCCGACCACGGGCAGCAGACCACTGACCATGCCGATATTAACGAATACGTAGACGAAAAAGGTCAGCGTGACGCTGCCGGCGAGCAGTTTACTGAATGCGTCCTGGGCATGGTGGGTGATGAACAACCCACGGGCGATCACCAGCAGATATACCAGCATCAGCAGGGAAACGCCTACCAGGCCGAACTCCTCGGCCAGGACCGCGATGATGAAGTCGGTATGTCCCTCCGGCAGGAAATCCAGGTGTGACTGGGTACCCTGCAGCCAACCCTTGCCGAAGACGCCGCCCGAGCCGATGGCCGCCTTGGACTGGATGATGTTCCAGCCGGCGCCCAGGGGGTCGCTCTCCGGGTTGAGCAGCGTCAGTACCCTCTGCTTCTGGTAGGCATGCATGACGAAGAACCACATCGCCACTGCGCCCGGCACCAGCAGCACCAGTGCGCCAAGGATATAACGCCAGCGCAGGCCGGCCAGCAGCAGGCCGAAGAAGCCGGAGGCGGCGATCAACAGGGTGGTCCCCAGGTCAGGCTGCTTGAGGATCAGCACCACCGGGACGAAGATGATCAGCAGGCATATGCAGACATGCCTGAAGCGCGGAGGCATCTCCCGGCGGCCCAGGTACCAGGCGACACTCATGGGCATGACCAGCTTCATGATCTCCGAGGGCTGAAAGGTGATGACACCGGGGATACGCAGCCAGCGCTGAGCCCCCTTGGCCTCGGTCCCTACCACCAGCACCGCCATCAGCAGCAGTACCGAGAGGATATAGGCTGGCGGCAGCCAGCGCTCCATGAGACGGGGCTGCAGCTGGGCAATGAACAGCATCACCGCCAGGCCGATCGCGTAGTGGGCCCCCTGCCGGTAGACCATGCCCATGTTCTTGCTGCTGGCCGAATACAGGACAAAGCCGGCGACGGTGGCGAGCACCAGGATCAGCAACAGCAACCAGGGATCGACATGCAGCCGCATCCACAGGGGGTCACGCCGCAACCCACGGGGGTTGGGGGGTGATATACCGGACAACGGTTTCATGGTGCGGCATCCTCCTCGGCTGGGGCATCCTCTTCCGGCTCCGGATCGGGCTCGGGCAACAGCCAGGCGTCAAAGAGCGTGCGGGCCACCGGTGCGGCCACCCGACCTCCGGATTCGCCATTCTCCACCATCACTGCCACGGCAATCTTCGGGTCATCCGCCGGCGCAAAGCCGACGTACAGCGCATGGTCACGGTGCCGCTCCTGCAGGGCAGCGGAGTCGTAACGGGCTCCCTGGGCGATGGCCACCACCTGCGCGGTCCCGGTCTTGCCTGCTATGCGATAGGGTGCGCCGAGCGCTGCCGCCCTGGATGTGCCGCGCTCACCATGCATCACTTCCTCCATGGTATCGATGATGAAATCCCAGTCGTCGGGGTTCTTCAGCTTCACGTCCGGCGGCGTGTCGGTCTCCTGCGGTGCTACACCGTCTGCATGGGCCAGCAGGCGCGGCCGCTTCCAGACGCCCCTGTTCGCTATCAGCGCGGTGGAGTGGGCCAGTTGCAGCGGGGTGGTCAGCATGTAGCCCTGACCGATGCCGGTGATCAGCGTTTCTCCGGGGTACCAGGGCTGGCGGCGTGAGGCCCGCTTCCATTCACGGGACGGCATCAGTCCGGCAGACTCCTCGAACATGTCCAGCGAGACCCGGCTGCCGAGGCCGAACTGGCTCATGAACTCGTGCATGCGGTCGATGCCCAGTTTATGCGCGAGGTCGTAGAAGTAGGTGTCATTGGAACGGGCCATGGCCAGCTTCATGTCCACCCAGCCATCGCCGTAGCGGTTCCAGTTGCGGTACTTGTGGCTGTTGTTCGGCAGCTGATAGAAGCCGGGGTCATATACCCGCGCCGTGCGGGTGGTGACGCCATACTCCAGCCCGGCCAGCGCGACGATCTGCTTGATGGTCGAACCGGGCGGATAGTGCCCGCGCAGCACACGGTTGAACAGCGGCTGGTCGATCGAATCCCGCAACGCGCCGTAATCCTTGTGGCTGATGCCGGTGACGAAGAGGTTGGGGTCGAATGAAGGCTGGCTGACATAGGCCAGCACACCACCGGTCTGGGGCTCGATGGCCACTATCGCACCGCGTCTGGCACCCAGCGCTTCCTCGGCGACCGCCTGCAGGCGACTGTCCAGGTGCAGGGTCAGATCCTTGCCCGACTCCGGCTCGGTTCGCTTGAGCACCCGCAGCACGCGGCCGCGGGCATTGGTCTCGACCTCCTCATAGCCGACCTTGCCATGCAGCAGATCTTCATAGAAGCGCTCGACCCCGGTCTTGCCGATATAGTGCGTACCGGCATAGGCGACCCGGTCGATGCGCTCCATCTCCCGCTCGTTGATCCGCCCGACATAGCCGACGGCATGGGCAAAGTGCTCGGCCTGGGGATAATGACGGACGAAGCTGGCCTGCACCTCGATGCCCGGCAGGCGGAACTGGTTGACGGCGATACGCGCGATCTGATCTTCGGTCAGGTTGAACATCACCGGTACCGCCTCGAAGGGTCGGCGACGCTGATCCAGGCGGCGTTTCAGCTGCTCGATATCCTCGTCGCCGAGCTCCAGCAGCTCCTTGACCAGTGTTACCGTGGCGTCGAGGTCCGGTACCCGTTCACGGGTGATGTTGAGACTGAAACTGGGGCGGTTTTCCGCCAGCACCACACCATTGCGGTCATAGATGCGCCCGCGCGACGGCGGTATCGGCTGCACGTGGACCCGGTTGTTTTCCGACAGCGTGGAATGATGCTCGTACTGCACGACCTGCAGCCAGAACATGCGGGCCAGCAGACCACCGCTGAGCAGCAGGATGAAGAGGACCGCGAGAATGATCCGGCGCTGGACGATGCCGGCCTCATTCAGATGGTCCTTGATGCGGATCGGCTTGGCCATGGATCACTTGTGGTAGGGGTGGCGGGTCAGAATGGTCCAGGCGCGGTAGAGCTGTTCGGCCAGCAGGATGCGTACCAGAGGATGGGGCAGTGTCAAGGGTGACAGTGACCAGCGCTGATCACTGCGCGCCATGACCTCGGCGGGCAGTCCCTCAGGGCCGCCCACCATCAGGTTGACCGTACGGGCCTCCAGACGCCAGTTCTCCAGCTGCTCGGCCAGGGCTTCTGTCGACCAGGGCCTGCCCTCCACTTCCAGCGTCACAATGCGGTCGCCCGGCTGGGTGGCCGCGAGCATCTGCTCGCCCTCGCGGCGCATCAACCTGGCGACGTCGGCATTCTTGCCGCGGGTGGCCAGCGGAATTTCCACCAGCTCCACCGGCAGATCGGCGGGCATGCGCTTGGCATACTCGGCGTAGCCCTGCTCAACCCAGCGCGGCATGCGGGATGCCACGCTGATCAGGCGAATGCGCAAAGCGGGTTACTCCGCAGTCGGCTGCTGCTGCTCGCGGCGGGATTCGGCGCTCTGCCAGAGCTTCTCCAGATCGTAGAACTGGCGGGTCGCCGGCTGCATGATATGCACGACGATATCACCGAGGTCCACCAGCACCCACTCGCCGGATTCCTTGCCTTCGATACCCAGAGGCCGCAGACCGGCCTCCTTGACCTTCTCGATCACGTTGTCGGCCAGCGCCCCAACCTGACGGTTGGAGCCACCACTGGCAATGATCATGTAATCGGTCACGCCGGTCAGCTCGCGCACATCGATACGTACCACGTCTTTGGCCTTGAGCTCGGCCAGCGCGTCTTCCACGGTCTTGATCAGATCATCAATCTGCATAAGGCATTCATTTCCTCAGGTCAGGGGCCGGTACAGCCCCTGTGTTTCAATATAGCCAAGCACCGAATCGGGGAGCAGAAAGCGCGGCGAGCGCCCCTCCCCGATCAGCGAACGAATATGGGTGGCCGAGATGGCCAGCGGCGTCTGTGCCAGGCACAGGATCTCGCCATGGGTGGCATTCATTGCCGAAGCATCGCCAACACTGCGCGCCGCCAGCAGGTCCTTCAGTACTTCCGGCAACTCCTGGTCATGCTCGGGGCGTTGCAGCACCACCAGGCTGGCCAGTTCCAGCAGGGAGGTCCAGCGATACCAGCCCGGCAGGCCACAGAAGGCATCCCAGCCGACGATCAGAAACAGGCTGGCTTCACAGCCCAGCTCGGCGCGCAGCGCTTCCAGCGTCTCCACCGTGTAGGATGGCCGCTCGCGCTTCAGCTCGCAGTCATCTACCAGCAACTGGTCGTCGAACTCGGTAGCCAGACAGACCATCTCCAGGCGCTGCTGGGCAGTCGCGCCGGGGCTGTCCCGGTGTGGCGGTGTGGCGTTGGGCACCAGCCGCAGCTCGTCGAGTTTCAGATATTCGCGTACCTCGACGGCACTGCGCAGGTGTCCGAAGTGAATCGGGTCAAACGTACCGCCCAGGATACCGACGCGCAGGGTCACTTGCGGATGTGCCCATCGCCGTAGACAACGTATTTCTCACTGGTCAGCCCTTCCAGGCCAACCGGTCCGCGGGCATGCAGCTTGTCGGTCGAGATGCCGATCTCGGCGCCCAGACCGTATTCGAAACCGTCGGCAAAACGGGTGGAGGCGTTGACCATCACCGAGCTGGAGTCCACCTCGGCAAGGAAGCGCCGGGCCCGGGTGAAGTCTTCGGTCACTATGGACTCGGTATGCTGCGAGCTGTAGCGGTTGATGTGCTCCATCGCCGCGTCCATGTCCGCGACCACGCGGATCGACAGGATCGGCGCGAGGTATTCGGTACCCCAGTCCTCTTCAGTAGCGGCAACGGCCTGCGGCAGGATCGCACGGGTCTGTTCACAACCGCGCAGCTCGACCCCCTTGTCCGCATACAGCGCCGCGATCCGCGGCAGGAAGACCGATGCCACGCCCTGATGCACGAGCAGGGTTTCCATCGCATTGCACACACCGTAGCGGTGGGTCTTGGCGTTCAGGGTGATCGCCTCGGCCTTGTCCAGATCGGCGCGATCGTCCACGTAGACGTGGCAGATCCCGTCCAGATGCTTGATCACCGGCACCCGCGCGTCACGGCTGATGCGCTCGATCAACCCCTTGCCGCCGCGGGGTACGATCACGTCGACATACTCAGGCATGCTGATCAGCGCACCCACGGCGGCACGGTCGGTGGTTTCAACCACCTGCACAACCTGCTGCGGCAGACCCGCAGCCTCCAGCCCCTGACGGATGCAGTCGGCAATCGCCCGGTTGGAGTGGATCGATTCGGAACCACCACGCAGAATGCAGGCATTGCCTGACTTCAGGCACAGGCTGGCAGCTTCTACCGTCACGTTCGGGCGCGATTCGTAGATGATGCCGATGACCCCCAGCGGCACCCGCATGCGGCCGACCTGAATGCCGGACGGCAGATACTTCATGTCCCGGATGGCACCGATCGGGTCTGGCAGCGCCGCGACCTGCCGCAGCCCCTCGACCATGGCCTGCAGACCGGCCGGCGTGATCGCCAGACGGTCGATCATCGCCTCGTCCAGGCCATTGTCCCGACCGGCCTGAAGGTCCAGCGCGTTAGCGGCAATCAGGCTGTCCGCTGCCGCCTCGATGGCATCGGCGGTGGCCAGCAGTGCCCTGTTCTTGACCGCCGTGGTCGCCCGGGCGATGACCCGCGATGCCGCACGGGCCTCGCGACCCAGCCCGGCCATGTAATCCAGTACCTGATCAGCACTCATGAGATTCACCAATCTGCTGCGACAACAAAGCACGCATTATACCGGCACCTCCAGAGGCTGGACAGGGCGAACCTGCTATCATCGCTCATATGTCTGCTACCAATCCTTTCACCCGTGAACCCAACCCGCTGCCGAGTGCGTTTTTCCAGCGCGACAGCCGGGAGCTGGCGACCTGCCTGCTCGGCAAGGTCATCCGTCATTTTCATCAGGGCCTGTGGCTGTCGGCCCGCATCATCGAAACCGAGGCCTACCGGCGGGATGAGAAGGGCAGCCACGCCTCGCTGGGGTTGACCCATTCGCGGCGCGCGCTGTTCATGGAAGCCGGCACCCTGTACATGTACTACGCCCGCGGTGGCGATTCGCTGAATATCAGTGCCGCCGGCGAAGGGGACGGTGTGCTCATCAAGTCCGGCTACCCGGTGGTCGACGAGATCAGCGGTCCCGAGAGCCTGGAGCTGATGCGCCGGCTCAACCCCGCCGCCAGTGGCGAGCTGCGAGAGACCCGGCGCCTGTGCAACGGTCAGACGCTGCTCTGCCGTTCGCTGCACCTCAAGGTGCCCGAGTGGAACGCCCAGCAGCTCGACCCGGCACGCCTGATCATCGATGATGACGGCTATCGCCCCGAACAGATCATCCAGACCACCCGCCTGGGCATCCCGCTGGGGCGGGACGAACACCTGCCCTACCGCTTCGTCGACCAGGCCTATGCACCCTTCTGCACGCGCAACCCGCTGGGCCGCACCCGCCGGGAGGGGCATGATTACCATCTGTTCCATGCAGTACCGGACGCATGGAAGACCTGCTGACCGGCGAGCTGCTCGGCTGGCTGGGTAGCCACACGCGCTGGCTGGGGCTGGCGATATTCCTGATTGCCCTGGTGGAATCGCTGGCCATCGCCGGCCTGCTGGTGCCCGGCGTAGTGCTGCTGTTCGCCGCGTCGGCGCTTGCCGGCGGCGGCAACCTCGGCCTGATGGCAGCGCTGACCTGGGCCTTCGCCGGCGCGGTGCGTGGCGACCTCATCAGCTTTGCCATGGGCCGCTGGTTCCATCAGGACATCCGACGCCTGCGGCTGTTCGCACGCCATCCCCAGTGGCTGGACAGGGGCGAAAGCTTCTTTCGACAGTACGGCACCTACAGCATCGTGCTGGGCCGCTTCATCGGCCCCATCCGACCGATCATCCCGATGGTGGCCGGCATGTTCGACATGCCCTTCTGGCGCTTCCTGCTGGTCAACATACTATCCGCCCTGGCCTGGGCGCCCCTGTACGTGCTGCCCGGATATGTTGCAGGCAACGCGACACGCTGGCCCGTGCCCGAGTCGTTCTGGAGTGAGGCGCTGGTGCTGCTCGGCGGTCTCGCCGGCTTCGCCTTTGCGCTGCTGCTGATACTGCGCGCGCAGAAGCGCTGGAGCAGTCTGGGTGCGGGTGCGCTGTGCCTCGCCGCCCTGCTCGGGCTGACACTTGCCCATCCCTGGCTGGATGTGGTCTACCCCACGCTGGATGGCTGGCTGGCAACCGCAGACCTGTCCCCACTGCCACCCCTTGGCCCGCTTGCCGGAGAGGCCTTTCTGCTGTTGAGCTATGTCCCGATCCTGGCGGCGCTCGCACTGCTGCGCCGGGGCTGGGCACTGCTGCTCCTGCTCTCCAACAGCCTGCTGTGTCTGGCCATCGGGATGATGCCCGGTGCCGGCTCGACCCACCTGGCCCTGGTGCTCTGCCTGCTGATGGGCATCGTCATGCTGAGCAACCGCCAGCAATCGTTCTGGCTGCGCATGAGCTGGGGACTGTACGCCACCCCACTCTGCGCTCTGCCCGTCATCACCTGGTTGACGCTGCCGCTGTCACTGCCGGTGGTCCTGGCAAGCATCCTCCAGGCCGCCGGCGCCACACTGCTGGCATGCTGGCTGATCGAGCGGGCGGTACCGCTGCCGCCCCTGCCCCGCCCCTGGTCTCTGCTGCTGCCCGGCTGGCCGGTGATCGTCGGCGCACTGCTGCTCGCCGGCCTGTGATCGGGCCGTAACACCCGTAGACATGACCCACTCAGGTGATGGGTAAGCTGTTCTGCCTGTGCTTAACTCGGCAGACACCCGTTACTTCTCCGAACGAGTGGGGCTGCCATGTCATTACAAGAACAAACACTGGCCCTGCAGGAGCAGTCGATTCACGTAATCGACTGCCGCTGGCTGCTGGCGCTCTATGCGGTCATTCCGCTGTCGTTGCTGCTGGTGATCGCTGATGCCTGGTTGTTCGAGGGGCGCGCCGTCTACCAGCACATCCCGACCCAGCCGGAGCACTGGCCGTTCTGGACCGTGATCTTCGGTCTGCCTCACATCATCGCCAGCCTGATCACCATGGCCGACCGCGAATATCTGACCCATTACCGGCGCACGCTGCTGTGGCCACTGCTGGTATTCGCCGGCATCGCCACGGCCGGACATATCGGCCCGCAGCCGCTGAGCTACAGCCTGCTGTTCCTGTTTCTGGCGTTCTATACCATCTATCACGTGCTGGCCCAGCAGCTGGGCCTGACGCTGATGATGATGGCGACACCGCCAACCCGGACCTACCGACTCTGGAAGTGGCTGCTGATCATCGCCGGCTTCGCGATCTACATGAACGTATATGGCGAACGTTACCTGGGAAACATCTGGCTCGGTAATGTCAGTCTGTATGACGCCCTCACCTACACTGCCGCCCTGCTGTCCGCCGCACTGATCGTGCTCGCCATCCGCCTGACGCCGACGTCCCGGCACCGTATCGGCGTCTGGTACCTGTGGGGGAATGTCGCGCTGATCCTGTCGACGCTGCTGATCCAGGAGATCGGGTATTCATTGTTCGTGATTCTGATTCCCCGTGTCATTCATGACCTCACCGCCTACACCGTCTACATCACCCACGACCGCAACCGCAACAAGCACGAACCGGTCAACAGCGTCTATCGGTTGACCAGCTTCACGCGCCTGTCACCGGTCATTCTGCTGCCTCTGCTGTCGATCGGCATCGCCTTCGTGCTGACGTCGCACAGCCGGTACGCGGTGGTCAGCATCCTGGTGCTCACGGTGAGCTTTCTGCATTACTACTTCGAGGGATTTATCTGGCGCGGCGCCAATCCACATCGGCGATATGTGGATTTCAGGCGTTGAATGACCCCACGCCGCGGTTGCGCCATTCAGCAAACCAATGAAGCGGCCGATCCATTGACCCGTCACAATCCTGTTGCAACCATGGCGACGACTTTCCCCTCGCGGGCCAACAACAAGATCACCATGGAGAGCGCCATGACCACTGTTACCGTTTCCGACCTGCCTTCCTTCATCGGCAAGGACCTGGGCCATTCCGATTGGCTGTTGATCGATCAGGAGCGGGTCAACCAGTTCGCCGAATGCACGGGCGATCACCAGTTCATTCACATCGATGAAGAAAAGGCGAAGCAGACGCCCTTCGGCGGCACCATCGCCCACGGATTCCTGTCGCTGTCGTTGATTCCGGCGCTGTCCGCCGGGCTGGCGATCCGTCCCGAAGGTCTGAAGATGGCGGTCAACTACGGTCTGGACAGCGTGCGTTTCATCCAGCCTGTGCGTGTCGGCTCGCGGGTACGCATGCAGCTGACCGTGGTGGATGTAACGGAGAAGAACCCGGGGCAGTGGCTGGTGAAATCCCGTGCCACGCTGGAAATCGAAGGTGTGGAGAAGCCGGCTTACATCGCCGAGACGCTGGCGCTGTACTTCGTCTGACGCCTTGCAGGCGCTGCGGCCCGGGCCGCAGCGCCGTTTCAGGTCAACCCGACCGTGACTCACTCGCCCCAGCGTTTGAGCAGATCCTGTTCGATCCCCAGCTGATTGAGTATCCGCGCAACCACAAAATCGACCAGATCGTCGATCGACTCCGGGCGGTGGTAGAAACCGGGGCTGGCCGGCAGGATGACTGCACCCATCCGACTGAGGCTGAGCATGTTCTCCAGGTGGATGGTGGAGTATGGGCTTTCCCGCGGGACCAGGATCAGTTGACGGCGCTCCTTGAGGGTGACATCCGCCGCCCGCTCGATGAGGTTATTGCTGGCCCCCGTGGCAATGGCCGACAGCGTACCGGTACTGCACGGGCATACCACCATGGCCGAAGGCGCACCGGAACCGGAGGCCACCGGGGACATCCAGTCCTGCTTGCCGAACACGCGAATCTGCCCTGGCCTGGCCTGATAATGCCCGGTGAGAAAGGCTTCCATCACCTGGGGCTTGGGCGGCAACTGCAGGTCGGTCTCGGTGGCCATCACCAGCTGCGCTGCCTGGGAGATGAGGAAGAACACCTCCACATCCGCACGCACCAGACATTCCAGCAGACGCAGCGCGTATTGCGAACCGGAAGCGCCGGTGACCGCCAGGGTGACACGCCGCTCAGCCATGCCTGGCCTCCAGCGCCTGCTTCATCTTCTGATGGATACCACCGAATCCTCCGTTGCTCATGATCACGATACGGGTGCCGGGTTCGGCAGCACCTACTACCTGATCCACGACGGCGTCGATGTCCGTCGCCACCCGTGCAGGCACCGGGCTGTCGGCAACGACGGTATCCAGCGACCAGTCCAGTCCCGGCGGCTGGTACCAGATCACCTCGCTGGCCTGGGCCACGCTCGGCGCCAGCGCTGCCATGTGGCTGCCCAGGCGCATGGTGTTGGAACGCGGCTCGATGATTGCGACCAGGCGCTCGTCGCCGATGCTGGCCCGCAGGCCGGCCAGGGTGGTGGCGATGGCGGTCGGGTGATGGGCGAAGTCGTCGTAGAGCACGATGTCGTTGATGTCGATGAGCTTTTCCATCCGCCGCTTGGGACTGGCGAAACCAGCCAGAGCAGCAATGCCCTGTTGCGGCGTGACGCCGACATGGCGCGCGGCAGCCAGGGCGGTCAGCGCATTGGCGACACTGTGCGCACCTGTCTGGCTCCATACGGCGATGCCCTGCAACTGGCCATCGAGCCAGACCTCGAAGCGCGAGCCATCGTCAGCCAGCAAACGCGCCTGCCAGTTGCCGCCCTCGCCGGTGGTCTGGCACGGCGTCCAGCATCCCATGTCGATCACCCGTTGCAGGGCCGGCTCCTGACGCGGATAGATGATCAGGCCGCTGGCGGGGACGGTACGAACCAGGTGATGGAACTGCCGCTCGATGGCGGCAAGGTCCGGGAAGATATCCGCGTGGTCGAATTCCAGGTTATTGAGGATGGCAGTGCGGGGGCGGTAATGAACGAACTTGGAGCGCTTGTCGAAGAAGGCACTGTCGTACTCATCTGCCTCCACAACGAAGAACGGCGTGTCGCCCAGCCGAGCGGAAATGCCGAAGTTCTGCGGCACGCCGCCGATGAGAAAGCCCGGCGCCATACCGGCGTCTTCGAGAATCCAGGCCAGCAGACTGGAGGTAGTGGTCTTGCCGTGGGTACCGGCTACCGCCATGACCCAGCGATCCTGCAGAACATGCTCAGCCAGCCACTGCGGGCCGGAAGTATAGGGGATGCCCTTGTCGAGCACATATTCCACCGCCGGGTTACCCCGGGACATGGCGTTGCCGATGATCACCAGATCCGGTGCCGGGTCCATATGGGCCGGGTCATAGCCTTCCAGCAACTGGATGCCCTGGGCTTCGAGCTGGGTACTCATCGGCGGATAGACGTTGGCGTCCGACCCGCTGACCTGGTGGCCCAGGTCCCGTGCCAGCAACGCCAGCGAGCCCATGAAGGTACCGCAGATCCCGAGAATGTGGAGGTGCATCGGCAAATCCTGTCGTCAGTGCGTAATGGGGCGGATTCTATCATGTCCGGGCCGGGGCGCCCCTCCCCCGGCCCGGCAACCACCCGGCACCCGATCATGCAAAACACGGCACATTCAGCTATCATGCGCGCCATTCTTCGCCTCATAACTGTTATTGCCATGGATGCAACCGTTCCGCTGTGGCGGTTGTCCTATCTGGCATCAGCACACACACCATGGAGTCAGCATGACCGTCAAGAATGCCTTTTATGCCCAGTCGGGCGGGGTAACCGCAGTGATCAACGCCTCCGCCGCTGGCGTCATCGAGACTGCCCGTCAGCATCCGGACAGAATTGGCAAGGTTTACGCTGGCCGTAACGGCATCATCGGTGCACTGACCGAAGACCTTATCGATACCAGCCGGGAATCAGCGGAGAACATTGCCGCACTGCGTCATACCCCCTCCGGCGCCTTCGGCAGCTGCCGCTACAAGCTGAAGAGCCTGGAAGCCAACCGTACCCAGTACGAGCGGCTGATCGAAGTGTTCAAGGCCCACAACATCGGTTACTTCTTCTATAACGGCGGTGGCGACTCCGCTGACACCTGCCTGAAGGTCTCCCAGCTGGCTGAAACCATGGGCTATCCGATCCAGGCCATCCATGTGCCGAAGACCGTGGACAACGACCTGCCGATCACCGACTGCAGCCCGGGCTTCGGCTCGGTGGCCAAGTACGTGGCCACTTCGATCCGTGAAGCAGGTTATGACGTCGCATCCATGGCCGCCACCTCCACCAAGGTGTTCATTCTGGAAGTGATGGGCCGCCACGCCGGCTGGATTACCGCGGCCTGCGGTCTGGCCAGCGAAGCTCAGGGTGAAGCGCCGCACATCCTGTTGTTCCCGGAGATCGAGTTTGACGAAGCCGCCTTCCTCGCCCGGGTCGACGAGTGCGTGAAGACCCACGGCTTCTGCGTGATCGGTGTTTCCGAAGGCATCAAGGACAAGAGCGGCAAGTTCCTCTCCGAGTCCGGCCTGACCGACGCTTTCGGCCATGCTCAACTGGGCGGTGTAGCGCCTGCCATTGCCACCCTGGTACGCGACAAGCTCGGCCTCAAATATCACTGGGCCGTAGCAGACTACCTGCAGCGCGCGGCGCGCCATATCGCTTCCCGCGTCGATGTCGAACAGGCCTATGCGGTTGGCAAGGCAGCTGTGGAAATCGCACTGGAAGGCAAGAACGCGATCATGCCGGCCATCCGCCGGCTGGAAAGCCAGCCCTACCGCTGGGACATCATCGAGGCGCCCCTGAGCGAGGTGGCCAACGTCGAGAAATTCATGCCCCGCGAATTCATCAGCGAAGAT
>Ga0079224_100001066_pt1 | contig 30183 bp, 29 predicted proteins | sample Stecom2015_FD_80414 | JGI IMG/M metagenome (GOLD analysis project Ga0079224, IMG submission 80414) | Agricultural soil microbial communities from Utah to study Nitrogen management - Steer compost 2015 | ecosystem: Environmental > Terrestrial > Soil > Agricultural land | place: USA: Utah... | reverse complement strand
CCCCGTATTCGACAAAATTTATGATGAAGCCTACGGGCCGCTTTCCCGCGCAGAAATTTCTTTTCCCATCGCATTAGAGCGCGGAGCTGCCCCACTTAAAGAGTTTATGCTGCATCAAACCCGTGAAACCGATTTACGCTTATTTAGTGAAATGGCCGATATTGGTGAAATGCAAGGCCCTGAAGCCGTACCGTTGCGCGTATTGGTTCCGGCTTTTGTTACCAGTGAGCTAAAAACGGCGTTTCAAATTGGCTTCACCATCTTTATCCCCTTTCTTATTATCGACTTGGTTGTTGCCAGCGTGCTGATGTCTTTGGGGATGATGATGGTACCGCCTGTCACCATCTCACTGCCCTTTAAGTTAATGCTGTTTGTATTAGCTGACGGCTGGCATTTGTTAATGGGCTCACTTGCACGTAGCTTTTATATCTAGGAGCAAAGCATGACTTCAGAAGTAGTCATGACCATGACGTACACCGCGCTTAAAGTGGCGCTGATTCTAGCTGGGCCGCTACTGTTAGTCACGCTTGTGGTCGGATTGGTGATCAGTATTTTTCAAGCCGCCACACAAGTTAACGAGATGACCCTGTCATTCATCCCAAAAATCTTAGCCGTCGGCATCGCCGTGGTGGTACTGGGGCCTTGGCTGATCAGCACCATGGTGGATTACATGCAAAATCTATTTATTCAGTTGCCCAGTCTGGCGCAATAAGCCATTAACGCATGATCTCATTCACCATTGAACAGCTCTATGGCTGGATGAATAGTTTTCTCTGGCCGTTTTTTCGTATTTTAGGGCTGTTTGCAACCGCCCCGTTGTTCAGTGAATCGGCTATTACCGCTCGTTTGAAGGTAGGCTTAGCGGCTGTACTCGCCATTGCCGTCGCACCCGTCATCGGCCCTTTGCCCGACGTTCCCACAGCTTCATTCACCGCCTTACTGATCGCAGTGCAACAAGTATTTATAGGCATTGCCCTCGGGCTGGTCATGCGCATCGTGTTTGCCACCATTCAAACTACGGGTGAATTCATCGGTCTACAAATGGGTTTATCGTTCGCGTCATTTTTTGACCCTGCTACGGGCTCAAATACGGCGGTGCTTTCGCGCTTTTTAAATATGGTGGCGATGCTGGTGTTTTTAGCGCTGAATGGTCACCTGATTATGCTGAGCATTTTATTTAGAACCTTTGAAATTCTACCGCTGCAGGCCGGTGAACTGCACAGCAACGGCTGGGGCGTACTAATTGAGTGGAGCGCACAGCTAATGATTAGCGGCTTATTACTTGCTCTGCCACTTATTGTTGTGCTGCTAAGCATTAACCTTGCCTTTGGAATACTGAACCGTACCGCTCAGCAACTAACTGTGTTCGCGGTGGGTTTTCCCATTACGCTGTTGGTAGGGCTGTTGCTACTCACGGTTATCGTTCCCCAAATCACGCCCTTCTTAAGTGACTTTTTTGATCGTGGCTACGAAACTATGCTGCGCCTGATTTACCGTCTATCGGGTGCCTAGCGCGACCTTTACTTAACGAGTCAAAACACTTAAAACGTAGGTGCCAGATGATGCCTTAGTTGCGTCCAACTTTTATGCTGTGCGTACAACTCGGCCCACGTTGAAATATTCGCAACGCGAGCTTTAGCCAAGATAATCAATAACAATTCGGCGGTAACCGAGGCATCGCCTAAGGCATTATGACGCCCCGTTGCATCAAGCGAAAAATACTCTATCCAATACTCAAGCGTATTTTCATTATCGGCAACCTCGTGCACCAGCATCGGCAAAAAATCAGCAATGTTTACAATATTGGGTCGTGCCCGCCAATGAAACTCATCTCGGAATGCATTGTGCAAAAGCTGCGCATCAAAGCCCGCATGAAAGCCTATCCACACGCAGTCTTTACCAAGATGGCAAAGTCTTTCTAGCGCCGCCGTGGAGGCTTCGCCCTTAGCCAATTCACTTGGCATCAACCCATGAATAAGCAACGAATCACCTTTGATCCGCCCGCCATGGCGTAACACCCGATAAAAACTGCTGTGGTATTGTAACTGCTGATGCTCGACGCGAACCGCGCCAATGGACAAGATACGGTTCTTTTTCAAGTCTAAGCCATCGGTTTCCAAATCAACCACCAGATACGGGGTTTGCGCTAACGACAGCTCGGCCTTCGGCTCGAGCCAAGGCTCGACTTCTAAGCCCACACACTCAGGGCCAGCACTATCAAACCACTGCTTACGCAGCTTACTAAATAGCTTCATGGCACCTCTTAAATACGATAGCGCAATTGCATCATGGTTTGCAGGTGGCGGGCCTGACGCAAGGCTTCACGTAACATACGCTTATCTAAGGGGTCTAAACTACTGGGCTCGATGCTGTTGCTCAGCTCAGCCCCCTCACTAATTAGCTCCTGATGGTACTGCATGCGTAACAGCTGTAAATAATTAAACGCCTGACTGTAACTGCGGGCTTCCGTTTTAGTAAAAACACCGCGGGCTAACAAATGTTGAATACGCGTATGAGTGCTAGATTCGACACAACCAGTCGATAAGGCCATGACACGTACACCATCCACAAAAGGACTAATACCCTGATACTTCACATTGACCTGCGTTCGCGTGCCCAACGTAACCCCCAACAAGCTACGCAGCGTGTCCACTGCAGGCGGCTTGTTCAACATCGCGGCGCGCGCAAGCTCACGCTGAAACGCCGTATGTTTGGCACATAATTGCTGCAGGTGAGTACGCAATACATTAAACGCTGCTGGCCGCCCCCATAAGCAACGCAAATCAAAATAAATACTCGATTCAAGTAAGTGACGGGGCGACGGCTTTTGTACCAGCCGCTCGAACTTCGTCTTCCACTCATCCAACGATAAGCACAACTTAGGGTTGCTGGCCATGATGTTGCCCTTGCACCAAGCCAAACCACATTGATCAAGCAAGGTATTAACCTGATGCGCAAACGCTAATAATAAAACTCGGCGCGCTTCGGTTTGCTCTTGCCCCTCGGCCTGAAACAGAATGGCGTTATCTTGATCACTAAATAAGGTTTGTTCACCACGCCCTTCGCTGCCAAACAGCATCCAATTGAACTCAAAATCAATTTTGGGGTGATCATTCAAACACAGCTCTATCGCCCGACAACTCGTATGATCGTTTAACTGTGTGATCACATCCATTAACTGATTCGCATTGGCACCATGTGCCAGCATCATCGTGATGAGCTCAGGAATATCCGCCCGTGCCTCGATTAAATTTTGCTTATTGCTGGCATAACGTAACTGGCGAGATAGATGCACCAAATCGACCCGCTGCAAGGCAAAGACATCGCGCTCAGAAATCACCCCTACCAAGGTCTCGCCATCAGTCACACAAATGTGGCCAATATGGTGCTGAGCCATGAGCATAGCGGCTTCAAATGCACTGGATAAATGCGGCACCGTAATCAACTTGGCTGTCATGATTTCCGAGACTGGCTTATGTAAGGCCTCGGGTTGCAGTGCAATAATTCGACGCAGGTCTCTTAGGGTGAAAATACCCATCAAACCATCGTGCTCATCATTCACCACAATACTGCTCACCGCCTCTTTATGCATAATGCCCACGGCATCGCTTACTATCGTAGACGGCGTACAGGTTACGCTTTCGCGCTGCACCAACTTTCTAACCTGCGTGCTTAAACTGATACTGGGGCTACTTTGTTCATAGGCAGTTTGACGAGCCTGTTCATACAGCTGACCAAATAAGCTACTCACCCCACTAAATGCAAACAGTCGTAAAGGCTCGGAACGCTTCAAAACCTCTAAAACATCTGTTTTTTGGATAAGAATGCAAAATGTGTCTTCATCGGCCGTGTGCACGCGTTGCGTTGCTCGCTCACCCAGCAACGCCCCTAACGGAAACATATCGCCCGCCCCCAGCAAGGCCTCTGTATCGGGCTCTAACTCGGCTTCTTCGGTATCGGGTAAAGCAGAAACCGCCGCATGAGCTTTAGCGACACTGACTAAGCCTTGCCGAATAATGAACAGGTGATTGCACACACCGTCATCCGGACCGAAAATCTTCTCGCCTGCAGCATAAAAAGCGAGGCTGCCTCGACTTAGCAGCGCTTGCAAATTATCCCGATGCATTCGATCAAAGGGTGGATATACCTCAAGCAAACTCACCAATGACTGCAAGTTCTGTCTGACGGCGTCTCGCCCTACGTTAAAAAGCTTCTCGTCCAAAAGACCACCTCTGTACTGCCCACCACCCCGCTGCGACAGCGCAGCAAAGAGTGTGACCCATAAAAATAGCGATGCAGCCTATATAAAAGCCACATCGCTACCCTAGCATAAAAATAATAGAGTCGCCTTTTACTGCTTAACGATACGACGCAAAATACCTTGCTTGTCAAACTCTAGCCAAAGTTCTTTATTGTAATAAACGCCGTCCGGCAATAAAGCCCGACTATGCTGCCAAACGTGTAAGCTGCTGCCGTCAGTCTGGGGATAAACAGCAACGGGATCGCCCTCGAGAAAAATACGCGCATCCGCTGCAGAACTAATTCCGGGCTGCAGCCACGACTTCCCTGATGCAGCATAACGGTTACCGCTGCTATAACATGCTGTTAAGGCCAATATAGCAAGGCCCAAAACAATATAGCTAAAGCAGCGTACTACTCGCGTACAGAACGAGCCCATTAAAACTCTTCCCAGTCATCATCGGCTGATGTGTTTTTACGCGTACCACTGAGGTCGGGACGTAATAGCTTCGTGCTGTCATCCCTATTTGCTCGCTCGCTTGACGCTGCCGTGACTGTACTACTGGACGCACCCACCGAAGCGTAGGGCACTCCTACATTCGCATCCGACCCGGAAGCCAAGGCTAACGAGGAAACCCCACCTGCTGCGACAGCGGAAGCGGTACGCTGTTTAAGCGACTGTACTTCTTTATTCGCTGCTTTCTCGCTGTCGTTACGCGCACGTTGCGACGCAACGCGCCGCGCCGAAAGCTCGATGACATGAGACTCGGGCAGCTTAAATGCGGCTACAGCGTCGGTTACCTGACTAATCTGGGCATTTAAATTAGCCGCCGCTCTAGCAGCTTGCACCACGAGTTGTGCATTATGCTGCGTGGTCGAATCCATTTGAGTGACGGCACGATTCACCTCGTCAATGCCCGACGATTGCTCAATGGTCGCAGCTGTGATCTCGCCCATGATGTCAGTCACACGCTTCACGGAATCGACGATCTCTTGCATCGTCGCCCCAGCACGTTCAACTTGTTCCGAGCCCTCGGTGACTTTGGCTGCGGAGTCTTCGATCAGGCTAGTAATTTCCCGTGCCGCCTGAGCACTACGTTGCGCCAATGCTCGTACCTCAGCGGCCACGACAGCGAAGCCGCGTCCCAGTTCGCCCGCACGCGCAGCTTCAACCGCTGCATTCAAGGCCAGAATATTGGTTTGGAAAGCAATACTATCGATAACATTGACGATATCTGCAATTTTAGTAGAGCTTGTAGAAATCTCCTGCATTGTATGCACGACCTCGCCCACCGCAACACCGCCACGTTGCGCTACGTTCGACGCCGTAACCGCTAACTGATTCGCTTGGTGTGCATTGTCTGCATTCTGTCGGACGGTGCTAGCAAGCTGCTCCATACTGGCGGCTGTTTGTTGCAATGCAGCCGCTTGCTCGCCAGTACGATCACTTAAATTCGTATTACCTGCAGCAATTTCACCCGAGTCGCCATTGATCTCGTCGATGCCTTTACGTACTGTACTGACGGTACGCGCCAAACTTTCTTGCATGCGTCGTAACGCAGCAAAGACAGCACCCACCTCGTTATTGGTTAAGACCAGAATTCGCTGCGTTAAATCACCCGCTGAGATCATGTCAAAGTGCGTAGCAATCGTCTGCATGGGACGAACCACCCGACGCGAAATTAACAAGTACAACGACACGCCGGCGAGCACAGTTAGCAGCAATACAAGCCCCATCCACAACAGGGTCGACTGGTAATGCCTTTGCGCCAACTCAATTTGCGCCACCAAGGCTGCTTCGTTTAATGCCGCAGCCTGCAGGTTTTGCAACCCGCTGAGACTTTGCTGTTGATAGTGAATACCAACAAATGCCATTGCTGCTGTAAGCAACAACATAATAAGCACCGAGATCGTAATACTTTTTTTAAGTGATATTCTCTTGAATAGCATTCGTTACACCCGCCAAAATGAATGGGCCTTCGTAAAGGTCTTACATTCGCTGTTTGCTTTAACTAGCTTAACCACCTGAAGTCAACGCAAACAAACTGGTACTTTGAATTTTCTTGAAAGCGAGCGAGGCCGCCTCAAGCGCCGACTTACGCAACTCTAGCTGTGTCGACGCGGCAAAGTAATCTAAGTCTTCTAAGCGACCTAATTCGGAACTGATATGCAATGCCTGCAACGAACCGCTGGCATTTAACGCATCGATTTCTGACATGCGTGCCCCTACCGATGCCCGTACAGTCAGCACATTGTTGTAATTAATATCGATACGTTGCATGGCACCATTTAGCACATTGCGTAAGTGTGCTTGAGCCACGGGATCCGATTCAGTGGGCGTTTCCAGCACACCAATAACCTGCTCTAGTGTTTCAAATAAATTGAGTTCAGTTTGGGGATAGTCGCCAATGGCAGTTGAGCTAGCACGCTCAATGCTGAATCGGTCACCGGCAGCAGGAATACCTTCCAATTGCACCCTAACGCCCGAATCGACTGTTTCATCACCACCAACGGCAACCAACGACGCAGGTAAGTCGATCACTACACTGCCGCCCTCGGGATCGTAATGGCCTTCGAGCTGATTGACTTGAATCGAGCCATCTTCCTGCACCACGCTAACCTGTAGGCTATAACTGTTCGCTGAACTAAAGGTGATATCAAAACCCACCACATTTGCAGCTAATCGAGGGTTGGCAATAGTGGGCTTCGAAATTTGTGCTGTGCCGCTGTTATCCACATGGCCTGCAGTAATAAAGCTGCTAACTCCCGGGGCTGCCCGCGAAAAGATGTCGAAGCCATTGTCAGAGGCCGAAATCAGTCGAGTTGGGTCGATTTGTACATTTCGATCACGACGATCGCCCTGATACGAAGCGCCAATGCCCTCTTCGTAACGGAATGGCTCTACCTTACCGTGACTGCCTGAGAACAAGTATTGTCCTGCTGCATCGGTAGCGTTGGCTAAACCTAAAATAGTGTGCTGACTATTACGTAAAGCATTGGCCAATACGGCCCGATCGGCATCGGACAAAGAGCCATTAGCCGCTTCGATTAGGCGCGTTTTCACATCCTGTAATTGGGACGTAAGGGAAGTGAGCACATTTTCTGATTCGTTTAATGCACGTGTGGCCACTTCTCGGTTTTCCGCGAAACGCTTATTCATCCCCTGAGACTGGGATAAAGAGATAGATTGTGCGGCCGCCAGAGGATCGTCTGCTGGCGTAATCATTCGCTTACCACTGCCCACTTGCTGAAAAATATGCATCAAGTCGGATTGCTGGCGATTGATAGAATTCAGACCTGTCTGAAAATAAAGAGTAGAACTAATGCGCATATCGTGCCCCTTTGTTAACAGACTTAGCTACGTAACGACAGCAAGGTGTCGAAAATACTGGAACTGACGTCGATTAATCGCGACGCAGCACGAAACTGCTCTACATAACGATCGAGCATGATGTATTCTTCGTTTAAATTCACCCCAGCCACACGCTGCTGCGCCGCGTAATTTTGCTGGATTAAATTGGATTGGGCTTTGGCAGCTGTACCATTTTGCTGCGCTTGTACCGCTACACCATTCACTATTTGCCCAAATGCATCATTAAAGTTTAATGAGCCATTGCCCAACACTTTTTGACTTTGCAGAGCGGCTAGCTTTAGGGCTACATCACCATTGGCCGAGCCCAAAAACTCACCATCCTCGTTGACGCCAGCGGCGGCAATTTTTGATGGGTCTTTAATGGCCACCGAAAAGTCGCCAGCAGCATGACGGGTCGGCTGGATTAACCAGCTATCCCCTTCCACCGCTTGATCGGCTGCGTCAAAGCTGAATTCAATACCATCGACGGTAAAAGAGCTGGGATCATCTATAACCTGCGCAGCACCATTAGGTAGAGTACGCACGGTATAGTTGCCGTCGCTAAATTCAACTACATAGTCGTTGCCCGTCAGCTTTCCGCTATCGACAAGATTAATGCTTAGCTGAGGAATGGGCTCGCCTTCTGCTCCGGTAGGAATAGGCGCGCTTAGCTTAAAACTAAAGAAGTCAGTGGCGGCATTGCCTTCTAGGTCGAAACCGTCGGCATGAACACTATTGACTTGATGTGCGATACCTAAAGCTAATCGCCCTAAAGCATTTTGAGTAGCATCCAAACTTTCGGAGCGATAGCTCAACAGGCCACCCAATTGCCCGCCCTTAAACGACGTATCGTTTAACTGCACCATTTTTGCCTCACCATCAACAATTGCTGAGGTATAGGCGATGACACTACGCGAAGGATCAGTATCTGAAGGCTGTACTTCAAGAGGGAAGACTTTAGTTCCACCTAGAACCACCTGCCCGTTACCGATACTTAAATTAAACAGACCGTCTTGCTCGTGTACCTTCACATCAACCAATTGGTTTAATTCGGACACCAATTGATCGCGCTGATCGAGTAGGTCGTTGGGTGCGTGGTGAGGGCTAGAGGCTTTGGCAGCCACAATTTGCTGATTGATGTCGTTTACGCGTTCCAGATAGCTGTTAATTTGCGATACCGTTGTATGCAGCTGCAAATTAATGTTTTCACGCTGACTATGCAAGAACGTGTTCGCATCGTTCAATTGAGTGGCTAGGCTTTCTGCACGCCCTAGCAGCTCTTGCCGTGCAGCAGCGTCGGCTGGTGCAGAGGCCACCGCATGCAAACCATCGAAAAAATGTTGTATTGCCGGATTAATACCGGTTGTACGATCGGAAAACAGGTTATTCACCTGCGCTATTTCGTGCCCATAGGCGACTAATGCTGCGCCTGTGCTTTGTGCCTTAACAAGCTGACCGGTTAAAAAACCGTCGTAAGCACGTTGTACGGTGACAGCCTGTACCCCTCGGCCAATGTAGCCAGCGCCTGTGCTGGTCGCACCTGCTGTTTGTGACAGTACGGTTTGTCGGCTATAGCCTTCTACCGCTGCATTATTAATATTGTGGCCTATCGTTTGAAGGTTGTTTTGAGCGTTAATTAACGCCGCTTTACCCAGACTTGAGAGGTTCATGACAGCTTCCGTTGTGGTGTGCCGCCGAAAAACCTTAACTGTGACCGGCGCACGATATATTGTTAACGTGTATTACGGCTATTTAGCGCAAAACTTTAGGGCGATTAGCGAGGATCCGAATCAAAATATGACATGATCGCAATTAGCTTTTCCGCATAGGCCGGATCCGTAGCGTAACCAGCCTCTTGAACCCGTTGAGCCGCCTCTTGTGGTGTAGCGGCGGACAGCACCGCCTGATAGCGTGGGCTGGTACTTAATAAACGGGCATAATCGGCCAATGACTCGGCGTACGAGTCATAGGCCCTGAACGGCTGAGTTAACTTACGGGCGTGCCCGTTTTCGAACTCAGTCGTCGTCACCTCTACCACCTTGCCGTTCCAGTTCTTACTGGCCTTAATACCAAATAAGTTATGCGAAGTTTGGCCATTTTCGTACTTGATTTCTCGCTTACCCCACCCAGACTCAAGTGCTGCTTGGCTAAGGATTAACTTCGCTGGAACCCCACTTGCCTCTGCCACTTGGGTTGCCGCATCTCGCATCGTGGAAACAAAATTACGTACATGTTCGGGGGCTCCGCGCACAGCGGAAAACACCTGATCCACCGAGACAGGGCCCGATAATTTTTTAATTAATGCTGATATTGATGAAGCATCCACAATGCGAGCCTGCTCCCCAGTGTGCGAACGCAGTTCTGGAAGACGGGATGTGTTCACATCTGGGTGGATACGCTCGGGTAAGGTATTGGCGCTTTCGCCCTGATTGCGGCGCATTTGCTCCATGAGTGCATCAGCCAGCCCTAGCCCTGAGGTCGCCAACTGCAAAGCAAGTTGTTGATCGCCCATACTTTGTGCCATTTGCACTTGCTGGCTGTTAAACAAGCCATTACCTGAAGCGACGGCTCGAGCCTGCTTAAGCAGTTGCTGAATAAACAGCGCCTCAAATTGTTCAGCCACCTGACGCTGTTGATTTTCGGTACCGCCCTGATTTTCAACAACACCGCGGCGTAACAGCGCAAGCTGATCCGCATCAAACATGGAAACCGGCTGGCTATGGCCAGGGCGAGGATAAAAATTAACTGACATACAGACCTTAGATTATTTCCAAGTCAGCGCGAAGCGCCCCTGCGCTTTTCAAATTTTGCAAAATAGAAAGCAAATCTTGTGGGCTCGCACCTAAGGCATTTAAGCCTCTGACCACATCAGCCAAGTTGGCACTGGTACTAATACGCTGCAAACTTCCAGAGTCGGAGCGCATTTCAATATCGGTACGGTCAGTCACCACCGTTTGACCACCACCAAAAGGAGTATCTGGCTGGCTGACTTCGGCTTGGCGACTAATAATGACCGACAAATTGCCATAAGCAATGGCCGCCTCATCAATGGTGACGGTGCGATTCATCACCACCGAACCCGTACGCGCATTAATAACCACGCGAGCCCGCGCAGGTGGTAAATTCACCTGCAAATTTTCGATGCGAGATAAAAACTCGGCTTGAGCATTCGGATTTAGCGGAGCCCGTATTTGGATACGACGTGCATCCAATGCCGTAGCAGTTTGCCCACCAAAATGCTGGTTTAATGCAGCTACTACACTTTGTGCCGTTCCAAAATCGGAGCTATTCAGTTCTAAGTTAACGACACCATCATGGATATACGTTGTGGGTACATCCCGTTCAACAATAGCGCCCGAAGGGATCGTGCCCCCGTTTAACTGGTTAACTTGTATGCTTGAGCCCCCTGCCTCGGCACCAGCCCCACCCACCAACAGGTTCCCTTGAGCAATCGCATACACCTGACCGTTAGCCCCTTTTAAGGGGGTCATTAATAAGGTGCCGCCGCGTAAGCTTTTGGCATTACCCATTGAGGATACCACCACGTCTAAGGACTGCCCAGGGCGTGCAAACGCAGGCAGACGTGCAGTAACCATGACAGCCGCCACATTACGCAACTGCATATTGCTACCCTGTGGAATGGTGACCCCCAATTGCGACAACATATTCGTTAGGCTTTGCTGGGTAAAAGGTGCTTGTCGCACCTGATCACCGCTTCCATCTAAACCCACCACTAGCCCGTAACCAATTAACTGGTTTTCTCGCACCCCTTGAATCGATGCCAAATCTTTAATCCGATCGGCATGGGCGGGCCCTATCACCAATAAGCAAAGCAATACGCCGGTGAAAAATAGGACGAATGGTCGGAAGTAGCGAATCATGGTGAACCTGTACTAATTAAAAGGGCGAAATGTTAAGAAAGAAGCGCTGTAACCAGCCCATGGTTTGGACTTCATCCATTACGCCTTTGCTACGAAACTCGATACGCGCGTCAGCCACTTGCGTCGATAACACCGTGTTAGCCCCCGTAATAGACCGCGGATCAATCACCCCAGAAAATCGCATGTACTCACTACCACGGTTAATCGCAATCTGCTTTTCACCTGCTAGCTGCAAATTGCCATTGGGCAGCACACCAATAACTGTTGTAGTAAGGGTTCCAGTAAAAGCGTTATCAGCACGGCTACTACCAGTACCGCTGTGTTGGTTATTCCCCTCTACCCCAAAATTCTGTCTAGCACCTAGATCGCCGGGTAAGAAGCTGGGCTCGACGCCAAAGTCTAAGCCTGCATCTGAGTTTCGATTGGTGCTGGTAGAGACGTTCTTGGCTGCGTTCGTGCGCTCTTGAATAATGATGGTGACAATATCACCCACATTTCGCGGTCGTCGATCTTCAAACAGTGGGTAGTTGCCATAAGCGCCGGGCTGATAAATGGAGCCATTCGCTACCACTTCTGGCGCCACGGGCACGGGAGGTGGCGCCGTTAACGGACCCACCACAACGGGCTCGGGCGGCACCATCGCGCAGCCATAAAAAAAACTGACTGCTAACACCGCTACGATGCGATAAAGTCTATGCATTCTTTGTGCCCGTATTGAAAACACTGTCTTTCACTTTACAGCTGTGTCAGGCGCGCCAACATTTGATCGGATGTTTGTACCGCCTTACTGTTCATCTCGTAGGCACGCTGGGTGGTAATCATATTGACCAGCTCTTCCGCTACGTTCACGTTAGAGGTCTCGGTATACTCTTGCAAAATCAGACCTGCACCATCTAAACCCGGCTGCAAAAAGTTAGCTACACCAGAGGCATCGGTTTCCACATAAAGGTTCTCACCCATACTTTGCAAACCACTTGTATTCACAAAGGTGGTTAACTGCAACTGCCCGACTTCCACGCTGGTTCCTACAGCACCCGGTTGCGTCACCGACACAATGCCATCGCGACTAATTGAAATTTGCAACGCGTTATCTGGAATCATGATGGGTGGCTGAATGGGGTAGCCACCTGCCGTCACCAATTGGCCGTCTTGATCAATTTGCAGACTGCCATCACGGGTATACGCAAAGGTGCCATCAGGCATTTCCACTTGTAAGAAGCCGCGGCCTTGAATCGCGATATCCAGCTCATGACCGGTATTTTTTAAGTCGCCCTGCGAATGAATGCGCTCGGTGGCAACGGTTCTTACACCCGTACCCAATTGCAAACCGGTAGGTAATTGGTTTGCCGCCCCCACCTGTGCACCAGGTTGACGCAAGGTCTGAAACATTAAGTCTTCAAAAACTGCGCGACTGCGCTTGAAGCCTGCCGTATTCACGTTAGCCAGGTTATTGGATATCACATCCATATTGGTCTGCTGCGCTTCCAGACCTGTTTTAGCAATCCATAATGAGCGAATCATGAAAGTTCCTTGTCAGCGGTTTAACTACCGCTGCGATATAAGTTAGCCGTTAGTAGAGAGAATGGAATTAGCCCGCTCAGCATTCGTGCTAGCGTCTTGGATGACCTTCATTTGCATCTCAAAACGTCGCGAGTTGTTAATCATTCCCACCATTGCTTCCGCCGTATTCACGTTACTCTTCTCGACGAAGCCCGACACAATATGAACCGAGGGGTCGGCCTCTAGAACCGCTTGAGCCGGATTACGGAATAAACCGTCTGCACCGCGCTCTAAGGTATTCACATCAGGATTAACCAGCTTCAACTGACCCAGAATTTGAATATCACGTGGGTTATCGCCGGCACCTAAAGCCGTAATTTGTCCATCACTAGAGAAAGTGATGACGCCCTGCTCAGGCACACCAATCGGAGCTCCATCGGCCGATAACACTGGTAAGCCAGTTTTCGTTACTAATAGGTTGTCGGCATTAACGGAAAAATCACCGGCCCGCGTATACGCCTCGCCATTTTCCGTTTGCACTGCAAAAAAACCTTGATCAGCAATGGCTACATCCAGTGCATGCCCCGTTTCGGCTAAGGCCCCTAATTGAAAATTAGTACCTGCAGTTACCGTAGCAGTGGCGACCCGTGTTGGCAGCCCCGGAGGGCCCTCTACCGGTACAGCACGCTGTAAGGCCAACTGCTCACGAAAACCCGAGGTATTAACGTTCGCCAGATTGTTGCTAATAGCGGCCTGCTGTTCAAGCAGGCGCTGCGCCCCATTCATGGCTGTGTAAATAATGCGGTCCATAGTTGATGCCCGTCTTAACGCATCGTGATCAGTGTTTGAAGAATCTGATCTTGCGTTTTAATGGTCTGTGCGTTGGCCTGATAGGTGCGTTGAGCAATAATCATGTTGACCAGCTCTTGGCTCATGTCGACGTTAGACTCTTCCACCGACTGCCCTTTAATAACAGCCAAGCCATTTTCACCGGGACGACCAAGCAGCGGCTGGCCGGATGTGGCCGTTTCAGCCCAAGCGTTACCGCCTAAGGCTTGCAAGCCTTGCAGGTTATTAAAGTCGGCTAATACTAAGGAGCCCACTTCTACTGTTTCGCCATTGGTGTAGTTCGCCACTAAGCGACCGTCTGAAGCCACTGACATGCTGGCGTATTCACCAGTAGGATAGCCATCTTGTATGGGAGTGGTATTGAAATTTCCGCCAAACTGCGTCGAGTTGGCATAAGACATCGTAATGGTTAGTTCTTCAGCTGGTGAATTAGCCGACGGCACACTAATTGTTAACGGCACACCTGCGGTAGGCGTAAGCAACCGACCTGCGCTGCTGAAGGTTAACTGTTGAGGTGTGCCATCCCCAACGACTGCGCCGTTAAGTCGGTAATGCACTTCCCATACCGATTCCCCATCACCTGTTGCGGGTGGCGTAGGAACCGTACCCTCTTTCTTCACAAAATACTGTGTCAGTTGATGCGCATTACCTAATGAATCGTAAACGTTAAAAGGATACGAATTGGTGTAGGTATCGGGGTTCTCAGCATCAAAGGTAGCGGTAATCGCTGGTGCGTTCGCATCAAAGTTAGCTGGAAAATCGACTCTAGAGGTGGCTTTAGGGTCGATATTGCCAGTGGGTACTCGTATCGGCGAGGGCGTATTCGAGCCCGGAGCGTAGCCTGTTAACTTATGCCCCTGCGCGTTAACCAGATACAGGTCTTTATTGGGTGCAAACTGACCGTTACGCGAGTAAACAATTGCACCGCTGTGGTCTTCAAGCCTGAACAACCCCTTCGGCCCATCAATCGCCATATCGAATTGATTGCCCGTTGTGCTGACATTACCTACCGTAAAGCGCTGATTAATACTGGCCACCCCTACACCCAAGCCCACTTTAGAGCTAGCGTATACGTCAGCAAAGTTCACGGTTGCTGTTTTAAAGCCAACCGTTGAAGAGTTGGCAATGTTGTTGCCGATTACGTCTAAATTTTGTGAAGCAGCATTTAAACCGCTAAGTCCTTGTCCGAAACCCATTGTTATCCTCGCTTAACCTGTGCACCAATTAACTGCCGCCATCGCTGACTGGCCCGTTACGCTACATAATTTTTCGAATATCCAGCAGAGAGTAATTACCTGCCAGACCTAAATCCAACTGCAACCCTTTAGAGCTATAGGCCACGCTTGAGACCCTGCCTGAAGTAAGTGCCTCGGCGTACACATGCTGCCCGTCGGGATCTAATGCATCCACACGGATCTCGTAAGCCCCATCAGCTACCGGATTACCGGAATCGTCGTAACCATCCCACTCGACGTTATAAACACCTGACTCCAACGGCTCGAGCTCGATTTGTCGCACGGCCCGACCGCCTTTATCGGTGATGGTTATCACTGTTTTGGCCGCCGGGGCAATAATATCCACACCAAATGCTGTAGCCGTTTTACTCATCGGGTTAGACGGATCACTACCCACTAGCACTTTAGTTCCAGGAACCAGAACGTCTTTACCGATTAGTGCCGCAGCCTGCATGGACTGCGAAACGTCGATCTGACCCGAAACGGCTAACAACGTATCGTTAAGTTGTTGAATACCGTTTACGGTGGAGAGCTGCGCGATTTGAGTCGTGACTTGCGCGTTATCCATAGGGTTTAGCGGGTCTTGATTCTGAAGCTGAGTCACTAACAACGTTAGAAAGCGATCTTGTGTATCGCCTAACAAGTTATTGTTTTGGCTTCGTGCCAACGCTAAAGCATCTGCAGCGGGGTTCGCTGCGTAAGGGTTGTTATTTACCGTGGTCATACGTTTTCAAAGCTCCTAGCCTTATTGCCCTAAGGTTAACGTGCGCATCATCAGGTTTTTTGCTGTGTTGACCACTTCAATATTGGCTTGATACGAGCGTGACGCTGAAATCATGTTCACGGTTTCTGCCACGACATCCACATTGGGCATGGTGACGTAGCCTTGCTCGTTCGCTAGTGGATGCTGTGGGTTGTACTGCAAGCGAGCTGGCTCGTTACTTTCCACTACCGCAGCCACTTTGACGCCCCCCACTTCTGCTGCATAACCTTGATTTTGCAAAGGTGTAACTTGAAACACCACTTGGCGGGCCTGATAAGGCTGGCCGTCAGGCCCGGCGGCGCTGTCTGCATTCGCAATGTTGCTAGCCGTGACGTTCATCCGTTGCGATTGTGCCGTTAATGCTGAACCGGCTATTTGAAAGATACTAAAAGTACTCATGATTAACGTGTCGCCTTACTGTTGCAGTGCAGCCATCAACGTTTTAATACGTTGCGACAACACATTGAGATTGCTTTGGTAATGCATCGTGTTATCGGCAAAAGCCATTCGCTCTACATCCATATCCACGGTGTTGCCATCCAGACTGGGTTGTAAAGGTTGGCGGTATAACAACTCAGCTTGAGGTGCGCCTTGTGCTGCTGCCGGAATATGCCGCTCTGACGTGAGCCGTAATTGCGTATTAGCAAGGCTTTGCTTCTCGCCCATTGCTTTACTAAGCGCCTGACTAAAATCAAAATCACGCGCTTTGTAGTTAGGGGTATCCGCATTCGCAATGTTGGCCGCCAACACCTCTTGACGTTGCTGACGCAAATCTAATGCGGTTTGATAAAAGCTGAATTCCTCACCAATACGATCTATCATGTGCAATCTCTGTAACATCCATTTAAAGATGGATCGGAATAAATGACTAAACCGGCGTATTTGCAACCTTTAGTCACCGAATAACGTAATGGTAACGTTCGACTTCTCGGTATAAAGGTGGAAATAAGCTAGCAATCTCTAGTCAGTTCTTTCCTTGCACTTGACGCATAGTTTTTAAAATAACGTCATGCTTGCATTACGTTCTCTTCTTATTACTCTGTTCTGCCTCGGCACAATTGGCTCGGGGTCTGCGTTTGCGTCCACCCAGAACGCTGACGAGGTAAGCGCCGCAGTAGAGTCTTTTCTGTATACCAAAGCAAGCGTTTATCCAGGTACGCCTAGTGTTAGCGTACAACCGCCGGCAATACGGCAACATCAACAATGCGATGAGCTCAGCGTGCAGCCGCCAGCGGCGCAGCGCATGCGTTCCCGCATGACCGTTACTGTGCGATGCTTGGCTCCAGAAAGCTGGAGCTTGCACGTACAAGCCAACGTATCAGTGATGGGTTATTACTACGTCAGTAACCGCCGCCTCAACGTAGGCGACGTTATTTCCTTAGATGATTTAAGCCCCCGTGAAGGGGATATTTTGCGTTTGGCACCCAGCGTCGTTACTGATCCAAGCCTTATTATTGGTTCTATGGTTGGGCAACGTCTTAATGCTGGCAGCATCATCAAAGCCTCGGCCTTACGCGACCCTCAATCAGTACTTCGGGGCCAAACTGTACGTACGGTAGCGCGAGGCCATGGCTTTGTCGTTAGCAGCGAAGGACAAACACTGCAAGCCGGCGCCCCAGGCTCACAAATCCAAGTACGCGTGGGCTCAGGAAACGTAATTACCGCTACGGTACTCGACTCTCACACAGTGCAAGTGCTGATGTAAACCAGCTATTCACCTTTTTTGTGGTGGTAACACTAAAGAAATCAAAACACAGACCGTTATAATCACTAAGTCACTTGTTATTGATTCACTATTTTTGCGCTCGCCCCCGGAAGACACTATGAAAGTTACACCTTCTTCTCTACCCCACACCCCTGCCGAGCGCCTAAGCACGACGCGCCCAGCAACGGGGGCAACTGCGTACAGCCAGCAAAGCCCAACAAGCAGCCGCGGTGATTCGGCTTCCAACGTCGACCTTAGCACTACCGCACGCCAGCTACAGCAACTTCAATCGTCCGAGCACGACATCGATATCGAACGCGTACAAGCCGTTAAAGATGCTATTGCTGCCGGAAAATTACGCATTGATACCAGCCGTATTGCCGACTCACTCATCGCTAGCGCCCGCGAGCTTCTTAAGTAAAACAACCATCATGTCGTCTCAACCTTCTTTGCTCTTGCAGCAAACCCTAGAAAACGAAGTAAAACTTCTTACTTCATTTACTGAACTCTTGCAGCAAGAAACCATCTTGTTATTAGGCGAGCACGACAATGAAACGCTACACCAGGTTACTCAATTAAAAAACCAATACGCTGAACAGCTTGCCCACCTTAACGATCAGCGTGAGCACGCCTTAACAGCACTGCAAGTCAGCAATTCGGCAGCGGGCCTACAACAAGCCGCATCCCAGTTTCCGGACCTTGTCCCCCTTGTCGAGCAATTGCATTCACTGGCCGAGCAAGCCAAACTAGCCAACGAACAAAATGGCCTGCTAATCGATACGTACTTACAGTACAACCAACAGGCCTTAGATGCGCTCGCGCAGGCTATGCAACCCGTAGAACAAGTCTACGACGCACGTGGCAAGGCCTCTTTACAGCGAAGCCAGCCTCGCGCTTCGATTAAAGCCTAAGCTATTATTGCTGCATTATATTTTTCATCATAAACAGCTTCAGTAAGCCCTCTACTGTCTTGGGCGCACTTAACTGCTGCGAACGCGCTGACACCAGTTGTTTTAAGATTGCCCCTAAAGGGGCATGGCTAGTTGTTAATGCTATGTTCGCACTAGCCGCCGCCACTAAAGCCGCTAATTTCACCTGATCAATAATAGAACCATTTGCCGACGAAGCATCCCTCTCTAGTACGGCATACGCCGCCGCCTTAAACCGAGTGATCTGCTTAAATTCGATATAGCTCAGCAACCATGGCGCTAGCTCAGCATCTGAATACACACGTTCAGGGCTATGTAATAAGAAAGCATAATCCTGTAGCAACGCATTGGTTGTTCGATTCAATAAACGCAAAGCTACTAACTGAGCTTGCGCCGACGCTTGGCTTTTAGACCTTAATTCAATCGTCTCTCGTGCTATGCCCACCGCTACATCAGACAAGGGGACACCCCCTACTTGTGTCAGACTCAAACCCAGACTAGAGGGTTGCATAGCCTGATAATGCAATTGTTTTAGTAACGCTTTTGCACTGGTCGTACCGTCTTTATGCCAAAAACGAGTAGATGGCGGAATTGCGCAGAAGAAGGAGGAGGACGCGCCTGCCATACACTCACGCCAAAACGAGGCCGATCCCCCTTCAAAAGCATGCATCGCCACAGGCAGCCGTGTATTTATCCACGTCATTGCAGCGGTAGTTAAGCGCGATTCTGGCTGATGCACTAATTCGTGATCGCCTTCAGTAGACAGCCACTCATTAGCAGAAGCAAGCTGCTGAAATGGCGAGGCTACTATTCTACCTTCGCCATTCACCACGTAACTGGCTACTAAGCGTTTAGTACCACGCTCCGTTTTAGTCAGTTGATGCATACATAACAACGGCACGTGTGGATGCAACACCTCATGCTCGTGTCGCGCCGTACGCAACCACGCTTCGCCCGAAAGTATCGAGTCAGCATTCGCATCAGAAGGCTGCAGTTGACTACGCCAACACGCATACGCAGCGGCTAAAACACCACATTGTTCAAACATAGCCACCTGCTGCTGCAACTCGGCCACATCCATAACCGTTGACGTACTGTGCTGGGTTAATAATCGCGTCAGCATTTCATTGCGCTGTGCTAACACATCATCTTGTTGTTGCTGTTGCTCAGGCAGCCCTGCTGCGAGTAGGGCAGCTACCTCACCCGAGGTCGGAGCATAAAGCGCTTTGCCATAATGCGAAGCCTGATTAAACGCCATGTCCACAAGCTGCGAGGCACTTAAAAACTGCAAATGCTCAGGCACTTTTTGACCGTTAGAAACATAATGAATAGGCAACTGATAGCGTATTGCCGTATCCAACGCGGGCCCAATTCGACTGGCCTCATCAACCTTAGTAATGACGCAACCAATTAACGGACTACCACCATCCGTTTTATAGACTCGCGCCACTTCATCCAAGGTGTCTCCATGACTGGAAGCGTTAAGCGCCAACAAGCGCTGAATACGCCTGCCTGAACTCGCCAGTAGCGAGGCTTGTTCGCTAACGTAACGGTCTCGTTGACTAATACCTACATTATCAATAAGCACTACTTGATCAGGCTGGATGCCCAACATAACCTGACGTAGACTTTGCGCATCTTGCACTACGTGCACCTGCACCCGCAACAAATCAGCATAAATTTTCAACTGCTCGTGCGCACCGATCCGATAAGTATCAGTGGTAATAAGTACCAGCTTATCCGGCCCAAAACGCTTTACGCACCGCGCCGCTAATTTTGCAATAGTGGTTGTTTTTCCTACCCCCGTAGGACCAACCAGTGCCAGCGCCACGCCCGGCTGCCAAAGTAGCTCTTCTTTTTGCAATACAGGTAAATGAGTATCGAGCTCGTTACGCGCCCACTCTATGGCTCGCTTTCCGGTTAGGTGAGTTGGTAAGCGCTTCAACATAGCACGCAATAACGCCGTACTAAAACCGTAGGCAAGTAAGGTCTGAAACAATTGAATTGTCTCAGGGGTGCGCTGTAGCTGATGACTCCACAGCAGCTCATCAATGCGCGACTCCAAGGCCCCTTGCATAGCACCGATAGCTCCCACCACTTCTGCGGGAGGACTCGCTATGGGCTTAGCCATAGGCTCATGCACAGCCGAAGCAGATGCTGGGGTCTCGCCTATATTCGTTGTTTCAGCTACAACAGGAGCCGCTTCGGTAGTATCACGATGCGCCATTTGCTGTGTAGCCACTGAAGTCGCATCAGTGGCCAGAATCTCCACCCCCCCATTTACCCGCCGATTGGACACGATGAGCGCATCCGGTCCTAAAGCGATACGTACCTGCCGCATAGCTTCGCGGTTAGTACTACCAAAAAAACGACTTACATTCATGCTTGATTACCTATGATGGCCGTTACGCGAATTGTGCGCTCATCTGGAATTTCTTGATTGGACAATACACCTAGCTGTGGAATGTGATGACGCAAGAACCGTGATAACGACATACGTAATAACGGCGGCACGACCAACACAGCCGGATCCCCACCCTCTTCCTGCTGATGAGTAGCCTGTAACGCTTCAGATAACAATGTTTCCGCCAATCCGGGCTCTAAGGCACCGCTGGTGGTCAGCGCTTGGGTTAACACGCGCTCCAGCCGTGCATCCAAACCAATAACTCGCAATTCGCCTTCCCCCGGGAACCACTGCTGGGTGATGGCGCGTCCTAGTGCAACGCGCGTCAGCATTAATAACTCAGCAGCCTCATCCACGTTGGGGTGTGTCTGGCTTTGCGTTTGTAAGCGCGGCGCATGCTCTGACACCACCTCGATAATGCTACGCATATCGCGGATGGGCACTTCTTCTGCGAGCAAACCGCGTAATACCTTGTGCAAGACACTTAAACTAATGGTCTTGGGAACAAGATCCTCAACGAGACGAGGCATATCCCGTGCCACATGATCCAATAGTTGTTGTACTTCCTGTCGTCCCAGCAGCTCAGCGCCATGGCGGTGTAGTAAGTGATTCAGATGGGTAGCAATCACCGTACTTGCATCGACCACGGTATAGCCTGCTATTTGCGCTTGCTCGCGCATTTCCGCATCAATCCACACCGCAGGCAAACCAAACGCCGGATCCGTTGTGGGCGTACCCGCTAACGGCACACTGACACCACCCGGATCAATAGCGAGCCATTGCCCCGGCGTCGCCACCCCACGCCCTACCTCAACGCCATACAATAAAATACGGTATTCATTAGGCTTAAGTTCTAGGTTGTCGCGAATGTGTACCACAGGCGGCAGAAAACCCACATCTTGGGCAAACTTTTTACGCAAGCTGCGAATTCGGTGTAATAGCTCACCGTTTTGCGCATGGTCAACCAGAGAAATCAAACGGTATCCCACTTCTAGCTCGAGTGGGTCCACCATCGACACATCATCCCAGCTGGCTTCGGCCGCCGCTTGCTCAGCAGCTTCTACTGCTTCGTTAGGGGTCTGGGTGGCAGCAAGCGCTTGCTCCTGTTGGCGTTTCAATAAGGCCCACCCTATTCCAGCCACCATGGCCGCTAACGATAAAAAGGCCACGTGAGGCATGTTGGGAATCATCCCCATCAACCCCAAAATACCCGCTGTTAAAAACATCACATTCGGGTTAGCAAAGAGTTGCCCAACCATTTGCTGGCCCACGTCTTCGCCCGTGGCAACCCGAGACACCACGACACCGGCAGCAGTAGAAATAACCAAAGCGGGGATTTGCGCTACCAGTCCATCCCCAATTGTCAAAATGGTGTAGACCCGACCAGCATCCGAAAAGCTCAGCCCGTGCTGCATAATACCCACCATCAGTCCACCAACAATACTGATGACCATGATCAGTAGCCCGGCTACCGCATCACCACGGACAAACTTACTCGCCCCATCCATCGAACCATAAAACTCGGCTTCTTGTGCCACCTCTTGACGCCGTTTACGTGCTTCCTCTTCACCAATCAACCCAGCGTTCAAGTCGGCATCGATAGCCATCTGTTTACCCGGCATGGCATCTAAGGTGAAACGCGCACCCACCTCAGCAATACGGCCAGCACCCTTGGTAATCACGACAAAGTTAATGATGACCAAAATAACAAAAACAATAATCCCGACGGTAAAGTTACCGGCAATCAAAAAATGGCCAAAAGCTTCAATTACCTGACCGGCGGCGTCTGAGCCCTTGTGCCCATTTAATAAGACCACACGTGTCGACGCGATATTAAGTGCCAAGCGCAGTAAGGTGGCAAACAGCAGTACCGAGGGAAAGGCCGCAAAGTCCAAAGGCTTCTTAGTGAACATTGCGACCAGCAAAATCATGACGGCCAGTGCGATATTAAAGGTAAAAAACAAGTCCAGCAGAAAAGGCGGCAATGGAAGAATCATCATTGCCAATACCATTAGAATTAGTATCGGGCCCGCTAACAAGCGGGTCTGAGACATTCCATTGGCCTTAATTAACGCAATAAAGCTGTTCATGTTTGGGATTAAATAGTTATCTAATTGGCTTGTAAGGGATCAAAGCCATCGGGTACGACTAAATCGGTAGGCTTAGCCGGAGCAAAGCCCTGCCCCTGACGCCAAGCACGTAACTGAAACACCCAAGCCAGCACCTCGGCGACGGCAGCATACAGCTCAAGGGGAATTTCATAACCGATCTCTACATGCTGATGCAGGGCTCGGGCCAAAGGGGGTGCTTCAAGCAAGGGCACTTTATGTTCCGCAGCCAAATCTTTAATACGCAACGCCACCAAACCTTTGCCTTTTGCCACAACTCGTGGTGCCCCCTGTTCGCCCTCGGCGTAACGCAAGGCCACGGCATAATGGGTAGGGTTAGTAATAATGACATCCGCTGTAGGCACATCAGCCATCATTCGCCGTTGAGCCATACTGCGTTGTTGTGCTCGGATGCGCCCTTTTACGTGCGGGTCACCCTCACTTTCTTTATGCTCTTCTTTCATGTCTTGTTTAGACATACGCATTTTTTTATGAAAGCTAAACAACTGCCACGGCGCGTCAATTAAGACTATCAGCAACAAACTGGCCACAATCAAAGCACAGCTTAAAGCGACTAAGCTCATGCCTTTAATCAAAGCCTCTGTGGGATTCACGTGCATCAAGCTGGTCATCTGATCACGAAAATGCCAGATCACCATCATGGCAACACCACCAATTAACCCCGCTTTTGCCAAGGCTTTTACTAACTCGATAAGTGTTTGAGCAGAAAACATTCGCTGCACCCCCTTAATGGGGTTCAGCTTTTCGAACTTAGGCTCAAGTGACTTCCAAGACAACATGAAGCCACCCAATAACGCAGAACCTAAAATAGCGGTAACAACTAGGGCTACGAATAAGGGCAACAAACTACTGATGGCTTCAATCGCTGATTGGGCAGCACCCGCCACCATGACTTCCGTGTCTCGCCCTATACGCGGATCAAACCAAAAGCTATTTCGCATAATGCTATTTAGCGTGCGAAACATGAAGCCCCCGGAAAACCATAACGTAGCCACCCCCACGGCCAATAACAAAAAGGTAGCAAGCTCGCGGGAGCGCGCAACCTGCCCTTCCTCGCGCGCCTTCTCTAGGCGCCGGGGGGTAGCCGGTTCGGTTTTTTCTAAATCGCTTTCCTCTGCCATGCGTGGAAGACATCAGTCGGGTTACACGGTGCCTAACGGGTGTTCAGACACATTCGTGCGCACCCTAGCCTAAGAATTTTACTAAGTTGGCTAGGTTGTTAAGGGCAGAGTAATAGCTATAAATCAGCCCTGTTCACAGAGCCGATTTCGCTACCTAAGGCGTTTTTTGATAAAAGTAAGGACTAAAAGCCAAGGCTAGACAACAGGTCGTCAACTTGGTCTTGATCCGTTACAACGTCAGATTCTGTTGGGTTCACCACTGGCCCGTTTAACAAGCTAGAGGTTTCCTCTCGGCGCTCTGGTGGCACGCTGTCGATAAGCACTTGCACCAGCTCGGTTTCTATGTTTCCGATCAGTTGCAGCATGCGCTGTATAACCTGACCCGTAAGGTCTTGAAAGTCTTGCGCCATGATGATTTCAAGCAGGTTTTCTTGTGTTTGTTTTGTACGCGTTTGTACATGCTCGAAAAACAGGCGCGTGTCGTCTACTAACGCTCGCGCCTCGGGCAATTCTGCTGGCTCGTCGAACCATTGCTGCCAGCGCTCATCCAGCGACTGTGCAGCATCGGACATACTATCTTGTAGAGGGCCTGTTTTTTCGGCGGCGGTTAACACTCGGTTAGCGGCCTGCTCCGTCATGCGCCCTACATACCGTAGGCGATCTCGCGCATCCGGAATGGCATGCGCCGCCTCGTTGACCGCCTGATCCAGCCCCAGCTCGCGCATACTTGCGCGCACTTCGCGAGTTAACTGGGCGATGCGCTGCACAACGTCAGTGGACGCCTGTACTTGCGCAACCTCACCACTTGCTTCAGTTGCCTCGCTTAATTCTGTGGCCTTCGTCTTGTGGATTTCATCCATCAGACTCTCCTTATTAAACTAGCCCATCTTCTCGAAAATCTTGTTCAGTTTTTCTTCCAATGTTGCTGCTGTAAAAGGTTTCACCACATAGCCACTGGCACCAGCCTGTGCTGCAGCAATGATATTTTCCTTCTTGGCTTCAGCCGTTACCATCAACACAGGCATTGTCGATAAATTGGCGTCAGCACGAATTTGCTTCAGCATTTCAAGCCCGTCTAGATTTGGCATGTTCCAATCAGACACCACAAAATCGAAATTGCCATTACGCAACTTCTCTAAGCCCATCGCACCGTCTTCCGCTTCATCCACATTTTCATAACCTAGATCTTTAAGCAGATTTCGGATAATTCGACGCATGGTTGGAAAGTCATCGACGACGAGAATCTTTATATTTTTATTAGCCATTCATTAATTCTCCGTTAACAAGTCAATCGCGCTGATCGAGCATACTAAACCCGATGTCCGTACGAGCCAGCGCTTGCTAATAAGCGTTCACTGATTTCAGGTAAAGCAAGGGCTTCAGTGGCAGCCCCAATAGCTAGCGCCTCGCGGGGCATACCGAATACCACACTGGTCGCCTCATCTTGTGCAAAGGTTATAGCCCCGGCCTCCTTCATTGCTAACAAGCCCTGCGCCCCATCTTTACCCATTCCAGTTAACACAATACCCACTGCATTCTTACCTGCTACCTGTGCTGCCGAAGCAAACAACACATCCACCGCCGGACGATGGCGGTTAACCGGTTCACTTGGGTCTAATTCGACCACATAATTAGCACCAGAACGAGCCAATTTCATGTGTGCAACCCCACCCGGCGCCAAATAAACATGCCCCGGCAAAACGCGCTGTCCGTGCTCGGCCTCGTGAACTTGCATCGCACAAAGCGTATCGAGGCGCTGTACAAAAGAGCGTGTAAATCCAGCAGGCATATGCTGCGTGATTAGAACGGCGGGGCCGTCAGCAGGCATGGGTTCCAGTATTTGTCGTATCGCTTCAGTACCTCCGGTGGAGGCTCCGATTAAAATCAATTTTTCAGTGGTTGCAAAACGGCGAGCCGCTAAAGGCCGACTCGGCCGCACTTTTGCAACAGGCCGAGAGAGATAGGTTTTCGCCATCGCCGCCGCTCGTATTTTTTCGGCAATGAGGTCGGAATACTCAAGCAAGCCATCACGCAACCCTAGGCGCGGCTTAGTCACAAAGTCGACTGCACCCAATTCTAATGCACGGATCGTTACCTCGGAGTTACGCTCCGTTAAGGACGACACCATCACAACCGGCATTGGACGTAAACGCATTAAACGCTCTAAGAAATCCAGCCCATCCATGCGTGGCATTTCTACGTCTAGTGTTAAGACGTCTGGGTTATATTCTTTAATCAGCTCACGTGCCACTAAGGGGTCTGGTGCCACAGCCACCACTTCCATATCTGGATGGCTATTAATAATTTCCACCATCAGACTCCGCACCAACGCGGAATCGTCTACGCATAACACTCTGATTTTATTCATAATAGCTAGCAACACTATGCCGTTTTAGCGTGTGACTTACACTCGCACGTATACTGTTTGCCCCTTTAAACGAAATGCCGTACTTAACTGCGAAATGTTCTCGGAGTGCCCAACAAAAAGCAGCGCTCCGGGCTTCATTTGTTGTGCAAAGCGATTCAACAACTTGATCTGCGTTTCTCGTTCGAAATAGATCATGGTGTTACGGCAGAAAATGGCGTCGAACTTTTGCTGCTCTGGCCAATTTTGTGTAGAGATCAGGTTCACAACCTGAAAGTCGATCAGTTCGCGCAAGGCTGGTTTGACCCGAACCCTACCGGTAAAAGCCCCCTTACCTCGTTGGAAGTACTTTTTCAGCAACGGCTCAGGCACTGGCATCACCCGGTCCATGCCATAAATGCCTTGTTTAGCCTTAGCGATCGCCGCAGTATCCACATCAGAAGCCAAAACCGAAACCTGTACATCCACATTCGGGATGGACTCACGCAGCGTCATAGCGATGCTGTAAGCTTCCTCACCGGTTGACGCTGCACTACTCCACACAGCAATAGGCTTAGCTCGTGTTGCCACGAACTCTCCCAGCACATCAAAATGGTGCCGTTCGCGGAAAAAAGCTGTGTGATTAATGGTAAACGTATTGATAAAGTTGTCCCATTCATCAGCCTGAACGTTATAAGCCAAATGATCCAAATACTGCTTGACCGTAGCCAAATGCAAATGCTTTGCTCGTAACCCCAAGCTGCGAGCAATCATGTCCTCTTTATGAGCGCCCAGCACAATCCCTGTGCGTTCTTGCAATAGTTGTGCAGCCCGAGCACAATCCTCTGCCGTCGCTTTGGGCAACGTAGGCAGGGTATAGACGAAGCTTTGAGCAGTCGTTGTCATAGGCGTCTACTAGCCGCTGAAGCCTGAAGTGGGCATCGCTAAACTAGGTTTTTTAGAGGAGATATCGGAACCCAATTCGCCCGCAATCGACTCAATAACATCTCCTGAGCTGATACGGAATGCGGCCACCGTATCGGTTAGTCGTACGGCTTGTTGCTGCAGGGCGGATGCAGCCGCCGCAGCCTGCTCAACCAAAGCCGCATTCTGCTGCACCACCATATCCATTTGTGCTACGGCCTGATTCACCTGAACAATCCCTTCTGATTGCTCGTGAGAGGCCGAGGCAATCTCATCCATTAGGGTCGTCACTCCTTGCACTGAACTCACGACATCGCGCATGACCGCACCAGCCTCATCAACCTGACGTGTTCCCGCCTGCACCTTAGTCAAAGAGGCTTCAATTAACGCTTTAATTTCGCGTGCTGCCTGAGCACTACGTTGTGCTAAAGAACGAACCTCACCGGCTACAACCGCAAAGCCCCTACCTTGCTCTCCTGCTCGAGCAGCCTCGACCGCCGCATTCAAGGCCAGAATATTGGTTTGGAACGCAATGCCATCAATAACATTAACAATGTCCGATATTTGAGTGGACCCTTCGGATATTTCATTCATGGTTGCTACAACAGCGGCAACTGCTTCGCCACCTTTTGCGGCCACGGTAGATGCCTCGTGCGCCACGTGATCCGCTTGTCTGGCATTGTCGGAGTTTTGACGCACCGTGCTGGATAACTGCTCCATGCTTGCCGCTGTTTGCTGTAGTGCTGCCGCTTGTTGTTCAGTACGGCTGCTTAAATCCGTATTACCCAAATAAATTTCGGTAGAGCTAGTATTGATGCCATCCACCCCTTCTCGAACAGCCACCACCATACGGCGCAAGCTGTCTTGCATGCGACGCACTGCTTCGTAGAGCACACCAATTTCATTTGTGGAATACACCTCTACCCGTCGCGTTAAGTCACCACTCGCGATGCGATCGAAATGGGCACCTGCATCACGTAAAGGGCGAAGCACTAAGCGATTTAAAAACACATACACCGCAATACAAATAAATATACAGAAAGCAATCGCAAAACCCACTAGCCGCAATACTAACGCGTACTGATCTGCTTCCTGCTGGTAGCGCTGATCCACGATGTTTTGCTGCTGAACAGTGTAACGTTCGAAAGCTTGATTAAACGCTTGCTCAGGCCCTTGCGCCACAGCCGATAACTGTTCATCGAACTGGCTTAACTGTCCATCGCGTAATAGAGCGATTAAGGATGGCAAGCCTTCTGTTAACAACGCATCGAAGGTAGCGTGTACAGAATCGTAGGCACTGGATGGGTCGTTTAACGAGTTTGTCATCGCGTCAAACTGGGCGAGCATTTGTAATGCTTGGTGCTGCTCCTGTTCTACCTGTGAAAGCAATTCTTCCGTAGTAGCATCTAGCTGCGTAAGCCCCCCAGCCCCCTCTTCTACCCAGTGGCTTGCCGTGGTGTAGCTCTGCTGCGCATGGTTCACCACATAACTAGCCAGAGCTCGTCCTAAATGAGCTTGAGCATTTTTATAATGCTCGACAGTTTGTCGCAAAACTGTGCTTGCTCGCTGATTGGACACCATTGTTTCCAGAGCTTGATTGTTGGCCTTGAGTGACAAGATACCCAGCGCAGCTCCTGCCAATAGCATCAACATAAAGAAAACCAACACAATAATCAGGCTGGTTCGAACTGTCACATCAGAGAGCCGGAATCGCTTAAACATGAAGCATCCTTAATCAGACAAAACGCTACCGACTTGACCGGTAGTACCGCAAAACGCTACGCCACCATCGCGCTGTCCACCAACGCCATTTCTTCGCTGGTCATCAGCTTTTCAATATCAACCAAGATCAACATACGTTCATCTAAGGTGCCAATACCGGTTAAATAATCGGTAGAAAAAGCTGTTCCAAACTGAGGTGGATCGCTGATTTGTGATTTTTGCAGCACCAACACATCCGAAACCCCATCGACAACCATGCCAACCACTCGCGACTCGAGATTAAGAATGATGACGACCGTTTGCTGGGTGTAGCTAGCGTCCTTCAGTGCAAACTTGATGCGTAAATCAACAATGGGGACAATGACTCCTCGTAAGTTCGTTACCCCTTTGACGAAAGACGGTACATTTGCGATACGCGTAACCGACTGAGCGTCGTAGCCGCGAATTTCTTGAACCTTAAGAATATCAATGCCGTACTCTTGATCTTCTAATATGAAAACCAGATATTCTTTACCCAAGCCTTCGTTCTGTTGGTTATCGGCCATCAGATGATTTGCCATAGTTTTCTCCGCACAAATAATTCGCTTAAATTTCGGCCCGCGCCCGCGTTAAACGGTGCAATGCAAACACATCCACAATTAACGCAACACTCCCATCGCCAAGAATCGTGGCTGCAGATATGCCAGGTATTTTCCGATAATTAGCTTCCAAGTTTTTAACAACCACCTGATGCTGACCAATTAAATGATCCACCAGCAGCGCAAAACGCATGTCCTCGGCTTGCAAAATGACGGCTATCGCTTTGGTCATGTCGGTTTCAGCGTTTTCCACGCTAAAAACATCCGCTAAAGAAACAACTGGCAAGTACTCTCCACGCACGTGAAGTACATGATCATCATTCGACAAGCGCTTAATTTGTTCGGTGGTGGGCTGCATTGACTCGGTAACATGACTAAGGGGCAGAATAAAGGTTTCATTTCCCACTTGAACCGACATACCATCAAGAATCGCCAACGTTAATGGCAACACAATACGTGTCGTTGTTCCTTGTCCTTCGCGTGAAAACATTTGCACATTTCCACCCAT
>Ga0079224_100001065_pt1 | contig 30191 bp, 25 predicted proteins | sample Stecom2015_FD_80414 | JGI IMG/M metagenome (GOLD analysis project Ga0079224, IMG submission 80414) | Agricultural soil microbial communities from Utah to study Nitrogen management - Steer compost 2015 | ecosystem: Environmental > Terrestrial > Soil > Agricultural land | place: USA: Utah... | reverse complement strand
CCCCGAACCCCCCACCCGGCCCGGGGTAAACACCAGTTTTCACGGGAGATGCGAACGGCCCGGGGGACGGCCCGGAGATCGACGGACGCTGAAGGGGGCGAAGGTACGTTGGCCGAGGATACGCGACGGATCGCGTGGCGTCGTGCGCGCCGGTCGCTGGAGCATGTCCGGCCGTATCGCTGGTCGGTCCTGACGGCGCTGGCCCTGACGACGCTGGTCGCCGGTGTGAACGCGGTCGAGCCGCTTGTCCTGCGCTATCTTTTCGACCACCTCGAAGGTGCCGGGGCGATGCGCGCGCTCGCCCTGGGTCTCGCAGGCCTGCTCGGCCTCGGCGTACTCCGCGAGGGTGTGAGCGGTCTGAACAACTGGCTGACGTGGCGTGTCCGGATCGGGGTCCAGTTCGGCCTCCTCTCGGAGACGGTCGACCGCCTGCATCGCCTCCCGCTCACGTACCATCAGGCCGAGAGCGTGGGCGGGATCATGACGAAGGTGGACCGGGGGATCAGCGGCTTCGTGGGCGCGGTTTCGGAGCTCCTGTTCAGCCTCTTCCCCTCCCTCCTCTACCTGGCGATGTCGGTCGTGATCATGGCGCGGCTGGACGTGCGCCTGACGCTCCTGGTCCTGGTTTTCGCGCCGCTCCCGGCGCTGATCGGCGGGTGGGCCGCGGGCGAACAGACGCGGCGCGAGCGTTACCTCCTCGACCGGTGGACGAAGATCTACTCGCGCTTCAACGAAGTCCTCGCGGGCATTCTGACGGTCAAGAGCTTCGCGATGGAGGACGAGGAGAAGCGGCGCTTCCTGACGGAGGTCGATGCTGCGAACCGGATCGTGATCCGGGGGGTCGGCCGCGACACCGGGGTGGGCGCGGCCCGCAACGGAGTCGCGATGCTCGCCCGCGTGGGCGTGATCGCCCTGGGCGGGCTCCTGATCGTCAGGAGTGAGATGACGCTCGGGACCCTGGTCGCGTTCCTCGGCTACATCGGCGGGCTCTTCGGCCCGGTCGAGGGGCTGACGGGCATCTATCAGACGCTGCGCAAGGCGTCGGTCTCGCTGGAGGCGATCTACTCGATTCTGGACGCGAGGGAAACGCTGCGGGACGCGCCGGATGCGCGGCCGGTCGAGGAGGTGCGCGGCGAGGTCGTCTTCGACAAGGTGAGCTTCGCCTACGGAGATGGCCCGCCGGTCCTGGACCGGATCGATTTCCGGGTGCGTCCCGGCGAGAAGGTCGCGCTCGTCGGTCCGAGCGGCGCGGGGAAGAGCACGATGATGGCGCTCCTCCAGCGACTCCACGACCCGACGTCGGGCTCGATCAGGATCGACGGGAAGGACCTCCGCACGCTGAAGCAGCGCTCCCTGCGGAAGAAGATCGGCGTGGTCCTCCAGGATGCGCTGCTCTTCAACGACACGATCCGCAACAACATCGCCTACGGCCGGCCGGGCGCCTCTCAGTGGGAGATCGAGGCCGCGGCCCGGGCCGCGAACGCGCACGACTTCATCATGCGGCTCCCCCAGGGCTACGACACCGTCGTGGGCGAGCGCGGCGGCCTCCTCTCGGGCGGCCAGCGCCAGCGGATCGCCATCGCCCGGGCGCTCCTCAAGAATCCGCCGATCCTGATCCTGGACGAGGCGACCTCGGCGCTCGACTCCGAGTCCGAAGCGCTCGTGCAGGAGGCGCTGAAGCACCTGATCAAGGGGCGTACGACCTTCGTGATCGCACACCGCCTCAGCACGGTCGTCGACGCGGACCGTATCTTGGTCCTCCGCGACGGCCGGATCGTCGAGAGCGGGACGCACCAGGAGCTCATCGCGAGGGGTGGACACTACGCCTCGCTCGTCCGGCGCCAGAGCCGGGCGCTCTTCCTCGCGGCCTCGGCGTGAGCGGGCGGGGATCGGGCGCGGGAACGCTCCGAAAACCGCGTCCGACGAGGCGAATGCGGCCGCCGGCTGCGACGGCCGAAAGCCGCGTGACGCATTGACCCCGGACCTTGTCTTTGTTACCTTTAGGGGTGCCCCGGATGCCGTCGTACGACCGATGGCGCCGGGGCGGCGAACCCCGCGGTCGGACGGTCGATTGGGGTGTAGCTCAATGGCAGAGCGGCCGGCTGTTAACCGGCAGGTTGCAGGTTCGAGTCCTGCCGCCCCAGCTCCAGGCAACGCGGCCCCGCACGAGTCGATCTCGTGCGGGGCCGTTTTCGTTCCCCGAGACGTCTGCCGGATACGCATGCTTCTTGCAGTGCCGACGGAGCCGCCCACCACCCACCGACCCCCACGCAGGAGGCGCAGTATGTGGCTCTTCTCTTTCCTGTCGAACCCTCGTGCGGCCGACGCGGAGACGGAGCTCCGCGCCGAACTCCGGGAGTTCGCCTACGACGGCCTCATCCAGCTCGCCCTCGATCTGGAGCGCGACACGGTCAAGCGCGGCACCTGGGACGGTTGCGTCCTCAGCTACCGCCGGGGGTACGCAGGATCGGTCGACTGTGACCGCAAGGGACGGCGCGGCAACGCCTTCACGCGCTACTGGGATGCGGAGCGGATCGATCGCCAGCACGTCCTGGCCATCGTCCGGGAGGAGATCCGGAGCCGGCGTTCGACCGGCACGGCCGCGCCGCACGTCGAACCGCCGGTCACCGTCTAGTCTCGCGCCGCGGCGGCCCGGAACGACGAGCGCCCGGGCCGCCGAGCCGTCGCCTCCCTCCGCGCCGGACCACGCGGGGCCGGGACGGCTGCGACCGCGCCGCCCCGCCCCGCGCTCGACCGCGGCACGAGCCAGGCCCTCGCGGCCACGGCACGTCACGCCGCACTACGGCCGGATCCACGCCAGGATGCTCGCCCGGCCCGCCCTCGCATAGACATGGTACGGATAGGTATGGCAGTTCGGCGTGTTCGTGCCCCGAACACAGCCGTTGTAGCGGAGGAGCGCCCGCTCGATGTCGCCGCCCTCGAGGCGGAAGTAGTGCACGAAGATCCGGGCGCCGTGGCAGATGTTCGCCTCCACGTCGTCCAGATCGGGGGCGCACGGCGGCCAGTTCCCCTCGTGCCGAGGCATGACCTGCATGAGCCCCCGCGCGCCGACCGGGCTCCTCGCGTAGGGATCCAGCCACGGGTTCTCGACCAGCAGGACCGCCAGGAGCAGCCTCGGGTCCACGTCCACTCGCCTCGCCTCGGTGACGAGCGCCAGGGCGATCCGCCGAACGAGGGCCGGGTCATCCCGGTACCGCAGCAACACCCTTTCGATCGGGGCAACCTCCTCCTCGTAGTAGACCTCGACCCGCCGCCAGAGGTCCTCGATACGTTCCGCACGCTCGAGCAGCGGGGCCACCCCGAGCGTCACGAACTCCGCTGCCGGCGGAGCGTCCGCCACCTCCGCCTCGACAACCTCGCCCCTGGCCCGCGCGGTCCATGCGACCGAGCCGACCACCAGGAGACCGAGCAGATAGGCGCCCCACCGGTTACGGCCGGGCGCGCCATCCCAGACGGACCGCGGCAATGTCCGGAAGAGTTCCACCTGTTTCGTCATTCTCTCATCTCCTCCCGTCACGCAAAATCGGCGGCCGGTTGGCCGCCGATCGGTACGTGCCGGGATTCGTGTAGCCTCCGAGCCGAGCGGCATTCCTCGCCGTGGACGAGCCCGTCCGGTCGCCAGGACCGTCCGGTATGTGCGACGTGTCCGCATCGGCCGACCTGAGGAAGATCGCCTGGAACACGTACGCTTGCAACCCTTTTCTACCAGCGGACCGAAACGCCGCGCCCCGACACGCACGTTGCGTGCGAGCCCGCCCGAGGACCGGCGAGAGGCGGATCGGCGCGGGGTCCCCGCCGACGGTGCGGCGGCCGCATGCGCACGCGGGAGCACGACGGGTACAACGGTTGCAACTCCGCCGGAGACGGGAGGGGGACCTCGAGCGACGGGAGGGGACCCGGACCCGGATCGAGAGACGTGTACGCAGGAGGACGCATGGAATGGGAGCGCCGACCCCGGCACGCGACTCCGCGCATGGAGCAGCGGACACTCCGCGACGAGCGGGGCCGGACCTGGGTGGGGAACATCACCTCCGGCACGGTGAGCGGCGGTGAACGGCACGCCGAGGTCTTCTTCGTCTGTACCGATCAGCCGGGCGAACTCAAGCGGGTCTCGCGGCTGGACATCCCCGTGGATGACGCGGACGAACGGTGGCGGACGATGGACGAATCCGAGATCCTGGAGGTGTTCCGCCGTTCGGAACCGGCCTGACGCCGGGCACCGCGTGGCCGGCCCGATGCCCGGCCCGGCGCCCCGGCTTGCAAGAACGGGCCCAAAGCAGTAAATTGAGTGACGTATTACGCTTACAATGACGCCGTTGTGGTCGCGGCTACCCTAATCCAGGAGGATCTCCATGGCGCTGTACCGGACTCTTTACTATGGGGATGTCAGTGTGGGTGTGGGGGGCCGGATCACGATCCCGCAGGAGATCCGAGACGATCTCGGGCTCCAGGACGGCGATCTCCTGACCGTTCGGGTCGAGGAGAGCAGTGTCGGAACCCGTCAACTCGTCCTCTGGCGCGCTGACCGTCGGGAGCACGACGACGAGGTCGCCTGACCCTGTGCGCCGACCGCCGAGTCGGCGTTCGCCCTCACCCTTCGAGATCCGCCCAGCGTATCAGTTCGAGGAGAGGCCCCCGTCCATCATGGTGCCAGGGAGGCGGGGGCCAGGGCATCCCTTGCAGATCGGTAATACGACTGGCCCCGATCCGCCCCAGCCGCTCGGCGAGCGCCTCCCGTCGCCGTGATCCGGCCACGAGCCCGACCGTCTGGAGGTAGCGGGCGAAGGGCTCGACGTGGGCGACGACGTCTTCCAGCGCGTCGAGCGGTTTCACCCAGATGACCCGGTTCAGGCACGAGGCCGTGAACTCGGGGTCGGCCTCGTAGATGACCGTGTACTCGGTCCCGTCGCTCGCGTGGACCTCGACGTCCCGCCCCGCGAGCGCGCGGAATTCGGCCCCGCCCCTGACCTGCCGGATGCGCGCCGCCTCGGCCGGTCCAATCCGACCACGGGGCAGCTCCTCCTCCAGGCGTTCCATCCCCCTGGCCAGGAGCGCCGCGAACCGTCGGGGCTCCACCTCTCCTCCCCGTTCGATGTAGACGACGTGGGGCGAGACGCACCCCTGCTGGTCGAAGACCGCGGTCGCCCTCGCCGCCGCGTCCGCGACGCCGGGCGCCTCGGCCGCGCCGAGCGCTTCCTTCCCGATCGCGATGAACGAGAGGCGGGGACCGTGCTCGACGAGCCGAGTGCCGGGCGGTATGCGGGCGCGCACGCTCGCGACGCTCTCCTCGCCGCCGTAGACGATCACGGTGTCGGCCGAACCGAACGCCACGTCCTCGAGCGCCGCGCTCCCGCCCGGCCAGTACGTCACCGCGAGGCACTCGCCCAGCGCCGGGTCGACCTCCATGAGCATCCTCGCGAAGAGCACCGGCAGGACGGGTTCGCCCGACGCCGTCTTCCCCAGTGACGAGGCCTTGACCAGCAGCGCGCGGATCAGCGAGGTGACCGCGACGCCCGGCACGTTGCCGGAGAAGAGGTGGACCGCGAGCTCCGGACCGTACGCCCTCACCCGCCTCGGCGCCGGCCGCCCGCCCGACACGCCCCCGCCCGCCCGGCCAGCCGCACCGCCGCGCCCGGGGCCGCCCTCGCGCCATTCGGGTCCGGCCGTGCTCCCGTCGTCCCGGAACCCGTCCAGCACCCCGGGGTCGCGGAACTCCGCCCGGAGCAGCCCGTCCAGCGCGCCGGCCCGCCAGTCGGCGGCCATCCGGTCCAGGATCAGCCGGATCATCGGCGGCGAATACCCGGTCACGGCGGGGAGCAGCCGCTCCGCCTGGGCGCGGTGGGGGTCATCGCTCCGGCCCAGCCGCCGGGCGACGGCATCCACGGCGCGCACGACGTCGGCCACGGGCCGGCCCGCGAGCGCCTCCTCCCGGGCCGCACGCAACCGTTCCGTGACGCGGCCGAGCGCGGACGGATCCAGTACCGGCACCCGGATCCGGATCCGCCCGTCGTCGTACGTCCACTCGTTCCACCCGGCGAGATCGGAATCCTCGATCCCCGGCAGGTGCCAGGCATCGAACACGATCATCGACGCCGCGCCCCTGCCGCCTCGACGAGCAGGTCCATCGCGATCGAGCACCCGCGCGGCGGCGCGCCGCTCGCGCGCCCGAGGACGACGAACCCGCCGTCCTCCGTCTCCCGCCCCAGGTCCTCCGTCTGCACGGCGGCGACGGAGCCCAGATTCGCGAGATCGTGATGGCGCAGGATCCCGACCTCGCCCGGCGCGACCGGCTCGAGCGTCTCCGGGTCGACGGCGACCGTGCGGACCCACGGCGGAGGCACCTTGTGCCGCGGACGGGACGAGCCCGTCAGGATCCGGTCACGCAGGACATTGTCGTAGAACTGCGAGCACAGCTCGGTCATCCCGTACTCGTTGACCACGTGATCGGCCGGGATACCGAGGAGCTCCTCGTACGTCGCGAGGAGCGCGTCCGCCGTGACCTCCCGGCTCCGCCCCTTGAAGCCGCCCGTGTCGACGAGGCGGGAGCCGGCGGGCAGCCGGAACCGCTCGCCGCGCTCGCGCAGCCGGTCGGTCCAGTGGACGAAGGCAAAGGCCGTCCCGATCAGGCAGACCGGCTGTCCGTCCGCCTCGTGACCCCGCAGCGCCTCGTTCAGCGCATCGTACTCGATCCCGGCCGCGACCGTCGCGAAGGAACGGCTCCCGGGGCTGCCGAGCCGGTCCGAGAGGACGTCGATCATGTGGGCGAGCGAGGAATCCGTCATCTCCTCGACCGACGGGACGAGCGAAAGGATGGGCAGCTCCGCGCCGTCGGGCAGGACGTAGGCGGCGAAGTTCGGCAGGAGCGAGCCGTGGTAGAGCGTCAGGTCCAGGATGTGATGTTCGCCGCGACGCTCCCGGCCGCGCGTCGTGCCGCTCGTCCGGAAGACGGCCTCCGCTCGCCCCGGATCGCCGCTCACCAGCGGGAGTTCCTTGAAGGCGGCCGTCGGGACCGCCGGGATCTGGCTCCAGTGCTCGATCACCTCCGGCAGCCACCCCTGGCGCCGGCAGTACGCCGCGTACGCCGCGTTCCTCTCGAACTGATACGCGAAGATGCGCTTCGCGAGCGCCGTGAACGCGTCATCCGCGAAGGGCGCATCCACGCCGCGCCGGAAACGCTCGATCAGCTCCGCACGCAGCGCCTGTCCTTCTCTGTCCAGCATCGTTCTCCATCACCTCGCAAGGCTCACCGCCACCGCCAGCCGCTCGGGCTCGACGATCGGCGAGGAGCACGTCTTCCCGCCGCAGACGTAGGCGGCCGGCCGGTCCTTGACCGGGAAGCTGAGGGTGCCGATCCGTCCCCCGTCCTCGAGGCTCCAGACCCGCCGGGCGGGGACCGGGAGCGTGAGGCTCGCCCAGCGCAGCGGCGAGGCCCGCTCCGCATCGCCCGTGATCACGATCCGGGGCGGAGGCTCGAAGAACTCCCCGGCCGCGAGCGCGAACCCGGCGCCGGCGACGCCGTGGCGGACGGCGAGCGGCGCGAGCAGCACGAGGGTCCGCTCCGCGATCGCGCGATAGCTCCGCTCACCCGTCGCAAGGGCCAGGTCGTTGAACAACCGCGCCGCGCCGACGTTGAGCTCGAACGGCCGGTCCCGGTACCGGAGCGCGCCCACGTCCTCGGCCGAGGGCACATGATCCAGGAACCCGCCGTCATCGGCCCAGAGCGTGCGCTCGAGCGCGTCGGCGAGGCTGCGGGCGCGGGCGAGGTACGCGGCCCGGCCCGTCGCCTCGGCGACGGACAACGCGGCCCTCGCGGCTTCGAGCCCGTCCACGAGGAGCCCCGGCACCTCCGGCGCCCGACCCGGCACGCGATAATGGTACAGGAGCCCCTGCGGCCCCGCCATCCCATCCAGCAGGGCGTCGAGTCCGGCCGCGGCGCGCTCGACCCAGTCCTCGCGCCCGAGGCGGCCGCCCGCATCGGCGAGCGCCCGGATCCACCGGGCGACTCGGTCGGTGTAGAGGACCGGGTCGACACGAGGCGCCTCCCTCAGCCGACGCTCGTCATCCGACAATGCGTAATACTCCGGGTCCGCCTCCTGGCTCCCGGCCCAGTGCCCCCCCGGCAGGTGGAGCGAGCCCTCGACCCACGCGACGATCCTCTCGGCGGCCGCCCGCCACTCGGCTCGCCCGCAGACGACCGCGCCGAGTGCGTACGCGGCGAGGAGGCCGGCGTGGGTCTCGAGCAGCTTCTCCCGGGACGGCCTCGTCCAGTCCTTGCCCTCCGCGGCGCGGAAGAAGCCGCCGTCGACCTCGTCCCAGAGCTCGCCCTCTAGGATCCCGTCCAGCGTCCGGGCGGCCATCGCCTCGTGTGCCGGCTCGCGCTGCGCTCGCGCCCGCGTGAAGAGGAGCTCCAGCGCGTCCGGGCAGGGGAACTTCGGGGGCTCGCCGAAGCCGCCGTAGCGGGCGTCGAAGCTATCCATCACGATCGAGAGGACCTCGACCGCGACCTCACGACGCATCAGCCCGATCGCGGGCTGGCGCGAACGCGCCGCCTCCATCGCCTTCCGGCGACGATCGATCTCGGCGTCCAGCTCCGCGCGCCGGGTCCGCCACGCGTCGAGCACGCCCCGGGCGATGAGCCGGAACTCGGCCGGCGCGACGTAGGCACCCGCCCACAGGATCTCTCCGCCGGGGGTCAGGAACGCGTTCGTCGGCGAACCGCTGACGGAATACCGGGACTGAATGTGGGGATGGCAGTCCGCGTCCACGCGGATCGCGACGAACGCTTCGTTGATCAGCTCGATCGACGACGGATCCGAGTACGTCGTCTCATCCATGCGCCGGCACCAGGGGCACCACACCGTCGTGAGGTTGAGCAGGACCGGACGGTCGGTCCGGGCCGCGTCCTCGAAGGCGGCCCGGCCCCAGGGGCGCCAGGCGATCGCGGCCGCACGATTCGGACGATAGGAGAAACGGAACAGCTCGGCCATGGCGGACTCCACGAGGGATTGGGCGACGGACGTCCCCGGCGCGGCCGGGGCCGCGCCGGGTCCGATGAACGGCGGGCCGGGACCGCGGGAGCGCGGGCGGCCCGGTTCATCTGCAGGGGAAGCTAGCCCGGGAACCTTGAGAGGTAGGCACGACGCCAGCGTTCGAGGCGTCGGTCGACCTCGGGCGCGGGGACGCCGCCTACGAGGCGCTGCGCGAGACGCACCCCGAGTCGAGTCTGCTGCGCACGGACGGCGGCCGGCTCGTCACCCCGACCCAACGCTTCGGACGCCTCCATCTCGAGCGCGAAGGCGAGCAGGTCGAGCTCCTGGTAGAGCCGACCCCGAAGCTCGTGCTCCTTCGACTTCGCCTCCGTGTTCGGGACCGATGCCGACGAGTCGGACGGGGCGAGCGGCAACGTCGCGATCCCGGCCCCCTCCCTCGCGCCGAGGGCGCCGCCGCAGTGAGCGCACGTTGGATCCACACCACCTCCCACGGGACCGGCGGGTTCAAGACCCGATCGGCGCTGCAAGATGTGAACCAGCCCTTCGCGCCGGAACCGACTCAATCGATGCGGAACCGCTCGCTCCGGGCCTCGTAGCGGCGGGCGGGGAGGCGGAGGACCCGGATGAAGAGCCGCTTCACTCCTTCGCCGACCGCGCCCGGGACCGAGCGGTCCCCGCTGACGGCGGGCTGGAGCTCGCCCTTCAGCCAGCGCTCGAGCTCCTGGAGATCCGAGAGCGAGAGCGTCTCGAGCTCCAGCACGGCCGTGTAGTAGAAGGTGCCACGGCGCGTGGGCGAGAGGTCGAGGGCATAGCTGCCCTCCACGGCCGCGCGCGCGTCGCTGAAGCTCCTGAATCGTCTCGGCTCCGAATCGCCGGACTCGGTCCGGACGACGAACTGATCGCTCAGCGGCTCGTAGACCAGGACCGTCGTCACGCTCCGGCCGCCCTCCAGGCTGTCGAAGAAGCCGTCGCGCCAGAGCTCCACCCTCAGGCGGAGCCGGAGCGGGAGTCCGGACCTCGCCGCCTCCTCCAGCGCGGGGTCCGAGAGCACGCCGTCCAGGCGCAGGAGCGGACGGTGGCCCGAGGCCCGGTCCACGACGACGGCGAAAGGGGCCCGCTGCGGAGGCTGCGCCGGGATCGGCGTCGCCCACGCCCCCGCGAACCAGAGGACCCAGACGAGGGCGAACACGTTCAGAAGCGGCGATCCAGACGAACGAAGAAGTTCACGGCGTTGTCACTCCCCGAGAGCGGGACGGCCCAGTAGAGCCCGAGGCGGCCGAGCCGGAGCCCGACGCCGGCATCGACCGCGAAGTCGTCCTGGCCGGAGTCGCGGCCGACCCTCGCCACACGCTCCGTCCACGCGCGCCCCGCGTCGAAGAAGACGACCCACCCCGGCCTCTCGCCGAGGTCGATGTCTTGGCCGAGCTTGCGGCCCCAACCGCGCAGGAAGGGGAAGGCCGTCTGGTATTCGAGCTGGAAGAGGACGAGGCGGTCGCAGCCATAGTACGGGTAGAAGCCCTCGATCAGCGGCCGGCCGGACCGGGCGCCGCAATCGAACCGGAACAGCCCGTACCCCGGGAGCATGCCCTCGCCGCCGAGCGCATGCTGCCGCTGCGGCGGGAGCGGCCAGTCGTTCAACGAGCCGGCCGCGACGATCCGGAGACCCAGCCTCGAGATCGGGCTGAGGCGGGCGTAGCGGCGGATGTCCATGAACGCCGTCGCGAACTCCGGGCCGAGGCGCTCGGCGTCGTCCGCGAACAAGGAGACGAGGGGGCCGGGACCGTCGTCGTCCGGATCCCCGGGCGCCGGCGCCCAGGAGAGCGACCCGCCGAGCCCGCGCTCGAACTCGAGCTGGACATACCACCCCGTCGTCGGGTCCAGCCCCTCGTTCCGGGAGTCGTAGCCGAGCTGCAGCGCGACGCTCCTCAACCGCCCCTCGGCGACCCGGGGCTGCGGCCGCCATGCGCCGCCGCCGAAGAGCGCCCACGGGTCCGCGACCGGCGGGGAGCCGTGGCGCTCGTCCCGGTAGGTCAGCGTGGCGTCGTAGTGCGACGTCGACGGCGCGAACCGCAGGTACGCGCTCCACCCGGTCCGTTCGTAGTGATCGCGGTGATCCCGGCGCAGCACGAACGTCGCCAGCGAGTTCTCGCGGTCCGAGAGCCCCCACGCCTCGATCGGCACGATCTCCGAGTGCAGCGTCGCACCGACCCGCGCCGCTCGCCGTCCGCCGAGGTACTGCTCGACCTTGACGAGATAGCCGAGGTCCTCGAGGCGCGGCTCGAACCCGGACTCGGTCCGGTAGATCAGGAACGCCTCCGCACGCGTCGGATTCGCGCTCCGTGTCTCGAAACGCGGCCCGGCGACGACGGGCAGGCCCTCGACCCGGTTGTAGCCCCGGTGCGTCGCGAACGTCAGGTCCGTCCGCCCGAACCCGAATTCCCGGCCCGTCGAGAGCACCGGCTCCGGCGGCGGCGAGAGCGGGACCAGGCGCCCGGCCTCGATCTGGTAGCGCAACGGCGCACGGTACGCGAGCACGCGACCGCCCACCGTCGCCGAGTCCAGCCCCACGACCGACCCGCCCACGACGGTCAGGTCGCCCGTGACCTCGGCGCCGGGCGAGAAGCGGACGTCGCCGTTCAACACGACGACCCGGCCCCGGACACGGCCGGCGAGGTGCAACGGCCCGCCCACCACGCCCAGGTCGCCGACGACCTCCGTACCCGGCGCGATGCGCGAATCGCCCGTCATCCGGATCGTCTCGACACGGTTGAAGAACGCGAGCAGCTCCTCGATCTGTTCGGGCGGGATCTCGCCCGGCGGCGGCGTCTGGGCCGACGCCGGCGTCGCGGCCCACCCGAGCACGAGGAGCGGGACCAGCAGCGGGCACAACCACTTCGTCATCGATCGATCCCCAGACGTCGCATCCGACGGTAAAGGTTTGCGCGGTCCGTCTCGAGCCGCCGCGCCGCCTCGGCCACGTTCCCGCCCGCGGCATCGAGCGCCGCCTCGATCAACTCGCGCTCGTACGCGTCCAGCCGCTCCGCGAGCGGGCCGACCGCCGCCCGTGGCGAGGACGCGCGCGGGCCCACGGTCTCCGCCCCTCGGCCGGACTCGACCGGGAGGACCGACGCGACCTCCTTCGCCCCGATCTCCTGGCCGGGGTAGAGGATCGTCAGGCGCTCGCAGATGTTCGCCAGCTCCCGCACGTTGCCCGGCCAGGGGTAGCGCTCGAGCCGCGCCAGCGCCTCGGGCAGCAGCACCGGCGGGACCAGCCCGTGCCTCGCGTGGAGCCGAGCCAGGAAGTGCGACGCGAGCTCGGGCAGGTCCGAGATCCGCTCCCGCAGCGGCGGGATGTGGATCGGGATCACGTGCAGCCGGTAGTACAGGTCCTCGCGGAACCGGCCGGCCGCGACCAACTCGTGCAGGTCGCGGTTCGTCGCCGCGATGAGCCGGACCTCGACGCGGATCGGCTCCTGCCCGCCAACACGCTGGATCTCGCCCGACTCCAGCGCACGGAGCAATTTGGCCTGCGCCTCCGCGCCGAGCTCCGTGACCTCGTCCAGGAAGAGCGTCCCGCCGTCGGCCAGCTCGAAACGTCCGAGCCGACGCTCCGTCGCGCCGGTGAACGCGCCCCGTTCGTGCCCGAACATCTCGGACTCGACGAGGTCCCGCGGGATCGCCGCGCTGTTCACACGGATGAACGGGCCGTCCGCGTTCCGGGAGAGCCGGTGCAACGCGGCGGCGACCAGCTCCTTCCCCGTCCCGCTCTCGCCCGTGATCAGGACCCGGGCATCGGTCGGCGCGACCTGACGGATCAGCTCGCGGATCCGCTGCATCGCCTCGCTCGAGCCGACCAGGTCCTGGCCCGCGCCGAGCTCCGCGGCGAGCGCGCGGGAAAGCTCACGCGCCCGCCGGACCTCCAGCGCGCCCTTGACCGTGAGGAGCACGGCCTCGGGGCTCAACGGCTTCTCGATGAAATGGAATGCGCCGAGCTTCGTGGCCTGGACCGCGTCGGCGAGCGAGGCCCGGCCGCTCATCATCACGACCGGCAGCTCGGGGCGACGCTCCCGGAGCACCCGCAACGTGGCGAGCCCGTCCAGCTCGGGCATCGCCAGGTCCAGGAGCACGACGTCCGGCTCCGCCGCCTCGACCGCCTCGAGCGCGGCCCGCCCGTCCGCCGCGCCCGAGACACGGTACCCCTCCGACTCGAGGAGACGGGCGAGCATCCGCCGGATGTTCGCCTCGTCATCCACGACGAGGATCGCCGACACGGCCCGACTCAGCGGCCGAGGACGAGACGCGCGACGAGCGGGCCGCCTGCGCCGAGCGGCCGAGCGCTCGAACAGCGGAGTAGCGTGTCCGGCCCGTAATAGAGGCGCATCCGGCTCTGCTCCAGACCGTTGCCCGACGCGTTGGCGGAGCCCCGGCCGCGCGACCGGCAATTCGAGGCATCGCTGAAGACGGGACGCAGGAGCATGGACACCTGCTCCGCCGCGGCGGGGTCCGGCGCGTTCACCGCCAGCACGACGGCCGCCTGCGGCATGACGTCCGTCGCGATGTAGTTCAGGAGCGCACGCACCGCCTCGCGCACATCCGCATCCGGCGAGAACCGCGCCGCGAGCAGGTCGAGGTAACGCCCGGCGCCGACGATGTAGAGAGCGTCGTGCAACGCGACTTCGCCACCGCCCTCCAGAGGCAGCACGATCGTCGTGTCGCCGACCGCCTCGCCCGCCAGGAAGCCGAACGCGACGGAACCCGCGACGCCCGGACCGCTCAACGTCAGCTTCACCTGCCGCGCGACCTCGTCGAACCACGCGCTGTCGCCCGGGGCCTCCAGGAGCACCAGGTTCGCATCGGCCTGACGGATCCAGCGCGCGACCTCGGCCGGCGACGACTCCGGGCCCGTCTGCAGCGCGATCGCACGGTACTCGATCGGCTTCGGCCCGCCCAGCCGGACCGCGCACCCGGCCACGAGCACCGCGACCACCGAAAGCATCCCCAACTGCCGCATAATCTCCCGATCCATCCGCTGTGAGGGAACGATGTCGGCCGGAACCGCCACCTCTCACGTCCCGGCCGCGGATCCGGCCAGCGCAGGGAGCCGAACCACGAACTCCGCGCCACCGCCGGCGCGCGGCCTCGCCTCGATCTGGCCGCCGTGCGCGACAACGGCCTGACGCGCAAGCGCCAGGCCCAGCCCGGTGCCCCGCGACTTCGTCGTGAAATCCGGCTCGAAGACCCGATCGCCGAGCCCCTCGGGCAGGCCCGGCCCCACATCCGCGATCACGACCTCGACACGATCCCCGCCACCCGCCGCGCCGACGGCCAGACGTACGTCCAGCCTCCGCGGACCGTCCATCCCCTCCATCGCTTCCACCGCGTTGCGGATCAGATTCCGGAACGCACGCCGAAGTGGTTCGTAGTGGCCCTCGACCAGGATCGGCTGCTCCGGCGCGTCCAGCGACGCCTCGACTCGAGGCGGCACATCCGTACGCAGCAGCCCCGCGACCAGCTCCTGCAGCTCGATCATGCTCGTGGGCCCGTCCGCAGGCCGGCCGAGCGCAGCGAATTCACGGGCCAGCTCCTCCAAACGTTCCGTCTCCTCCACGATCACGGCGACGGGCTCCGCCAACTCATCCGCCTCCAGGGTAGAACGCATGAGACGGTGCGCGGCGAGACGCAACGGCGTGAGCGGGTTCTTCATCTCGTGCGCGACCCGACGGGCCATCTCGCCCCAGACCCGGATCCGCTCCGCCTGGAGCAAACGTTCCCGCGCCGCCGCCAGCTCGACCTCCGCCCGACGGAACGCGGCCCTCAGGACCTGGACCTCCTCGACCTCCAGCGCCTCGCCCGGACCACCCGGCGGGAGCGGCTCGGAACGCGCCAGCCGTCCGGCCCAGTCAACCAGCTCCCCGATCGGACGGGCCAGCTCCCGGGCGACCCGACGGCTCGCGACCAGCGCGACCCACCCCAGCGTACCCGCCAGCACGAGCGCCACGAACGGGATCACCGCGACGATCCGCTGCCCGAGAAACTCCCAACGACGGGCCAGGACGAGCGACGCCGACAACGCTTCCCGATGCCTCGCCAGCGCCTCCGCAAGGACCGGGTCCGACTCGGCCGCCGACTCCGCCGCCTCGAAGACCAGACGCCCCGACTCCGCGATCCCCTCCCACGGACCCAGCGTCGCCACACGGCCGAGCGAACTCGTCCAGCCCCAGACCCCGAGGAGGACGAGGATGCACGCGGGCACCAGCGCGAGCGCCGCCATCCACCCGAAGAGACGCCGCTCGAGCCGACCGCGCCCCGCGACGACCCTCCCCTCCCTTGACACCCTTGCGGAGTCGTCCATACCTTATCCCTAGGTGCCGTAGTTCGCCCTTCCCCCTCGGGACCTCCCTCGCAACCCCGTACCGACGCCAAAGAACGCGACGATGGGTGCGGATCGCACCGGTCCGACCGGCGCCTCGCGCCGCTCCGCGTCCGCGTTCGCGGGTCCGGCGCACGGAGCGCGGGTCCCGGCCCCGTCGCGCCCTCCGGTCATGGATTCCCGATGGCGGTCCTGACCCTCCGGGCATGACGAATGCATTATGGCGAGGCGGAGACGGGGGTCCGCCCGAAAGGTAGACCCGAGCCCTGCGCCAGGCAAGACGCTAACCCCGCTTCGCTGCGGGAGTAAGGTGCAGTCGCAAGGAGAGTGGTATGATCCTGCCGAACGTACGCGCATCGTTCGGCCGCGCCGAGGTCGGGCTCCTGCTCGGCCTGCTCGCCGGCGCCGACGAACACGCCCGACGACGCGAAGAGGACCGACTCCGCGAGGAGGGCATCGATGCCCTGCTGGACGATCCGCGCACGTTGAACGCGCTCCTGACCCAGAAGGGGATCAGCACCGCCCCGCCGCGGCTCGTCTTCTACGTCCTGGTGCGTCACGCGCTGCTCGAGAACGGGATCGACAGCCCCATCACCGCAGACTACCTGGCCGCGCTCCTCCTCGAGTTCGGCCGCAATGCACGCGCACACCGCATCGACGATGCGCCGGACGCCCCGGAATACCACTACCTGGCCGACATCGTCGAGGCGCTCGCGTCGGCGACGGGCCGCCAGGCGTTCCTCCTCCGGGCGCACCTCGGCAACTTCGCCCTCTGGCTGTCCGGGCTCTTCCCCGACTACATCACCGCCCGCGTCGTGCGACGAGGCGCGCCGGGGCTCCGGTACTACGAAGAGATGGGCGCGACCGGCTACCGCCTCGCGGCCGACACCGCGGACGCCGAGAACTGGGGGCTGGACCGCCTGTATTACACGTTCGCCGATCAGTTCCCGGCGCTCCGCATCGCGCTGAACCGCATCGCGGACCGCCATCTGTTCCCCATGACCGGCGACCCCGTCGAGCGGCTGCTGCGACAGATCGCCGACCGGTACCGAACCGGAGCGACGAACCACCTCAACTGAGCCGGCCGGGGCGGGAACACCTTCCCCGGCCTTCGTGTACGTCGCGATGCATCCCCCTGATCCGCCGTAGCTTGTCCCCTTGAAGGAGCAGGACCCATGGGCACCCCCGTCCTCGACCTCATCGAACGCATCCGTCAGATCCAGGATCCAGCCTCGTACCAGGATCTCGTGTGGGAGGGTACGTTCACCGACTACCTGGAAATCCTGCACGAGAACCCGTACGTCACCCGGAACGCGTTCCAGCGCCTGTACGACATGATCGTCTCCTTCGGCACCCGGCGCTACACCGAGTACAAGAAGGAGATCATCCACTACAACTTCTTCGATGATCCGCTGGGCGACGGGCGGGACGCGGTCTTCGGCCTGGACGTCCCGCTCATGAAGTTCGTGCAGGTCCTCAAGGCCGCGGCCCTCGGCTACGGCCCGGAGCGGCGGGTCATCCTCCTGCACGGGCCGGTCGGCTCGGCCAAGTCGACGATCTGCCGCCTCCTGAAGAAGGGGCTCGAACACTACTCGCGTACGCCGGAGGGCGCGCTCTACACCTTCGCCTGGACAGGCGAGGGGCTCGCCGCGCTCGGGATCCCGGCCGAGATGGCCGAGGTCGCGTACGGCCAGACCGACCGCGTCCCCTGCCCCATGCACGAGGAACCGCTCCACCTCATCCCGGCCGAACACCGCGGCCTCCTCCTCGACGACCTGAACCGGCGTCTCCCGGACGAGCGCCAGATCCACGTCGAGGGCGACCTCTGTCCGGCGTGCCGTCACACCTACAACCAGCTGATGCTGCGCTACGACGGCGACTGGACCCGCGTCCTCGAGCACATCCGTGTGCGGCGGCTCCTGATCAGCGAACGCGACCGCGTCGGGATCGGCACGTTCCAGCCGAAGGACGAGAAGAACCAGGACTCGACCGAGCTGACCGGCGACATCAACTACCGGAAGATCGCGATCTACGGCTCGGATTCCGACCCTCGCGCCTTCAACTTCGACGGCGAGTTCAACGTCGCGAACCGAGGGATGATCGAGTTCATCGAGGTCCTCAAGCTCGACGTCGCCTTCCTCTATGACCTGCTCGGCGCGAGCCAGGAGCACAAGATCAAGCCGAAGAAGTTCGCGCAGACGGACATCGACGAGGTCATCATCGCGCACACGAACGAGCCCGAGTACCGCCGGCTCCAGAACAACGAGTTCATGGAGGCGCTGCGCGACCGCACGGTGAAGATCGACATCCCGTACATCACCAAGCTCGACGAGGAGATCAAGGTCTACGAGCGGGACTTCAACAACCGGCGGGTGCGGGGGAAGCACATCGCGCCCCACACGCTCGAAGTCGCTGCGATGTGGGCCGTCCTGACCCGCCTCGAGGAGCCCAAGAAGGTCAACCTGACCCGTCTCCAGAAGCTCAAGCTCTACAACGGCAAGACACTGCCGGGCTTCACCGAGGACAACGTCAAGGAGCTCCGCAAGGAGGCCGAGCGCGAGGGGATGGACGGGATCAGCCCGCGCTACATCCAGGACAAGATCTCGAACTGCCTCGTCGCGGACATGGACGAGGCGTGCGTCAACCCGTTCATGGTCCTCAAGGAACTCGAGAGCGGGCTCCGGCACCACTCGCTCCTGAACAGCGAGGAGCAGCGCGAGCTCTTCCGTGAACTCCTCGCCGTCGTCCGCGAGGAGTACGAGGACATCGTCAAGAACGAGGTCCAGCGCGCGATCTCCGGCGATGAGGAGGCGCTCCAGCGGCTCTGCGCCAACTACATCGACAACGTCAAGGCCTACACCCAGCGCGAGAAGGTCCGGAACAAGTACACCGGCGAGTACGAGGAGCCGGACGAGCGGCTCATGCGCTCGATCGAGGAGAAGATCGACATCCCGGAGAGCCGGAAGGACGACTTCCGCCGCGAGATCATGAACTACATCGGCGCGCTCGCGGTCGACGGCAAGAAGTTCCGCCACGACACGAACGCCCGGCTCCACAAGGCGCTCGAGCTCAAACTCTTCGAGGACCAGAAGGACACGATCCGGCTGACCAGCCTCGTCTCCGGCGTCCTCGACAAGGACGCCCAGGAGAAGATCGACGTCGTCAAGACCCGGCTGATCCGGGAGAACGGATACTGCGAGGTGTGTGCGACCGATGTGCTCAACTTCGTCGCGAGCATCTTCGCCCGCGGCGACGTCAAGGAGGCCCGGAAGTAGACGCGCCTCGCGGCAGGGTCGCCGAGGAGACGGAGACCATGGTCAAACGCATCGAACGGGACCGCCGCCGGTTCGACGACATCGTTCGCGGCAGGATCAAGAAGGAGCTGGCCCGACACCTCACACGAGGCGAGTTGATCGGCAGGAGGGGGAAGGAGCTCGTCTCGATCCCCGTGCACCAGATCGAGATCCCTCGCTTCCGCTACGGGCACCGCGACATGGGCGGCGTCGGCCAGGGCGAGGGCGAGGTCGGCACGCCGATCGGCTCGGACGGGGCGCCCGGGATCGGGCCCGGCGCCGGCGACTCACCCGCCGAGCACCTCCGCGAGGTCGAGCTCTCGATCCAGGAGCTGGCCGAGCTGATGGGCGAGGAGCTCGAGCTGCCGCGGATCCAGCCGAAGGGCGCCGAGTCGCTGCGCTCGGTGCGGAACCGGTACTCGGGGATCCGACACGCGGGCCCCGAGAGCCTCCGATCCTTCCGCAGAACGTACAAGCAGGCGCTCCGGCGCCAGATCGCGGGCGGGAGCTACGACCCCCGGCGGCCGATCGTCGTCCCGATCCGCGAGGACATGCGCTACCGCACGTGGACCGAGGAGTCCGAGCCCATCGCCAACGCCGTCATCATCTACATGATGGACGTCTCCGGCTCGATGGGGAACGAGCAGAAGGAGATCGTCCGCATCGAGTCCTTCTGGATCGACACGTGGATCCGCGCGCACTACGAGGGGCTGGAGACCCGCTACATCATCCACGACGCCGCGGCCCGGGAGGTCGACCGCGAGACGTTCTACAGCACGCGCGAGTCGGGCGGCACGCGCATCTCGAGCGCGTACCAGCTCGCGGCCAGGATCCTCGAGCAGGACTACCCGGCCGAGGAGTGGAACATCTATCTCTTCCACTTCTCCGACGGCGACAACTGGGGCGGAGGCGACGACGAGAAGTGCTTCGCCCTCCTTCGGGACAAGCTCCTGCCCGTGGCCAACCTCTTCGGCTACGGCCAGGTCGAGAGCCGCTACGGGAGCGGCCAGTTCCTGCACACGCTCGAGTCGAACATCCAGGCCGAGAACCTGGTCCTCTCACATATCCGCGACCGCGACGCGATCCTCGGATCGATCAAGGACTTCCTGGGAAAGGGCCGGTAGGAGGCAGTTCACCATGCCGCACGCACTCACCTCCGATCTCCGGGCGCTCCAGGCGGAGATCGAGTACCACGCCCGGGACTTCGGCCTCGATTTCTTCGAGATCGTCTACGAACTCCTCGACTGGGAGGAGATCAACGAAGTCGCCGCGTACGGCGGATACCCCGCGCGCTACCCGCACTGGCGCTTCGGGATGGCGTACCTCGAGCTGTCGCGCTCCTACGCGTACGGCCTCTCGAAGATCTACGAGATGGTCATCAACAACGACCCGACCTACGCATACCTCCTCGCGGCGAACCACCGCGTCGACCAGAAGCTCGTCATGGCCCACGTCTGCGGGCACGGCGACTTCTTCAAGCACAACTTCTCCTTCGCGCACACCAACCGGAAGATGGTGGACGAGATGGCGAACCACGCCTCCCGCGTCCGCCGCTACATGGAGCGCCACGGCCCGGACGACGTCGAACGCTTCCTCGACCGCTGCCTCTCGCTCGAGAACCTGATCGACTACAACGCGCCGCACATCAAGCGCCACCGGTGGGAGCCCCTCGCCGAGGAGGAGCCCGCGCGGACGGAGCCGCGCAAACTCCCGGCGAAGGGGTACATGGACGAGTACATCAACCCGCGGCCCATCCTCGAGGCCGAGCGCCGCCGCCTCGAGGAGGAGCAGAAGCGGGATGAGCACTTCCCCGCGCGCCCGGAACGGGACGTCATGCTCTTCCTCCTCGAGCACGCGCCGCTCAGGAACTGGGAGCGGGACGTGCTCGGGATCGTGCGCGAGGAGGCCTACTACTTCGCGCCCCAGGGCCGGACCAAGATCATGAACGAAGGATGGGCCAGCTACTGGCACTCCCGGATCATGACCGAACGCGTGCTCGAGCCGTCCGAACTGATCGATTACGCCGACCACCACTCGGGGACGATGGCCATGCAGCCGGGCCAGCTCAACCCGTACAAGCTCGGCATCGAGCTCTGGCGCGACATCGAGGACCGCTGGAACCGCGGGCGCTACGGGCCCGACTGGGAAGCGTGCGACGACTTCCACGCCCGCGCGAACTGGGACACCGGCGAGGGCAAGGGCCAGGAGAAGATCTTCGAGGTCCGCCGCCATTACAACGACGTCACCTTCATCGACACCTTCCTGACCCCCGACTTCGTCCGGAAGCACGGCCTCTTCGCCTACGAGTACGACGCGATGACCGGCCAGTACATCATCAGCGACCGGGACTTCAAGGCCGTCAAGGAAAAGCTGCTCTTCATGCTGACCAACTTCGGCCAGCCTTTGATCGAGGTCGTCGACGGCAACCATCTCAACCGCGGCGAACTCGTCCTCGTGCACCGCTATGAAGGCGTGCCCCTCCGCATCGACCTCGCCCGGGAGACGCTCGCCAACATCCAGTACATCTGGAAGCGACCCGTCCACCTCGAGACCTACGTCGACGATGTGCCGGTCGTGATGAGCTTCGATGGGGTGGAACACAGGACGGAGGACCGAGGAGAGGGCTGGAGCTGAGCCGCGCAGTGCGCGGGAACTGACGGCCGCCCACCCCTGATTTGCGCAAACCCGCCCAACACCCCTATCTATTTCCTTCAACCCCGCCGTCCGTGCAGCCCCTTCGGTCGGGCGCTGCGCGGCGGTGCGGCAGCCGAATCCCCGGACCACAACCCGTAACGCATGCGTCGCGTCACGATCGGCGCGCTCGCGTTCACGCTCGCGCTGGGCGTCGCCACACCCGCCGTCCTCCGCTCGGAGGATCCGAGGCCGGGTCACGTCTTCATCACCCCTGCGGAGGTCGGCCTCGCCGTCGAGGGCATCGAGGGGGCGCGGGAAGCGATCCGGCGCGAGATCCGGCGTGGCGGGATGCCGGGCGCGACCCTCGCCGTCGGCCGAGGCGCCGCCCTCGTCCTCGAGGAAGGGTTCGGCCGTGTCGGCTGGTCCAGCACCACCGACCGCGTCGATCCTGACCGCACGATCTACGACCTCGCCTCCTTAACCAAGGTGGTCGCCACCACCGCCGCGGCGATGCTCCTCTACGAGGACGGCAAGCTCGATCTCGACGACGCCGTCTCGGCCCACCTCCCCGAATTCCCGCACCGGCGAGTGACCTTCCGGCACCTCCTGACCCACACCTCGGGGCTCCCGGCCGGGCTCCGGCTGCGGAACGTGACCCCGGCGCAGGCGCGGGTGAGAATCCTGCGGACGCCGCTGCAGCGCGACCCCGGCACGGAGGTCGAGTATTCGGACCTCGGCTTCATCGTCCTCTGGTACGCCCTCGAGGAGATGGCCGGTGAACCCCTCCCCGACCTCCTCACCCGCCGGATCTACGCGCCCCTCGGGATGCGCTCGACGAGGTTCAATCCTGGCCGGGGGTGCCGGAGCTGCGCTCCGACGAAGCTGCTGAAGAACGGGACCGTGGTCCGCGGCGTGGTGCACGACCCTCTGGCGGAAGCGCTGGCGGGCCGGGCCGGCCATGCGGGGCTCTTCTCGACCTCGCACGACCCGGCCCGCTTCGCCGCGATGCTCGCGAACGGCGGCGAGCTCGACGGCGTCCGCATCTTCGAGGAGGAAACGATCCGCCTCTTCACCACCCCACAGCCCGGAGCCGACTCCCGCGCCCTCGGGTGGGACACCCCGAGCCAGGACCCCGAGGCGATCGAGACGTCCACGGTGCAGAGCCTCTCCCCCCACGCCTTCGGCCACTACGGCTTCACCGGCACCTCCCTCTGGGTCGACCCCGCCACAGGGCTCTGGATCGTGGTCCTGAGCAACCGCGTCTACGCGCCTCGCGCCCGGAACGGGATCAGGGAGCTCCGGCGCGCCGTGCACGACCACCTCGCGCTCGCGACCGAGTCGTTCTGAGAGCCACACATACCGCCCCCCGTTGGGGGATCACTTCGCCGGATTCGCCCGGGCCGCACCGCACCCTGGACAGCACCGCCACCCTTCCTCGAGCCACCGCCCGCAGGCGCACCTCGCGCGGAGCGCCCGTCCGCACCCGGGACAGACGGAGAAGTCGTGACGTACTCCGGTCCCGCACTCCGGGCAGAGCGGCGCCTCGTCGTCGAGGAGCATGAGGAGCGGGCGGACCTCGTCCAGCGACGTGAGGCCGGCGAGGACCTTCTCTCGAGCGTCCACCCCGAGCGGCCGTGTGCCGGCGGAGCGGGCCGCATCACGGATCGCATCGGTCGATGCGCCCCGCAGGATGAGCGACCGGATCCGTGCGTCGACCGTCAGCAGTTCGAAGATCCCGATGCGTCCGCTGTACCCGGTCCCGCCGCACCCCTCGCAACCGCGCGGGGCATGGATCCGGGCGCGGCGCGCTCCGGCCGTGAGGCCGAGGTCGAGCGCCTCGTCGGGCGTCGCGTCCCGCTCGACGCGACAGCGCGCGCAGAGGCGCCGGACGAGCCGCTGGGCGAGGACGCCGATCAACGCTCCGGCGACGAGGTACCGGGGCACGCCCATCTCGACGAGGCGAGTCACGGCGCCCGGCGCGTCGTTCGTGTGCAGCGTCGACAGCACGAGATGGCCGGTCAGCGCGGCCGCCATCCCGATCTCCGCCGTCTCCCGGTCCCGCATCTCGCCGACCATGATGATGTCCGGGTCCTGCCGCAGCACGGCGCGGAGCGCGGCCGCGAAGGTCAGCCCCGCCCGGCGATGGACCTGGACCTGGGTCAGCCCCGGGAGCCGGTACTCGACCGGATCCTCGAGGGTGATCACGTTCCGGCGGTCTCGGTCGAGCCCGGCCAGCGCGGCGTAGAGCGTCGTCGTCTTCCCGCTCCCGGTCGGACCGGTCACCAGGACCACACCGTGACCGCGCCCGAGCAGGCGCTCGAGGCCGGCACGGACCGACGCGCCCAGCCCCAGCGCGTCCAGCCCCAGCCCCGTGTTCTCGGGGTCGAGGAGCCGGAGCACGACCTTCTCCCCGCCCTGCGCCGGGAGCGTCGAGACCCGGAGCCCCAGCTCCCGCCCCTCGACCCGGATCGAACCCCGCCCGTCCTGCGGCCGCCGTTTGATCGAGATGTCCAGACCGGCCATGATCTTCAACCGCGACACGACAGCGCCGCTCACCTGCTCGGGCAGCTCGAGCAGCTCCCGGAGCAGGCCGTCGACCCGGGCCCTGACGCGGAGCCCGCACCGCCCCGGCTCGACGTGCACGTCGCTGGCCCCGACGGCCACCGCCCGGGCGAGGATCAGATCCACGAGCGCGACGACCGGCGGCGCCTCCGACGCCCGGCGCAGCGCGCCGACCTCATCGGTCGCGCCGTCGTCGTACGCCGGCCAGGAGGGATAGGTGCGGGCGGCTGCGCCGCGGGCGTGGCGTTCCTCCACGGCCCCTGCGCCGCGGCCCGGAGACGAGGCCTGCGCGGCCCCGCGACGGACCGGGCCCGGGAGGGAACGCGAGATCGTGCTCCGGACCGCCTCGATCGCCGCGACGCCGTAGCCGGCGACCAGCGCCTGGTCGACCGCCGCGGGCGTCGCGACCACGGGCTCCACGCGCCGCCCGGTCTGGAAGCGGAGGTCATCCAGCGCCGCCGCATCCAGGGGGTCCGCCAGCGCGACGCGCAACGAGCGCTCGCTCAACTCCAGAGCGACGACCCTGTGCCGGAGCGCCAGCGCGCGGTCGACTTCTCGGAGCGCGTCCGGCCTCGGGCGCAGCGGCGCCTCCGCATACGGGAGCCGGAGCTGCGCGGCGAGCGCACGGGCCAGCGCCTCGGGGGCCAGCCCGCGCCGCACCAGGATCTGCCCCAACCGCTCGCGGGTGCCGCGCTGCTCCTCCAGAGCCGCCGCGAGGTCCTCCTCATCGATGTCGCCCGACGCGACGAGGAGCTGGCCGAGCACCCGCGGCAATCGCGACGCGAACGTCGGGACCGGGGCCCCGACCGATGGGATCGGGCCCCCGAATGACGGCGCGTCATGACCCACATCGATCCCGTCCCCTGAGTGCGGCTCCCCCATGCAGGCCTCCGGCGTGCGCTCGGCCGTTCCCGCCCGGCGGCGTGGCGGGGACACGACGCGAGGCTCGGCGCCCGGGAGGGTGCACCTCGCCGCCGGGCACCGCCATGGACGCGTGGGCCAGCGTCATCCGGTTCGCTCAGGGATCCACGTCGGAACTGGCGTCACCACGGACGCTTGGCCGAAGCGATGCCGGCGCCCGCTCCGGGTGCCTCAACCGTCCGGTCGCACCTCCCGGAACGCGAGGATCGTGACGGCCAGCCAGATCGCGCCGACGAGCGTGCCGCCGATCACGTCGGTCGGCCAGTGCACGGACAGATAGATGCGTGACCAGGAGTTGAGGATGTAGAAGGCGCCGACGAACCAGAACGCCCAGCTCCCGTGTCCGGCCCGGCGCACCAGGTAGGCCGCGGTGAAGAGGACCGAAACGACGGCGATCGAGTGGCCGCTCGGATACGCGGGGAACGCGAACTGCCCGCGCAGCTCGAAGAGGTCCGGGCGCGGCCGCGGGAGCGTGAACTTGAGGGCGGGGTTCAGGAGCCAGCTCCCGAGCTGGACCGTGGCCAGGTGCAGAGCGGGCAGGTGACGTCCACGCCGCCACAGCCAGACCGCGGCGAGCGCGATGATGGGCGCGAGGGTGTAGTTCGTCCCGACCAGCGGCAGCCAGAGGAAGATCGGGTCGAGGGCGGGCGAGACCGTCCGGTTCGCAAAGGTGAGGACCGCCCGCTCCCATGCGCCGCCCGCGCGCCACCAGTCCAGGTGCTGGATGATGCGGCCGAAGAGGAGGCCGACCCCGTACGCCAGCGCCCACCCCGTCGCCAGGAACGCCCAGGGGATCCCGCGCAGCCAGGCCCTCAGCGAGCTGGCCGATTCTCGACCCGCTCGGCCCCGGCCCCCTCGGCCGCGCTCGACGGGCTCGGGTTCGGGACGTGGGCCAGCGAAGAATCGGAGCGCGACGAACCCCGCGCCGACGGCGACGGTCCAGGCCAGCCCCGCCGCGTAGCCCGCGACCACGTCTGAAGGGTAGTGTACCCCGAGGAAGACGCGGCTCGTGCCCACGAGGAGGATGATGGCGACGGCGACCGCCCAGATCGTTCGCCGGACCGAGCGCCGGCGCTGGAGCCGGGCGACGAGGTGCGCGATGCTGCCGTAGACGATGACCGACGCCATCGCGTGACCCGAGGGGAACGAAGCCGAGTCGACCTCGGTACCCCAGAGCACGGCCGTCGGCCGCGGCCGGCCGTAGAACTCCTTGAGCAGGTCCAGGAGGAGCGCGCCGCCGAGGACGGCCACGACGAGGAGCGCCGCGGAGAACCGGTGCCGCGTGAGCCAGAGCAGGAGCGCCGTGACCGCGACGAGCGGGAAGAGAACCGCCGTGCCACCGAGCGTGGTGAGCCCGAGCATCGCGTCGTCCAGCCACGCGGTCCGGAGCGCGGCCACGGCCCGGAGGACCGACTCGTCGAAGCGCCGCGTCGCGCCGGCGGTGACCAGACGGGCGAGCGCGAGGAAGAAGAGGCCGACCCCGGCGCCTGCGCCGAAGCCGACGAGGAGGGACGCGAGGACGGCGCCGCGGAAACTCCGGACGTGGACTCCGATGAAGCGCAGGACGCCGTAGAGTACGTCGTGCCCGAAACGAAACCGGCCGCGCCGCACCCGGCGTCGCTCGACGATCCCATCATGCATGGCCACGCTCGCTGGCAAGCAGAATGCATGCCCGGAGCGGTGAAATGATCGCACTCGACGAGGTCACCAAGAGCTACGGATCCGCGCCGGCCCGGGGCCCGCGACCCGCGGGCGATGCGGCGCTTCGCGAGATCTCGCTCCGCATCGCGAGAGGCGAGGTCTGCGCCGTCGTGGGTCCGAACGGCGCGGGGAAGACGACGCTCTTCGGGCTGGTCCTCGGGTTCCTCGAGCCGTCGGCGGGGAGCGTGCGCATCGACGGGGTGCCGCCACGACGCTACACACGGCGCCACGGCGCGGCGTACCTGCCCGAACGATTCCGGCTGCCGGCGGACTGGACCGTCGCCGCCGCGCTCCGCGCCCTCGCCCGGCTCGAAGGGCTCGACCGCCGCGAGGCGGCCCGGCGCGCCGACGCGCTCCTCGAACGGTTCGCACTCGTCGACCACGCGGACCGGCGCATCGGCGCACTCTCGCGCGGACTCCTCCAGCGCCTGGGGCTCGCCCAGACGCTCATCGCCGAACGCGAGCTCGTCGTCCTCGATGAACCGACCGACGGGCTCGACCCGCTCTGGCGGGTCCGGTTCCGCGACCTCGTCGAGGAACTCCGGCGAGAGGGCCGGACCATCCTCATCGCGAGCCACGACCTGGCCGAGGTCGAGCGCCTCGCCGAACGCGCCGTCCTCCTCGACAACGGAGCGATCCGCGAGATCATCCCGACCCGGCGGCCGGAGGGGGAGGCGACGCTGTACCGCATCGAGCTGGCGTCGCCATCGGACGCCGTCGCGCTGGCATTCCCCAACGCGACGCCCGCGGATCCGGGCGCCGGCGACGCGGCGGGCGCCGGCCCCGTGGACGGCGGGACGACGGCGTACCACATCGCCGTCGCCAACGAATCCGAGCTCAGCAGGCGGCTCGCCGCGCTCCTCGAGGCGGGCGCGGTCCTCGTGTCCGTCGCGCCAGTCGCCGTGCCCCTCGAGGAGCGCGTACGGCGGGCGTTCGGGGGAGGCGACGCATGAGCGCGCTGCACCTCGCCGGACTCACCGTGCGGAGCCACCGCAGACGGATCCTCGGACTCGTCGCCTTCGTGGCCATCGCGCTCGCCGCGGCGAGCGCAGCGAGGATCCTCGTGGCCGACGAACACGGGCACGTCAATGCCGATCAGCTCTTCCTCCTCGGAGGGTACCCGGCCGTCTCGGCGCTGCTCCTGCTGGGGTGGCTGCTCGGCCGGTTCCCGCTGATCGCGACGCTCGTCCTGATGGCCGGCCTCGTCTCGCACGACCACGCCGAAGGCTACGCCCGCCTCTACGCCGTCCGGCCCCTCTCGCCGGTCCGGGTCTACGGGACCCGGTTCGTCGTCCTGGGCGGCCTGGCCTTCGCCGTGAGCGCGGTGCTCCTCCCCGCGTTCGACCTGCTCCTCCTCGGTACCTGGGCAGGGCCGGCGACGCTCGTCCTGATCCTCGCGAACGTCCTGGTCTTCGGCGCGCTCACCGCCTTCCTCTCCGTCTGGACGAGGGGCGATGCGTGGATCGCGCTGCTCCTCGGGCTGGCCGCGCTCGTCTGGCAGGCGCTCCGCGATGCCGGACGCCTGGCGGTCCCGCCCGGCGTACGCGATGTGGTCTCCTTCATCCTGCCCCCGCAGGCCGCGCTCTTCCGTCTGGAAGAGGCCTTCGGCGACGTCGCGCCGATCCCGTGGGATGCCTTCGTCTACGCCGCCGGCTACGGACTCGTCCTCCTCGTCATCGCCGCGCTCGCGCTCAGACGCCGAGAGCTCTGAGCGCGGCGGGGATCCCGAGGTGACGGAGGAGCGCCGGCGCGATGTCGAGCAGCGACCGGAGCTCGCCGGCGAAGGCCTCGTGACCGGGGCCGCGGACCAGCGCCAGCGCCGGGTTCAGCGTATGGCCCCGCCTCACGTCCTCGATGTTGCCGTGGTCGCTCGCGACCAGGAGCAGCGTGTCGGGGGGCAGGTCCTCGAGCACGCCCCCGAGGAAGGCGTCCAGCCGCTCGAGCGCGGCGATCCCGGCCTCGAGGTCGCGAAGATGACCGGCTGTGTCGGTCGAATAGTGCGCGAAGAGGGTCAGGTCGTGCGCCGCGGCGATCGCGGCGAGGGTGCGGCCGGCCTCCGCGGGCGTCGGCCTGGGGAGGTGGGTACGGCCGAGGTGCTCGCGCCAGCCGTCGTTCGTGATCTCGCTCGCGACGGCCTCGCCGCGCGCGAGCTCCGCGGTGTGACGGGTCAGCACCCCCGCGCCGAGCGCGGCGAGCGGCGGGCCGGCCCGGAGCGGGGTCCGGAACCGGGCCGACCGGCCACGCCCCTGGACCGGCTCGAGCACCTCCTCCGGGTACGCGTTCGCGAAGGCGACGCGCCGCCCGGCACGGACCGCGCGGGCCAGGATGCTCCGCTCCGCGACCGCGGCCCGGAGCACGGTCGGCGTCCACGGCCCGTAATGCCGGCCGAAGATCTTCGGCGCGTTCAGCCCGGTCAGGAGCGCGGCCTGGCCGGTCCCGCTCTGCGGCTGGCCGGGCACGCCGAGCCGCGCGTCGAGCCCGACAAGGCTCGCGGCCGGGGTGTGGAGCGGCGCCGTGCTGGCAAGCGGCCGGCGCCGGCCCAGAAGCTCCGTGAGGACGAGGAGACGCGCGCTCGCGAACGGGTTGATCTCCGGATCCGACGGGCCGAGCCCCACGCCGTCCACGAAAATGAAGAGCGCCCGGCCCCGCTGTCGAACGGGCTCCTGCACCATCAAACGCCCAGCGCCCGCTCGACCGTGGCGAGATCGACGCCCTCGACCTCGACCACTTTGTTCCGACCGCTCTCGCCCGAGACCAGCCGCACGGCCGAACGGGCCACGCCCAGCGTCTTGGCGAGGAACCGGATCAGCTCCGCGTTCGCCTCGCCGTCGACCGGCGGTGCGGCCAGACGGACCCGGAGCGCGCCGTCGTACTCCCCCGCCAGTTCGCTGCGTGAAGCGCGAGGCTGAGCCCGAACGGGGATGCGGACCGCCCCGCCCCGATCTTCCAGACGTAACGCCATCGTTGACTCCCGATTGTCGGCACCGGTGATCGCCACCGTCATCCGGGAAGATGCAACGAAGTGACCGCGTACGCACCCTGGTGGCACCGCACGCGGATACGGCCGCCGACGAGCGCGGCGAGGTGGATCGCGATCGTCATGTGCACCTGCGCCTTCGCCTCGCCGGGCGAGAGGGGGGCGGCGATGTCGCGGGCGCCCTCCGCGACCGACGCCGGGGCGCCGGGGCGGGCGTCCACGAAGTCGACCCTGGCCCCGCTGGCGACCGGGCGAGGACGGATCACGATCTCGCCGCTCCCGGCCCGGCTGAGCGCGCTGTGGCAGAGCGCGCGCATGATCCGCTTGACCCTCGACGTATTGGCTGAGACGATCGGCGGTGGCCCCTTGTTCCTCGCGACCCTCAGGGTCACGCCGCTCTGTTCGGCGTCCGCGCGCAGACCGTCGATGACCTCCTGGGCCGCCACACGGAGGTCGAGGCGCTCCGTCGGCAGATCGGCCCGGCCACTGTCCGGGTCGTTCAGCGCCACGAGGTCGTCGATCAGCTCCTGGAGCTGGCGGCCGGCTTCGGCCATCCGTTCGACCGCGTCGCGCTGCCTCTCCTCGAGGTCGCCCAGGACGCCCTCGGCGAGGAGGTCGACGTAGCAGATCAGCACGTTCAACGGCGTGCGCAACTCGTGGCCGAAGGAGATCAGGAACCGACGACGCGCGGCGAGCGCCAGGCCGAGTTCGCTCAGGAGCTG
>Ga0079224_100001064_pt1 | contig 30194 bp, 26 predicted proteins | sample Stecom2015_FD_80414 | JGI IMG/M metagenome (GOLD analysis project Ga0079224, IMG submission 80414) | Agricultural soil microbial communities from Utah to study Nitrogen management - Steer compost 2015 | ecosystem: Environmental > Terrestrial > Soil > Agricultural land | place: USA: Utah... | reverse complement strand
GCCGTCATTGCCGCCGTCATTGCCGCCGTCATTGCCGCCGTCATTGCCGCCGTCATTGCCGCCGTCATTGCCGCCGTCATTGCCGCCGTCATTGCCGCCGTCATTGCCGCCGTCATTGCCGCCAGGGGCGGGCTGTTCGCCGGGCTCGTCATCGCCGGGAAGCGGCAGTTCCGGTTCATTGTCGGCCGGGGGCGGTTCCTCGATGGGAGGCGTCGTCGGCCCGATGGGAGACGTGGAGGAGTCGGAGCTGCCGCCACCGCCGCAGGCGGTCAGCGCAGCACCCAGAAGCAACACGGCCAGCGTGTTGCGCAGAGTCGTCGGTTGCATGAAGGTTCTCTCTACATGCCACCTTCCCTGGTTCTGGCTAGAAGATGTACTGGGCTCGGGCGGAGCCGCGCACGGCCGGCATCCCGCTGCAGCGCGCGGCATCGGGTCCGTCCGAGGCGTAGCCGAACGCTACGCGATGGTGACGAGCGGTTCTGTGGAGGCAGTCACCAATGGCCGCGGTGTCTGCGGTCGGCGACAGAGGAAGCGGGCGGGACGGCGGCGGCTGCCGGGCGGAGCCGCCGCCGAGCTCCCGCTGAAGCGGGGAGCGGAAAGGCGGCGGGTGCTCAGTTGAAGCGGGAGAAATCCGGCTTGCGGCGTTCCATGAAGGCCAGCATGGCCTCGCGGGCTTCCGGCGAGGCGAGGCGCTCGGCGAACAGGGCGCTTTCCACCTGCATCTGGTCGCGCACCATCTCGCGCTGGCCGCGCTTCATGAGTTCCTTGGTCAGACGCAGCGCTTCCGGCGGCTTGGCAGCCAGTGCCTGGGCGCGTTCATAGGCGTGCGCGTAGGCATTGCCGTCCGGGCAGGTGGCGTTGACGATGCCGAGCTCGACCGCGCGGCGGGCATCGAACATGTCGCCGAGCATCAGCAGTTCCGCAGCCCGTCGATGACCGAGCATTTCCGGCAGCAGCCGGCTGGAACCGGCCTCGGGCACCAGCGCCAGGTTCACGAACGGCAGCTGCAGCCTGGCATTCTCGCCGGCATAGACCAGGTCGCAGTGCAGCAGCATGGTGGTGCCGATGCCGACCGCGACGCCTTCGACCGCGGCGACCAGAGGTTTCTGGGTCCGCACCAGGGCGTTGAGGAAGCGCGTCACCGGGCTGCTCTCGCCCTGCGGCGGATTGTTGAGGAAATCCTGCAGGTCGTTGCCCGCCGTAAAGCAGTCATCGGTGCCTGCAATCAGCAGGGCGCGAACGGCATTGTCCTCGGCGGCTGCCATCATGGCGTCCGCGGCCGCGGCGTACATCGCCTGGGTCAGCGCATTTTTCTTCTCGGGGCGATTGAAGCGGATGCTCATGATCCCCTGCGCGGTCTCGATGCGGACGTGATCGGTCATGTTCTGATTCCTCGCTAGAACGGAACGAGCGGCATGCGCAAGGCGGCGACACGGGCGGCCATGGGCATGGGTCCGCTGGCGTGGCGGGACTGTAGCAGAACTGCCCCGGCCACAAAACCGCCTTGGTCGACCTGCAGAAACGGGATTCGCTGCCGATATCACGTCCGTGCGGCCGGGACCGACCCGTTGCGATGCTCATGGAGGACGGGATTTCTCTGCCAGACAACGCCGGTTTCGATGCGGCAGGAGTCATCGAGGTCGCGCACAATCGGCGAACACCACCTAGAATGCGGGTCATGTTTTTTCTGCTTGCGCAGGGATGAGAGGCAAGTGCGCGTTGTTGTAATCGACGACGATCCGATGTTTCTGCGGCTGATACAGAAGGCCTTCGAAACAGCGGAGCCTGCAGCGGTCGTGCTGTCGGCGACAGGTTTCGCGCGGGGCCGCGCGGCGTTGCGGCAGCTGGATCAGCTGGGGCTGCTGCCCGACCTGATCCTGATCGACCGGTCGCTGGGCGACGGCAACGGCGTGGAGATGCTGGAGTTTCTGCGTGCCGAGGCTGTCTTTGCCGGAGTGCCCGCGGTGATGGTCAGCGCGGTCGTGGATGGGGAGATCCGCGCAGAGGCCGAGGCGGCGGGTGCCGCGGCCTGCTACGAAAAGCCGGGCGGGTTCGATCCGCTGGTGGAACTTGCCGAGGCGCTGATCCGGCTCGCGAAGGAACGGCAACAGCCGGTGCCGCCGCAGGGCGGCTGATCGCGCAGCAAGGCAGGCCGCGACGGCCGGCGCTGGTCAGGCGCGCACGGCGGGATGCCCGCCGCGGCGGGCATCCGGGGAGGCGAAACGGCCGTTCAGATGCGCACGCCGGTAAATTCGGTCGTGCCCATCATGGTCTTGAAGGTGCCGTTCAGGTTGTCGCCGCTGGCGGTGGCCCTGAAGGAGACCGGGAACTTGCCCATCGGCGTGGCAACCTTGGCGGTGAAGCTCACATTGTCGCCGTCGATCTTGAGCTCTTCGAGCTCGGCGTCGCCCGTGGCAGCGGACAGGGTGCCCGTGTTGTTGGCGGCGTCGATCGACAGAGTCGGGGTCTGCACGCCAAACGGCGTGTTCATCGTCAGCTTCCAGTTTCCGGCAACGCTCATCGTTGTCTCCATGGTTTCATCGTGAGCAGCCCGGCCGAAGCCGGGCCAGTGGTGTCGGGCTTGCGCCCGGTAGAAATCTCAGCTTGCGCCCAGCTCCTGCAGGGCTTCCTGGCGGAGCTCCTTGCGCAGCACCTTGCCGACCGGCGTCTTCGGCAGCTCGTCGCGGAAGATGAACTGCTTGGGCACCTTGTAGCCGGTCAGGTACTGACGGCAGTGCTCGCGCAGCGCCTCCTCGGTGAGGGAGGGATCGCGCTTGACCACGTAGGCCCGCACCGCCTCGCCGGTGGCCTCGTCCGGCACGCCGATCACGCCGGCTTCCAGCACGCCGGGATGCTTGACCAGGACGTCCTCGACTTCGGTGGGATAGACGTTGAAGCCGGAGACGATGACCATGTCCTTCTTGCGGTCGACGATGTAGAAGAACCCGTCTTCGTCCATCACGGCGATATCGCCGGTCGAGAACCAGCCGTCCTTCAGGACCTCGGCGGTGGCTTCCGGCTGCTGCCAGTAGCCCTTCATGACCTGCGGTCCCTTCACTACCAGCTCGCCGCGCTCGCCCACCGGCACCGGCCGGCCTTCGTCGTCGACGATGCGCACATAGGTGTCGGCAAAGGGAATGCCGATGGTGCCGGGCTTCTCGGGGCTGTCGATCGGGGTCGAGGTGACGATGGGGCTGGTCTCGGTGAGGCCGTAGCCCTGGTAGATGCGCCGGCCCGTGACCTGCTTCCAGCGCTCGGCCACCGCATCCTGCAGCGCCGTGCCGCCGGCCACCGGGGTCAGCTCCCGCGGCGGGTTGGCGCGGAACCATTCCTCGTTCAGCAGGCCGATGAACAGCGTGTTGACGCCGGGCATGAAGGCGAACTTGAACTTCTCGAACGCCGGACGGAGGTTGCTGATCGGCCGCGGCGACGGGATCAGCACGTTGTGGCCGCCGACGCTGTAGACCACGCCGCTCACGCCGAGCGCGAAGATGTGGTACATCGGCAGCGGTGTCAGGGTGGTGCGGTTGTCCTGCAGGATGTTCTGCAGGTTGTTGTAGCTCTGGGCGACGTTGGACACCAGGTTGCGATGGGTCAGCATCGCGCCCTTGGGGCGGCCGGTGGTGCCGCCGGTGTACTGCAGCGCCAGCAGATCGTCCAGGCTGACGTCATCGCGCGGCAGGGCGCGGCCGCCGTTGAGATGCTTGGCGCCGAGCTTGATGGCCTCGGTGAACGGCCGGGCCGGGACCGGCACCTCGGGAATCATCTTCTTCAGCCGCTGCACGGTCTTGACGATGAACTTGCGCAGCGGCGGGAAAAAGTCCGCGACGCTGGTGATCAGCACCGTCTGCACCTGGCTCTTGGGAATCACGGTCGCCAGCTTGTCGGCGAACATGTCGATCATCAGCAGCAGCTTGGCGCCGGAGTCGGTGAGCGCGTGCTCGATCTCCGGTGGCGTGTAGAGCGGGTTGAGGTTGACGATCACGCACCCGGCCTTGGCTGCGCCGAACAGGAAGATCGGATAGGCCAGGCAGTTCGGGCTTTGGATCGCCACCCGGTCGCCCTTGGCCAGCCCAAGCTCGAAGCGCAGGTAAGCGGCGAACTGATCGGTCAGCTGCTCGACTTCCGCGAAGGTCAGCGTGCCGCTGGTGCCGGTCGGCAGCATGGTGGTGAACGCCGGCTGCTGGGCGTATTCCCGGCTGGCCTGGCTGACCATGTCGCCGAAGTTCTTGTAGGGCAGGGCATCCAGGTTGGGCTTGCTGAGGCCGGTGTAATGCTTGAGCCAAGGCCGCGAGTCGTAGGCCTCGAAGCCGGCCGCTGTGGTTTCGCCGGGCGCGGCGGTGGTGGTGTGATCGGTCACCGTTCTCTCTCCTCAAAGATCCGGCGGTGTTCGGTCACCGCACTGTTATCGTCCGCCTTGTACGGGGCGGTTGGCGTTGTGTCGCCTGACATCGATCTTCTATGAATTCCTCGGCAAGTGGAACCGGCGGGCGGCCAGGCAGGCCGCCCGCCGGGGAAGTGCCGCCGCGGCTTACGCTTCGATCAGGAAATGGGCCTCGTCCATTTCCATCAGGTTGGCGGAGCCGGACTCCATTGCCGCCACATGGGCGCGGGTACGCGGCAGGATGCGCCCGTAGTAGAAGCGGGCGGTCTGCAGCTTGGCCTTGTAGAAGCCTTCCTCGCTGGTGCCGGCCGCGAGCTTGTCGGCGGCGACGCGCGCCATGTCGGCCCAGAAGTAGGCCAGCGAGACGTAACCCGAGTACATCAGGTAGTCGACCGCCGCCGCGCCCGCCTCGTCGGGGTTCTGCATGGCGCTCATGCCGATCTTCATGGTCAGCTCGCCCCACTCCTTGTTGAGCTCCTTGAGCCGGTCGACCAGGTCCTTGATCGCCTCGTTGCCCTCGTTGGCCTGGCAGAACTTGTGGATCACCTTGGTGAAGCTCATCAGGCTCTTGCCCTGGCTGCCCAGCACCTTGCGGCCGAGCAGGTCCAGCGCCTGGATGCCGGTGGTGCCTTCGTACAGGGTGGAGATCCGGGCATCGCGCAGGTTCTGCTCCATGCCCCACTCGGTGATGTAGCCGTGGCCGCCGAACACCTGCATGCCGTGGTAGGCGGACTCGAAGCCGGCCTCGGTCAGGAAGCCCTTGGCGATCGGAGTCAGCAGCGCCAGCTGCTGCTCGGCCACCGCCTTCTCGTCTTCGTCGCTGCTGTGGTGAACGATGTCGACCAGCTTCGAGCAGTAGTACAGCAGCGCCCGGCCGCCTTCGGAGAAGGCCTTGGCAGTGAGCAGCATGCGCCGTACGTCCGGGTGCACGATGATCGGATCGGCCGGCTTGTCCGGCGCCTTGGGGCCGGTCAGGGCGCGCATCTGCAGCCGCTCGCGGGCATAGCGCACCGCGCCCTGCAGCGCCACTTCGGTGTGGGCCAGACCCTGCAGGGCGGTGCCGATGCGGGCGGTGTTCATGAAGGTGAACATGCAGTTCAGGCCGCGGTTCGGCGGGCCGATCAGGAAGCCGGTGGCGCCGTCGAAGTTCATCACGCAGGTGGCGTTGCCGTGGATGCCCATCTTGTGCTCGAGCGAGCCGCAGGAGAGCTTGTTGCGCTCGCCGGCCTCGCCGTTCGCATCCGGCAGGAACTTCGGCACGATGAACAGCGAAATGCCCTTGGTGCCGGCGGGTGCGTCCGGCAGGCGGGCCAGCACGATGTGGACGATGTTCTCGGCCAGGTCGTGCTCGCCGGAGGAGATAAAGATCTTGGTGCCGGTGATCTTGTAGCTGCCGTCGGCCTGCGGCTCGGCCCTGGTGCGCAGCAGGCCGAGGTCGGTGCCGCAGTGCGGCTCGGTCAGGCACATGGTGCCGGTCCACTGGCCGGAGACCAGCTTCGGGAGGTAGGTCTGCTTCTGCTCGTCGGAGCCGTGCGCCTCGATGGTGCGCTTGGCGCCGTGCGACAGCCCCGGGTACATGCCCCAGGCCCAGTTGGCCTGGCCGATCATCTCCGACAGCGAGAAGCCCAGCGACTCGGGCAGGCCCTGGCCGCCGTACTCCGGAGAGGCCGCCAGCGCCGGCCAGCCGCCTTCCACGAACTGCTGGTAGGCTTCCTTGAAGCCCTTGGGCGTGGTGACCACGCCGCCTTCGCTCCAGCGGCAGCCTTCCTGGTCGCCGACCCGGTTCAGCGGCGCCAGCACCTGCTCGCAGAACTTGGCGCCTTCCTCGAGGATGGCCTGCACCACGTCGGGCGTGGCGTCTTCGAAGCCCAGTTTCTGGTAGTGCTCCTCGTAGCCGAGGAGCTCGTTGCGGACGAACTGGATGTCGCGCAGAGGAGCCTTGTATTCGGGCATGGCATCAACCTTCGCAAATGGTCCGTGGCGGACCGGGTTCGGATGGATCGGGATTCGGAACCGTCCGTCCCGTGCTCGGCACGGGACGGACGGGGGCGGACTCAGACGACCTCGAACAGGCCGGCCGCACCCATGCCGGTACCGACGCACATGGTCACCACCACGTACTTGGCGCCGCGGCGCTTGCCCTCGATCAGGGCATGGCCGGTGAGCCGGGCGCCGGTCATGCCATACGGGTGGCCGACCGCAATGGCGCCGCCGTTGACGTTAAGGCGGTCGTCCGGAATCCCGAGCTTGTCGCGGCAGTACAGCACCTGCACCGCAAACGCCTCGTTCAGCTCCCACAGGTCGATGTCGTCGACGGTGAGGCCGTGGCGCTTGAGCAGCTTGGGCACCGCGAACACCGGGCCGATGCCCATCTCGTCCGGTTCGCAGCCGGCCACCGCGAAGCCGCGGAAGATGCCCAGCGGGTTCAGGTTGCGGCGCTCGGCTTCCTTGGCGCTCATCAGCACGCAGGCGGAGGCGCCGTCGGAGAACTGGCTGGCGTTGCCGGCGGTGATCACGCCGCCCGGCGTGGCCGGGCGAATGCCGCGCACGCCTTCCAGGGTGGTGTCGGGACGGATGCCTTCGTCGGCGGAGACGGTCACTTCCTTGGTGATCATCGCGCCGGTGGCCTTGTCGGTGGTGCCCATGATGGTAGTCATCGGCACGATCTCGTCGTCGAACTTGCCGGCCTCGCGGGCGGCAGCGGCACGCTGCTGGCTGCGCGCGCCGTACTCGTCCTGCGCTTCCTTGGAGATGTTGTAGCGCTTGGCCACGGTCTCCGCGGTCTGCAGCATGGTCCAGTAGAGCTCCGGCTTGTGCTTGGCCAGCCACTCTTCCTGGATGTACTTGGTGTTGACGTTGGCCTGCACGGTGGAGATGGACTCCACGCCGCCGGCGACCATGATCGGCGCCTTGTCGACGATGATGTGCTGGGCGGCCATGGCAATGGCCTGCAGGCCGGACGAGCAGAAGCGGTTGACGGTGACGCCGGCCACGCTGACCGGCAGGCCGGCGCGGATGGCGGCCATGCGGGCGACGTCGTTGCCCTGCGAGCCTTCCGGCAGGGCGCAGCCGAAGATCACGTCGTCGATCTCGCCGCCTTCGACGCCGGCACGCTCGACCGCGTGCTTGATGGCATGGGCGGCCAGGGTGGCGCCGTGGGTCAGGTTGAAGCCGCCGCGCCAGGACTTCGCCAGCGGCGTGCGGGCGGTGGAAACGATCACTACGTCAGTCATGTTTATCTCCTGGTCGGCGGGACGGGCGTCGCGCCGCCCCGCCGCAAAGCCTTAGTTGAAGGTCTTGCCTTCGGCGGCGAGCTTCGCGAGCAGCGGGGCCGGCTGCCAGAACTTCTGGTCGGCGCCCGGCCGGGCCGCGATCCGCTCGATGGCGCGCACCACGTTCATCAGGCCAACCCGGTCGGCATAGAACATCGGCCCGCCGCGGAACACCGGGAAGCCGTAGCCGGTGAGGTAGACCATGTCGATGTCGGAAGCCCGCAGGGCGATGCCTTCCTCGAGGATGCGCGCGCCCTCATTGACCAGGGCGTAGACGCAGCGCTCGACGATTTCCTGATCGGGAATCTTGCGCGGGGTGACGCCCAGCTCCTTGCGCACTTCGTCGATCACGCGATCGACTTCCGGATCCGGAATGGCGTCGCGGCGACCCGGCTCGTAGCGGTAGAAGCCGGCGCCGGTCTTCTGGCCGAAACGGCCCATCTCGCAGAGGCGGTCGGCGATCAGCTGGCGCTTCATGTCGGGGTTCTCGGCGTAGTGGCGCTTGCGGATGGCCCAGCCGATGTCGCCGCCGGCCAGGTCGGCCATGCGCAGCGGCCCCATCACGAAGCCGAACTTCTCGATGGCGCGGTCGATCTGCGCCGGCGAGGCGCCTTCCTCCAGCATCAGCATGGCTTCGGTCTGGTAGCGGCCGATCATGCGGTTGCCGATGAAGCCGTCGCAGACGCCGGAGACCACGGCAGTCTTCTTGATCTGCTTGGCGAGCTTCATGGCGGTGGCCAGCACGTCCTTGCCGGTCTTGTCGCCGCGCACCACTTCCAGCAGCCGCATGACGTTGGCCGGGCTGAAGAAGTGCAGGCCGATCACGTCCTGCGGCCGCTTGGTGAAGCTGGCGATCTTGTTCAGGTCCAGGGTCGAGGTGTTGGAGGCGAGGATGGCGCCCGGCTTGCAGATCTCGTCGAGCTTGCGGAACACCTGCTCCTTGACGCCCATGTCCTCGAACACCGCCTCGATGACGAGATCGACGTCCTTGAGGTCGTCGTAGGAGAGGGTGGTGCTCAGCAGCGCCATCCGCTTCTCGGCGTCCGCCTCGGTCATCTTGCCCTTCTTGACGCGGCCCTCGTAGACGCTCTTGATGTGCGCCACGCCGCGGTCCAGCGCTTCCTGCTTCATCTCCAGGATGACGGTGGGGATGCCGGCGTTGAGGAAGTTGATGGCGATGCCACTGCCCATGGTGCCGGCGCCGATCACGCCGACCTTGCCGATCTCGCGGACCGGCGTGTCTTCCGGCACATCCGGAATCTTGGAGGTGGCGCGGTCGGCGAAGAAGGCGTGGCGCAGCGCCGCCGATTCCTCGGTCATCATCAGTTCCGCGAAGATCTGGCGCTCGACCCGCAGGCCCTCGTCGAAGGGCTTGTTGACGGCCGCCTCGACCGCGTCCACGCACTTCAGCGGGGCCGGATAGTTCTTGGCCATCTGGCCGATACCGGTGCGCGCCCACAGGAAGAAGGCCTCGGCCTTCGGATGCTCGATCTTGAGGTCGCGGGCGCGCTTGAGCGGCCGCTGCTCGTCGATCACCTTCCCGGCAAAGGCGAGCGCGTCCTGCAGCAGGTCGCCCTGGGCGAATTCATCGAACAGCTGGGTGCCCATGAACATGCCGGCCGGCACGCTCTTGCCGGACACGATCAGGTTCAGCGCCGGCTCGAGGCCGACCAGACGCGGCAGCCGCTGGGTGCCGCCGGCGCCCGGCAGCAGGCCGAGCTGGACCTCCGGCAGGCCGACCTTGGCAGTCGGTGCAGCGATGCGGAAATGACAGCCCATGGCCAGTTCGAGGCCGCCGCCCAGCGCGGTGCCGCCGATGGCAGCGATGACGGGCTTGTTGCAGCTCTCGACATAATTGATGACGGTGTGCAGATTCGGTTCGGCCAGCATCTTCGGCGTATTGAACTCGCGGATATCCGCACCTCCGGAGAACGCCTTGTCGGAGCCGATCAGAACGATGGCCTTGACGGCGTCATCCGCCTCGGCCCGCTTGATGCCGTCAACGATGCCGCGGCGCAGTTCGTAGCCGAGGCCGTTGACCGGCGGGTTGTCCAGGCGGATCACGGCCACCCTGCCGTGCAACTCGTAGTGGGCGTTGCTCATGTGGTCTCCTACTGACTCAATGAAAACGTTAGCGGCCTGCGTCTGTGTACGCGCAGCCCGCGCGAGTGTGCCGGCTGTGTCTGGCAGCGCGCCCCGTGCAGGCGTCCTGACCCTGTCGCCCCGCCATGCCGCCGGATACGGCAAGACAGATCGGCAACGAGGCAGTACACTTGTGTATGGGCGTCACAAACACTAGTGCATGTTCCGCGCCGTCGTCAACTCAGAGGGCCCATTCACCATGACCGATTCCGCCGCCGGCCGTCGCCGCAAGCTGCCTGAAAAGGAACAGCTCAGCCGCGATGCTTGGCTGGATGCCGCGCAGGCTGCCATCGTGGAGGGCGGCTTCGATAATGTGCGGGTGCTCATGCTCGCGAAAAAGCTTGGGGTTACCCGCGGCAGTTTCTATTGGCACTTCAAGGACCACCAGGACCTGATCACCAGCTTTCTCGAGCGCTGGCGGGAGCGGCGACTGCGGGAACTTTCGAACTGGCGCCCGCAGGGCGGCGACGTCGAGGCCGAGCTGCACCGCATCCTCGGCATGCTGCTCAGCGAGACCGGCAGGCACCTGCGCCGCATGCGGGTCGAGCTCGCCGTGCGCGACCTGGCGCGCCGCGACGCCTTCGCCGCAGAAGTGGTGGCCGAAGTGGACCGCGCCCGCATTGCCCAGAATCAGCAGACGCTGGAGCAGATCGCCGACGATCCCAGCGGCGCCCGCGATCTCTCGTTACTGCTGTATGTGGCAACGGTCGGCGCCCAGCTGGTGATGACCGGCCCGGCCGCCGACGAGTCGACCGCCGCCCGTATCGAGAAACTGATCGCCAACCTGGTGCTCGAATGGCACAAGCGGGGCGGGGGCGAGCTGCTGCCGGCCGACAGCCCGACGAAGCAAAACCGGCCATCTTGACGCTGTCGGCAGAATCGCGCGGGCTGACCCGGCATGCTGGCCGGATTCATCTGAACCTGGCCTTCAGCCGATGCAAGACCTGAACACCATCGTCGTCATCGAATTCCTGCGCGATCCCGACGAACCCTATACCAAGCTCTGGAAGCGGTTGCGGGGAGTCGTGCTGGAACAGCCATTGACGCTGCCGGCAGCGGTGCTGGCGCCGGACAACCTGCTGGAGCTGGCCGTCGACGGCGAGCCGCGCCGGCTCCGGATCAGCCACCTGCGCTGGGAGCAGGATCGCCAGACGCTGCATGTGCATGCCGTCCCCAGCGAGGACGCCGCCGCTCAGCTGCGCGCCGCCGGCCTTGTCCCCTGGCGGCCGTGGCTCCGCCGGCAGGCGGTCGAGGGCTTCCTGGCCCGCTGCCGCAGCAGCGGCTGGGTGGTCCGCAACGCCGGCGCCAGGCCGGCCGCGGTTGCGCCCGCTGCCAGCTCGCGCATCGAGCCGACCCTCTAAAGCACCTGTGTCCGCAGGCCGCATGCGCCGCGTTGCGGTCGTGGCGATCTCGCGCTGACGGAGCGCCAACCTGTGGAACTTGGTTGGCCCGAAACTGCGTTGTCGGCTGCCTCCTGGCAATGACCGGAGAAGCGATCCGTAGCCTGGAATAGCGCCGTCAGAGCAGCCATCCCAGGCCATAGCTCAGCAGCGGAACGGTCAGCAGCGACAGCACCAGCCCCAGTCCCACCATGCGGCTGGCAAGCGTGGGGGCCAGATCGTACTGCTGGGCGAAAATTCCTGCGGTGACCATGGGCGCCATTGCCGCCTGCAGCACGACGACGGTGGCGGTCAGGCTGTCGGCGGAATTCAGCCAGAGGAACAGCGCGACCACCAGCGGCGCGGCCAGGAGTTTCCAGCCCAGCCCAAGCAGCAGCGCAGTGGCGTCAGCGCCCAGGCTGCGCAGCCGCAGCTGCAGGCCGACCGAAAACAGCGCCAGCGGCGTCAGCGTAACGCCCAGCCGCTGACACAGTTCCAGCAGGAGGGCCGGGGTCACGCCGGAGGCGCGCAGCGCCAGACCGATCAGCAGCGCCCAAAAGGCCGGGAACAGCAGGATCCGGCGCAGGATGACCAGGACCTTTACACGCTGTCCGGAGTACACCGAAGCCGCCACCAGGCCTAGGGTGGAAATCATCAGGAAGGAGCCGAACTGGTCGGCAATCACCGCGATGCCCAGCGCCTCGGTGCCGTGCAGGGCCTCGATCAGCGGATAGCCTACGAAGGCGGTATTGCCGAAGCCGGCAGTCAGTACCAGGGCGCCGATCTTGCCGCGCGACCACCCCAGCATGCGGCCGGCCAGCGCCATGGCCAGCCAGCTGCCGAAGAACACCAGCCACAGGCTGACTCCCGGCAGCAGCAGCGGTGCCGAGGGGTCGAGCTGCGTGATCTGGCCCAGCACCAGCGCCGGCAGCGCGATGTAGACCACCCACCAGTTGAACGCGGCCCCCAGCCCGACCGGATGCGGCACCCGCGCCGTGACCATGCCGGCACCGACACAAAAAACGACCACCAAAAGCGCGCCCACGAATCACCTCGGAAACAAAGAGAGCAGGGAAGAAGTAGCGGATTGCTGCCGGTCGACTGGAGTCGGTCTGCACGGCCTGCGGGCCGGCAGCGACGAAAGCCGGGGTGTGCCGTCAGAGCTCGCAGCCGACCAGGACGGGCTCCGGGTGCAGCCTAACACCGAATGCCGCTTCGACGCCGGCGCGGACTTCACGGGCCAGTGCGACCAGGTCGGCGGCGCTGCCGCTGCCGCGGTTGGTCAGGGCCAGCGTGTGCCTGGTCGACAGGCGGACGGGAGCGTGCGGCCCCGGGTAGCCCTTGCCGAAGCCGGCGTGCTCGATCAGCCAGGCTGCAGACAGCTTGGTGCCGCCCGGCTCCGGGAAGGCCGGCATCGCCGCATCGTCGCCGAACCGCGCGGCGACCGCGGCCCTGATCCGCGCCAGCGTGCGGTCGTCCACCACCGGATTGGTGAAGAACGAGCCGGCGCTCCAGGTATCGTGATCGGCCTCGTCGAGGACCATGGCCTTTGCCGATCGCAGGGCCAGCACCGCCTGGCGCACTTCGGCGGCATTGCGGCGCTCGCCGGTCCCGGCGCCGAGGCGGGCGTTCAGCTCCCGGTAGCGCAGCGGCGCCGACAGGCCGTCGGTGGTCAGGCCCAGTTCCACGGCGAGCACGACGGCGCGATCGGAGTGCTTCAGGCAGCTGGTCCGGTAGCCCAGCGCCAGTTCCGCCGGTGCTACCCAGCGGATCTCTCCGCTGCGCCGATCCAGCAGCCGGACGCGGCGCAGCAGCGAGGCGATCTCGACACCGAAGGCGCCGACGTTCTGCACCGGGGTCGCGCCGGCGCTGCCGGGAATGCCGGACAGGCACTCCAGCCCGCCGAGGCCGGCCTCCACGGTCCGGGCGACGACATCGTCCCACACTGCGCCGGCCTCCACCCGAACGATGGCCTGCCGTCCGTCGCGCGCGATGGACATGCCGTCCGTCGCGATCCGCACCACGGCCAGGTCGAGCACGCCGTCGGCAACGAGCAGATTGGACCCTCCGGCCAGGAGCAGCGTCTCGCGGCCTGCGGCGTCCAGTGCCCGTACGCAGGCCACCAGAGCCTCGGTGGACCGGCAGGTGAACATCACTGGAACCTTGCCGCCCACCCGCAGGGTGGTGAAACCTGCCAGTTCGACATCGCGCGCCAGTTCGGCGCCGGTGTCGGCGGCAATCTGTTCTGGTGTCTTGGTCATCGTTGTTACCGATGGCATGGAAATGGACCCGATCAGGGCGCACATTCCAACATGTGACGCCGTCCGTTGGAATGGACAGGGCGCCCCGCGGGCGGCATGGCCATGTTCCGGAGCGCATTCTGCCGCAGCAGAACAGGCTATGCTTCCGGGTGGAGCCGGGATTGCGGTACGGCCGTCACATTGGACCTGGAGGGACCCATGCGATGGAGACGATAAGGCAGGTTCTCGAGCGCAAGGGCGCTGCCGTGCATTCGGTATCGCCGGACGCGACAGTCTATGACGCCCTGGCGGTGATGGCCGAGCACGACATCGGCGCGGTGGTGGTCATGGAGAGCGACCGGCTGGTCGGGATCTTCAGCGAGCGGGATTATGCGCGCAAGGTCGTGCTGAGGGGGCTGGTATCGCGCGACGTCAAGGTATCCCAGCTGATGACGCCCAATCCGCGCACCATCGGCCTCGACAACACGGTGGAAGAGGTGATGAATCTGATGACCGAGAACCGCTTCCGCCATCTGCCGGTGGTCGACGGCGGCCGGCTGATCGGCATCGTCACCATCGGCGACATGGTGAAGTCGGTGGTCAGCCAGCACCAGCGCACCATCAACCAGCTGTCCAGCTACATCGCCGGCAACCTGGCCGCCGAGTAAGGCTGCAGGCGCCTCACGAAGCCGTGGTCTGCGCCTCGCTGCGGCCGTCGGCGGCGCGCAGCCGCGGATGCGCGAACACCGCCGCCAGCATGGCGAGCGCCAGGCCCAGGCTCAGCAGATAGGGCGCCTGCGGCAGGAACTGGTACAGCGACATGCCGACGAAGGGCGCGATGGTGACGGCCAGGCCGCCGGTGGCGTTCATCAGCCCGGCCACGCCGCCCTGCTCGTCCACCCCTACCGCCAGCGAGGCGCCGGCCATCATGCCGGGCCGCAGCAGGCCGAAGGCCACGCCGAGCAGGGTCATGGCGGCGAACATCGGCAGATAGCTGCGGCTGGCGACGATGGCGGCGAAGCTGGCTGCGGCAAGAGCGGCGCCGGCGGCAATCATGGTTCGCGGCGAGGGTTGCAGCAGCCGGATCACCACCAGCTGGGTGACCAGCATCGCCGCTGCTTCCCCCATCAGCATGACGCCGACCGCCTGCGCGCTCTCGGCAGCGGCCATGGCGAGTACGTCCATGGCGTAGAAGCCGGCCGCCAGCAGGGCGATGGACTGCGTCAGCTCCTGGCCCACGGCCACCAGCAGAAACGGCAGCGCCCGGCGATCCAGCGGGCTCAGCCGCCGGACCGCTGCCTGCTGGCGACACACGGGGCGGGTGTGCGGCAACCAGAGGGCGATCGCCGCGACGCTGAGCGCGCCCAGCAGTCCGGCCGCGTAGAAGGGCGCCACCAGGCCGAACTCGAGCAGGACGGCGACCACCACAGGGCCGACGATGGTGCCCAGCGCGAAGGCGGCGCCCAGCTGCGCCAGACGGCCGGCGCGCTGGTGCGGCGCGGTGTGGTCGGCGACATAAGCCTGCGCCGCCGGCATGGCGGCGGAGCCGAACAGCCCGAACAGCGAGCGGGCGGCCATCAGCGTGACGAACGCGGCGAGCAGCGACAGCCGGCCGGCGAGGCTGATGTGCAGGCCGATCGCGAAGGCGATCATGGACGCGGCATAGCCGCCCAGCCCCAGCAGGATCAGCGGCCGGCGGCCGACCACGTCGCTGCGCCGGCCCCAGAACGGGCTCATCAGCATCCACAGCACCGCCGAGACGGTGAAGATGCTGCCGACCTGCACCTCGGTCAGCCCCAGGCTGCGGGCGGCCGGCGGCAGCACGGCGAAGATCAGGGTCTGGCCGATGCCGACACAGATCAGGCTGGCGAACAGCAGCGGGAAATAGCTGGGCTGGCGGGTTGCAGAGGCAGGCTGGATGTCGGCGTTGCTCACGGTGTGGTTACCGCTGGATCTAGGATGCCAGCGTCCTAGCAGGGAGGCGGGACGAGGTGTGCGGTCGACGCATGCGGAATTGCGGGTATCGCCGCGCCGGTCCATCATCGACGTGGCCGGAGCCACAACGCAGCAGCGATATCAGCAATGTCAGAGCATTTTCGTTACTACCTGCGGGTCCGTTACAGCGAATGCGACGCGCAGAAGGTCGTCTTCAACGCCCGCTACGGCGAGTACGTGGATCTTGCCTCCACCGCCTTTCTCAGAGCCATCGGCCTGGAGCAGCAGCTGGCCGGCGGCGAGTTCGATTACCAGGTGGTGAAGCAGACCCTGCAGTGGCGCGCGCCCGCGCGTTTCGACCAGGTGCTGGAACTGTCGGTCTATGCCACCCACCTCGGCAACACGTCGTTCACGCTGATGACGGAATTCCGCCTTGCCGGCAGCGAGGCCGTAACGGCGACGGCAGAGACGGTCTATGTGGCGGTCGATCCGGAAACGCTCAGCAAAAGGCCGCTCGGCGACGCTATTCGGGCCGCGCTGCTGCGCGGCGGCCCGGGGCTGGCCGTCGATCATGCCGGTTATCTGCCGCCGGGCGCAGGCTGAACGGCCGGCTATGCCGGCCGCGGCCAGCCCCTACAATACCCCCATCATTGCTCTTCGACCTGGATCAGAGGCTCTCATGAACAAACGCTACAGCGCTGTCATCCTGCTCATGCTCCTGGCCCTGATGCTGAGCGGCTGCGGCTACAACCAGCTGCAGACCACCGACGAGGCGGTGACCGCCGCCTGGGCGGAAGTGCTGAACCAGTACCAGCGGCGTGCCGATCTGGTGCCGAACCTGGTGAACGTGGTGAAAGGCTATGCCGCGCACGAGCGCGAGGTGCTGACCGAGGTCACCGAGGCGCGCGCCCGGGTCGGCAGCGTGCAGGCCTCGCCGGAGCTGCTGGAGGACCCGCAGGCTTTCCAGCGCTTCAGCCAGGCGCAGGGCGAGATGAGCTCGGCCCTGTCGCGCCTGCTGGTGGTGGCGGAGAACTATCCGCAGCTCAAGGCGGACGCCAGCTTCCGCGACCTGCAGGCGCAGCTGGAAGGCACCGAGAACCGCATCGCGGTGGCGCGCAACCGCTATATCAAGGCCGTGCAGGACTACAACCTCACGGTGCGCCGTTTCCCCACCAACCTCACCGCCATGCTGTTCGGCTACGACACCAAGCCGAGCTTCACGGTCGAGAACGAACGGGCGCTGGCGACACCGCCTGCCGTCGATTTCGGCACGTCCCGGCAGGGCGCCGACGGCCAGCCGCAGGGCCAGTAGCGTGCCGATCATGAACGCCGCCTTGCGGCTCTGCTGGACGGCGCTGCTCGCCCTGGCGCTGCTGCTTCCGGCAGCCCGGGCCGAGGTGCCGGTGCCGCCGCTCCAGGCACGCGTCACCGACCTCACCAATACCCTGCCGGCTGCCGAGCGGCAGGCCCTCGAGCAGCAGCTGGCCGCCTTCGAGCAGCGGAAAGGGGTGCAGATCGCCGTGCTGCTGGTGCCGACCACGGCACCGGAGACCATCGAGCAGTACTCGATCCGGGTGGTCGATGCCTGGCAGCTCGGGCGCAGGGGCGTGGACGACGGCATCCTGCTGCTGATCGCCAAGAACGACCGCGCGCTGCGCATCGAGGTCGGCTACGGCCTGGAAGGGGTGGTGCCGGATGCCATCGCCAAGCGGATAGTGGATGACGTGATCGTCCCGTACTTTCGGGCCGGCGACTTCGTCGGTGGCATCCGCGCCGGTGTCGACCGGCTGATGCGCGTGATCGAGGGCGAGCCGCTGCCGGCGCCGGCGGGCAAGGCCGACCAGCCGTCCGAGAGTCCGCTGCCGTATCTGCTGTTCGCCTTCTTCGTCATCAGCGGCCTGCTCGGCAGGCTGCTGGGGCGGCTCGTGGGGGCGGCCGTTACCGGCGGTGTCATCGGGCTGTTGTTCTGGCTGATGGCCGGCTCGCTGGCGGCGGCCGTCGCCGTCGCCGCCCTGGCCTTTGTCGCCGCGCTGTTCACCGGCGGCGGGATCGGGCCGGGCGGCTACTATGGCGGCGGCGTCTATGGCCGCCGGGGCGGCTTGGGCGGCGGTTTCGGCGGCGGGGGCTTCAGAGGCGGCGGCGGTGGCTTTGGCGGCGGCGGCGCCTCTGGGAGGTGGTAATGATGGACCTGAAACGCATTGGCCGGCACCTGCTGCTGCCGGGCTGGCGGGCACGGCTGGCCTTTCCGCCGGCGGTGCTCGACCGCATCGAAGCCGCCATCGCCGCCTCGGAGCGCACGCACGCCGGGCAGATCCGCTTTGCGGTGGAGGCAGCGCTCGATCTGCCGCTGCTGCTACGCGGCATGAGCGCGCGGGAGCGGGCAGTGGATGTGTTCTCCATGCTGCGGGTCTGGGATACCGAGCACAACAACGGCGTGCTGATCTATCTGCTGCTCGCCGACCACGACGTGGAAATCGTCGCCGATCGCGGCATCCATGCCCGGGTGGGGGCAGCAACCTGGGAGACGATCTGCCAGGACATGGAAGCCCATTTCCGCCGCGGCGATTTCGAACAGGGGGTGGTTACCGGGATCCGGGCGGTCGGCGGCTGTCTGGCGGAGCACTTTCCCGGTCCCGGCGGGGCCGAGCTGCCGGATGCCCCGGTGCTCCTGTAGCCGAGCTGCTGTCGTCGTCGCCGCGCCTCGGGCGGCGCAACTTGCTGATGTCCTCCGGCGGATCGATCGGCGGTCGCCCGATCTTCTCCTGGGCCCGCACTTGCATGATGGTGTGCCGTACGCCGATGAGGAAGGCAATCAGGAAGAACGTGCCGAGGAACGGCACGCCAGCCGGCGAGAGCACGATGCCGAGCGGCGAGACCTGGACGAACCAGGCGGCAGCGCCCAGCGCATACCAGCGCCCGGCGAAGACATTGCCATAGTCCCGGCACCAGGCCATGCGTTGCCTGCGGTCCTCGGCCGTGGCGGCCGGCATGCGGCGGAGGTGCCAGCTCGCGAACAGGTAGGCTGCGAGCATCTGGGGTACGGCAAGGTGTTGATACCGATTCTGCTTTTTCATCGGCCTCCTCCGCTGTTGCGATGGATGGCAAGAGGGCCTCAGCGCCGTAAAAGCAGGAGAGGGAACCGGTGAGGTAAGGGCGTTCACCGGCCCGGAAAAGGGTTGCGCATGGTTTTCATACACCATGCTAGCATCCGGTCGAGGCGATGCAGAGGCGTTGCCGGATCGGGACAACAACCAAGTTCGGCCGCGCTTGCGGCCTTGAGCGGACGGGGGGAGACGATATGCAGGCAAGGATGTTGCGGCACCCGCTCACCGGCTGGCTGCTCGGCGCCCAGCTGCTGCTGGGGAGCATGTCGGCGGCACTGGCGGAAACGCTGGTGTCGGTGTGGGGCGAGGTTGCAGACCCGCGGGACGGCGTGTACCTGTCGACCCCGGTGGCGATGGCGCAGGGCGCCGACGGCCATGTCTATGTCGCCGACATGGGCAACAGCCGGATCGTCCGGTTCGCGGTCGACGCTACCAGGGAGCAGCCGGCCATCGAGGTGGTCGGCGTCTACGGCAAGAACGGCCACGCGCCGGGCAAGCTCGATCTGCCGTTCGGCGTGGCCGTGGACCGCCAGGGCAATATCCTGGTAGCCGATACCGCCAATTCCCGCATCCAGAAATTCAGCCCGCGCATGAAGCTGCTGGCGCGCTGCGGCAGGCAAGGCAGCGGGCCGGGGCAGTTCCGGATGCCGCGCGAGATCGCCGTTGACAGCCAGAACCGCTATTTCGTCACCGACGAGTTCAACAGCCGTATCCAGGTGTTCGACGCCAATGGCCGTCATCTGTACCAGATCGGCGGCTATGGCACCGGCCCGGGGCAGTTCCGCTTTCCGCAGGGCATCGCCATCGATGCCGACGACAACCTGTTCGTGGCAGACACCTTCAACCACCGTGTCCAGAAGCTCCGCACCAGCGGCGAGTTCGTCGCGCAGATCGGCATGACCGGCCTGGCCGGGGATGGCGCCGACCTGCTGCAGTTTCCGCGTGGGGTCGGGGTCGATCCGCAGGGCAACGTTTACGTCGTCGATACCTACAACCACAAGGTCAAGAAATACTCCCGAGCGCTCGACTACATGTACAGCGCCGGCCTGGAGGTCGGGCCAAACTATGCGCCCGCCTATCCGAACCAGGTGCTGCCGGTGGCAGCGGACGTGTTCTACGTCAGCGATACCGGCAACAGCCAGTTGATCCGCTACCAGGAGCTGCCGAGCGGCCAGGGCGCCGAGGTGACCGCGCGGCTCGGCCAGCCGCGCACGGCCGACGGTCAGTTCTCCGAGCCGGCCAGTGCGGCGGTCGGACCGGATGGCCGGGTCTATGTCTCGGACCGCTACAACCATCGCATCCAGGTGTTCGACCGCAAGGGCCGGCTGCTCGCTCGCTGGGGCAAGAACGGCGGTGCCGGCGGCATCGACGGCTGGGGCCAGCTGCCGGGCGAGTTCTTCCAGCCCATGCAGATCGATCACGACGCCCAGGGGCGGGTCTACGTTGCCGATGCGCTCAATAGCCGGGTGCAGGTGCTATCCCCGGATGGCACGCCGCTGGCAGTGATCGGCGGTCCCGGCTTCCTGCCGGGGCAGTTCCTGGCGCCGACCGGCGTGGCGGTGGATGCTGCCGGCAATGTGTTCGTGCTGGACTGGTATCTGGATCGGGTCACCAAGTTCGATGCCAGTTTCGAGCTGGTGACCTACTGGGGCGGCACCGGCCTGGGTGACGGCGAGTTTCGTCGGCCCTCCGAGATCGCCGTGGATGCCGCCGGCAACGTCTACGTGGTGGATACCCGCAACAGCCGGGTGCAGAAGTTCGACAACAATGGCGGCTTCATCACCAAGTGGGGCGCCAACGGCGGCATTCCGCAGGAGGACACCATCGCCGGCGGCAGCAGCAAGCCGGGCGAGCTGTTCCTGCCGAGCGGCATCCGGGTGGCAGGGAATATCGTCTATGTGGCGGATGGCTCCAACAACCGCATGCAGAAATTCGACCTGGACGGCAATTTCCTCGGCATGTGGGGCCACTTCAGCGGTGGCCGCGGCGGCATGTTCTCGCCGGCCGGCTTGGACGTCGACGCCCAGGGCTTTATCTACGTGACGGACGCCTTGCTGAACCGGATCTACAAGTACGTGCCTTCGGGGCGCCGGCACTAAGTTCCATACAGGAGTAGGGCCAGGCGCTTTTGCGCCTGGCCCTGCCGAAGTTTCTGCCGGTCAGCCGGGCAGCGCCGCCTTTTCCCGATAGCGGTCCCGCAGCTCGCGCTTGAGCACCTTGCCGATGGCGCTGCGCGGCAGACTGTCGATGAACTCCACGGCCGCCAGCCGCTGGGTCTTGCCGAGCCGTTCGTTGGCCCAGCTGCGCAGCGCCTCCGGCGTGATCTCGGCGCCAGGCCGGATCACCACGAAACCGACCGGCGTTTCGCCCCAGCGTTCCGACGGCACTCCGACCACCGAGACGTCCGCCACGGCCGGGTGCTGCCGGACCACGGCCTCGATATCGCTCGGATAGATGTTGAAGCCGCCGGAAATGATCATGTCCTTCTTGCGGTCGACCAGCACCAGGAAGCCATCCTCGTCGAAGCGGCCGATGTCGCCGGTGCGGATGAAGCGGTTGCCGTCGGCGTCGTACCACTCGGCTTCGGCGGTTTTCTCCGGCTGCTTGTGATAGCCGGTCATCATGCTCGCCGAGCGGCCGACGATCTCGCCGGTGGCGCCGCGCGGCAGTTCGCGGCCGTCCTCGTCGATGATGCGGATGTCGTGGCCGGGTGCCGGCTGGCCGACCGTGTGCAGCTTGTCGGGGTATTGATGCGAGGCCAGCAGGCAGGTGCCGCCGCCTTCGGTCATGCCGTAGATGTCGATCAGCCCGCCGGGCCAGCGCTTGAGCACGTCGGCCTTGAGCGCGGCAGGGAAGGGGGCGCTGGTGGAGAATTTGTAGCGGAAGCTCGACAGGTCGTAGCGGTCGAAATCCGGCAGCGCCATGATGCGCTGGTACTGCACCGGGACTAGGGTGGTGTGGGTGACCCGGTGGCGCTCAGCCAGCGCGAGGTAGCCGGCGGCGTCGAACTTGCTCATCAGCACCACCGTGCCGCCCAGGGCGATGGTCTGGAAGAACGGCACCAGCGTGGTGTTGGAATACAGCGGGGTCGACAGCAACGTGACCGCGCCGGGGCCGAATTCCTGGTTGGCGCCGCGCCGCACGTGCCCCCAGCGCATGCCGTGCGGCTGCACGATGCCCTTGGGCGTGCCGGTGGTGCCGGACGAATAGATGATGTTGAACGGCCAGTCCGGCTCGACCGCCACCGGTTCCGGCTGGGCGCCGGCCGGTGCCAGCCAGTCGGAGAAAGGCCGTCCGGCGTCGGAGCCGTCCAGCGCAATGCGCGCAGCGCCGATGCGGTCGGCCACCGGGGCGAGCGCGCTCGCCACGGTGGCGTCGGTGAACAGCAGCACGGCGTCGGCATCGGCGACCATGGTCGCCAGCGCCTCGGCGGTCGACGAGGGGGCCAGCGGCGCGACCGTGACTCCTGCGCGCAGGCTGCCCAGGAACACCGTGGCGTACTCCAGCGAGGTGCCGGCGCAAATGGCAATGGTATCGCGCGGAGCCACTCCGTCCCGCTGCAGCGCGGCCGCCACCCGGTCCATCAGCGCATCCAGTTCGCCATAGCTGAGGGTGCGGTCGTCGAGCCGCAGGGCCGGTGCCTGCGGCTGCTGGCGCGCGGCGGCGCGGATCAGGTCGGAAACGGTGGCGAACGGCTGTTCAAGGAGGGCGGCAACGCTCATGGGGCCTCCGGTAGCGAAAAGCTTTTGATTGGGTGTTGCGGAAGCGGTCGGTTTACCGCGTCAGGGCGGCGGAGCGCAAGTGCGGCTGGCAGGGGCTGGGCCATAAAAGCATGAAGGCAGTGGCCGACCGGCCGCTGCCTTCATGGCGGGATAACGGTTGGGAACGGGGTCTGCTAATGGATCCCAAACACCTTGGCCGGGTCGAGGCCCATGAATACGCCGCCCCAGTGGCGATCGCGCACCGTCACCGGGACCGTCACGTTGATCATGATCTCGCCGGTATCGCGGATGTAGGAGCTGAGCTGGAACAGGCTCCGGTCCTGGTACCGCTGCTTGTCCTCCGGCAAGGCGAGCCCGAAGAAACGCATGTTGCGGCTGCGCTTGAGGTCGACCTCCGGGTCGCCGGTCATGGGATGCGAGAACTCGCTGAAGTGGATGGCGACGAAGCCTTCGCTGTCCAGCGGCAGGCAGAAGGCCGCGCCGTCGACGCCATCCCGCCAGCTGTCGATCAGGCTCTGGCAGGCCTGCTGGAACGGCCGCGCGTAGCTGACCTCGTACTTCTGCGGCACCGTGTTGGGGACCGGGATGTAGTTGCGGTCGAACATGTCGACGCCCTGGTCGAGCAGCTTCTCGATCTCGACCTCCAGCTGATCCCGGCGCTGGAACATGATCTCCAGCACGCTTTCCAGCCGGCCGCGACCGATGCGGAACTGGGTGACCTTGCGCAGCGCCTCTTCGGCGGCCTGCCGCAGTTCGGCGGTCAGGGTATCGGAGCGCTCCATGTCCTGGCGGATCTGGATGCCGAGCTCGCGGATTTCGGTGCTGCGGCTGTGCACTTCGCGGTTGGTGACCGACAGTTCCTCGATGGCGGCGCTGACGCGCAGCAGATCGTCGTGGGTGGCGGCGAAGTCGTCGACCATGGCGGCGAACTGCTGCGAGGACGCATCCACCGCGGTATGCGCTTCGCGGGCGCCGGCGATCATGTGTTCGGCGCTTTCGGCGGTGTGGCCGACGGCCTCGTTCATGTGGCCGATCAGGCCTTCGATCTCATCGGCGGCGCCGCGCACCTTCTCGGCCAGGCTGCGCACCTCGTCGGCCACCACGGCGAAGCCGCGGCCGGCCTCGCCGGCGCGGGCGGCCTCGATGGCGGCGTTGAGGGCCAGCATATTGGTCTGGGCGGCGAAGCTCTGGACGGTACCGAGGATGTCGCGGATGTCCGACGAGGTGGATTCCAGCCGGCCGACCGTGCCCTGGAAGTCCTGCAGGAGGGAGGTGACGTTGGCGATCTGCTCGGCGACCTGGCGGAGCTCCGTGGCCGAATGCCGGGCGGTCTCCAGGTTGCGGGAATTGACTTCGGCGATGCCGCTGGTGCGCCGCGAGAGCTCCTCGATGGCCGCTGCGGTTTCGTTGCTGGAGTTGAAGATCAGCTCCGAGTGCTCTTCCTGGCGGGTCGCGTGGCGGCTGGCCTCCTCGGCCACCTGGCGGCTGCGCGCGGCGGCTACCGACACCTTGATGGTGTGCTGCTGCATTTCCTCCAGCGTGGTGCGAACCCGTTCGATGAACTGGTTGAGCTGGGCCGTCAGCTCCTGCAGCCTGCCCGGTATTTCCGGAGCGGCCTTGGACAGGTCGCCATCGGGGCCGTTGGCGGCCTTCAGGATCTCCACGACGACAGGTTCGACGGAAGTGCCGCTGGCCTGCCGCCAGGCTGCGACAGCCGCGACAGCGGTGACGGCGAGCAGAGCTGCACCCAGCCAGCGTGAACTGCCCTCACCGGTAGCGATCAGCAGGCCGGCGGCGACAAGGGCGGCGCACGTCAGAAGGATGGTAGGCCACGGCAGGGCAGAACTTCTGGCGGCCAGTTTGGCCGAAAGGGGCTGGCGTGGGGACATTGGGTAAACCTCTCACTCCAGTGGTGACGTGTTTTTTTGCTGCCCGGTCGAGAGCGCCGGGCTTCTTCAGCTAATTAGCGGCACGTCTGCGGAAAGCTTTAACAGCCTGCCATGCCTGTATTTTTTCGAGATCCCGCCTCTACTCGAACTGGCGCTCCTCCCACCAGGGGTAGAAGCCAGGCAGGTCCTTGCTCGGCGCCATGGCGAACCGGGCCGGCCGTTTCTCCAGGAAGGCGGTGACGCCTTCCTGCACATCGGCCGACTGGCCCATGTAGGCAATGGTGCGCGAGTCGATCTTGTGCGCCTCCATCGGATGGTCGGCGCCCAGCATCCGCCACATCAGCTGCCGGTTGAGGGTGGTGGCGACTGCCGATGTGTTGTCGGCGATCTCGCGGGCCAGCGCGCGGGCCGCCGGCAGCAGCTCGTCGGGTGCGTGCAGGCTGCGCACCAGGCCGCCGCGCAGGGCTTCTTCGGCATCGAAGACCCGGCCGGTGTAGATCCACTCGGCAGCCTGCTGCATGCCGACCAGGCGCGGCAGGAACCAGCTGGAGCAGGCTTCCATGGTGATGCCGCGGCGGGCGAACACGAAGCCGAACTTGGCGGAGGTGGAGGCGAGCCGGATGTCCATCGGCAGCGCCATGGTGATGCCGACGCCGACGGCCGCGCCGTTGAAGGCGGCGATCACCGGCTTCTTGCACTCGAAGATGCGCAGCGCAACGGTGCCGCCGCCGTCCCGCAGGCCGGTGCCCAGGGTCTTGTCCTCGCGCTTCGCGCGGTTGAAGGTGTCGCCGCCCTTGGCAAGGTCGGCGCCGGCGCAGAAGGCCTTGCCGGCGCCGGTGACGATGATCACGCGGACGGCGTCGTCGGCGTCGGCGCGGTCGAAGGCCTCGATCAGCTCGTGCCGCATGGTCGGATTGAAGGCGTTCATGCGGTCCGGGCGCGACAGCGTCAGCGTCAGAATGCCGTCTTCGACCTGATAGTGAAGCGTTTCGAAATCCATGGGTACCTCCTGCAATGCGGACGCCTCTCGGCCAGTAGCCGAGTATAGCAACCGCCGCTTCGGCGTCCGGATGCGGTATCGTGTGCCGGTCGCCCGCTCGGAGGACCTCGATGCGCTACTGTCCGCTCTGTCGTGAGCCGCTGGTGGCCGGCCAGCATGCCGGCCGGGAACGGCTGGCATGCAGCGCCGCAGGCTGCGATTTCGTGTTCTGGAACAATCCGCTGCCGGTGGTGGGTGCCGTGGTCGAGCACGACGGCCTGATCGTGCTGGCCCGCAACGCCGGCTGGCCGGAAGGCATGTTCGGCCTGGTCACCGGCTATCTGGAGCAGAACGAGACGCCGGAGCAGGGGATCTTGCGAGAGGTGCGCGAAGAGCTGGGGCTGCAGGCCGAGATCGTCAGCTACATCGGCCACTATGCGTTCCCGCGGGCCAATCAGTTGATCCTGGCATTCCATCTGCGGGCAACCGGGGAGATCGTGCTCGATCCGGAGCTGGCCGAGATCAGGCGCATTCCGCCAGAGCGCCTGCGGCCCTGGCCCACCGGCACCGGCCCGGCGGTGCGCGACTGGCTGCTGCGTCAAGGGTACCCGGTACCTGAGTGATGGCGGCGGCTGCTCCGGCTCGTGTGAGGATCGCACTGACACCGTGAGAAGCGGCGGCGCGCAGGCCAGCCAGCGTTGCTGTTTCGCATCATGCCGGGGCGTTCTTGCGCTGGATGGACGCAGCCATGGTCGGTTCGGGCGCGGCGGTTTGAGGTTTGTTCCTGCCCGTCAGGCGGGAGTCCATTCGAAGAGGTAAAGGCATGCGCCAATGGAGCGCGGCGCGCTTGCTGCCAATTCTCAGCTGGCTGCCGGGCTATCGCCGGGAGGATGCCGCCGCCGATGCCGTGGCGGCCGTGATCGTTGCCGTCATGGCGATTCCGCAGAGCCTGGCCTACGCCATGCTGGCCGGCCTGCCGCCGCAGGCGGGGCTGTACGCCAGCATCCTGCCGCTGATTGCCTACGCGCTGTTCGGGTCCAGCAGCGTGCTGTCGGTCGGGCCGGTGGCGGTGATTTCGCTGCTCACCGCCTCCGCCGTCGGCGCGGTGGCCGATCCCGGCAGCCCGGAATACCTGACGGCCACCCTGGTGCTGGCTGCTGCCGTGGGCGCCGTGCTGCTGCTCATGGGCGCGCTGCGCCTGGGCTGGGTCGCCAACTATCTGAGCTATCCGGTGCTGTCGGGCTTCATCAGCGCCTCGGCCATCCTCATTGCCTCCAGCCAGCTCACCCATGTGCTTGGCGTGCCGGTCAGGGGGGACGGCCTGGTCGAGCTCCTCGGTAACGCCCTGCGGCAGCTGCCGCAGGCGCACTGGCCGACCGTGTTGCTGGCGGTGGCGGCGATCGTGTCGCTGGCGGCCGCGCACCGCTACGGCAAGACCCTGTTGCAGGCATTGGGCCTGCGGGCCGGGCTGGCCGGGCTGTTGAGCAGCGCCAGCTCGGTGGTCGTGGTGCTGCTGGCCATCGCCATCGTCGCCGCTGCCGATCTGGCCGAGGCCGGCGTTGCCATCGTCGGCAGCATTCCGCGTGCGCTGCCGCCGCTGACCATGCCGGTCCTGGAGCCGGCCCTGTGGCGGGAGCTCCTGCCGGCGGCGGTGATGATCGCGCTGATCGGTTTCGTCCAGTCCATCTCCATGGCGCAGATGCTGGCCGCCAAGCGGCGCGAGCGGGTGGAGGCGAATCGGGAGCTGCTCGGGCTGGGCGCCGCCAACCTGGCCGCTGCGATCAGCGGCGGCCTGCCGGTCACCGGCGGCGTCGCCCGCTCCGTGGTCGGTTTCGCCATCGGCGCGCGAACGCCGATGGCGGGCGTGTTCAGTGCCGTGGGCGTGGCCCTGGTGGTGCTCTACCTGACCCCGCTGTTCCATTACCTGCCGCGGGCGGTGCTGGCCGCCATCATCATCGTCGCGGTGTTGCCGCTGGTGGACTTGCGGGCGATTCGCCGCACCTTCATCTATTCGAAAGCCGATTTCATGGCGATGGCGTTCACCATCGCCATGGTGCTGCTGGCAGGGGTGGAAATCGGGGTAATGATCGGCGTGGGGCTGTCGATCGGGCAATTTCTATGGAAAACTAGTCATCCCCATGTAGCCGTAGTGGGGCTGGTGCCCGGGACGGAACATTTCCGGAATGTGCGCCGCCATACGGTGATCACCAGTCCGCATGTATTGAGCGTGCGGATCGATGAGTCGCTGTACTTCGCCAACGCCCGCCATCTGGCAGACGTCATCTACGACGAAGCGGTTCAGCAGCCGACAGTGCGGCACGTGGTGCTGATGTGTACCGGCATCAACCACATCGATGCCAGTGCGCTGGAGAGCCTGGACGAACTGGTGCTGCGCTTGGCCGATGCAGGCGTCAAATTGCACCTTGCCGAAGTCAAAGGGCCGGTAATGGATCGGCTGGAACGGTCGGAATTCCCTTCCCGCCTGACCGGACGAGTATTCCTGACCCAGTATCAGGCGTTGACAGAGCTGGATGCCAGCGTTGTCGCCCAGGCCAAGGCCGCCTCTTGATCAGGAGTCGCGGCCGCAAACAGCATGGAGCAAGTAGCAGCCAACCTTCAAAGGACTAAGCCTATGGCGAACAAGATCAGAATCGGAATCGCAGGCTATGGCAATCTGGGCCGCGGCGTGGAAGCGGCGGTGACCCGCAGCGCCGACATGGACCTGGTCGGGATCTTCACCCGGCGGCCTCCGGCTGACATCAAGCCCGCAAGCGGCGTGTCCGTGCATGCGCTGGATACCATCGAGCGCTTCCGGGATGAAATCGACGTGCTGATCCTCTGCGGCGGCTCCAAGAGCGATCTGCCGGAGCAGGGACCGGCGCTGGCCGCGCAGTTCAGCACGGTCGACAGCTTCGATACCCACAACAAGATCCCGGAATACTTCGCCGCGGTCGATCAGGCCGCTGCGGCGGGCGGCAATATCGCCATCATCTCGGTGGGCTGGGACCCGGGGCTGTTCTCGCTGAACCGCCTGTACGGCGAGGCGGTCCTGCCGGAAGGGCAGACCTACACCTTCTGGGGCAAGGGCATCAGCCAGGGACATTCCGACGCGATCCGGCGGGTGCCCGGCGTCAAGGCCGGCGTGCAGTACACCATCCCGACCGAGGCCGCCATCGAGCGCGTGCGCGGCGGCGAGCTGCCGGAGCTGACCACCCGCGAGAAGCACCGGCGCGAATGCTACGTGGTGCTGGAGGAAGGTGCCGACGCGGCGGCGGTCGAGCAGGCGATCGTCTCCATGCCGGACTATTTCGCCGACTACGACACCACCGTGAACTTCATCAGCGAGGACGAGCTCAGGCGCGACCACGCCGGCATGCCGCACGGCGGCTTCGTGATCCGCAGCGGCAAGACCAGTGCCGAGCATTCGCAGGTGATCGAGTACGCGCTCCGGCTCGACAGCAACCCGGGATTCACGGCCAGCGTGCTGGTGGCCTATGCGCGGGCGGCTTACCGCCTGCGGCAGCAGGGCGAGACCGGCGCGAAGACCGTGTTCGACATCGCTCCGGGACTGCTGTCGCCGAAGAGCGCCGCCGAGCTGCGGAAGGAGCTGTTGTAGCGGAGTGATTGGGGGCCATCCGGCGCGTTGGTGGAAGCTGACGCGTCGGATGGTTTCGAGGCGCAAGCGCAGCTTCGGAGCATGGGCTGGGAAGCGGAGCCGGCTTTTCCAGCAGGCTCCTTGGCATGCCGGGCCGGGGCGGTCTGTCTTGCCCTTCTGGGTGCCTTGCTTTGATTCGGATCCGCCGAGCGGAGCGCGCTTCCCGGCCGCCGGCGGTCTTGGTGCAGCACGTCCGTGTGCTGTACGAAGACGACCCGCGTCGCTGCGGGTTCCCTTTCGGGCTTTTCCCGGCACCCGATCCAGCGCCCGGCGAGACGAAAGGGCGATTGGAGGGTGCCACTGACGGGGGGGCTCCGGGATTCGGACGGATGCTGGAATCCGAGCCCCTCAGCCCGTCGTCATCCCTCGTTGCTGGCGCCATTCCGCCAGCGTCTTCAGCACCAGGGTCACGATGGCGATCAGCGCCAGCAGGGAGGCGGCGGCGAAGGCGCCGGTGGCGTTGTAGTCCTGGTACAGCAATTCGACGTGCAGCGGCAGGGTGTTGGTGGCACCGCGGATGTTGCCGGACACTACCGATACCGCGCCGAACTCGCCGACGGCCCGCGCGTTGCAGAGAATCACGCCGTAGATCAGCGCCCACTTGATATTGGGCAGCGTGACCCGCCAGAAGGTCTGCCAGCCGCTGGCGCCCAGCGAGGTGGCGGCTTCCTCCTCGTCGCTGCCGCGGGCCTGCATGAAGGGCACCAGTTCGCGGGCCACGAACGGGCTGGTGATGAACACCGTCACCAGGATCACGCCGGCGACATTGAACATGACCTGGATGCCGTGGGCATCCAGCCAGCTGCCGATCCAGCCGCGCGAGCCGTACAGCATCAGGTACATCACGCCTGCCACCACCGGCGACACCGAGAACGGAATGTCGATGAAGGCGTTCAGCAGCCGCTTGCCGGGGAACTCGAAGTGGGTCACCAGCCAGGCGGCGGCGATGCCGAAGCCGGTGCTGACCGGCACCGCCACCGCGGCGGTGATCAGGGTCAGCAGGATGGCGTGCAGCGTATCCGGGTGTGCCAGGTTCTCCAGGTACACCTGCCAGCCGGCGCTGAATGCCTGCGCGAAGATCACGATCAGCGGCACGGCGATGACCAGCAAGGCGCCGATCACGCCGATGCCGATCAGCAGGCTGGCGGCGGTCGAACGGCCGGCGGCGCGGCCTGTGTGACGGTGTCTCTGCATGGTCGTTACTTCCGGCTGTGCCGTGCGAGGTAGCTCTGGATGAAGCTGGCGCCGATCAGCAGCACGAAGGCGGCGGCCAGCATGACCCCGGCCAGTGCCGCGGCCGAGGCGTAGTCGTACTCCTCCAGGCGGATCATGATCAGCAGCGAGACGATCTCGGTTTCGTAGGGCATGTTGCCGGCGATGAAGATCACCGCGCCGAATTCGCCGAGGCCGCGGGCCAGCGACAGCACGAAGCCGCTCAGCAATGCCGGCAGCACGGCCGGCAGGATCACCCGCCGGAAGGTCTGCCAGCCGCT
>Ga0079224_100001060_pt1 | contig 30211 bp, 31 predicted proteins | sample Stecom2015_FD_80414 | JGI IMG/M metagenome (GOLD analysis project Ga0079224, IMG submission 80414) | Agricultural soil microbial communities from Utah to study Nitrogen management - Steer compost 2015 | ecosystem: Environmental > Terrestrial > Soil > Agricultural land | place: USA: Utah... | reverse complement strand
CGAGTGGGATGCCGCGGCGGGAACGGTGGTGTTCACCGGGCTGGAGCAAGGCGAGCGCGGGCGGCATGCAGTGCTGCTCTAGCCCCGGGCACCCGGACCGGGCCTGCCTCGCCGCGCTGCGAGCCTGAACGGGCATTGTGCTCGCTGGGGTACGCATTCCGGGCGCCACCGGCCGATGTCGAATTCGGCTCCCGTTGTTCGTCGATGCAGTGCGGGGAGCGTGATCCCCGCATTCCTGGACAACCGGAGCAGCGCCATGACCTACGTAGTCGGTTTTCTCACCCCCGTTCCCGCCGCCAACAAGGAGCGCTACATCAAGTCGGCCCGCGACGCGTGGCCGCTCTTCCAGCGCCTGGGCGCCACCCAGCAGGTCGAGGCCTGGGGCGCGCAGATCGAGGATGGCCAGACCACGGACTTCAAGCGCGCCGTCAAGCTGGAGGAGGGCGAGCAGGTGGTGTTCTCCTGGATCACCTGGCCCGACAAGGCGAGCGCCGATGCAGCCTGGGAAAAGATGCAGAACGATCCGGCCATGCAGGACATGGACATGCCCTTCGATGGCAAGCGGATGATCTGGGGCGGCTTCGAGACTGTGTTCGAAAGCTGAGGCCGGCAGGGTCAGCGGTTCGCCGCTGGCCCATGCACCCCGGCATAGCCGCTGGCACAGCCGGTCGTGCAGTTGGTGGTGAGCATGTTGCGCAGGATCACCCCGGTGTTGGCCAGTGAACGGAAGTGGCCGACGCCGTCGCTGTTGTCGCCGCCACCGGCGTTGACCGGCATGCCGTCGCTCCAGTCCCAGTCGTAGCGGTAGGCGCTGCTGCCAAAGCCGACGTCCACCTGGGCGGCCACATTGGCGTGGGCGTTGAACAGCGCGCCGGCGGGGCAGGTGGCGGCGTTGTTGGTGCTGAAGCAGTGCACCTGGTCGTACAGCCCGGCGGTGATGGTGTAGAAGCGGATCGAACTCCAGCTTGCCGGCAGCCGGCGCAGCGAGTCGCTGCCGCTGCCGGTCCAGCGGTTGTAGCCGTAGCCGGGCACGCCGCTGCTCGGGTAGAGGCCGAAGCTGTAGTGGTTGTACGGGTACACCCAGGCCTCGGCGTTGCAGGTCTGCGCCGCCGGGTTCTGGTAGCCGGTATAGCGGCAGGTCTGCAGCCCGCGGATTGCCCCGCCGACGTTGACGAAGCGCCGCACGCTGGCCTGCGAGCCGGTGTGCTTGAGCATCGCCAGGCTCATCGAGCTGCCCAGCGAGTGCGCCACGATGTCCACCCGGGGCTTGCCGGTGTAGGCCTTCACGGCGTCGATGAAGTCCTTGAGCAGTGCGTAGGTGTAGGGCTCGTGGTAGTTGTACTGCGGATTGGCCCGCTCGACATCGGACAGGTAGGTGACGCCGAACAGCTCGCAGTCGTTGTAGCCGGCGGCCTTGAGCTCTTCATAGGGCGAGCGCTTGGGCGTGGCGTGGCCGGCCACCGCGCCGGGCGGCATGTCGAAGCTGATGGCCGAATCGCCGTTGCCGTGGATGAACACCACCGGCGTGCGGGTGGCGGTGCAGTGGCCGCCGCCGAAACCGCCATAGCCGACGCCGGGGTTGAAGCCCCCGCTGTACTGGGTGGCCGGGCCGGTGCAGGTGTAGCCGTTGTTCCCGCCGCATTCCAGCGCCGCGGCGCCAGCGGACCACAGCCCTGCCAGGGCGAGGAAGGCGAGTGCCAGGCGGAACCGCGTGCCGCGTAACCGGGCGGTGATCGTCTGCAGGGGCATGGTGCCCTCCGGGTCGTCTGGGTGTGCCCCGATCCTCCGCCGTGCCCGCGCGCCTGGCCACTGTACGAAGGGGGCAGGCTCGACGGCGCCTGAACACGGGCGGGCCTAGTGTCGAGCCTCCCAGCCGGAGCGTTGGCCATGCACCTCGAAGGCTCCTGCCATTGCGGCAAGGTCCGCTTCCGTTGCCGCGCGTACGCGCCGGTGCCCTTCCTCCACTGCTACTGCTCGATCTGCCGCACGCCTGCGAGCGGGTGCACATGATGCTGGGCTCGAAGGCGAACTGGGTGCCGGTGCCGGACGGCTGGCATGACGTGCATTGCCAAGGCTACCCGGAGGAATCGCTGGAAGCGTGGCACCGGCGGCACGGGTTGCTGGAATCCACCTGACCGGGTGCCGCCAGCGGGTTGCCGTCGGGACCGGTCCCGACCCCGCGTTCACGAGCGTGGCCCTCATAGTCCGGTCCTGGCCCTGGGAGCAGCGCATGAACATCGTCATCCGCCGAACCGGCACCGCACTGGTTGCCGGCCTCCTCGTACTCCTTGTCGGTTGCGTCAGTCCGGGTGGATACGGCGGCTATCCCGGCGGCGGTTACGACCAATCCGGCCCGGGGTATCCCTCGCAGTACGGCAGCCAGTTGGAGGGCACCGTCGAGGGCGTCGACACCGCCTACGGAAGCGTCCTCCTGCGCATCGACGACCGCCGCAGCGGGCGCCCGGAGCGGCAGGAAGTCCGTTACGACCGGCGCACGCGCCTGTTCTACCAGGGACGCGAGTACCCGGTGGAGGGGCTGGAGCGCGGCGACGTGGTGCGGGTCAGCGTGGTGCAGTCGGGCCGCGACCTGTGGGCCGAATCGATGGAAGTGGTGCGCAATATCCGCGACCGGGGCTACGGCGGAGGGTACGACCGCTACGGCAACGGCTACGACGGCGGCTACGACGGCGGCCGTGGCGCCGGGAATGGCCGGGACATGCGCGGCCAGGTCGCCTTCGTCGACCCGCGCGCGAGGCTCATCCAGCTGGACAGCGGCGGGTACGGCGGCAGCATGCAGGTGCGATACGACGACCGCACCACCGCCGAGTACGACCGCCGACTGATACGGCCGGAAGACCTGCAGCGCGGCGATGTGGTGCGGATCCTCGGGCGGCCGCTGGGCGGCAACGATTGGCTGGCCGAGCGGATCATCGTCGAGCGTCCGGGCGGGCGTTAGCCCTCGAGCGCTGCCCTTTGTGCCGCGGGCACCGCATCAGCCGCGACGCGCCGCCTCGATCGCGGCGACGTCGATCTTGCGCATGGTCATCATCGCGTCAAATGCGCGTTTGGCCACCGCCGGGTCGGGGTCGGTGTAAGCCTCGGTGAGCACGCGCGGGGTGATCTGCCAGTTCACGCCCCACTTGTCCTTGCACCAGCCGCACGCGCTCTCCTGTCCGCCGTTGCCTACGATCGCGTTCCAGTACCGGTCGGTCTCGGCCTGGTCGTCGGTGGCCACCTGGAACGAGAACGCCTCGGTGTGGGGGAACGCCGGTCCGCCGTTGAGGCCGAGGCAGGGAATGCCCAGCACGGTGAACTCGACCGTCAGCACGTCCCCCTCCTGGCCGGAGGGGTAATCGCCGGGAGCGTGGTGGACCGCCTTGACCTCGCTGTCGGGGAAGGTCTCGGCGTAAAAGGTGGCCGCTTCGAGCGCGGTGCCGTCGAACCAGAGGCAGATCGTGTTCTTGGGGATCATCGTCGTGCTCCTGCAGGGTGGACGTATCCGATTCGACGTCGGGAAGGCATCGAAATCGACACCGCGGCGCTGCGGGTGTGCCGGGCAGGCGAGCGCGCGCCAGGCGGTACGTCGGCCGGCGCAGACAAGGGATGGCGGCCGCTGGCACCATTGTGTGTTCATCTGGCTGCCGGCGCGACCTGGCAGCCTGACCTGTACTTCCAAGGGAGATCTCGATGTCCGATGCATTGGCACTGGCCGATCAGGTGGTGCTTGTCACCGGTGGCGCGCGTGGGCTGGGGGCGGCGATCAGCCGGGCGTTCCTGCGCGAGGGCGCGCGGGTGGTGGTCAACTACCACCGCAGCGCCGCGGCCGCGCAGGCGATCGCGGAGCAGGCCGATGCGGACCGGGCACTGGCGATCCAGGCGGACGTGACCGATCCGGATGCTGTGAAGGCCATGCTCGCCACGGCGAAGGCGCACTTCGGCACCCCCGTGACCACCGTGGTCAACAGCGCGCTGATCGACTTCGCCTTTGACGGCGATGCCCGCCCGCACGGCGAGGACATCGGCTGGGAGCGCTTCGAGCGCCAGTTCCAGGGCAGCGTGCGCGGGGCGCTGAACACGCTCAAGGCCGCGGTCCCCGACATGCGCGGCCTGGGCTTCGGCCGCGTCATCAACATCGGCACCAACCTGGTGCAGAACCCGGTGGTGCCGTACCACGACTACACCGCGGCCAAGGCCGCGCTGATGTCACTGACCCGCACCATGGCCGCCGACCTGGGCCCGGACGGCATCACCGTCAACATGGTGTCGGGCGGCCTGCTGCGCACCACCGACGCGAGCGCGGCCACGCCCGAGGCGGTATTCGAGCTGATTGCCCGGTCGACCCCGTTGCGACGCGTGACCACGCCGGAAGAGTTCGCCGACGCGATCGTGTTCTTCGCCTCACCCTGGGCGCGGGCCATCACCGGGCAGAACCTGGTGGTGGACGGCGGACTGGTGAAGGACTGAGCCGGACTGCGGCTGCAGTCCTCCCGTGCGCGGAAGCCGGCTAAGCTGGCCCGCATGGAGCAACTGTCCGGGACATTCTGGAACCTGCGCGGCGTACAACGGGTCGCGGGCGTGCTGGACATCGGCACGCACATGTCCGTGGTGCAGCGCGCCGACGGCCGTTTCGTGGTGGTGGACGGTTGCGGGCCGCAGGGGGCGCAGCGTGATGCCCTGCTGGCCCTGACCGGCAATGGGCAGCAGGTAGCGGCCGTGGTGCACGTGCATCCCTTCCATACCCTGCACGTGGAGGATACCCACCGGCTGTTCCCGTCCGCGACGCTGTACGGCACGGCGCGCCACCGCCGGTTGGCGCCGTCGCTGCCATGGGTCGGCCGGCCGGTGGAGGAATGGGGCGACGACCACCCGTTGGCCGACGTGTTCGATCTCACCGTGCCGGACGGCGTGGACTTCGACTGCCCGGACGAGCGCGTGCACGTCGCGTCGGTGCTGGTCCGGCACCGCGACAGCGGCATCGTCCACGTGGACGACACCTTCAACGTGCTGGCGGCTCCAGGCGCCCTGCGCCGGGTGCTGCCGCAGTCCTCGCTGCGCATGCACCCGATGCTGTCGCGCGCGCTCCTGCCGCGGGCGGGTGCCGCGGACGCCTACGCCGCGTGGGCGCACAGGCTGGCGTTGCGCTGGGGCGGGACCCGCATCGTCTGCGCGGCGCATTCGGCCGTGCGCCATCTGCCGGAGGGGGGATTCGCACAGGAAGTCGAGGGTGCGCTGGCGCGGGTCGCCGGCACCCTAGCGCGACACCGTGCCCGCCATGGGTAGCCGTACGCGTGCACCGGCGGGGACAGCCGATGGAAAGTGTGCCGGCACCGCTCGGTAAACTGCGCCGCATCCCGACAGCACCCGTATTGGATCGATGATCAACAACGACGTCCTGCGCAGCATCCGTTACATGCTCGACCTGAGCGACCAGAAGTTGATATCCGTCGCCGCCCTGGCCGATTCCGCCTTCAGCGTGGGGAAAGAGGAGATGCGCGCGATGTTGCTGAAGGAGGACGAGCCCGGCCATGTCCCCTGCAGCGACGAGGTGCTGGCGCACGTCCTGGACGGGTTGATCATCCATCTGCGCGGGCGCGAGGAGGGCAAGCCGCCGCGACCGGTGGAGAAGCGCATCAGCAACAACGTCGTGCTGAAGAAGCTGCGGGTGGCGTTCCAGCTGACCGACGTCGACATGCACCGGATCTTTGCCGACGCGGGGCACCCCGTGACCAAGCCGGAGATGTCGGCGCTGTTCCGCCAGGCCGGGCACCGCAATTACCGTCCTTGCGGCGACCAGTTGCTGCGCAACTTCCTCAAGGGCCTGACGATGCGGGTACGGGGCAGCTAGGCCGGCCGCGTCACACCCCGTTGTCGGCGGGCGGCAGCAGGAGCTCGCTGCATCCGGCGCGGTCGGTGTGCCGCAATGCCGCCAGTACCAGCTGGTAAGCCCGGGTCGCCGCCTCGACGACCGAAAGCCCGCGCAGCACGCCCGCAACGACGCTCGCAGTGAACAGGTCCCCGGTGCCCTTGGGCGTGATCGACAGCCGCGGGTGGACCAGCACGTCCGCGCTGGAACGGGTGACCACGGCAATTTTCATCTCGTCCCCGGCGCAGCTGTCCGGTGCCGCACTGGTGACCGCCACCCACTGCGTACGCCCGACCAGCAGGGCGCGCGCCGCAGTGACCACCTGCTCGATGCTGTCTACCGGCAAGCCGGTCAGCTGCGCAAGTTCGAAGCCGTTCGGCGTCAGCCCGGTGGCACGCCCGGGCAGGCGCTCGCGCAGCGCCTGGACCAGGGACGGGTCGACGTAGACGCCATGGTCGTGGTCGCCCATGACCGGGTCGATGACCAGCAGCGGCTCCGGCAGCGACGGCTGCTCGCGCTCCCACCAGTCCAGCAGCGCGTCGAGCTGCCCGCGGCTGCCCAGGTAGCCGACGACGATTGCCTGCAGCCGGGGCAGTGCGCCACGTGCGACCAGGTCGTCCAGGTAACCTGCGAACCAGTCGGTCGGCAACGCGCCGCCGTGCACCGTCGGAAAGTGCGGGGTGTTGCTGAGCACCACCGTGGGCACCGCCGCGACCCTCAGGCCCAGTCGCTGCAGCAGCGGCACGGTGATGGTGTTGCCCACGCTGCCGTAGACGACCTGCGACATGATCGACAGCACGTCGATGTGGAGCGGGGTGGGCGGAGTGGTGGACATGCAAGGCCTCCAGTGGGGCGGCGAGTGTGCTGCCTCGGGCCGGGGAGGACAACAGCGCCCCGGCGCGGCCAAGGCTACGCTTGGCGCATGCAAGCTCCTGCGCGACCGACCCGCGATGGCGTTCCCGCCAGCCGACTGCAGCTGCCGCCCGGGCCCTGGAGCACGGTGCTGGAGGCATTGTGTGCCCGTTTTCCGCGGGTGCCTCCGTCCACCTGGCGCGACCGGTTCGCACGGGGGCGGGTGCTGGACGCGGAGGGCAACCCCCTCGCGGTTTCGGCCGAGTACCGGGCCGGGAAGGAGATCCAGTACTTCCGCGAGGTCCCGGATGAGGCCCCGATTCCCGTCACGGAGACGGTGCTGTACGCCGACCCGCACCTGGTCGTGGCGGACAAGCCGCACTTCCTGCCGGTGGCGCCGACCGGGTCGTGGGTTCGCGAGACCCTGCTGACGCGACTGGTTCGGCGGCTCGGTAACCCCGCATTGGTGCCGCTGCACCGCATTGATCGGGACACCGCTGGGCTGGTGCTGTTTTCCTCCGATCCGTCCAGCCGCGGCGCCTACCAGGCGCTGTTCCGCGAGCGGCGCATCCGGAAGGAGTACCTGGCCCTGGCGGCGCCTTTGCCGCGCCTCTCGTTTCCGCACGTTCACCGCAGCCGGCTGGAACGGGGCGAGCCGTTCTTCCGCATGCGCGAGGCGCCCGGCGGGCAGGACAGCGAAACCATCGTGGATGTGATGGCACGCGGCGAAGGTGCGTGGTGCTACCGGCTACAGCCGGTGACCGGGCGCAAGCACCAGCTGCGCGTGCACATGGCGGCGCTGGGTGCGCCGATTCTGAACGACCGGCTCTATCCCGTGCTGCGGGGGCAGGGCCCGGACGACCTGGAATGTCCGCTGCAGTTGTTTGCCAGCGCCCTGGTCTTCACCGATCCGCTCACCGGCGAGCCACGCCGGTTCAGCAGTCGACTGGCCGCGGCAGTCCGGCCCCCGGAGCTTCGGCAGCCGGCTAACCGCGGGTTCGACGGTACTCGCGGATGGTCTGTTCCGGCGTCGGGTTGGACATCGCCATGCCGTTGACGAACACGGCCGGCGCCCGGCTGTCACGCCGGCGCGCGCCTGAACCGCGCCACTGCACGCCTGCACGCTGCCGGGACTCCTACACACGGGCGTGGCAGCGGGATCCGTAGGGTCGCGCATTCACCTGCCCCCGGCCTTGCCGGCCCCGCGCCACGGAGCAACCCGTACCCGATGGATTCCCGATCCGCCGCCACCTTCCCGCCCGAGTCCCGGGGCAGCATGGCCACGCATTTCCTCGACATGGTGGCCGGGCCGCGCTTTCCCTGCGTTGGCTCGAAGTCGGCTCTCTCGCGCGGGGCCATCGAGACCCACGAGTTCGGTCCGCTCGGAATGAGGGGCAACGATCCGGCGTTGCTTGATCGCATCGGGAGCTTTGCCCGCCGGATCGAGGCAGCCGTTGCCGGCGACCGTACGGTGCGCTCGCTGGTGGCGCTGTTCGACGGACCCTGTGATACCGATGAAGCCCGCTTCGAGGCCCTGTTGTGGGCACAACTCCAGCGCTTGCATGACCTGGACGTGCGGCGTGGCACGCGCTGGGCCGAGGACGTCAGCCCCGATCCGCGGGAGCCGGATTTCAGCCTCAGCCTGGCCGGCCACCCGTTCTTCGTGATCGGGCTGCACCCGGGCGCATCGCGCATCGCCCGCCGCTTCCCTTGGCCGGCGCTGGTGTTCAACTCGCACCGGCAGTTCGAGCAACTGCGCGCGGATGGGCGCTACCGCAAGATGCAGGGCGTCATCCGCGAGCGCGACCGGGCGCTGCAGGGCGACATCAACCCCAACCTGGCCGACTTCGGGGCCATCAGCGAGGCGCGCCAGTACAGTGGCCGTGCAACGGAACCGGGATGGCAGTGCCCGCTGCGGGTGAGGACACTTTGATGGACATGCAGGCCACGATCCCGCCGGCAACGGCCCCGGCCGCTGGCGACGAACGCATCCCGCCGTGCTCCGGGCGTGCCGTGGAACTGGCCGCGGGCGACGAACTGGTGGTGATCGATCCGATGGGACAGCAGGTCAGCGACCTGACCGCCTTCGCGCGGGATGACCTGGCGGAGTACCTGTCGTCCGGGCGCTCGATCGACTACGCGTCGAAGCTGTGGCTGACGACGGGGGACACCCTGTACTCCAATCGCAGCCGGCCCATGTTCACCATCCTGGAGGACACGTGCGGGCGCCATGACTTCACCCTGACGCCCTGCTCGAAGCGGATGTTCGAGATCCTCTACGGCGAGACCGAGGGCCGGCCCGGTTGCGAGGGCAACCTGGCCGCGGCGCTGGCGCCCTACGGGATCGGGATCGATCGGGTCCCGATCGCCTTCAACATCTTCATGAACGTCGCGGTGGACGGGCAGACCGGCGCGATATCCGTCCTGCCGCCCCTGAGCAGGGCCGGCGACTTCATCCGCCTGCGCGCCGAGATGCCGCTGGTGGTCGCGATGACGGCGTGCTCGGCCGGGCAGTCGAACAATTTCAGCTACAAGCCGATCGACTTCCGGGTGGAGCGGGGCGCCGCCTAGCCTGACGCCAGCCGGGTCAGGAACAGCAACACGGTCGAGCTCGCCAGCATGGCGGAGTAGACCAGCCCGATGACGAAATACTTGAGGCCGGTCAGCCACCAGGCCTGCCGGTAAACGCGTTTTTGCATCAGCAGCAGGTACACCGGCATCGAGAGCATCACCGCCCACATGGCGATGTCGAGCAGGACGCCGGTGATGCCTTCGCCCAACCAGTAATCCAGCCCCGAGATGAGGAAGGTCAGCAGCAACATCAGCAGCAGGAAGACGTGGCTGTACAGGGCGACGACCAGGTGCTCCAGGTACAAGCGCCCGCTGAAGAGGTAGAAGACCTTCAACAGCAGCGCGAACACCGGGACCAGCAGGAACAGCGCCGACGGCGCCGCGGCCATGACGCCCTGCAGCCACGCGTCAGCACTGGAGCCGCGCAGGGCCTGCGCGTTCCTTTCCAGGTTGCCGATCTTGCGGTTGAGCCAGTCGTTGGCGAACTGCGGCCACCAGTGGACCACCACCGGGTTGGTTTCCGCGTCCCATTCGCCTTCATGGCCAAACAGGTTGAACTGCATGCGCCCCGACTCCTGCTGCGCGGGCGGCTCCTCGCCAGCCGTGGCATCCGGCGGCGTGCCGGTGAGTTGCATGATGCGGTTGGCGCGCGCGCCCCGGATCCGGGCCTCGGCCGCCACCAGCGCGAAGTCGACCCCGGGGGTGTCGCCGCGGTCGGCCCTGGCCTGCTGGATCGGCGCCAGGGCGGCTTCGCTGAGGCGCTCCACCTCTTCGGTGGTGGTGGCCGTGCTGATTTCATCCAGGCCGCTCACGCTGATGCTGGCGTCGTCCAGGTGCATCGCCAGTGCACCGACGAAGAAGGTGAGCACGCTCAGCACCACGAACAGGCGCAGCGGCGCGATGTAGCGGGCCCGGTGCCCGGCCAGGTAGTTGATCGCGACCTTTCCGGGCGATGCCAGGTCGCGCAGGGTGCGGAACAACCGGCCGTCCAGGTGCCAGAACGCCTCGAAGAACTCCTCCACCGCATGCCCCAGGTGGCGGATCGGGCTGTGCACCGACTGCCCGCAGACATGGCAGTACTCGCCCTGCAATGCGGTCTCGCAGTTCTCGCACAGGACCACCGGGCGACAGGGAGGGGCTTGGGTCGCGGAGTCGGTCACGCGGGTCGGTCCAAATGGCGCGGAAGGGCGCCGCAACGATAACGGCGGGCCGGCACCGGGGCCAGCATCCACCGCACGCATGCGTGCCGAACACCGGCGCTTGGCGCTAGGGTAAGGACCGGTCGAGGCGAGGGGACGACATGGGGAAGGGCTGGTCCAGGCGAGGGTTCCTGGGTGCCATGGCGGCGGGCAGCGCATGTGCGCTGCTGCCGTTCGGGGCGGGTATTGCTGCGCCGGTGCGGTCGGCGTCGCCGGGCTGGCTGTTCCGCGATGTGCTGCTGGTCGACGGCAGCGGGCGGCCGGGGAAGTCCACCGACGTGATCGTGGCCGGCGACCGCATCCAGCACATTGGCCGGGTGGCGGGTACGCCGGGCGGCGGCCTGCGCGTGGTGGAGGGCGGCGGCCGCGTGCTGGCGCCCGGCTTCATCGACCTGCACACCCACGGCAACCCGCTGGAGCAGGCGTTCACGCCGTTCCTGGCAATGGGCGTGACCACCGTGGTGCTGGGGCAGGATGGCGGCAGCCCGTCCCTGGAAGGGGCGGGGCGTGCCGCTGACAGCCTGCCGGCCTGGATGGCGGCGGTCGAGGCATCCGTGCCGGACATCAACGTGGCCACGCTTTCCGGGCACGGGGCGCTGCGCCGCCGTGCAGGCATCGACGACGGCACCCGCAGGCCCTCGGACGTGCAACTGCAGCGCCTGCAGGCGATCCTGGAGCAGGACCTGCGCGCCGGCGCCTTCGGGCTGTCCACCGGACTGGAGTACGTGCCGGGGCGCTACGCGGAGCAGCGCGAGCTCTCCAGCCTGGGGCCGGTCCTCGCCGGCTCCGGCGCGGTGGCGATGAGCCACATGCGATCGGAAGATGTCGGTGACGTGCGCGAATCGATCCGCGAGCTGGTCGCCGCCAGCGGCCCCGCGCGTGCGCACATCTCGCACCTGAAGATGGTCTACGGCAAGGGCGAGGACGCGGCCGTGGAGCTGCTGGGGTTCATCCAGTCGCTGCGCACGGCCGGGCAGCCCTTGACCGCCGATGCCTATCCCTACGAGGCCAGCTACACCGGGGTGGCGATCCTGTTCCCGGAGTGGGCGCTGCCGCCAGCGGACTACAGCGAGGTGCGCGCTACGCGCGGCGATGAACTGCGCAGCTGGCTGCGGCGGCGCATGGAGCAACGCGGTGGGCCGGAGGCCTTGCTGTTCGGCACCGGGCCGCACGCCGGGCGCACGCTGGCCCAGGTGGCGGGCGAACGGGGGCAACCGTTCGACGTCGCCCTGCTCGATATCGGCCCCGGTGGAGGGCAGGCGGCACACTTCGTGATGGACCGCGCGCTGCAGGACCGGCTGTTGCTCGACCCGCATGTCGCGGTCGCGTCCGATGGCTCGCCCGGCGGCAGCCATCCGCGGGGCGCCGGCACCTTCGCCAAGTGGATCGAGGAGTTCGCCGTCCGTCGTCCGCGGGTGCCGCTGGAAGAGGCGGTGCGCAAGGCGACCTCGCTGCCGGCGGCGATCCTGGGGCTGGCGGATCGCGGCATGGCCAGGCCGGGGGCGAAGGCGGACCTGGTGCTGTTCGATCCGGCCGCCATCCGGGCGCGCGCTGGCTACGTGGAGCCCACCGCGATGGCGGAAGGCTTCGACCTGGTGATGGTCAACGGCCAGGCGGCGCTCGAAGCAGGCAGTCCCGTGGGACGGGCCGGACGCATGCTCAGGCGCGGCGCAGGCTGACCCCGGGAGTGGCGTCCGTCACCCGCGGCGCGGGGACGCTGGCGCCCGGTTCCAGTCTCACGGCATGAGACGGCCCGGTGTGACGCTGCACCGGTATGCAACTGGCCGAAAAACTCGCCCTGCTGGCCGACGCGGCCAAGTACGACGCCTCCTGCTCGTCCAGCGGGGGCGTGAAGCGTGATGCGCGCGGCAGCGGCGGGATCGGCTCCACCGGCGGCATGGGGATCTGCCATGCGTACGCTCCGGATGGACGCTGCATCTCGTTGCTGAAAGTGCTGCTGACCAACTTCTGCATCTACGACTGCGCCTACTGCATCAACCGGCGCAGCTCCAACGTGCGCCGGGCCCGCTTCACCGTGGACGAGGTGGTGCGGCTGACCATGGACTTCTACCGCCGCAACTACATCGAGGGGCTGTTCCTGTCCTCCGGGATCATCCGCTCCGGCGACTACACCATGGAAATGCTGGTGCAGGTGGCCCGCAAGTTGCGCGAGGAGGAGCGCTTCCGTGGCTACATCCACCTCAAGACCATCCCCGATGCCTCCCCCGAGCTGCTGGCCGAGGCCGGGCGCTGGGCGGACCGGTTGAGCATCAACGTCGAGATGCCCACCGAGGACGGGCTCAGGGCGCTGGCACCCGAGAAGGACGCGGGCGACATCCGCCGCTCCATGGGGCGGTTGAAGCTGGGCATCGACGAGGCCAGGGCCGAGAAGAAGGCACCGCGCTTCGCGCCGGCCGGGCAGAGCACGCAGATGATCGTGGGCGCCGATGGCGCGACTGATCGCGACGTGCTCCAGGCCAGCAGCACCCTGTATTCGAGCTACCGCTTGCGGCGGGTGTACTTCTCCGCCTTCAGTCCGATCCCGGACGCCTCGCGCGCACTGCCGCTGCGTCCACCGCCGCTGTTGCGCGAACACCGGCTCTACCAGGCCGACTGGCTGATGCGCTTCTACGGCTTCGATGTCGCCGAGATCGCCCCGGCCGGCAACGACGGCATGCTGGACCTGGACATCGACCCGAAGCTCGCCTGGGCGCTGCGGCACCGCGAGCATTTCCCGGTCGACCTCGACACCGCCCCACGCGAGATGCTGTTGCGGGTTCCCGGGCTGGGCACGAAGACGGTACGTACCTTGCTGGCCATGCGACGCCACCGTCGCGTGCGCTACGGCGACCTCGTGCGGCTGCGGGTGTCGATGGCCAAGGTCGCGCCCTTCATCTGCACGCTCGACCACCGTCCGCGGGGTGACGTGGAGAGTGCCGTGATCCGTGCCGTGGCTGCGGTGCCGCCCCGGCAGGCGGACCTGTTCGGCCATTGATGCGCCAGGTCGAGCTCGCCGACGGGGCCGACCTGGCGGAGTGGCGCGAGGCGGCGCGCGCGCTGCTGGTCGCCGGCATCCCGCCCGGACAAGTGTCGTGGGACGGCGGCGGGGTGCAGCCCGACCTGCTGGGTGGGCTTGCGAGGGGTACCGGGCACGCGAGGGTGGCGACCGATGGCGAGTCCGGCAGAAGCGGGCGGGTGCCCCGGGTCCCGCGCGGGTTCCTCGATCTCGCGGGCCTGGTGGTGGCCCATGCCGATCCACGGCGCCACGCGCTGCTGTACCGGCTGCTGTGGCGCCTGGCGCACGGCGAACGTGCGCTGCTGGAGATCGTCAGCGATCCGGACGTGGCCTGGGCGCATGCAGCGGCCAAGGCGGTGCGCCGCGAGAAGCACAAGATGAAGGCCTTCGTGCGGTTCCGCGAAGTGGCCGGCGACCAAGGCCCGGTCTTCATCAGCTGGTTCGAGCCGGTGCATGACGTTCTGCCGCAGGTCGCCCCCTTCTTCGTGAAGCGCTTTGCGGGCATGCGCTGGTCGATCCTTACCCCCACCCGCAGCGCACACTGGGACGGTTCCGCGTTGCACCTGGGGCCGGGGGCAGAACGCGCCGATGCGCCCGGGCACGACGCACTCGAGGCCCTGTGGCGGGTGTACTACGCCAACATCTTCAACCCGGCCCGGCTCAAGGTGGATGCGATGGTGAAGGAGATGCCGGTGCGCTACTGGAAGAACCTGCCGGAGGCCGAGCTGATCCCGGGGCTGATCCGCGATGCCGGCGCACGGATGCAGGCGATGGTGGATGCAGCGCCCAGCGTGCCGCGCAAGCGGATCCCGGCACCCGCGCCGCCCGTCCGGGGACGACGGGGCGGGCCGGGCGAGCGTTCATAGTGTCCGGCCGGAAGGGCGGATAACCCGGGGCCGTCAGTCGGTCGGGCCTTCCCCTGCCGCCAGGGTTTCCTCGAGTGCGCTGAAGGCCGAGCGTCCGCCCGAACGCTCGCCGGGCACGCCGGTGACGAACCAGACCACGCCGGTGCCGCCCTCGCGGTCCACCCACAGGCCGGAGTGCAGCCCGTAAGCGGAACCGGAGTGGCCGACCCGCTCGATGCCATCGCCGAACGGGTCGTCGCGGCACCCGTCCACCGGCGTCGCCAGGGTGTGCGTGGCCAGCCCGTAGCGGCAGAAGAAGCCGGCACCGTCGCCGGTTTCCTCCTCGGCGCTCAGGCCGGCGCCGGGGGCGTATTGCCACAGCGGGGTGGTCAGCTCGCGCACCGATTCCGGGGCCAGCAGCCGAACCCCGTCCAGCTCGCCGTCACGCAGCAGCAGGCGGCCCACCTGGGCCAGGTCGTTGGCCGAGATCCGCAGCCCGCCCTGGGGCGAGAACAGGGCACCGTTCTCGCCCGCACGCCACTGGGAGAGATCACAGCTGCCGTCCCGGGTCCGTACGGTGGGGCATCCGGGGCGGGCTCCGTGCAGGTTGTCGCTGCTCGGCTCGCCGTCGGCGTTGTAGAGCACCACCGCGCGCGAGACGGTGGCGTCGGAACAGGCCGCCCAGCCGAAGCAGGCCTCCAGGCCGAGCGGCTGCAGCACCAGCCGGTCCATCAGCTGGTCGAAGCGCTCGCCGGTGGCGCGCTCCATCACCTGCGCTACCAGCGGGAAGTTCAGGTTGGCGTAGCGGAAATAGCGGCCGGGCGCGTGCACATCGTCCCAGGCGGCCGGGTCTTCCAGGATCGTGCGCAGCTCGCCGCCCAGCGGGGTCTGCCAGTAGCCGGCGGCATCGGTGAGGCTGGAGCGGTGCGAGAGCAGCAGGCGCAGGGTGATGGGCGTCTCCGGCCAGGCGGGGTTGCGCAGCGGCCAGCCCAGCTGCCCACTGACGTCCGCATCCAGGTCCAGCACCCCGGCCTCCACCAGGCGCATCACGCCGATCGCGGTAACCAGCTTGGATATGGACGCGATGCGGACCGGGTCGTCCGCCGTCACTTCGCGGCCCGTGGCCTTGTCGGCCAGGCCGGCGGTGCGGCTCGCGGTGATGCCGTCGCGATCGAAGGCGACGCGTACCGTGGCAACGGGGTCGTCGGCGCGTGCCAGGGGCGCGGCCAGGAGCAGCAGGAGGGGAAGGGCGATCCGGAGCATGCGTCGCATGTTAGCCGCACTGTGCCGGCATGGCGCCCGCCGGGTGCCTTCTGGCACTGCGCACCGTCGGCAGGGGTTTTTAGGGTTGGCAGTCGAACCCCACGCAAGGAGCCCTGGAATGGCCCGATCACGCCACCCCCTGCGCGCCGGCTGGTGCGCTGCCGCACTGTTTGCCGCCGGCCTGGCCTGTGCTCCCGCTAGCCTGGCGCAGGCGCCCGTGGACCTGGCCACGCTTGATGAAGGCATGTACGGGTCGCCGTCGCAGGTGCTGGTCCTCGGCACCCTGCACCTGGACGAGATCGACGGCTTCGACCCCGCCGTGCTTGATCCGCTGCTGGACCGCCTGGCGTCGTTCAATCCCGCGATCATCACCATCGAAGCCCTCAGCGGCGAGGAGTGCGACCTGTACGCGCGCCACCCGACGGTCTATCCAGGCGGGGTGGACTGGTGCCCGGTGCCAGTGGAGGCGCGCACTGCGACGGGGCTGGACGTGGCCTCGGCACTCGGCGCCGTCCGCGCCACGCTGGCCGACTGGCCAGCGGATCCTGCACCCGGGCAGCGGCGCCGCCTGGCCGGCCTGTTCCTTGCCGCCGGTGACCCGGCGTCCGCCTACGTGCAGTGGCTGCGGCTGGCCCCGCAGGAGCGGCGCGCCGGCGACGGGCTGGACGAGGCCCTGGTTGCGGAGCTGGAGGAGCTGGGCAGGCGCAATGGCGAGAACATCCAGATCGCCGCGCGGCTTGCTGCCCGCCTGGGCCACGAGCGGGTGTACCCGGTGGACAACCACACCGGCGACCATCTCCGGATCGATGACCTGGAGGCCTTCGGGCGGGAGATCAGCGCCGCCTGGGCCATGACGGCTTCCGAGCACGCGCCTGTGCACGAGCGGCGCCAGGCACTGGGCCGCGGCGGCGACGTGCTGGGGCTGTACCGCTACCTCAACGGTCCGGAAAGCCTGCAGGTCGCGGCGGAAGGCAACATCCGCGGACCGATGCAGGCCGAATCCGCGACCGGGTATCCGCAGGCCTGGGTGGCCGGCTGGGAGATCCGCAACCTGCGGATGGTCGCCAACATCCGCGAAACCTTCCGCGAGCGCCCGGGTTCGCGCGTGTTGTCGATCGTCGGCGTGTCGCACAAGCCGTGGTTCGACGCCTGGCTGGGTCAGCTGCAGGGGGTGGAGATCGTCGACGTGGCGGACGTGCTGGAGTAGCCCGCGGAAAAAAAGGCGCCGCCACCGGTGGCAGGGTGGGGCGGTATTGGCGTTCGGTACGTCCCTACACAGCGTTCCGTCCGCTGGGACGCCGTCATGACGCGCGGGGTCTAGACTGCGGGCATGACCATCAAAACCGTATACATCCCCGCCGGAGGCGGGTTCGCGAACGTCCGGATCGGCACCTCGGCACCGGTGGAACCGGGCCCCGGGGAAATCACCGTGCGCCTGCGGGCCAGTTCGCTCAACTACCACGACTATGGCGTGGTGAAGGGGTTCATGGGGCCGAAGGAGGAACGCATCCCGATGTCGGACGGGGCCGGGGAGGTTGCCGCAGTCGGGGAGGGCGTGGGCGAATTCGCCGTGGGCGACCATGTGGTGAGCACGTTCTTCCCCGACTGGATCGATGGCCAGCCCGGGGTCGAAGGCTTCGGTCGAGTGCCGGGCGACGGCATCGACGGATACGCGCGCGAGCAGGTCACGGCGCCCGCCACCGCCTTCACCCGTGCGCCGCGCGGCTGGAGCCACGCGGAAGCCGCGACCATCACCACAGCGGGCCTGACCGCCTGGCGCGCCCTGTTCGCGCACGGTGCGTTGCAGCCGGGGCAGGATGTCCTGGTGCAGGGCACCGGCGGCGTTTCGATCTATGCCTTGCAGCTGGCGAAACTGGCCGGTGCACGGGTGATCGCCACCTCGTCCAGCGACGCCAAGCTCGCGCGGCTGCGCGAACTCGGTGCCGACGAGGTCATCAACTATCGCGAGGACCCGGAGTGGGGCATGACCGTGCGCGCGCTGACCGGCGGCCGCGGCGTGGACCATGTGGTCGAGGTGGGTGGCCCGGCGACGCTGCCGCAATCCATGCTGGCCGCGCGGGTCGGTGGCCACGTCGCCGTGATCGGCGTGCTGACCGGCATCGACAGCCAGCTGCCGCTCGGCCTGGCCCTGGCCCGGCAGCTTCGGCTGCACGCGTTCATCGTTGGCAGCCGGCGGCACCAGCAGGACATGGTCCGCGCCATGGAAGCCACGACCTTGCGTCCGGTCATCGACCGGCACTTCGCGCTCGATGACCTGGTCGCGGCATTCCGCCACCAGGAAAGCGGCCAGCACGTCGGCAAGATCGTGCTGGATATCTGAGCAGGAACATGAGCGGGCGCGACTCCCGCGGGCCGGTCGCCTGCATCGGCTGCGCGGGCTGGTCGATCCCGAGCCGCCATGCCGGGCTGTTCGGCAGGGGCGAGAGCCACCTGGCGCGCTTCGCCACGCGTTTTCCGGTCGCCGAGATCAACTCGACGTTCTACCGTCCGCACCTGCCGCGGACTTTCGAACGCTGGGCGGCGACGGTGCCGGACGGCTTCCGGTTCTCGGCCAAGCTGCCGCGCACCATCACCCACGATGCGCGGTTGCGGGGCGTGGGCGACGAGCTGTCCAGGTTCCTCGACTCGGTGGCTGCGCTGGGAACGAGGCTTGGCGGGCTGCTGGTGCAGCTGCCGCCCAGCCTGGTGTTCGATGCACGGGTCGGTGGCACGTTCTTCACCATGCTGCGGCGGCGCACTGGCCTGCCGGTTGCGTGCGAGCCACGACACCCGAGCTGGTTCGAACCCAGGGCGGACGCGGTACTGGAACGCTTCGAGGTGGCGCGGGTTGCCGCGGACCCGGCGCGGGTCCCTGCGGCCGCCCAGCCGGGCGGCTCCACGGCCCACTGGCGGTACTGGCGCTGGCACGGCTCGCCGCGGACCTATTACAGCCAGTACGGGGAGGCGGCGCTGCAAGGACTGGCTGCCGGGCTGGAGACGGCGGCCAAATCCGGTCCCCCGGCCTGGTGCATCTTCGACAACACGGCGGGCGGCCACGCCGTCGCCGACGCAGCCCGCCTGCAGGGGATTCTCGCCGCCCACGCCCGCGCGACCACACCACGCCCGGGATCCCCGGGTGAACGCTGACCATCCGCCAGGCGCCAACTCGCGCCTGTCCGGCGCCGCACCGTCCCGCTCCCGCCCGTCAGCCCGCAGCCCGCAGCCCGCAGCCCGCAGCCCGCAGCCCGCAGCCCGCAGCCCGCAGCCCGCAGCCCGCAGCCTGGCCAGGGCGCCTTCTTACGGTACCCGCCAGCCCTCGGCGTGCATCAGCACGCAATCCAGCGCGTCAAGCGCGATATGGATCAGCAGTCCGATGCCGAGCCAGCGGGTGCGGCGCGGCACGAGCAGGAGAACGTACGCAAGGACCGCGGGCGAGGTGTGCAGCGGGTGGAAGCCGATGCTGCAGCGGCCCGGGGCGTAGATTGGATCGGCGAGCAGGTGGTCCACGTCGATCAGCCAGCCGGCCAGCATCCACAGTGCCGCCCGGCGCCATTGCGTCGGCCAGAACGCACGCGCGACCGCGAGGGGCAGGGCAGCGTGCAGCAGGAGGTGGGTGAGGGCGCGGGGATCGAGGTCGGGCATTGCTGTCACCCGGCGACTACCCGCAGTTGCTCCACCGCCAGCACCGAGCAGCCGCACGACAGCCGACTGCCGTGCAGGGCCACGGGCTGGCCGTCGACGAGGGTGGTGGCGTCGCCATCGACGATCACGTGGGTGCCCCTGTGCTTCGGGCAGCTCGCCGTGTCGTTGACGCGGGCGACGGGCTTGCCGTCGATATCGGTGAAGGGCGAGCCGGTGACCACCGTGCCGCCGCTGCTGGTGGGGTCGCCCACCACGATCCACATCCGTGTCATTGCCGGTCCTTTCCTTTGGACCGGGCCAGTCTAGCGCACCGCCATGGCGAGCCAGCGGTCGAGCTGGCTGGCGAACGCCTGGCGGTCCCTTGCGTGCATCACGGGCGGGCCGCCGGTCTGCACCCCGGCGCCGCGCAGTTCGTCCATGAAGTCGCGGATCGAGAGGCGTTCGCGGATGGTGTCGGCGGTATAGCGCTCGCCGCGCGGATGCAATGCGGCGGCACCGAGTTCGAGCACGCGTGCCGCGAGCGGGATGTCCTGGGTGACCACCAGGTCCCCCGCGCGGACCCGTTCGACGATGGCGTCGTCGGCCACGTCGAAGCCGCCCTGGACCTGGAGGGATTTCAGGTACCTGGACGGTGGGGTGCGGAACCACTGGTTGGCCACGAAGGTCACCTCGATCCGCGCACGTTCGGCGGCGCGGAACAGGATGTCGCAGATGACGCCCGGGCAGGCGTCGGCGTCGACCCAGATCCGTGGTCGGGCGGTCACTCGCGCTCCAGCAGGCGCTTGCGGGGCATCTTCTCCTCGCGCATGGCGGCGTGGTAGGCGAAGGATGCCACGATCGCGGCGGCCTGCTTCAGGTCCTCGGGCTCGACGTGGTCCCAGGTGTCCAGGTGGGTGTGGTGCACATTGGTGAAGTAGTCGAGCCGGTCCTGGATGAACTGGAAGCCGGGAAGGCCGACGCGATCGAATGCGATGTGGTCGGTACTGCCGGTGTTGCGCGTGGCGACGGTGGTCGCGCCGACATCGTGGAACGGCTTGAGCCAGGCCTCGAAGATCGGCACCGCGGCCAGGTTCTCCTGGGCGTAGATGCCGCGGAAGCGGCCGGAGCCGTTGTCCATGTTGAAGTAGACCGAGAACCGGTCGTAGTCGCGCTTCTTCTGCAGCGGGCCGGTGGGGTCGCGCAGCGAAGCCGGAAGCGCCTTCTGTGCCGGGTCGCTGGGCTCCGGGTACGCGGCGAAGTGGCGCGCCACGTAGTCCTGCGAGCCGACCAGCCCCTGCTCCTCGCCGCTCCACAACGCCACCCGGATGGTGCGGTCGGGCCGGGCGCCGACTGCCTTGAGGATGCGCATGGCCTCCATCATCACCGCCACGCCCGCGGCGTTGTCGGCGGCGCCGGTGCCGGTGTGCCAGGAGTCCATGTGGGCACCGAGCATGACGATCTCGCTGGCCTTGCGCCCGCGGCCCGGGATCTCGGCGATGGTGTTGTAGCCGGGCTGGTTCTCCTCGTCGAGGAACCGCGCGTCCACGTTGATGCGAAGGCGCACGTCATCGCCGCGCTCCAGGGCGCGCACCAGCGGATTGAAGTGCTCGGCGATCATCGCCAGCTCGGGGATGCCCACCGGCTCGCCGGCCTTGCGCGAGCCGCCGCCGGCGACCCGGATGATGCCGTTGTCCCAGCTGCTGATGCTGATGGCTGCCAGCGCGCCCTCCTCGGCGAAGAAGGTGTTCACGGCGCGGCTGAGCTCCTGGCGCTCGCTGTACTCCCGGATCCGCTTTTCACGATCGGCGTCGGCCGTCTTCGGCACGGTGAACTGCTGCAGCCCTTCCAGCGACGTGGCGTCGTGGCGGTGCGAGTCCGGGTCGGTCCCGCGCTGGTACTCGCGTGCCTCGCCCAGCAGCAGGATCTTGCCGCCCAGCTTGCCGCGGTACTTCTCGATGTCCTCGAGCTTCTTGATCTCCACCTGCACCAGCTCGCCCTCCACCGGGCCGTTGGTGCCCGGGGTCCACGCCTTGGGCAGGGCGTGCAGCGGCTGCACGCGCTCGCTGAGCATCTCCACGTTCGCCGAGCTGAACTCCCAGCCGCGCCCGAAATCCTCGAACGCATCGTCATGGACGTTCGACAGGCCCCATTCGGTGAACTTGCCGCCTGCCCACGCATTTGCCTGGGCCATGGCGGGCGAGTTGGTCAGGCGTGCGCCGATCCCTTCGGTGAGATGGGTGAAGGTCTCCATCACCCGGGAGTTGTGGAAAGCCTCCTGGCGGATCTTGCCGACCATGTCCAGGTCCACGGGTTCCTGGGCCATCGTGGCGCCGGCCACACCCAGGCTCATCAACAGCACGCAACGCTTGAGCATCTCGACCCCTAGGGCGCCGGGTGGCGCCACTGATGCAGGGACTCTAGCGACGGGGCTGGTGATGCTCCCAGGCCGTTGGTCATGCCGGCCGGCCGGGTCGGATGAAGCGCCCGGACCGGCAAAGCGGGAGTGCCGCTCGCCTGATGGACCGGCTCAGGAGCTGCGGTCGGGCTCTACGGATACGGAGTCAGGCTGCCGGGCCGCCCTGGCGGCGCGCTTGCGGGCCTCCTTCTCCTCTTTCTGCTTCTTCTTTGCGATTTCGCGCTGGCGCTTTTCGAATGAATAGTTGGGCTTGGCCAATGTGCTCTTCTAGGTGGGGTGGTCCTGCAGTGTACGCGGACGTGCGGGGGCGGCCCCGACCTGCGTCCCGAAGCGGCGGTCGACGCGAGGGGCAACGACGCGGTACTAACGACCGTGCCAGCAATGTCGGGCCAGGCAACTGGAGGACCCGAAATGGCACGTGACATCCTGAAAACGCTGAAGTCCGAGCACGACGAGCTGCGCAAGCTGTTCGAGCAGGTCAACAACACCACCGACCGCGCCCTGAAGACCCGTGCCGATCTGCTGGAGCGGATCGAAGCCAGCCTCATGCCGCACGCCAAGTGGGAGGAGCAGGTGTTCTACCCGGAGTTCCTGCGCCGCGCGGACCGCGACGGACAGCAGGTACACGCCGAGGCGGTCGAGGAGCACAAGGCGGTCGAGAAGACGGTGATGCCCGACGTGCGCTCCTCTGAGGTCGACACTCCGGAGTTCGCGGGCCGGATCAAGGTGTTCGGCGAGATGATCGAGCACCACGCCAGGGAAGAAGAGAAGACCATGTTCAAGATGGCGCGCGAGCTGTTCACGCCCGAGGAGCGCGCCGAACTGGACGAGCAGTACGAGGCATGGAAGAAGTCGGAGGTCGGCATGGAGATGGTCGCCGCCGCACGCCAGCAGGCGATGGGGCAATCCGCACAGGCCGGCGCAAGGCCGCACTGACCGGACGGCATTCCGGACGGGCAACGGGGGGCTGATAATGCGCGACTGCCCCTCCGTGGCCCGTCATGTCCGAACCCGCTCCCGTCGTCGCCTCCACCCCCCTGGCCCAGCCTCGGGTACTGGTTCCGGTTTGCCTGCTGGTGCTCTACCTGGTCTGGGGTTCAACCTACCTCGGGATCCACTTCGCGCTTGAGAGCTATCCGCCGTTCCTCCTGGCGGGCCTGCGCTTCGCGGCCGCCGGCGTGTTGCTCTACGCCTTCCTGCGCCTGCGCGGCCTGGCGGCCCCGACCCGGTTGCAGTGGCGCAATGCCGCGTTCACCGGGCTGTTGCTGCTGGGCATGGGCAACGGACTCGTGTGCTTTGCCGAGGAGCGCGTCAGCTCGGGGATCGCCGCGGTCGCGGTGTCCAGCATGCCGCTCTTTGCCGCCGCGTTCGGGGGCATGTACGGCAACTGGCCTGCCGGCCGCGAGGCACTGGGGCTGGTGATCGGCTTTGCCGGCGTCGTGCTGCTGAACCTGGGCAGCGGGCTGGCGGGGGAGCGCATCGGTGCCATCGCGCTGCTGGTGGCGGCCGCGGCCTGGGCTTTCGGTTCGGTATGGAGCCGGCGCCAGGACATGCCGGCCGGCCCCATGAACACCGCCGCGCAGATGCTGTGTGCCTCGGTCGCGCTGCTGGCGGTCGGCATCCTGGCCGGCGAGCGGCTGCCCACCGCGCCCACGCTCAAGGCGACGCTGTCGCTGGCCTACCTGGCCTTGTTCGGCTCCATCCTGGCCTTCAGCGCCTATCTGTACGTCCTGCGCCATGCCCGGCCCGCCGTGGCGACCAGCTATGCGTACGTGAATCCCCCCGTGGCGGTGCTGTTCGGCGTGCTGCTGGCCGGGGAGACCGTCGGCCCGCGGGACATCGCCGGCATGGTGGTCATCCTCGCCGGCGTGGCCGTCATCGCCTTCGCCGGGCGCGGCGGCAAGCGCAAACTCAACCCGCGCGCGCCCTGACGGGGAGGGCGTCCCCGCCAGGGCGCGGTACGGGTCAGCTGCCGACCTGGATCGTGCCCTTCATCAGTGCCGAATGGCCCGGGAAGCTGCAGAAGAACTCATAGGGACCACCGTCCTGGATCGCGCTCACCGGGAAGCTCACCGAAGTACTCTCGCCGCCGCCGACCAGCTCGGTATGGGCGATGACCCGCTCGTCGTCCGGCTTGACGTAGTCGTTGTCGGCGCCCGCGGCCAGGCCGTCCGCCGCCACGGCCTGCATGTCGGAGGCGCTGGTGATCACTACGTTGTGCCCCATCGCGGCAACCGGAAGCTGGCCGGTGTGCTGCAGGTTGATGGTGAATTCGCTGCATGACGAGGGAACGGTGATCGAGTTGACGTTGAACCGCATCGCGTCGTTGCCCTCGATGGTCGTCGCGCAATCGGCGACGACGGCCTCCGTGGCGGCGTCCTGTGTCGCGGCCCCGGTGCCGGTCCCGGCCGAGGTGGAGGTGCCTGGTTCCATTGCGCCGGTCTGGCCGGCCGGTGCGGAGGTATCGGTTCCGGGAGCGCCCGGGGCCGGGGCGGCGCTGCCGCCCGGGGTCGCGGCCGGCGTGTCCGCCGGGGTCGTGGCCGGCGAAGCAGTGTCCTGCCCGGGCGCGTCATTGCCTCCGCAGGCAGCCAGGCAAAGTGCACCGGCGGCGGCGAGCATGCTGAGCTTGAGGTTCATGTCGTTGGGTCCTCCATTGCGGATCTCGGCGGCCATGATTCGCCGGTGCGCCACAGCGGGGCGTGAAGGATCCGGCCGCACGCGCTTGGCACCGTGGGCAGGCGGCCTCCATCATGGGCGGCCGGTTACACAGGAATCCGCGCGATGACTCCCGAACGCTTCTACCCCATTGGTACTCCCGGCACCCCATGGGGAGACGCGGAGAAGGCCGAGTGGCTCCGCACCCGGTCCCGCAGGCGCAGCTACCGGGACGACGTGGTATCCGTGATCGAGGGACTGCGCTCGCGCTTCCAGGTCGAGCAGTACGGACGGCTGGACTACGGCGATGAGTCGTTTCCCCTGTTCGCCCTGCGCAGCCGCGACTGGCGCGAGGACCTGCCGGTGGTGCTGGTCACCGGTGGCGTGCACGGCTACGAGACCAGCGGCGTGCATGGTGCGCTGCAGTTCGCGCGGCACGAGGCGGCGGCATACGAGGGCAGGGTGAACCTGCTCATCGCACCTGCAGTGAGTCCCTGGGCCTACGAGCGCGTGCACCGCTGGAATGCGGATGCGCTGGACCCCAATCGTTCATTCATGGCCGGCAGTGCCTGCGGCGAATCGGCGGCCCTGATGAAGCTGGTCGAACCCCTGCGTGGACGCATCCTGCTGCACATCGACCTGCACGAAACGACCGATACCGACGAGTCCGAGCTCCGGCCGGCGCTTGCGGCGCGGGATGGAAGGGCCCACCAGCCCGGGACCATCCCGGATGGCTTCTACCTGGTCGGGGACAGCGCCAACCCCCGGCCGGAGTTCCAGAAGGCGATCATCGACGCGGTGGAAAAAGTCACCCACATCGCGCCGCCGGACGCCGAGGGCCGGATCATCGGGGAGGTTCCCGCGCAGCGCGGGGTGATCAACTACCCGGTCGCAAGGCTGGGCCTGTGCGCGGGGCTGACGGGTGCGCCCTACGTGACCACCACCGAGGTCTACCCGGACAGCCCGCGGGCAACGCCGCAGCAGTGCAATGACGCGCAGGTCGCCGCCGTGCGGGCGGCGATCGACTACGTGCTGGCGCACGGCGTGGACGGGTCAGCGACGGCCCGGGCGCGCTAGGCGGGCGGCGAATTCCCCGGGCGGCAGCGGTTGCGCGATGACATAGCCCTGGGCGCAATCGCAGCCCGCCTCCGCGAGCCAGCGCAGGGTCGCCTCGTCTTCGATGCCTTCGGCGGTGACCTGCGCACCCAGCTCGTGGGCGAGCTGGATCGTGGCGCGCACGATCGCGCGGTCCGAGCCCGAATCGAGCACGGACATGACGAAGGACCGGTCGATCTTGAGCTCGTCCGGCGCCAGCTGGCGCAGGTTGGTCAGTGACGAGTGGCCCGTGCCGAAATCGTCCAGCGAGATCCGGATGCCACGCTCGCGGAGTCCGCCCAGCGCCTTCGCCACGCGCTCCGGATCGTGCATCACGTCGGTCTCGGTGACCTCCAGGATGAGGGCAGGGCCGTACTGCCCGGCAGCGGTGATGATGGCCTCGACCAGGACGGGATCGGCGAGGTCGTTGGCCGCCACGTTGACCGACAGCGTCGGCTGGTCCGCTCCGCCCGGCCAGCGGGCGAATTCGGCCAGGCCCCGGCGGATCAGGTACAGGGTCATCGGGCCGGTCGTACCCGCTTGCTCCGCCAGCGGCACGAATGCGTCCGGCAGGAGCAGGCCGTGGCGGGGATGGTCCCAGCGCGCCAGCAGCTCCGCCCCGCGCCATCGGCCGGTCCGCAGGTCCAGCTTGGGCTGCAGCGCGAACCCCAGGGTGCCGGACACCATCGCCTCGCGCAGTTCGACAAGCAATTCAAGCCCCTGGGCGTCGCCCCGGGGCCCGGAGCCCCGGGCTGGTTCCGGAGGCCAGGGTGCCGTTCCAGCCGCCTGCCTGCGCCCGGAATGCAGCCGCCACGCCCCCAGTCCCCCGATGACGGCGAGGGGCAGCAGCAGCCACAACAGCCGTGGACCCGGGCCATCGCGCGGCGCGCCAAGGTTTCCGATCCACTCGACGTACAACCGGTCCTGCGCCCCGCTCTGTCGTACCTGTTCCAGTGCGCCGTCCAGCGCGGCGACCAGCTCCGGCCGATCGTCGCGTACCGCCAGCACATAGCTGTGCTCGAGCAGCGGAGGGCTGAGCGCGACGACGTCCGTCAGCCCCTGGTCGTTGATGGTCTGGTACCCGATGCTGCTTGGGACGAGGGCGTAATCGACCTCGCCTTGGGCGACTGCGGGCAGCACGGATGTCTCGTTGTCGAACAGCCGCATCCGTGGACCGGCATCGCCCAGCGCCTGCAGCGCCTCCCAGGCAAGGCTGGCCCTTTGCACCGCCACCGTCTTGCCCTGCAGCTCCGCCAGGCCGGTGATCCTGGGCTGGCCGGGACGGCCGAAGACCGCGTGGTAGCGCATCAGGTAGGGGCGTGTGAAAAGGAACCGCTTCCCGCGTGCGGCGGTCGCGAACATCGGCACCACGTCCACTTCGCCCTGCTGCAAGCGCTCCAGCGAGCGCCCCCAGTCGCCGAGTTCGAACTGTGCCTCCACGCCCAGGTCGTGCGCCACCAGGCGCAGCAGTTCCACGTCGAATCCCTGCGGGCGGCCCCGCCCGTCAGTGAACTGGAAGGGCGGGTAATGTGCGTCCCCGCCGACGATCAGGATGTCCTTGGCCGGTCCGGCGGGTGTCGCGCGGACCGGCGGTTGCAGCCATGACAGCACCGCGGCCACGAGCACGAGGGCTGCGATGCCGCATGCGGTCCAACGGCGTCCCGTCCCGTCCTTCCAGATTCCCGTCACCAGGCCCCCAATCCGGATCCTCCAGCCGACATGCTTACACGATGCCGCGCCGGAGGACGTCGCGACTCCCGGGCTCAGCGCCCGAGGTCGTCAACGCCGGCCAGCATCGCGTCCACGTGCCTGGCCGGATTCATGTCGGAATGTACCGCGGCAATGCGGCCGTGCCGGTCGATCACGTAGGAGGTGCGACTGGAGGTCTCCCGTCCTTCCATGACCGCGTCGTACTCGGTGGCGATCTTCGCACCCTCGTCGGCGGCCACCGGGAACTTCCCGGCGCAGGTCGCGCTGTCGCTGGAGAACTCGCGCAGCTGGTCGGTGTTGCCGGCGGTCACGCCGATCACGGTGGCGCCCTTCTCACGGAATGCGTCGATGTTCCGGGAAAACAGGGACGCCTCCAGGTTGCAGCCGGGCGTGTTGGCGGCGGGGAAGAAGTAGAGCACCACCGGACCCTCGCGCAAGGCGTCGGAAAGGGTGAACTGGAAGGCCTCGCCGGCCAACCACCCAGGCGCGGTGAAGTCCGGCGCGGCATCGCCGGGCTTGAGGGTGGCCGAGGCGGGCTGGGCGCAGGCAGCGGCAACAATGAAGGCCAGCGCGGCGGCGGCGGATTTCAGGGCGTGCATGGCGGACTCCTGGCGGGGCGACGGCGTCGTTGCCCCGCCATCCTACGCCGGACCGGTGCGAGCGGTGATGAGCAGGCGTATACGCGTGCGCGACTAGCCTGCCCCGACAACGACCGGAGTGGGCAATGGACGGACAGTGGGATTGCATCATCGTCGGCGCCGGTCCCGCGGGGTTGGCGGCCGCGCTCTACATGGCCCGGTTCCGGCGGCGCGTGCTGGTGGTGCACGACGGCCGTTCGCGTGCGCTGCGCATCCCGATGACCCACAACGTCCCCGGTTTCCCCGAGGGAGTGGAAGGCGCGGCTCTCGTGGAACGCATGCAGCGGCATGCACGGCAGTACGGCGCCCGGGTGCGCGAAGCGGAGGTCGTGCAGGCCGCGCGGGGTGATGCGGGCTTCATCCTGACCTTGGCCGACAGCCGGGAGGAGCTGCGCTGCTGCAGCCTGATCCTGGCCACCGGCCTGTACCTGCAGCAGGCGCCGCTGGAAGACGAGGTGCACGAGGCTGCCTTGCGCGCCGGTGTCCTGCGCTACTGCCCGGTCTGCGACGGCCACGAGCACACCGGCAAGCGGATCGGGGTGCTCGGCGCGGACGGCCACGGGGCCAATGAGGCGCTGTTCCTGCGCGGGTTCTCCAGCCAGGTGACGCTCGTGCCGCTCAACAGCAACGAGCTCGGGGCCGAGGTGCTGGGCCGGCTGCGCAGTGCCGGGGTGGAGGTGCTGGACCGGCCGGTCACCCACCACGCGCCGCGCGACGATGGCTACGAGGTGCAGGTCGAGGGCCGGTCGGCACCGCTGTCGTTCGACGTGATGTACCCGGCGCTGGGCGTGCGGCAACGTGCCGAACTGGCGCTCATGCTCGGGCTGGAACTGGAGGAGGGGGGCTCGACCGCGGCGGACTCGCCACTGGGCACCGCCATCCCCGGCCTGTACTGCGCCGGCGACCTGGTGGAAGGGCTGGACCAGATCAGCGTCGCCATGGGCCATGGCGCGCTTGCCGCCACGCGCGCCCACAACTGGCTGCGCAGCCAGTCCGGCGCACCTGCCACGCAGCGCCGTCCCGCGACCGAAAGGAGCGGGGCCTGAACCCGGGGCGCGAACCGCCAACTTTCGACACTGCGCCGGACCCCGTCAAGCGGGTAAAAGGGAGGCTGGACCAGAACGCTTCGGGGAACCACGTTGAAGAAGACCCTGCTTTCCGCCGCGACAGCCGTCGCGCTCAGCTTCATTGCCGCTCCCGCGGCACTCGCCCATGAAGCCTGCCTCGACGAGGCCTGCCTCGCCACGTCGCTGATCAACGCGCCGGACCACGCCACCGGTGGCTCGGCCGCTGCCATCGAAGCCCAGCGGTTCGGCGAGTGGGGCATCGACACTGCAGGAATGAATACGGCCGTGAAGCCGGGCGAGGACTTCTTCGCCTACGTCAGCGGCACCTGGGCCGAAAACACCGATATCCCGTCCGACAAGTCGATGTACGGCTCGTTCCTGGTCCTGCGCGACCTGTCCGAGGCGCGCGTGCGCCAGCTGCTGGAGGGCTACCCGCTGGGTGATCCGGCCGGCACCGACAATGCCGCCAAGCTCGCCGCCCTGTACCAGGGCTTCATGGACGAGCAGGCCGTCGAGGCGCTCGGCGCGCAGCCGCTGCAGCCGCACCTGGAGGCCATCCGCGCCGTCGCCGGCAAGGACGACATGGCGCGCCTGATGGGCCAGCGCAACGCCAGCTTCGGCAGCAGCTTCTTCGGCCACTACGTGGGCGACGACCAGCGCAACCCGGACGTCTACACCCTGTACCTGAGCCAGTCGGGCCTGGGGCTGGGCGACCGCCAGATGTACCTGGACGAGAAGTTCGCCCCGCAGCGCGAGCGCTACGTCGAGTACATCGCGCAGATGCTGGAGCTGGCCGGCTGGGACGACCCGCAGGGCAATGCGCAGAAGATCATGGCGATGGAGACGCAGATCGCCGAGGCGCATTGGACACGCGCCGAAAGCCGCGACCGCGACAAGACCTACAACCCGGTCAAGTTCGCCGAACTGGACACCGTCGCCCCGGGCTTCCCGTGGCAGACCTACCTGGCCGCGGCCGGCGTGGACTATGCCGATGCCGGCGTGATCCGCCAGGACACGGCGTTCCCGAAGATCGCGAAGATCTTCGCCGACGCCGACCTGGACACCCTCAAGGCCTGGCAGGCGTTCCACACCATCGACAGCGCCGCGCCGCTGCTGTCGAGTGACTTCGTGAACGCCGAGTTCGAGTTCCGCAGCAAGTTCCTGTCCGGCCAGCCGGAGCAGCGCGAGCGCTGGAAGCGCGCGGTCTCCTATGCTTCCTCGGCCATGGGCGAGGCGATCGGCGAGGACTACGTCAAGCTGTACTTCCCGGCCGACGCCAAGGCCAAGATGGACGACCTGGTGGCCAACGTGAAGGCGGCCATGGGCGCGCGCCTGGACACCCTGGAGTGGATGAGCCCGGCGACCAAGGCCGAGGCCCACGCCAAGCTCAAGGGCTTCGG